>Ga0209748_1001286_pt1 | contig 12434 bp, 8 predicted proteins | sample BarGraIncu00421A_FD_185490 | JGI IMG/M metagenome (GOLD analysis project Ga0209748, IMG submission 185490) | Arctic peat soil microbial communities from Barrow, Alaska - Barrow Graham LP Incubations 004-21A (SPAdes) (version 2) | ecosystem: Environmental > Terrestrial > Soil > Wetlands > Peat... | reverse complement strand
AGAGAACGTGAACGTCGAGGGCCCGCAGCGTCGCAGCCAGGACAGCCTGTTCGACGGCGACTTCTCTCCGCTGGCGCTGGACCAGGGATTCCGCGGTCCGGTGGCGTGCAGCGCTGCGGGCATCACGTACCGTCAGCTCGACTACTGGGCACGTACCGGCCTGGTCGTTCCCGAGGTCCGCGACGCGACAGGCTCGGGCACGCAGCGCCTCTACAGCTTCCGCGACCTTCTCCTGCTCAAGGTCATCAAGCGTCTCATCGACGCCGGCATCTCGCTGCAGCAGATCCGCATCGCTGTGGACCACCTGCGCGCTCGCGGGGTCGAGGACCTCACCGAGGTCACGCTCCTGAGCGACGGCGTGTCGGTGTACGAGTGCACCTCGGACGACGAGGTCGTCGACCTGCTCAAGGGCGGCCAGGGCATGTTCGGCATCGCGCTGGGTGGCGTGTGGCGCTCGATCGAGGGCACGCTGCTCGATCTGCCGACCGAGCGGGCGGACGAAACCTCCAAGGCGATCGACGAGCTGGCTGCTCGACGGGCGGCCCGGTTCGCGGGCTAAGCCTGCGTTCGTTAGGTTGGCGCCTGGTAGAGAAAGGCGCCACATGACCCATCGCTCTGGTTCGGCATTCGCCGAGCGTCACATCGGAGGTTCCTCGACAGATCAAGGACTCATGCTCGCCGCCATCGGCGTCGCATCTGCGTCCGAGCTCGTCGACGCAGCGATCCCCGCCGCGATCCGCTCGACATCGATGCCCGGAGTGCCGGAGGCACGTACCGAAGCGCAGGTCCAGGCACGGCTGCGCTCGCTCGCGGAGCAGAACGTCGTGACCGTCCCGATGTACGGGCTGGGCTACAGCCAGACGATCACGCCGCCGGTGATCAGGCGCTCGGTGCTCGAGAACCCGGCCTGGTACACCGCGTACACCCCATACCAGCCCGAGATCAGCCAAGGCCGACTCGAGGCGCTGCTCACGTTCCAGACGATGTGCAGCGACCTCACGGGCCTGCTGACCTCTGGCGCGTCCTTGCTGGACGAAGGTACGGCCGTCGCCGAGGGCGTCGCGCTCGCGCACCGGGTCACGAAGAACCGCGGCCGGTGCCTCGTCGACCCCGGTCTGTACCCGCAGAGCCTCGCCGTACTGCGCACCCGCGCGGAGGCGCTCGGCCTCGACGTCGTCCTCGGCTCGAACGATCTCGACGACGACCTCGAAGGCGTCTTCTGCGTCGTCGTCCAGCTGCCGACGGCCGAGGGGCTCGTCCGCAGCCCGTCGGAGCTTCGCGGCATCACGGACGCCGCGCACGACGCCGGCGCACTCGTCGTGGCGGCGTGCGACATCTTGTCGCTCACGCTTCTCGAGTCGCCCGCTTCCTGGGGGGCTGACGTCGCCGTGGGCAGCACCCAGCGGCTCGGCGTGCCCCTGTTCTACGGCGGTCCTCACGCGGGCTACATCAGCGTGCGGGACGGTCTCGAGCGGCAGCTCCCGGGTCGGCTGGTCGGCGTGTCCATCGACGCCGACGGCGTGCCTGCGTACCGGCTGGCGCTCCAGACCCGCGAGCAGCACATCCGTCGGGAGAAGGCGACCTCGAACATCTGTACGTCGCAGGTCCTTCTGGCCGTGACGGCCGCGCTGTACGCGGTGTACCACGGGCCTGACGGCCTTCGCGAGATCGCCGCCGAGATCCATGCGACCGCCCAGCGGATCGCCACCACGGCAGCAGCCGCCGGACTCGAGGTCCGTCACGCCGACTTCTTCGACACGGTCGTCCTCGAGGCGCCAGGTCGCGCCCGGGAGATCGTCGCCGCCGCGCATGACGCGGGGATCCTGCTGCGCCCGGTGGGCGAGGATGCCGTGGCGGTCTCCGTCGGCGAGGGGGTCACGGAGGAGGACCTCACGTCGCTCGCGACGGTCCTCGGCACTCCGCTGGCCGAGGCGCCTGACGTGGCCGGGCTGGCCGGGCACGAACGGCCGCAGGACTACCTCACCCACCCGGTGTTCTCCACGTACCGCTCCGAGACGGAGATGATGCGCTACCTGCGCGCGCTGGCCGACCGTGACTTCGCGCTGGACCGCGGCATGATCCCCCTCGGATCCTGCACGATGAAGCTCAACCCGGCTGCGGCGATGGAGCCTATCTCGTACCCCGGTTTCGCCAGCCTGCACCCGTTCGCCCCGGCGAGCGATGCGACCGGCTACGCCGAGATGATCACCGAGCTGGAGTCGTGGCTCTGTGCGATCACCGGGTACGACCGGGTGTCACTGCAGCCGAACGCGGGCAGCCAGGGCGAGTTCTCCGGACTGCTGGCGATCCGGCGGTACCACGAGTCGCGTGGGGACACCCATCGCACGGTCTGCCTCATCCCGTCCTCGGCGCACGGCACGAACGCCGCCTCCGCCGCACTGGCTGGGCTGTCGGTCGTCGTCGTGAAGGCCGCTGCAGACGGCTCCGTCGACCTCGACGACCTCCACGCGAAGATCGCCGCGAACGCGAACAAGCTCGCCGCGATCATGGTCACGTACCCCTCGACGCACGGCGTGTTCGAGGACACGATCACGTCGATCTGCGAGGCCGTCCATGCGGCGGGCGGACAGGTGTACGTCGACGGCGCCAACCTCAACGCGCTCGTCGGGCTTGCGCGGCCCGGGGCATTCGGTGCGGACGTGAGCCATCTCAACCTGCACAAGACGTTCGCGATCCCGCACGGCGGCGGCGGGCCGGGCGTCGGTCCGGTCGCGGTCCGCGAGCACCTCGCGCCGTTCCTGCCTGGCGATCCGCTGGGGGAGGGGACGCACGCGGTGGCCTCTGCGCCGCAGGGTTCGGCAGGCGTCCTGCCGATCACGTACGCCTACATCGCGCTCATGGGTCCCGACGGCCTGCGCGCCGCCACAGAAGGCGCGTTGATCGCGGCCAACTACGTGGCGAAGCGGCTCTCCGATTGCTACCCGGTGCTGTACTCGGGGGACTCCGGGCTGGTGGCTCACGAGTGCATCCTCGACCTGCGGCCGCTCACGAAACGCACGGGCGTCACGGTCGACGACGTGGCCAAGCGCCTCGTCGACTACGGCTTCCACGCGCCGACGATGAGCTTCCCGGTCGCCGGGACGCTCATGGTCGAGCCGACGGAGTCGGAGTCGATGGAGGAGCTGGACCGGTTCTGTGACGCCATGATCGCGATCGCAGCCGAGGCGGACCGCGTGGCGGCGGGGGAGTGGCCGGCCGACGACAACCCCCTCCACAACGCCCCTCACCCGCTGGCGCGCGTGGTCTCCGACGAGTGGCACCACCCGTACTCGCGTGAGCTCGCAGCCTTCCCGGGTGGCAAGCCTCATGGCCCGCTCGCCGCGCGGCCGGTCAAGGACAAGTACTGGCCGGCGGTCGGCCGCATCGACGGCGTGTACGGGGATCGGCACCTCGTCTGCGAGTGCCCGCCGCCCGAGGCGTACGAGTCCTGAGACCATTCGGAGGGAGAGACATGGGCAGTGTGGTCAAGCGCGTCATGGCGTGGGCGTGGGTGGCGCACCTGCTGCGCGCGATCGACCGGTTCAGTTCCCGACTCGGCAACCAGTTCGCGGCCGCGATCACGTACTTCTCTGTCCTGGCGATCGTCCCCGTCCTCATGATCGCGTTCTCCATCCTCGGTCTCACCATCGAGGTGCTGCGTCCTGACCTCGCCGAGGCGCTCCTTGAGGCGATCGAAGCGCGCCTGCAGACTGTCAACGGTGCCAAGCAGATCGCTGAGACTCTCGTGAACACCCTCACGAACTGGCGGGGGGTCCTATTCGTGGCACTTCTGTCGGCCGGCTACGCAGGGGCGGGCTGGGTCGGGAACATCCGCCAGGCGATCGACGCGATGTGGGGGTCGGACGGCATCAAGCCCACAGCTCCGGCCGGGGTGTGGGGCTGGGTGACCTACCTCGGCAAGAACCTTGCGATCCTGGTCGGCCTCGTCGTCCTGGGCGCCCTCACGGTCGGGGTCTCTCTGTCCGCGACTGCCGCCCAGTCCCTGGTGCTCGGATGGCTGGGGCTCGCCAAAACGGGGATGGCGTCCGCGCTCACGGTGGTTGCCGCCTTGGTCCTCTCGTTGCTCTCGGGGTGGGCGCTGTTCCTCTACCTCTACTGGATCCTTCCGCGGGACCGCAGGCCGCTGCGCGACATCGCCCGCGGCGCGCTCTTCGGATCCATCGGTCTGGCCGCTCTGCAGTACTTCGCTGGCACCCTGAACGGGATCCTCCTTCACAACCCGGCGGCGGCGATCTTCGGGCCCATCATCGTGCTGATGCTGTCGCTCAACATCTTCGCGACCCTCGTGATGCTGGGGGCCGCGTGGACCGCGACCACCGCGCAGGTCGACGAGCCCCTCGCGCTCGACGCCGGCGAGCCTGAGGCGACGATGCTCGCGCTCGCCGAGAACCCCTCTGTGATCGCGCAGGTGCTGGTACCGCAGAAGATCGCGAAGCGTGGCGTCACCGTCGGGATCGTGGCTGGGTACGCACTGGGCGGGGCTGCGGGAGTGGGCCTAGGAGCCGTACTCGGCCGCCTGGCGGGCGCGGTCGCCCACCGGCGGCGTCGGTGACGGCGTCGACCGGGGGAGTCGAGGGGTCGTTTGGTGACGCAACACGCCGTACGTGCCGGGCGTGTCGTGGCCGCTCGACGGTTTTGACACGAGTGGGAGGGCACCCTGGATGTGCGACGGCCCCACAGTCTGGCGAGAGACTGCGGGGCCGTGCGTGTTCAGTATGTCAGTGCCCGTGCGCCGGTACGGGCTCGGCCTGGCCGATCTCGGAGAGGAGCTCGGTGAACCAGGCCTGCGTGATGTCGAACGGCTTGCCACCCTTGATGCGGTCGAACGCGATCGCCTTGAGCCTGTCGTCGTCCTCCTCGTCGTGGCCGATGACGCCCGGCTCGCCGCGCAGCGCGGAGTCGACCGCGAGGTCGGTCATTGACTTGATCAGGTCGAGGTCGTACTGATTCGCCGCGGCGGAGCGCGCGTAGTAGCCGCTCTTCTGGACCATGACCTTCTCGGCGCCGAGCTTGGCGGCGAACTGATCCGCGAACCAGGCTCCCGGGTTGATCTTGTCGATCCTCACGTGACCGAACGCGTCGTGAGCGACTTCCTTGCCGGCCGCTTTGAGCTGGGCGACGATCGAGTCGATCCCGGCGCCCTCGGAGACGAAGATCGTCACGTTGCCGACCTCGTCCATCACCTTGCCGAGACGCTCTACCTCGGCGTCGATGTCGATCACGGCCTCGGGCACGAAGACGGCATGTACGTCCCAGGCGGCCTTCGACAGGCCGATCTCGGGAAGCCACTGCTGCGTCGCGAGCCACTCTCGGTACTTCTTGGCGGTCGCTGCCGTCAGCCACCCGCAGTGGCGTCCCATGACCTCGTGGACGATCAGCATGCGCGAGCCTGAGTTGTGCTCGGCGACGACGTTCTTCGCGAACCGCGCCCCCATCTCGGCGGCCGTGTCGGCGCCGAGGGACTGCTTGATCGGGATCACGTCGTTGTCGATGGTCTTCGGGAGACCGACGACGGTGAGGCCGTAGTTGTTCTCGGCGAGGAACGCGGCGAGGTCGGCGGCTGTCGTGTTGGTGTCGTCGCCACCGATGGTGTGGAGCACGTCGACGCCGTCAGCCACGAGGCGGTCAGCGGCCACCTTGAGCGGGTTCTCGCCCGCCTTGACCAGCCCCCGCTTGACGAGGTCCTTGACGTTGGTGAGCTTGACGCGGGAGTTGCCGATCGGGGAGCCGCCGAACTTGTGCAGCAGCGCGGCGTTCGCGCGGACCACGTCGGTGACGGTGATGGAGTCGCCAGTCAGCAGGCCCTGGTAGCCGTGCTTGTAGGCGATGATCTCGACCTCCGGCGCGAGCTGCGTGTAGCGCTCGATGAGCCCGCCGATGGCGCTGGACAGACATGGGGCGTAGCCGCCCGCAGTGAGGAGCGCGACCTTCGTGACCATGGATGACCTCCGGTTGAGTGTAGGAACCGAAGGACAGCCTAATGGGGGTGCATCCAGTCGGTTCTCAAGGCAGGCTAGGAGACCACTTCCGGGTCTTCAATCCCGTGCTCCAGGGCGAGAAGTTCGACCGGGACGCCGAGCGACGCGATGCGCTGGCTCGGCATCAGGCAGCGCGTTCCCGGGCCCAAGGTTCTTCAGAAGTGGTCAGGCGCGGCTCCGAGCACGTACTGTGTCGGCACTGTACGCCCTCGACGAGGAGGACCACGGAACATGACGCAAGCGCCCGACCTGCCTGCCGACATCGTCTACCCGGACCCTGAAGCTGCTGCCAATTTCCGCATCCCCGACTGGGACGCCATCGCCGGGGCCGCCACGGATTTTCGGACCTTCTGGGAGGACCGAGCCAAGGAGCTCGAGTGGTACGAGCCGTGGCACACCGTTCTGGACGACTCGGACGCCCCGTTCTACAAGTGGTTCACCGGCGGCAAGGTCAACATCGTCCACAACTGCGTCGATCGGTGGCTGACAGGACCGCACCGGAACAAGCTGGCCCTGATCTGGGTCTCCGAAGACGGCACCCAGACCCGGACCTTCTCGTACTACTCGCTCAACCGCGAGGTCATGACCTGGGCGAACGTCCTCAAGTCGATGGGCGTTCGCAAGGGCGACCGCGTGACGATCTACCTGCCGCGGATCCCTGAGATCGTGTTCGCGATGCTCGCCTGCGCGAAGATCGGCGCCGTCCACTCCGTGGTGTTCGCCGGGTTCTCGTCCGACGCCTTGAAGGAGCGGATCCTCGACTCCGAGTCACGGCTCGTGATCACCGCCGACGGCTCGTGGGTCAACGGCAAGGTGTTCGCGCTGAAGACCATCGTCGACGACGCCGTACGTCACGCACCGACCGTCGAGAACATCCTGGTGGTGAAGCGGACGGGCACCGACGTCGCCATGGACCCGCTGCGCGACCACTGGTTCGGGGATCTCGAGACGCTGCCGATCGCCAAGGGTCAGTGCGCCACCGAGGTGCTCGACGCCGAGGACCCGCTGTACATCCTGTACACGTCGGGCTCCACGGGCCGGCCCAAGGCGATCCTCCATACCCATGGCGGCTACATGGTCGGCACGTACACGACCTTGCGGTACGTGTTCGACATCCGCGACGAGGACCGCTGGTGGTGTACCGCCGACCCGGGATGGGTCACAGGTCACTCCTACCTCGTCTACGGCCCGCTGCTGAACGGCGCGACGTCCTTCATGTTCGAAGGAGGCCCCACATACCCGTACCCGAACCGCTGGTGGCAGCTCATCGAGTACTACGGCATCAATATCTTCTACACCGCCCCGACCGCCATCCGGAGCCTCATGCGCTTCGGCGAGGCCTGGCCGAACAGGCACGACCTGTCGTCGCTGCGCCTGCTGGGATCCGTCGGCGAGCCGATCAATCCTGAGGCGTGGCACTGGTTCCACCGGGTCATCGGCAAAGAGCGCTGCCCGATCATGGACACCTGGTGGCAGACCGAGACCGGGGCCTTCCAGATCACCTCGGTGCCCAGCATGCCGCTCAAGCCGGGGTCAGGCGGCAAGCCGTTCTTCGGCCAGGAAGCGGAGATCCTCGATGAGAAGGGGGAGCACGTGCCGGACGGGCATGAGGGCTTCCTCGTCCTCAAGAACCCCTGGCCCGCGATGATGCGGACCCTCTACCAGGATCCGGAGCGGTACGTGAAGACGTACTGGTCGACATACCCGGGCAAGTACCTCACGGGTGACTCTGCTCGCAAGGACTCCGACGGCTACTTCTGGATCATCGGCCGTACGGACGACGTCATCAAGGTCTCGGGCCACCGCTTGGGCACCGCCGAGGTGGAGAGCGCGTTCGTCAGTCACCCCGCGGTCGCCGAGGCTGCGGCCATCGGGCTACCGCACGAGGTGAAGGGGAACGCGATCCACGCGTACGTGGTGCTGCGGGTCGGCTACACGCCGAGCGAGGACCTCGAGGACGAGCTGCGCCAGCACATCTCCATGCATCTGTCGCCGATCGCCAAGCCGGATCACATCGAGTTCGTCGACGGGCTCCCGAAGACCCGCTCGGGCAAGATCATGCGTCGCGTGCTGCGCGCCCGTGCGCTCGGACTGCCCGAGGGCGACACGACGACGATGGACGACGACTGAGCGACAGGCTCAGTCGGCCAGCAGTCGGGGATCCGGCGAGCTCTCCGGCTGCCGCCAGGTGGCGGTGGGCTCGTCGGTCAGTGCGGCGAGTGCTGCGTCCTTTGATCTGATCGTGCGCGCCCCGACGACCGCGGCGCCGACGAGGAGGAGCACCTCGCCGACGCTCAGCAACATCTGCACGAGGCTGTACGCGAAGGCCGTGGTCTCGTTCGCCACGTCGATCCAGGTCGGGAAGATGTTGAGCAGGAACCTCAGCGCGGTCACGACCAGGGCGGCGGTCAGCAGCTTGCGCACCGCTGCCTTGGTGAGCACCACACCGACGACGATCGCCGCCAGGACCAGTGCCATCGACCCCCAGTTCATGAGCTCGTACAGGATCTGAGTCGGCATGCTCGCACCCTACGCCGAGGACGGTCCGACGACGTCTTGACGAGAACGGAGCGTCAGTCGCGGGCCACGCCGATGCGGCGTACGCCCTCGCGGATGATCTCCGGAGAGGTGGCCAGGTTGATCCGGATCCACTGCGCGTGGTCTCCCGCGAAGTCGGTCCCGGGGTTGAACGCCACCTTGCCCCGCTCGCGAATCGTCACGGCTGCGTTCTCGAAGCCGAGCGGCGAGGCGTCGACCCAGGCGAGGTACGTGCCGGCGCTGGGCGTGTACGACAGGCCGACCTCCGGCAACAGGGAGGCGAGCAGGACCTTGTTGGCGGCGATCTCGGCGTTGAGCTGTGCCAACCAGTCGCGGTCGTGGTTGAGTCCGGCCGCCTGAAGCATGAGTCCGAGATGGCTGGAGCCCGCACGGACCCCGTACGGCAGCTTCCAGAGCGCGTGGACGACCCCGGCGCCACCGATCAGCAGGCCGGCCTTGAGCGCGGCGAGGTTGAAGGCCTTGGAGGCCGAGGTGACGACGAAGCCGTTCTCGCTACCCGGCACCTGAAGGTACGAGGTGAACGTCGCGTCCGGGGCCACAAGGGGCCCGTGGATCTCGTCGCTGATCACGACGACGTCGTACCGGCGGGCCAACTGAGCGACGGCGGCCAGCTCGTCGGGCGTGGGCACTGAGCCGTACGGGTTGTGGGGGTTGCACAGCAGGAAGCCCTTGACGGCTTCCCGCGAGAAGCCAGCCTCGAGGGCATCGAGATCCAGCCGCCCCTCCGGGGTCATGGCAGCCTCGACGAGCGGCCGCTCGCCCACCGCGCCCGAGATGCGGAAGGGCGGGTAGATCGGTGAGTTGATGACGATGCTGGACCCGGCCGGTGTGAACGCGTCGACGAGGACGGCCATCCCCGAGACGACGTCGGCGCACGGCAAGAGCCGTCGTGCGTCGAGCTCAAGGCCCCAGGTCGCGGCGGCGAAATCAGCGTAAGCGGTGGGCAACGAGTCGTACCCCGGGTAGCCGAGGTCGCCGATCTCGAGGATGTGCCGCATGGCTCTGGTGACGCCAGGAGGTGACAGGACATCCATCTCGGCGACCCACATGGGTAGGACATCCGGTGCGAAGCGCGTCCACTTCATAGAGGTGCGCTGGGAGAGGATGTCGAGGCCGAGGTCGAAGATCGCCATGGCCCGGGAGCCTATCGAAACCTGTGACGGCCCCTGTCGCGTGCTCACACGAGGACGTGAGAAGCCGCGACGTCCGTGCCGATCCCTCCGAGGCGTTCGCCTTCATCCGCCGACCGAACTCGCTGCAGGCGACGAGTACGACGTCACTCGCGCGGAGATGGGTACGACTGTGACCCATGAATGTAGGGATCACGTCAGGACGGCGTTAGCGCTTGTGGAGATGCAGCCACCCGCGGTGGGAGGATGCTGCCATGGCTCGGTACTTCGACGTGCATCCGGCGAACCCACAACCGCGTTCCCTCGCGCAGGTGGCGGCGATCCTCGAGGACGGGGGGCTCGTGGCCTACCCGACGGACTCCGGGTTCGCGCTGGGATGCCGGCTGGGTACGCGTGATGCGCTGGACCGGATCCGTACGATCCGCGGTCTCAACGACCGCCACCACTTCACGCTCGTCTGCTCCGAGTTCGCACAGCTCGGCGCGTACGTGCAGATGGGCAACCGGGAGTTCCGGGCGATCAAGGCGAGCACGCCCGGCCCGTACACGTTCATCCTCCCGGCCACGCGCGAGGCGCCCAAGGCGATGCTGCACCCGAAAAAGAAGACGGTGGGGGTGCGCATCCCCGACCATGTGACCGCTCGGGCCCTGCTCGACGTCCTGGGCGTGCCCCTGCAGTCGAGCACGCTCATGCTCCCGGGCGCCGAGGAACCGATGACGGATGGCTGGACGATCGCCGACACGCTGGGCCACGAGATCGACGCCGTGCTGGACTCCGGCGATGTCGGCCTGCTCGCGACCACCGTGGTCGACCTCAGTGGCGATGAGATCGAGGTGCTGAGGTACGGAGCCGGCGACCCGTCACCTTTCGAGGAGTGATGCGGATGGGGCTCAGCGGGAGGGACGTCGTCGAGCCGTACGTGCAGCAGCACGCGGCCACCGTGCGCGCATCCCTGCCGCTCGTGCTGGGCGACGCGCCAGATGCGATCCACGCCGCACGCGTGGCGACGCGGCGCCTGAGGAGTGTGCTCAAGACGTACCGTCCCCTCTGGGTCAGCGGGCACCGGACGCTCCGGGACGAGCTCCGCTGGTACGCCTCGGCGCTGAGCCGTCCCCGCGATCTCGAGGTGGTCGGGGCGTGGCTCGAGGCGTTGCTCGACGATCCCCGAGTTCGCGCCGCGGAGGGGGCCCTGGCGGCTGCCGAGGAGCTGAGAGACCGGTTGCGCCTCGATCGCGAGGTGACGCTGGTCACGATGCGCGGCGAGCTGGCGGGGGAGCGCTTCGCGGAGCTCGCGGCCGCGTTGCCGCCGACGGACTGGTCGCCGGCCGCCGAGGTGCCGGGCGACCTGCTCGTGTCCGGGCTCGCAGCGGTACCCGCCCGGTTCGCGGCGGTCGAGGCAGCAGCTCTGCCCAAGGGCGCCGACCGTCCCGCTGCTCTGCACGAGCTGAGGAAGACCACGAAGGCAGTGCGGTACGCGGTCGACGCCCTCGGGCCAGGCGCCGCCGAACAGGCAGCCGTCTGGAAGAAGGTCACCGAGACGCTCGGGGTCGCCCAGGACGGTCAGGTGGCGCAGGCAGTCCTTGCGGAACTCACGCTGGACGCCCCGGCGCACCGCTCCGTGTGGGATGCGCTGTCGGCGATGGTCGACGGGGCTGCCGTGGCTGCAGAGACGGCCGGGCTCGAACTCGTACGACACGCGACGACGATGTCCGACGCCCGCGTAGCAGCTGATTGACCGCTCGGAACGTGGAAACAGACGGACGGAAGGTGCTTCCACTCCCCGGCTTCGCTAGACAGGCATGGTCACTACATCGGCAGGAGAACCATGGACACCGTTCGTCTGGGAATCATCGGGTTCGGGCAGCAGGGCGGCTACTACAGCCGGATCCTCGCGGCGAAGATGGTGCCCGGCATGACCCTCGGGGCGATCTGTGACATCGATCCTGCCAAACGGGACGCGGCACTCGAGCTGTACCCGAACCTGACCGTCTTCGACGACATCGACGAGCTCCTCGCCAGTGACGCGGTCGACGCGGTCATCACCACCGTTCCCCACTACCTGCACCCTGAGTTCGCGATCAAGGCGCTCACGGCCGGCAAGCACACGCTCGTCGACAAGCCCGCCGGCGTGTACACCAAGCAGGTACGGGTGATGAACGAGTTCGCGGAGACGAAGCCCGACCTCACGTTCGCCATCATGTTCAACCAGCGCACCAACCCGCTCTACATCGAGCTCAAGCAGCTCCTCGACTCGGGTGAACTGGGCGCGCTGCGGCACTGGAACTGGATCATCACGACCTGGTGGCGCCCGCAGGGCTACTACCAGCAGTCCGAGTGGCGCGCGACGTGGGGCGGCGAGGGCGGTGGCGTGCTCGTCAACCAAGCGCCCCATCAGATCGACCTGTCGCAATGGCTGTGTGGGATGCCGACGAAGGTCTTCGCCAAGCTCGGCTTCGGGTTCCGGCGCGACATCGCCGTTGAGGACGAGGTGGTTGCCTTGTTCGACCTCGGTGGCGGTGCAACGGGGTCATTCACCACGTCGGTGCACGACGTCAAAGGCACCGACCGGCTCGAGATCCTGCTCGACGGCGGCAAGATCGTCGTCGACAACTCCGAGACGGTGACGATCATGCGCTTCCGCGAGGAGGAGCAGGTGGCCTCTGCGCGGACGACCCCCGAGAGCACGAAGCGGCTGTTCGCCGGCGAGAACATCCTCGGCGACGACTTCGTCACGACCGAGACGAAG
>Ga0209748_1001284_pt1 | contig 12456 bp, 13 predicted proteins | sample BarGraIncu00421A_FD_185490 | JGI IMG/M metagenome (GOLD analysis project Ga0209748, IMG submission 185490) | Arctic peat soil microbial communities from Barrow, Alaska - Barrow Graham LP Incubations 004-21A (SPAdes) (version 2) | ecosystem: Environmental > Terrestrial > Soil > Wetlands > Peat... | reverse complement strand
TTCTAGTAGCAGTGACTATTTCGTCACGCCCACCGTATGAAAGACCAATGTTAAAAACGAATTTGTCGTTATGAGCCGTTCGATCCTTGGCTTCTTGTGCTAGTTTTTGAGTTTTTATTGGATAATCAGTAAGCCGTCCGATTGGATTGATTCTGACTCCCTTTTCATCAAGTTCATCAAGCTTATCTCTAAATACTTGTCCCATAAGATCAATCAAATAATTAATCTCTGGTTTTGGTCTGTTCCAGTTATCAGTTGAAAACGCCCAGACGGTGATATACTTAACACCTTTTTTCGAACAATTATCAACTAAAGGTATTAGGGCATCATAGAGACCACGCCGGTGACCTTCCAGAGTAGGAAGACCACGTTCCTTGGCCCAACGCCTGTTTCCATCCATAATAAAACCAATGTGTTGGGGAACTAAATTCTCAGAATTTCCGCTACTCACTGCTGCCATTATACTTCTAGCAGCTCCTTCTCCTTCTGGGAAAGGACATCTTCGACCTTTTTGTTGTAATTATCGACGAGTTTCTGAATCTCTGCTTCGCCACGGTACATATCGTCTTCACTAATTTCACCGTCGGTTTTTGCCTTCTTGATAGCATTCCACACCTCACCTCGTGCTGTGCGTATGCCCACCCTGGCTTCCTCAGTCTTTTCTTTGGCAATCCTTACAAACTCATGCCTGCGCTCTTCCGTAAGCTCTGGCAGGTTGACGCGAATCACGTCGCCTGTATTTATAGGGTTGAATCCAAGGCCCGAGTCACGGATAGCAGACTCTATCTGTGACGTCACACCTTTGTCCCAGGGTTGGATCAATATTTGTCTAGCTTCTGGGATGGTAATGTTGGCCACGGCCTTGATCGGTTGTTTCGAACCGTAAACATCTACGGTAATATCGTCCACCAGTGAAACGCTAGCGCGCCCGGTGTGGATATTACTGAGTTCGTCTATCAGAAATTCTACGGATTTATCAAGTTTTGGAGCAAGTTCTTTTACAAAGTTTTCTAACATTTATACTCCTTATCTTACTTATTTACCTAGTTCAAAGCGAATGAAACGTCGAACCGCCAGCTTTTCGCCTATGGCCGCCGTCTTGTCATTCAACATATCCTCTATCGTGATATCAGGATTTTTCACATAGGGTTGTTTCAGCAAACAAACAGTAGCGTAATATTTGTTAATCTTGCCCTCAAGTATCTTCTCAATGACTTCTTTTGGCTTACCGGCAGATTCTAGCTGCGCCAGCTCGATCTCGCGCTCTTTGGCGACTACCTCGGCTGGTACGTCCTCTGGAGATACATACTCTGGAGCGGCAGCAGCTACGTGCATCACGAGATCATTTGCTAGTTGCTTGAAATCTTCGTTGCGTGCCACAAAGTCAGTTTCAGAATTCAGCTCGAGCATGGCGCCGATACGGCCATTGTGAATATACGAAACAATCACTCCTTCTTTGGCATCACGCTCAGCCCGTTTGGCAGCTGTTGCAGCACCTTTTTTGCGCAATACCTCAACGGCCTTATCAAAGTCACCATTCGCTTCATCTAAAGCATTTTTGCAATCCATCATTCCAGCCCCGGTCGTCTCGCGAAGCTTGGTAACATCGGAAATGTTTATAGACATTATTCCTCCTCTTTTGTAGCTAGGGGTTTATTTTCACCGATAACACGAGCAATTTCGCCCGTAATCATCTTCACAGACTTCAGTGCGTCGTCATTACCGGGAATAATATAGTCAACAAGTTCTGGGTTTGCGTTGGTGTCAACAATAGCGATGACTGGGATGTTGCACTTGCGTGCCTCAGCTACGGCGCCGTCTTCACGAACAATATCAACAACAAACAGGGCGTCAGGAAGTTTCTTCATTTCCTTGATACCGCCTAAGTTAGCTTCTAGTTTCTCGGCTTGTTTGCGAGCAACTACGAGCTGCTTCTTGGTTGCGAATTCGTTGGCCTCAATCTTATCTGCGAGTTTCTTGAAATTACGAATTTGTGATGCAAATGTTGGGAAGTTTGTAAGCATTCCGCCCATCCAACGTTCTGTCACATATGGCATGGCCACAGATTCAGCCGCTTCGCGAACTATGTCCTGTGCCTGTTTCTTCGTACCAACGAATAGGATCTGGCCCCCGTTTGCAGCCACAGTACGTACGAACTTTAGTGCTTCCTCTAGTTTTTCCTCGGTCGTAGCCAAGTCAAAGATGTGTACTCCGCCGCGTTCGGCAAAAATAAAAGGGGCCATCTTTGGATTCCAACGTGATTTTTGGTGTCCAAAATGTACTCCTGCTTCCAGCATTTCTTTCATGCTTACGGTCATTTTTACTCCTTTTCTGTCCGAACTAGTTCGGACCCTCCGCTAGCGTCATCTACCTGCTGGCCCACAATATGGGAGGAAGCAAGTATCAGCTGGCGTGTGAATTAATACAAAATCTTCACAAAGTTTAACAGAATATCTGACCGATGTCAATTGAAAGCAAGTATGAAACCCTTGATTATTAGCTTGCAAGATGTTAAAATTATTCTTGCTTAAATTACAGGGAAAACATGAAAACAGAAATCCATCCAGAATACAAAAAGACTATTGTCACTTGCGGTTGCGGGAACACTTTTGAGACTCGCTCCACGGTAGACGCTATTAATGTTGAGATTTGCTCAGCCTGTCATCCTTTTTATACTGGCAAACAGAAACTTGTAGACACTGCTGGTAGAGTTGATAAGTTCCGTATGCGCATGGAAGCAGCTGCGAACCTAAAGGCTGGCGTTAAGGTTAAGTCTGCCAAGACCGAGAAGGCAAAGGAAGTTGTTGAAACTCCTGCAGAAATCGAAGAAGAGATTCAGGAAATAACCGAGGAACTATCCGAAGAACTAGTCGAAACCAAATAACTATACTTATAGCGCTATTAGAATTACCCATCTAGCGCTATAATTGTATCTGGACACGTATATGAAACTACTAGAAAAATACAAAAGTATTAAAGCCGAATATTTGGATCTGAGCGAAAAGTTATCTGACCCCACTGTTCTTAGTGATCAGAATCTTGTCGCAAAGTACGGCAAGGAACGTCAGGCGTTAGAGGCTATTGTTACTGCGTTTAAAAAATACGAGAAGATTGTTTCTGAAATCGTAGAAGCCGAGAATATGCTCATGGCAGAGAACGATCCTGAGCTCGTAGCTATGACCGAAGACGAACTGGTTACCCTGAAACACGACCGCGAGAAACTGGCCATAGAAATAGAACTTGAACTACTACCGAAGGACGAAAATGACGATAAAAACGTTATTTTTGAAATCCGCGGCGGCGCTGGAGGTGACGAATCTGCACTTTTTGCCGGTGAACTATTTCGAATGTACAGCAAATATGCAGAGAAACATAACTTCAAGATAGAGATAATCGATTCTCACGAAAGTGAAGTCGGCGGTTTTAAGGAAGTAATTTTCTCTGTTAAGGGCGCGGGTGCCTACAGACACCTCAAATACGAAAGCGGCGTACATCGTGTTCAGCGAGTTCCCGAAACCGAATCTAATGGTCGCATACACACCTCGACAGTTACTGTGGCCGTTCTTCCTGAAGCAGAAGAAGTTGACGTTGAGATACTTCCATCCGAAATTCGTGTAGACGTATTCCGTTCATCCGGTCCAGGCGGGCAGAGTGTCAATACTACCGATTCTGCAATCCGTATCACTCACTTGCCTACCGGACTCGTAGTTTCTTGCCAAGATGAAAAATCACAGATAAAAAACAAGGAAAAGGCACTTCGTGTTCTGCGTTCACGTCTATTACAACTGAAGCAAGACGAAGAGGCAAAAAAACGTGGAGATGCCCGCAATAGTCAGATTGGTACTGGCGACAGATCCGAGAAGATTCGTACTTACAACTTCCCTCAAGATCGTGTAACAGACCACCGAATTGGACTATCACTGAACAACCTGCCAGATTTCATGAATGGTAATATCGACAAGATGATTGATAAACTCATCGAGACTGATCGAGAAGAGACATTAAAAAAACTCGCCTAAACGGCGAGTTTTTTAGTTTACTTACTTTCAGTGAGAACTGCTGTCGTGGTAGCTTCTTTACCATCCCTGAGGTAGGTGATTTTTACGCTGTCACCAACAGTATGCTTAGTTACTAAAGACATAAGGGTAGTGCCTTGAGTAATGCTCTCGTCCCCTATCTTTGTAATAATGTCCCTGTCTTTAAGTCCAGCCTTGTCAGCTGGGCCGCCGGCAACAACTGATGGCAGACCACTACTAGAATAAAGTAATGCGCCATCACTAACCGGCAAATTGTTGCTCACAGAGACGTCTTTGTTGAGCGAGATATATCTGACGCCAAGCATAGGCCTGATTATCTTGCCGTTTGCCAGGTAGCTGTCCAGAGCCGACCTGACCAGACTCACGGGTATCGCAAAGCCGATGGACTGGCCAGATGAATCGACCGCTGTGTTGACTCCAATCACCTGCCCGCCAATGTTAAGAAGCGGACCACCAGAGTTACCTGGGTTTATAGCGGCATCCGTCTGAATAACATTATCTAGATTCTCAGTACTGGTACCAGTAGAATCACCGGCCTGGATTACTCTACCAATAGCGCTAATCACACCTACTGTGACGCTATTCTGGTACTGACCGAGAGCGTTGCCGATAGCGATTGCGGTTTGACCTGGCTGCAACCCATCAGCGCTGCCAAGCTCTACGGTTGTGAGGTCCTTGGCGTCAATTTTTAGAATTGCAATATCAAACACAGGGTCAACCGCCCTAATCTCGGCATCATAATACTTACCAGTACTGGTGTAAACAGTGTATTTGGTTGTACTGTCACTCACGACATGCTTATTAGTCACAATCAAACCATCAGCCCTCACCACGAAACCAGTTCCGGAACTCTTGGACTCCGTAGTGCCCCCAAAGAAGCTGAGTTGCTGCTGGACACCAGTTATACTGACCACGGCAGAATTTACTTTCTTTGCTGCGTCAATAACGGCAGAGCTCTCCTGAACATTTACCTTGGTGCTAATCGTTTGGGTTAAAGTGTTACCGCCACTTCTGTAGTCCAGATAAGCAAAACTACCAAATACTCCTCCGACTAGTGACAAAAGTAGCACCAGCAAGGCTGCGATGGGTAACTCGAGTTTTGACTTCTTATTTAAGACTGGTTCTGTCTCCCTCATGATCCCTCCTAGAATGTTGGTAGCCATCTCGCCGTTACGAGCAGCACCGTGATAAATAGTATTGCGACAAAAATATATTCAGTCAGAACTCTACGAGTCAAGCTATAGTCAAGTTTGTGAAAGATAATTCCCCAAAGGAAATAAAAGATGATTGCCAGCAATACTGCCGGCAGCGGTGTACCGCCTAAGTTTGCCTTCTCCTGGATAGCGATGACGGGATAATTTACAATCCAGACTGACGAAATCCAAGCCACCTCGGCCCCAAGCAGTGAATTAACTATATTATATGGCCGCAACTTTTTGATATCGTCATTAGCACCATTCTCCCAGGTTAGAAAGTACGAAACGACATAAAATAGTAAAAAAATAGATATTGTTAGTAGTAGCTGATACCAACCTCGGCTGGCTGAAGTGTTAAGTAACATGAACAGACGAAAGATTGTGGTTGAACCCAAGAAAACTGTCATAAATGACACCACTATCAAAACATTCCGATGCAAGATAGCGGCCCTATCAGATAGATTATGGACCTTACGCAGTGCCACCCAAAGATAGTAGTTCGCGATTACCACCGCCAGAGAGATCAATCCCTTGGCAAAAGTTTGGAAAAATAATGTTGTCAGATATAGTGAACCCAAGTTAAACAGTATTGGTAATATCAAAAATTTTGACTTTTCTAGCATTACCGGCAACTTTAGGTCAACATCGAAGAAAAACTTCCATAAAACCAGCACCAGAACTATCAAGGCGAGGGTTATATATCCGAAACCACTAGGAAGTGCTAGCGAGATTGCGAAAACGACTCCCACAAGTAACGAGTTTATTAATGATTTTCTTGTTAGTGTACTCATATTATTCTTTGTAATCACTACCAACAGTTACCTGGATGTCGGTGCCCGAAGTGGTTATCCCCTTCTCCGATTTTACATTGAAGAGTTTCTCCAACGCGGCGATTGTTCCGGGTTTATCACCGCTTGTACCATCCACTATCTTTGTTACTGTATAATTCTGAGAATCAGCTGATACGACATTGATGACATTATAATCCTGACCTCGCAAGGTGTCTGCTACTCTAGATGCTAGTCCGGCAGAAGTGGTACCATTTAGCACCGTTAGCTTAGCTGCTTCTGTAGAGACAGATTGATCTGCAAAAATGTTTTTCGCAGCAGCTTGTAGCTTACTGAAGTTATTCATACCAGCTCCTGGGATCAGGATATAGCCCGCATAATCACTTGAGCTATCAGTGAGTAAACCCTTTTCAGAGTTATCAAAAACCAAGTTTTTTATACTACTGGTATTAACGTTTTTGAAGATATCAATCGCTCTCTGCGCATAAGAAAGATCAAAGTCAGTCCTTAAGTTATTGCCAAGTGCCGTGGCAATCGAGACTATTTTCGCAGGGTTTAAAAAGGTGCTACTAGACATAACCTTTGTTTTGATGGCAACTAGTACCTGCTGCTGCCGACGAGCGCGATCAAAGTCACTAGTAGTCTCACGAGACCTAGCATAACGAAGCGCTGTCGTGCCGTTCATGTGCTGCATGCCTTTTTTAATATATAAATCTTGGCCGCCCAAGCCATCATCTGCCGGGTAATATGGATCATAGAGATCAGTTGTGACATCGATGTCAACGCCGCCGACAGCATCTACGACTTCCTTGAAGCCAGTGAAATTGACCCTGACATAGTAGTGAATTGGTATATCAAGGATTTTAGTCACCGTTTGCTCCGCTAGTGCCGGGCCACCGCCTGGAAACTTTTGGAGCTCACCACAGGCATGAGCATAGTTGATCTTGTTGGAGCCGCAATCTGTACTGATGTTCACATAGGTATCGCGAGGTATAGATATCATGGCGACTTGTTTACTAGCCACGTCGTAGCTGAGGATCATGATGGTATCACTAAGTAGCTCTCCCTCGTGACCAGGGTCACCGATACCTAGTAGAAGTATGTTCACACGTCCAGAACTCTCGCCCTTCAGCTGTTTGCTAGGGTTAAGCAAACTTAGCAAGTTAGGCGCATTATTGCCAAATATGTTGGACATAGATTTATATATTCGGTAACCAAAAAAACCCAGCGTCCCCAAAACAACCAACAAAACTCCAAGGAATATATACAGTTTGAGGTGCTTGTGTTTCTTCTTATTCTTTTTATCTTTTTTACTAAACTTTAGTGGTGTTTTCTCGGCAGCTTCGGTTATTTCCGATACAGCCCCGACGCTTTTCTCTATCTCTGCTATGCTTAGTTTCTTTTTCATCACTTCTTTCATTTGTAACATATAGTATTATAACTAAAAAGATGTGGACAGCCAAGAGTTTTTAGAGAATAATAGATCTAATGACTGACGAGAAAAAAGAAAAACAAAAACTAGAATCATTGCCCAAGGCTGGCGTCGCCTGGGAGATCACAAAAACCATAGTTGGAGTCGCAATATTCGTTATTTTCTTCCGCTTCTTCATTATACAGCCGTTCTACATCATCGGCTCAAGTATGCTGCCGGATTTCCACGAAGGAGAATATCTATTTATAGATGAGGCCAGCTACCATTTGCGTGATCCTGAGCGAGGTGAAGTCGTAGTATTCCGCCACCCAGACGCCCAGTGCAGCGCTTTTGTAGAGAAGAATGAAATTCTAAAAACTGTAATACAGGGGCCCTGCAAAAGTTATATTAAGCGCGTCATTGGCTTACCTGGAGAAACCGTGACAATACGCAGCGGCAAAGTTGTCATAGTAAATGCCACCAATCCTACCGGTTTCACTCTGGACGAGAACTATATCGAAAGTGGCATTGAAACTCTTGGAAATCTAAATGTAACCCTGGGCGCAGGTGAGTTCTTCGTTCTTGGCGACAATCGTGAACCAAATGCCAGCTCCGACTCACGTGAATGGGGACCACTTAAGAAAGACTATATCATCGGCAAAGCCTGGCTAAGATTACTCCCAGCCACTGAACTCGGCTTTATCGGTAAAGCTACTTACTCTGAGTAATAATACCGACGATTTTTTCTAGATCTTCGTTATTATAGTATTCAATCACAATTTGCTTGGGTTTGATGGTAACCTTGGTGCCTGTCGATTCAGAAAGTTTTTTCTCTACGGCGGCTAGGTCTGGATCGACTACCTTTCTTGGTTTTGTACTAGAACTTTTGGCATGACTCTCGGCCTGACGCACATTCATGCCTTCAGACAAGATACTGTGATAAAAATTTAGTTGTGCCTCACGGTCCTCGATAGCAAGGATACTGCGGGCGTGCCCCTCAGTGATTTTACCATCAATCAAACCCTGTTTTATCTCAGCAGATAATGTGAGAATTCTGAGAGCGTTGGCTACTGTAGACCTGGCCTTGCCAACTTTCCTAGCGGCATCTTCTTGAGTCAGGTTAAACTCATCCATCAGTCTGCGATAGGAAAGTGCTGCCTCGACAGGGTTTAGATTTTCTCTTTGTATATTCTCAATGATGGCAAACTCAAGCTTCTGCTGTTCGTCTAACGTACGTTCTATCGCCGGTACCTCAGAAAGTCCAGCGAGCTTGGCGGCACGCAATCGGCGTTCCCCTGCAATCAGCTGATATCTACCGTTATTGGCCTTGGTCACCAGCAGTGGCTGCAAAATGCCGTATTCACGTATGCTAGCAGCTAGCTCTGCTAGTGGAGCCTCGTCAAAGCTGGTACGTGGTTGGTGAGGGTTAGGATCGATGATTGCTGGGCTTAACATTAAGTTTCCGGACTCTTGCCTCGGAGAATCGTCGTTGTCACTTGTTGGAATAAGAGAATCAAGGCCGCGACCTAAACCAAATTTGCTGTTTACTGATTGCATTTCTCGTGTACCTCCCGAGCAAGCTGTTTATAAGCGGCTGCCCCTTTACCAAATTTATCATAATGCATAATAGTTTTTCCATATGATGGTGCTTCAGCAAGACGGATGTTCCTAGGAATAATGCTATCGAATACCTTGTTTGGAAAATGTTTTTTCACTTCGGCCTCAACCTGGCGAGATAGCAAAGTGTTCTTGTTGTACATTGTCAGAGCGACACCTAGGAGGCCCAGATTTGGGTTTAGGTTCATTCGTACCCGCTGTACGGTATGAAGTAGCTGAGATAGCCCTTCAAGGGCGTAGAACTCAGTCTGTACTGGTATCAGTAGGCTATCGGCGCTAACAAGACCATTTATAGTTAGTATTCCAAGTGATGGCGGACAATCTATCAAAATATAATCATATTCATGGCGAACTTTCTCTATCGCCGATTTTAGGCGATGTTCGCGCGCAAGCTGACTAGCTAGTTCTACTTCGGCAGCTGCTAAAACCACGCTGGACGGTGCCACATCAAGCCCCTTGATATCGGTCTTGATACGGATTTCCTGAATAGGTATCTCCCTAACAAGGACATCATATAGGCTTCGTTCGACTGCGTTCTTATCTATTCCTAAACCACTGGTGGCGTTTCCCTGTGGGTCTAGGTCCACAAGCAAAACCCGCTGGCCCATCTTTGCAAGATATCCAGCTAAGTTTACGGTAGTAGTCGTTTTACCGACTCCACCCTTTTGATTAGTTACAACAATTACATGCGCCACGGGATAATCTTAGCAAAATATTGACCTTTTAGCTAGGCTAATTATCGGCAGATTGTGCTTGGCATCTGAGCTTTCGGATTACCATGACGCACCCATGTACCGCCACTGCAAAGCCAGGTGTCTTCACCTGAAAATATGCGGAGTATTGCGATAGTCACGATCGCTATAATCAAAAAGATACCCAAGGTTATGAGTATCTTTCTTTTCATTATTTTGTCTCGATTTTTACAATTTCGATTTTCGTCAGTTTTTGTCTGTGTCCAGTTTTTACTCGATAGTTCTTCTTGGCCTTATATTTGAAAACAATCTGTTTATCGGCTTTGGTCTGCTCAAGCACCTTGGCAACTACCTTGGCACCGGTAACGACTGGCTGACCAATACTGGCTTTACCACCTTCAACAACTAGCAATACATCTGTAATATCGAAGTTCTTGCCAGTATCTAACTCTAGCTTTTCTACTTCGAGATACTGACCCTCAGTTACGAGATACTGTTTGCCACCCGTTCGGATAACCGCGAATAATTCTTTTTTGCTTTCAGCCATGTGATTCCTGTGTTTATAACTATGATATTCTAGCAGATTTCCAGGGTTCTTTCAAGGGTTACCTAAAAATCTATCTTCTTATAACGGATGTGAATGCTTTCCAGTATCCCAATACACAGCAAAGTAATCACTACCGAAGTGCCACCAGAGCTCACCAGCGGCAACGGGATACCAGTTACTGGCATAATTCCTAGGTTCATACCTATATTGATAAATATATGGAAGAAAAGCACCGCAAAGATACCTGTAGCAAGAAACATGCCGTAGTAATCTCTGGAAAGCATGGCGATACGGAGCGAACGGTATAATATAGCCCCAAACAGCAATATTACCGCGAAGGCACCCACAAAACCCATTTCCTCAGCCAAAGCCGCAAAGATAAAGTCTGTGTGCTTAAACGGTACAAAATTTAATTGTGATTGCGGTCCATGGCCTAGTCCCCTGCCCCAAAACTGACCAGAACCAATGGCTATCTTGGCCTGAGCCACGTTCCATCCTGTTCCAGTCGGATCAGCTGCTGGATTCAAAAAAGCCAAAATTCTGTGTTTCTGATAATCCTTGAGAAAAAATTCATAAATAATAGGCATTGAAATTACAGCAAGTCCCGTTACACCTGCCACATATCGCTTTTTGATATTACTAACAAGCAACATGGCCGCCCAAATGATAACGAACGTGATCGCCGTACCCAAGTCAGGCTGGAGGGCTACTAGCACAGTTGGAATCCCGATATAAACGACCGATTTGGCAAAAACTTGCGGTCGATGCATCTGTTCCACGTTTTCGGCAAAGAATTTTGCCATCACCACCACCATAAAAACCTTCGCAACTTCGGACGGCTGAAATTGAAAGAAACCTAGACTAATCCAACGAGTTGCGCCAAGTTTGGCGGTACCTAGAAATTTCGTTGCCACTAGCATTATGATGGTTAGCAAATAGAGTATGCCAGAAAACTTTTTTAGCATTCTGTAATCCATACGAGCAAGTAAAACAAGACCCACAATGCCAATTGCCGCAAATAACATCTGCTGCAAAGCCTCAGAACCACCAGCAATACTAAAAGTAGTACTATAGATAACTGCAAAACCAAAACCCAGAAGCAACAATGTTGCAGTCAAGAGCACCCAGTCAAAATTTCTAAGTAACCTAGAATAATGGTTCATCTTATTTGCGTGAAATACCAAACCAGGCAGACTCGCCTGCTAGTTTGATATCCTCGCTGTACTCAAATTTGTCGCGGTCCTGCACCTTTAATTGTGCCAGAGTTTCCTTCACTATATAGTCAGTGTGCTCCCCTAGACTGGACTGAACAATCTGGCTCTCAGTGTTCCATGTCAAAATTATCCGGTCCTCAATGTTGAAGTTAGCTTTCTTACGGCCGTCCTGTACAAATCTTACGAAATCACGAGCCACGCCTTCGGCTCTGAGTTCCGGTGTAATGTTGGTGTCTAACTCTACCCCGTTGTCATTCTGAGTATCACGAAGAATCTCGGGATCCGTGGCAATGCTCGAGGATGACAAGACCCGCTTCACATTCACTTCTTCACATACAATTTGTTCAAAGTCATCGGCAAGTTTATCTCCAGCATATTGAATGCTGGCTAGTGGTTGCCTAACTTTTATACCAGCCTCGGCACGTAACGACAGACCAGCGGTCACAATGTCTCTGGTTCTAGCCATATTCTCGTCCAAACCTGTATCAATCGCTTTTGTGTCAACCTTTGGCCACTCGGCGAGATGTACACTTTCTGGGGCCAATCTATCCTGCGTGGCAACCAATCCTCTATATATCTCTTCAGCAATAAACGGCATCAAAGGCGCAATAAGCTTGGTATAGGTGACAAGCGCAAAATACAAAGTCTCATAAGCCGATATCTTGTCAGTGTCATTTTCGCTTTTCCAGAAACGTTTACGAGAACGGCGGATATACCAATTCGACAACTCATCCACATATTCAGTCAGCAAGCGAACCGTGAGTGCCAGGTCATAGTGGTCCAATGCCTTGGTGACACCGACTATTAGATTATTGGTAATTGAAAGTAACCACTTGTCTAGTTGTCCAGACGGCTCAAGAACTCCAGTTGGTTTGAAATTGTCTAGCGCTGCATACATGGCAAAGAAACTATATGAGTTCCAAAGTGTCATCTCTACCTTCTTGACCACTTCTT
>Ga0209748_1001283_pt1 | contig 12460 bp, 9 predicted proteins | sample BarGraIncu00421A_FD_185490 | JGI IMG/M metagenome (GOLD analysis project Ga0209748, IMG submission 185490) | Arctic peat soil microbial communities from Barrow, Alaska - Barrow Graham LP Incubations 004-21A (SPAdes) (version 2) | ecosystem: Environmental > Terrestrial > Soil > Wetlands > Peat... | reverse complement strand
CGATGCGCAAGCGCGTCATCGCCCTGGAGAACGGCAAGATCATCCGCGACCAGAGCAGGGGTGTGTACGGCTATGGCGACTAGCCCGAGCTACTTCATCAAGGAGACCTGGTCCTCGTTCCGCCGCAACTGGGTGATGAGCCTGGTCGCGGTGAGCATCATCTACATCTCGCTGTTGCTGGTCGGCGCGTTCTTCCTGATGAGCTCCGTCATCAACGAGATGGCCTCTTCGTTCGAGTCGAAGGTCTCGGTCCAGGTCTTCCTGAAGGACGACGCCGTTCCCGCGGACGTCCAGGCGCTGCAGGCCGCGATCCAGAAGATGCCGAACGTCAAGAGCATCTCCTACGTGACCAAGGAACAGGCGCTCACGATCTTCAAGGAGCGCACGAAGAACACGCCCCAACTGGTCGAGCAGCTGCGCAACAATCCGCTGCCGGCTTCCATCGAGGTCGCTCTCGTCAGCCCGCGCGAGGTTCAGGGTGTCGTGGACCTGATCGTCAAGAACCCGCTGACCGCGAAGGTCGTCAAGACGCCGGCCAACCTCGGGACTGCCAAGGACACCGACATCAAGTACGGCCAGAACGTGGTCGAGGCGCTGTTCGCGGCCACCGGCGTGGTCCGTCTGTTCGCTGCGGGCTTCCTCGGTCTGCTGCTTGTCGTCTCGCTCGTGCTCATCGGCAACACGATCCGCCTCGCGATCTACTCGAGGCGGCGCGAGATCGGCATCATGCGCCTTGTCGGAGCGTCCAACTGGTTCATCCGCACGCCGTTCCTGCTCGAGGGCGTGCTGCAGGCGCTCATCGGATCGATCCTCGCGATCCTGACGCTCGTGGCCGCGCAGGCGGTCATCGTGCCGTGGCTGCAGGGCAACCTGAAGTTCCTGCCGGTGAACATCGGCGGAGTGACGGTGGCGCAACTGGCCGCGCTGCTCATCGTGGCGGGCGTCACCATCGGCCTTCTCGGGTCCGGCACGGCGGTCAGGCGCTATCTCAAGGTCTAGAGGCGCGTGGCGCTGCCGCTGCCGCCCGTTGGAAGGTCGTCGAATCACATGAACCGCGGCATCCGCGCGCTCGTCGCGTCGCTCGTCATCATCCTGGTCGCCACCGGCTTCTTCATCGCCGGCGTCCTGTTCTCGGGCAGTATCGGGAACGTGCCCCGGATCGGGTCGCTCGTCTCGTCCGGTGCGGTCGACCCCGGGACGGTGCTCGACACCGTCAGCAGCATCATCGAGAAGGACGCGCTCATGCCGTCCTCGGAGGAATCGGTCACCAACAACGCGATCCGGGGCGCTCTCGAGTCGCTCGACGACCCCTATGCGGCCTACTACGACGCTCAGCAGTACAAGAGCCTCCAAGAGGTCCAGAGCGGCGAGTTCTTCGGCATCGGCGTGAGCCTCGGGCTCAACAAGAACGGTCAGCCGGTCGCAGCCACGGTCTTCAAGGACACGCCTGCCAGCAAGGCGGGGCTCAAGACCGGTGACGTGATCACCGGCGTCGACGGCGTGAGCAAGGCGAAGTGGGACCTCGAGGAGTTCGTGAAGCTCGTCCGCGGGCCGCTCGGCACGAAGGTGACGCTTGAGATCACGCGCGGCACGGACAAGCCCTTCAAGGTGACACTGACGCGGGACCGCATCGCCGTTCCCAACACTATCGAGAAGATGTACGGCGACGTCGGCTACGCGCGGCTCATGACCTTCAACGAGCTCTCGGCCGACGATGTCGCCAAGGCGATCAGGAGCTTCGACGCGAAGGGCGCGAAGGGCTACATCCTCGATCTGCGCGGCAACCCCGGCGGGCTGCTCTTCTCGGCGGTCGACGTCGCGTCGATCTTCGTCAAGGACGGCGTGATCGTCCGCGTCGATGCGCGAGGCAAGCCCGAGGAGGAGGATCGAGCGACCGGCGCCGCCTTCACGAACAAGCCGTTGGTCGTGCTGGTCGACGACGGCTCGGCGTCGGCGAGCGAGATTGTGACCGGTGCTCTCAAGGACTACAAACGCGCCACGATCGTGGGCATCACCACCTACGGCAAGGGAAGCGTCCAGAGCGTGATCCCCTTGGACAGCGGGGGAGCGGTCAAGCTCACGATCGCGCACTACCTCACGCCGCTCGGCAAGGTTATCAACAAGGTCGGCGTCGTCCCGGACGTCGTGGTGAAGATGGATTCCAAGCTGCAGGCGTCCGACAAGACCGACGTGCAGCTCAAGCGGGCCCTCGAGGTCCTGCGGAGCAAGCTGTAGGCGTTCCCCTGCGCGCCTGACGGACATGACGAAGGCCCGGCGGGATCCCGCCGGGCCTTCGGTGCGCGTTCGCGATGTGGTGCGGAGGCCTAGCGGCCCTCCTCATCGTCATCGTCGTCGAGGATCGCGTAGGTCTCGGGGTCGAAGGACTCCGCCGCCATCAGGCGCACCGCGCGCGGGTTCGGCGCCGTGATCGTCTCGTCATCCTCCTCGGCCGGCACGAGCTCCAGCCTCATGCCGTCGCCGACGAGTTCGAAGACGCAGTGTCCGGCCTCGTCGGTCTCGAAGGTGAGATGCCGAAAGGAGAGGACGTTGAGGAACAGGCAGCCGTTGACGAGGATGGTCGCGGCGTCCGGCTCCGCCATCAGCTTGACGAGCGTGGCGTGGCCTTCCGCCATCGTCGTGCCGTCAAGGATCTGGCGGTAGGTCAGGCCCTCGACGGTCTCGAGGGCGCGGATCATGTCACGGTGTCCGGTCACGGTCCCGTTGTGGACAAGGCATGCTGTGAGTTCTTTGCGGTGCTCCACGAAGGTGCCTTCTTTCTTGACGTAGGGCGCGCATCCCGCTCGCGGGAAACGCCCGTAGCTCATTCTAGCATCGGCTGCGCGTCACGCGTCGCGCCGCAGGGTACCCTATAGGCACATGGGAGCGGAGGAGGGGCGGACGTGCGCGTACGCAAGGCGGTCCTGAAAGCGCTCAAGGCCCACGACCACGGGATGACCCACGCTGAGATCGCGGCGGGTCCCGCAGCGGGCATCAAGCCTGCGCAGGTACGCGAGACGCTCGCGCAGCTGGTCCGCTCCGGCCAGGCCGTCGAGCATCCCCCGGGCACGTACTCGGCGCTGGGGGTCCGCGGCGAGATCACCGGCCGGCTGTCGGTCAACCCCCGCGGGTACGGTTTCGTAGCCACCACGGCAGGCGACGTCTACGTCGCGGGTCGCGACATGCACGGCGCGATGCACGGCGACACCGTCGCGGTGCGCCTCCATCAGCGCACACGTGGGTTGGGGCAGGCCGGCGAGATCCTGCGCGTCGACGAGCGGGCCAACGATCACATCGTCGGCCGGTTCGAGAAGGCCGGACGCATGGCGATCGTGACCCCGACCGACCGCCGCATCCAAGGCGACATCTTCGTCGGGCGCACCGGGTTCGGCGGCGCGGTGACCGGCCAGATCGTGGTCGTGCGCATCGCGCAGTTCGCCAGCCCCGGTCACGCCGCCCAGGGAGAGGTCGAGGAGATCCTCGGGCTCGAGACCGACCCGGGCGTCGACATCGAGATCGTCATCCGCGAGCACGGGCTGCGCACAGCGTTCCCGAACGAGGTCAAAGACGCTGCTGCGTCGATCCCGGAGAAGGTCGGCGCCCCCGAGGCCGGGCGCGTGGACCTGCGCGACCTGCTCACCGTGACCATCGATCCCGTGGACGCCCGCGACTTCGACGATGCCATCTCGCTCGAGCGGCTCGACGGCGGTTGGAGGCTGTGGGTGCACATCGCCGACGTGAGCCACTACGTCGAGTGGGGGAGCACGATCGACGCCGAAGCCGTGCTTCGCGCGACCTCCGTGTACCTGGTCGACCGGGTGCTGCCGATGCTTCCGGAGCGGCTCTCGAACGGTATCTGCTCACTCAACCCGGGCGTGGACCGGTTCACCATGACCGTCGAGTTCGACCTGGACAAGACCGCCGACGTACGTGCGTACAAGCTCTACCCGAGCGTGATCCGCAGCGACCATCGTCTCGACTACGAAGCGGTCGAGCAGATGCTCGAGAAGGGCACGGGCTGGCCGAGCGAGGACGCGCGCACGCTGCTCACGGAGTTCCGGGCATGCGCGGCCGCCCTCGGGAAGCGTCGGCTCGACCGCGGCGGACTCGACTTCGAGTCGGTGGAGCCCAAGGTGTGGCTCGACCCGTCGGGCAAGCCGCTCCAGGTCACGCTGCACGAGCGCTCCGTTGCCACCAACATGATCGAAGAGGCGATGATCGCCGCCAACGAGGTCGTCGCGCGTCACATGCGCGACAAGGAGGCGCCGATGGTCTACCGGATCCACGAGGACCCGGACCCCGAGGCGCTCGCCGCCATCGCGCCGATCCTCAAGGAGTTCGACTACCCCATCAAGGACATCGGCTCGGCGTCGCCGCGGACCTTCCAGAAGCTCATCGCGTACGCCGCGAAGCGCCCCGAGCGGCTGCTCATGAACTCGTTGTTGCTGCGCGCGCTGCAGAGGGCTCGCTACGTCGACTACCTGGACAGCCACTTCGGCCTTGCGTCGGACGCCTACTGCCACTTCACGAGCCCGATCCGGCGCTACCCTGACCTGATCGTCCACCGCTTGCTCAAGGCACAGCTCGCGGGGACGCTCGAACGCGGACCGGTCGCGGCCATGACCCGCGAGCTTTCGTGGCTGGCCGACCACAGCTCGTACATGGAGCGCGAGGCCGACTCGGCGGAGAAGGACTCGGTGAAGGTCAAGCTCACGGAGCTGATGGCCGAGCATCTCGGCGAGGTCTTCCCGGGCATCATCAGCGGGGTCACCAGTCATGGCGCCTACGTCCAGCTCGAGAACACCGCCGAGGGCCTCGTCCACGTGTCGCGCATGAAGGACGACTACTACGAGTTCGACGCGGAGCGGTTCGCGCTGCGCGGGTCGCACTCGGGAACCACGTGGCGGCTCGGCCAGCAGGTCAGCGTTCGCATCACCGAGGCGATCGTGTCCGAGCGCCGCATCGAGATGGAGTGGGCCTGAATCGGCCCCGAGCGCGCGGAATGGTAGACTGACTGACACGATTATGCGATAGAGAGGCATCTCCATGCGCCCTTCCGATCTCAAGTTCCTCAAGAACCTCACCGAGGCTGCATCTCCCTCCGGATTCGAACAGCCGGCGGCCAAGGTGTTCCGCGACTTCGTCACGCCGCTCGCCGACAAGGTCGAGACCAACGTCATGGGTTCCGTGCACGCCTTGCTCAAGGGCAAGGCGAAGGGCGTCTCCGTGATGCTCGCCGGCCACATCGACGAGGTCGGCATGATGGTCAACTGGATCACGCCCGAGGGCTTCATCGCCTTCAAGCCCATCGGCGGCGTCGACGCGGCCATCCTGCCGGGCATGCGCGTGGACGTTCACACCAAGAACACCGTGCTGCGCGGCGTGATGGGCCGGCTGCCGATCCACCTGATCGAGGAGGATCAGCGCAAGAGCGTCACCAAGATGGAGAAGCTCTTCATCGACCTCGGGCTGCCCGTCGAGCGGGTGAAAGCGCTCGTCCGCATCGGTGACCCGATCACCTACGGCGTCGGGTTCGAGACGTTCGGTGACGGCATGGCCGTGGCGCGCGCCTTCGACGACAAGATGGGCGCCTACATCTGCGCCCGGGTGCTCGAAGAGGTCAAGAAGGCCGGTGGGGCCAAGGGCGATCTCGTCGCTGCCGCCACCGTCCAGGAGGAACTCGGGCTGCGCGGAGGGCACACGTCCGCCTACGGAGTCGATCCGGTCGTGGGCATCGCGCTCGAGGTCGGCCACGCGACCGACTATCCCGATGTCGAGAAGCGCAACCACGGCGAAGCGAACTGCGGAGGCGGTCCGATCATCGCCCGGGGCGCCAACATCAACCCCGTGGTGTTCGATCTGCTCATCGCGGCTGCCGAGAAAGCGGGCGTGAAGTACCAGATCGGCGCCGAGCCCCGTGGCACCGGCACCGACGCCAACGCGATCCAGCTCTCGCGCGGCGGCAAGGCGGCCGCTCTCGTCAGCGTGCCGCTGCGCTACATGCACACGCCTACCGAAGTGCTCAAGCTCTCCGACGTCGAGGACTCGGTGAAGCTCCTCACGCGCTTCGTGCTCGACCTCGACCCGAAGACCGATTTCACGCCGTAGTCCCGCGCGCGGATGCGGTGAAACGGAGACCCCGGTGCTCGTGCACCGGGGTCTCCGTCGCGTTTCGGGACTGCCATTCGTCACCCCAAGGCAGCCTTCTGTCCGAATCCCCCGCACGGGAGACCTGACGCGTCGTGGAGCGAACGGCTATACTCCGATTCAACGCGCGACAAACCAGCCAGCGCGAGCATTGTTTGCCACTAGGGGATGGGGGCAGGTATGGGGAGAGTGTCGTTCCGACGCGCCTGGGTAGGCGCGTTCGTGGTGGGGATGGTGCTGGCGTTCAGTTTGCCAAGCATCGCGCTCGCCGCGAACACGGCGACGTTCAAGTCGCCGGTGCCGGCCGCGGGTTCGCACATCACGAACTCGCAGCCGACGATCTCTTTGATCGGCTATGACCGCTACGGCGTTCGGGCCAGCGGGATCAGCATGTGGGTCGGCGGAGTGCGCGTCGCTCCGACCTTCGCCTACAACAACCTCGGCAACAAGAGCTTCCGGCTGAGCTACGCTGTCCCGGTTGCGCTCTCGACCGGCGCTCACCGCGTCACGGTCAAGGTCCACGACCTGAGGTCGAAGAACTCGACCTTCACGTGGGTCTTCACCACCGGCGAGAACGTCCCGCCGGTGACCACGTCCAACGCGGTCGCCAGCTACACGAACAAGGCGACCATCCTGTTCTTCGCGATGGACAACGCCGGCGGCTCGGGCGTCGATCACACCGCCTACACCCTCGACGGTGTGGCCGGCGTCGGCGCCTTCGCCTTCACGGACGTCCTCGGGGCTCACACCCTGGTGTTCTGGTCCGTTGACAAGGCCGGCAACGTCGAGGCTCCCCACACGGTGAACTTCGTCGTGGGTGTTGACCTCTTCGCTCACGCGGCGCCGGACGTCTCCTGCACCGCGGCAGGCTGCCACCACGGTGAGGACGTCGCGACGATCCACTGGGCGCTCAAGTGCACCCCGTGCCACGCCGCAGGCGTCGTTCCGACCACCAACTGCACGGCGGCCGCGTGCCACGGCACCACTCCGCCGGCGAACCACGATGTGCACCTTCCGATCCTCAGCTCCGGCACCCCCGCCTGCACCCAGGCCACGTGCCACGGCACCAACGTGCTGAGCATCCACGTGTCGCTGTGCTCGACGTGCCACACCTCGACGGATCCGAAGGTCGTCGCCGCCATCTCAGCAGGCGGAGCGAGCTGCGAGACCTGCCACGGTGCGTACGCCAGCCTGACGCCGGCCCACGCGGCTCCCGCGAATACGGCTCACGCCGTCTCCGGGATCTGCTACACGCCGCTGTGCCACAACGCGACCGATGTCGGCGCCATCCACACCAACGGCGACGATCCTCCCGGTTGCGCGGCATGCCACGACAACGAGGCGCATGAGCCCACGACCGTGTGCGGCACGTGCCACCCGAACCTCGCGGTGTACCACGAGTACGTTCACGCGGACGCCACCGGAGACAAGAGCTCCGCGTGCACCACGTGCCACGGCACCGACATCCCGACCGTTCACGAGGGCGTCGGCTGCGTCTGCCACACCGCATCGTTCCTGCGCGCCGAGATGGCTCCGTTCCTCGTCGCCGGCGCCCCCAAGGCCCAGTGCGTCGACTGCCACAAGGGCAACTACGCGGCACACGGGTTCAACCAGGGCAAGGCCAGTGGTCACAACACCACGACCTACGGGACCGTCGGCGGTCTGACCAAGTGGGACGGCAGCGAGGGTGTTGTCGTCAAGGACAGCGTCGGCGCCACCATCACGCAGGAGTGGCCGCTTCCGACGGCAAGCGTGTTCTGGAGCCAGAGCAAGGCTCTGAACGCGGACGGCACCGTCAACAACTCCGGTGTCTACTCCCTGAACCCGACCGACTCCCCTGCGATCGCGATGGCCAACAGGGGCGGCACGGACATGGCCTCCAAGATCAACAAGACGGTCGGATGGGACTCGGTCGTCCTGTGCCAGGACTGCCACACCAACCTGAACTCTTCGATGGGCCCGCAGGGCGCCAACGCAGGTCAGGTCGGCCTCGATTCGAACTACCCGGACGACTGGACGAAGGCTGAGATCACCAGCTTCGACCCGACGGGTATGCGCAGCATCGAGACCACGCGTGGTTCAGGCAACCCGTACTACACGCAGCTCGGCGGCAACGTCTACATGCCGGCTGAGGTCATCAACGGCACGCTGGCCGGTTCGTCCATCGAGACGACGACGTTCAAGAAGTACGGCGCCGGCATGCCTGACCAGACGACGACCGTGACCGTCAAGCCCGGTGGCTTCTACGGCGAGACGACCATCACCGGCGCCGGCTACTCATCGGCGACCAAGACCGGTCGCTTCATCTGCCAGAAGTGCCACAAGCTGACCAACAGCTTCCAGGGCCTCAGCATCGAAGGTAACGGCCGTGGATTCCGCGACAACAACTACAACTACATGGGCATGAGTAACGAAGCCCACATGGAGCACCACAACGACCTGACCACGGGCCAGGGCAACTGCGTCTCCTGCCACATCGCCATCCCGCACGGGTGGAAGCGTCCGCGCCTGCTGGTCTACGAATCGGATCCGGCGCCGTACAAGGTCCAGTACATCTGGCCGAGCTACCGCGACGCCACCCTTTCGGTGGTCAACACTCAGAGCCCGGACCTGTCGCAGGGCAACTGGGGCTGGCTGAACACGAGCCCGGCGTCACCCGCGGCGAACGCCAACGGCAGGTACCAGGACGTGACGCTGACCAACGCCTTCACCGGCGGACTCAACTCGACTCACATCGAGAAGCTCAGCGCGAGCTCCCTGGCTGTCAAGGAACTCGAGATCGGCGTTCCGGCGCTGGAGTACGGCGTCTACGACGCAGCGAACGGCACCAAGTGGAGCAAGTGGCTGAAGACTGCCGAGGGCGTCATCTGGCCCGGCGATCAGGCTGCTGGCGCCGCCCGCATCGACCTGAGCGTATGGGATGCTGCCCAGAACAAGACGGTCACGATCGTCAAGGGCGATGCACCGATCCAGAACAACTGCAACGCTTGCACGTCGGCGGCCGCCGGCACGCACGCGCCGCAGAACGGTACGAACACGAGCGGTGAGGGTGTCAACGACTCGATTCCCTACTGGAAGTAGTCGCAGCACCGCAAGACCCCGATCTTCAGGGGTCAGAGCGCTCGAGGGGGTGGGCAGCGATGCCCACCCCCTGTGCGCTCGGGGCGCGAAGCCGCATCGGTCGAGGGATGGTCCGACCGCGGTGTCGCTGTTCTGCCCATCTACAACGCGGTACCCTTGTCCCAAACACCCGTAAGGACGGTGAGAGCGACGGATACTCCCAAGCGAGACCTGCCGGATATCTCCGGAGTTGCACGGCTCGTCACGCCGGCCGCAATCATGAGTCTGCTGGTCGCCGCGCTGTTCCTGATGGTCGGCTGCTCCAACGGCGGCGCGCCCAAGAGCACCGTCAGCGCCGAGACCAGCTCCGCCGTCGGCGCCAACATGGCGGGTCCTGTCCAGCGCGTGGTCATCTCAAAGCAGGCGGTCGCGAACAAGCCGAAGCCATGGGTGCTTTCCGATCCGGAGTCAGCGGTCCGCTCGTACCTCGACTGGACCTCCTACGCCTACCGCATCACGGAATCCAGCGCGGCGACGCCGACCATGAGCGCAGGACAGGAAGTACGCGTCGATTCCTACGTCCAGCTCAACCTCCAGAAGTCCAGGCTCCTCGACCAGACGCTGGCGTCCATCACCTTCGGCAAGCCGAGTGTCGGGAGCACCAGCACGCTGCTTCCGGCCACGGAGCACTGGACGTACCGCTATGTGTCGATCGAGGAGGTCGGCAAGACCCTCGCCGGCCCGTACACGGCTGACTACGAGACGACCTACACGGTCGTGAAGAACAAGCGTGGCGGCTGGGTCGTCGACACCGTGGCGGTCAAGGCCCTCGGCGAGGTCAAGTGATCCGGAGGCTTTGGCGTACTGCCGTCCGGTTCCTGTCCTCGGCGGGTCTTGCCGTCGGACTTCTCGTGTTCGTCGGCGTCTGGTCTCTGTTGGCGACGGTCATCGCTCAGGGCGAGGCGGCGAACCCGGCGGTAACTTCATGGGCGGCCGCCCATCCCTTCTTCGAACCCGTGGTGCGGGTGCTCGGCCTTCACGTCGCTTTCACGTCCTATCTGTTCCTCGGATCCGTCCTGCTACTCGAGGTGTCGACGTCCGTGTGCGCCTGGCGGAGGACGAAGGTTGCGGTCGCCAGGTCGCGGTCGCTGCGATCGGCCGTCCGTGCGGACCGAGATTCGATAGCCGAGGGCCACGATCTCGAGGTCGCGTGCGGTCCTGGCCTGGGCGAGTCGGAGGTCCTGTCGATCGCGGCTGAAGCGTTCGCGCGCCAGGGCATCAAGACGAAGCGCAGCCCCGGTCTCCTCGCGGCTGTGTCCGGCCCGTGGACCGTCTGGGGCAGCCCGGTCTTCCACTGGGCGCTCGTCGCGTTGATCGTGGTCATCCTGGCCGGACAGCTGCTGCGCTCCGAGGGCGCGATGGCCCTCGCGGTCGCCGAGACGAAGGCCGACGAGCCGGCGTCCTATCTGTCGGTCCAGTCGGGCCCGTTGCGGGACTGGAGCCGCGTGCAGCGCAGCATCCGGGTCGACGCTTTCGATCCCGACTACAAGACCGGCGGGATCGATCGCGGCGCCGTGCCGACGGTCTCGGTCCTCGACGGGGCGGACAACGTCCTCGTGAAGCAGCGTGTCTATCCCAACAACATGCTGCACAGCGGATCCCTCGCGATCAACGCTCCCGCAGTCGGGCTGTCCGTGTGGATCGCCCTCCTGGACGCCGATGGTGTCGAGACCGGGCGAATCATCCAGTACGTCGACTTCTCCCAGGAGACGAGCGGCGGGACCGTACCGGTCCGCGAGCTCGCCCGCACGGATGCGGCGGGTGACGTCGTCATGCGGCTCTACGCCACGGTGCCGCTGGATCGCTACCAGGGAGGCTACGGGGAGTGGGTCCCCGACAAGCCCAGCGCGCGCCTGGTCGTGACCACCGCTGCGGGCGGGCCGCTGCTCGATCGCATCGTGCGTCCCGATGAGGACGTGGCCCTGCCGGGAGGCGGCGCCATCCGCCTCCTCGGGGTGGGGTGGTACTCGCGGCTCTCTCTCGTCGACGACCCGACGATCCCATTCATCTACGCGGCGATGACCGTCGCGATGCTCGGCCTGGCGATGACGGTCGCGTTCCGTCAGCAACTCCTGGTGGCGACGTTCATCGAGGGTCCGAGCAACCCTGCGCTCGCGGTGCGACTCCGTCTTTGGCGCAACACGCCGACCAATCGCAGCGAGATCGAGAGCGCACTCGCCGAGGCGCTTCGGGGCAACGAGGAGGGGGGCACGTCGTGACGCTGGAGATCATCCTCATGTGGGTCGCGCTGACGTTCTACGTGACCGCAACGGTCATGTTCGTGTTCGGGGTGACATTCACGAAGACGGTCCTGACCCGGCGGGCTGTGCTCGTCGCCGGGCTCGGCCTGGCTCCTCAGATCGCCGCGCTCGCTGTCCGGTGGGCCAGGCTCGGTCACGGGCCCTACATCGGCTACTACGAGGTCGCCAACGCGCTCACTCTGTGCACCGTGGCGTTGTTCGTCATCGCGGCATGGCGCAGCCCGCGACTGAGTGCGACCGGTCTGGGGATCATGCCCGTCGCCGTCTTGCTGCTCGGAGGCGCGATGCTCGCGTCGAAGGCCGATTTCCCCATCACTGCCGGGCTTGCGAGCTACTGGCTCTTCATCCATGTCGCGTTTGCGAATCTGGCGTTTGCGGCGTTCGCAGCCTCGTTCGGGCTTGCCGTGATCCACGTTGTGAGGCAGCGCTCGAAGACCGGCGCCTGGGCGCGACGCCTCGAGCAGCTTCCCGTGCAGGACATCCTCGACGACCTCACCGCCCGCTTCGTGCTCGCGGGGTTCCTGCTCTGGGGCATCATGATCGTCTCGGGGGCCATCTGGGCGAACGAGTCGTGGGGTCGCTACTGGACGTGGGACCCGATCGAGACGTGGAGCCTCGTCGTCTGGATCATCTACGCGGTCTACCTGCACCTCCGCTTCACCCTGCGCTGGCGCGGCCAACGCCTCGCGTGGTTCGCCATCGTCGCCATGCCCATCGCGCTGTTCTGCCTCGTCGGCATCCCCACCGTGTTCAACACGATCCATGCCGGCTACATCGGCGGCAGCGAGCTCTGAATCCGGCCCGGTCCGGGCGTCTACGGGCTGTCGGGCAGGCGCTGAATGCGTCTCTTTCGCGACCGCGAGCGGCTCATCCGAGCGGCTCGCGGTCGCGCATCGTTGCTGATGCCCGTCCGCTCGTCGGAAGAAGTTGTGTCC
>Ga0209748_1001280_pt1 | contig 12481 bp, 11 predicted proteins | sample BarGraIncu00421A_FD_185490 | JGI IMG/M metagenome (GOLD analysis project Ga0209748, IMG submission 185490) | Arctic peat soil microbial communities from Barrow, Alaska - Barrow Graham LP Incubations 004-21A (SPAdes) (version 2) | ecosystem: Environmental > Terrestrial > Soil > Wetlands > Peat... | reverse complement strand
AACCCCTTAAACCAAAGCCTGGCCCTGTCTCAGCCACTGAATCACGGCATCATTTTTACGGAGCGACCTATTTATTTGATGCGATTGGTAAGAAACTGGGCATCACGGATGACCTGAAAAGGTGCTTTCCGGATACATACCGGCAGATTCTGTCACTTGCGTATTATCTGATTCTTGAGGACCGAAATCCACTCAGCCGTTTTCCAAAGTGGGCGGCCACCCATAAACATCCCTTTGGGAAAAATATACCCTCCCAGAGAAGCAGTGAACTCTTCGCTTCCATTACTTCAGATGCAAAGGAACAGTTTTTTGCACAACAAGGGAAACGGCGTATTGAGAAGGAATATCTTGCCTATGTACACAACCTCCATATCTTCCTATTCAAAATCGTTAATACAGGTCAAATATGGTGTAAACAAGGATCATGACCCCCCTCCCGCAAATCAATCTTGCGTTACTTTGCGGAGAACAGTCCCGACTGCCTTTTTATTATCGGAAACTTCCGGGAAATATTCCCGATGTCAGAACCGTCAAAAATCTGATTGCCGACATGGATTTTCTGAAATACGGCACGGTTAAACTGGTTATGGATCGCGGTTTCTACAGTGAAGCAAACATCAACGCCTTGTACCGGAACCATCTGAAGTTTCTCATGGGAACGAAAATTTCTCTCAAATGAGTCCGGAAGGAACTGGATTCGGTAAGAGATACGATGCGAACCCGTGCCAACTATCATTCCAACTATGAATTGAACTACCATACTGCTATGGTGTCCTGGGATTACCATCAGGATCGGCCATATAAAGGGGATACGATTGAAGGTCATCGACGGATGTATCTGCACCTCTATTTCAATGAAGCAAAAGCCGTGGACGATAAAATTTCGTTCAATAAGATGCTCGATGCTTTTGAAGAAGAACTGTTTTCAGGAAAACGCAACCCCGAGCATGAAAAGCAGTATGCCAGGTATTACGACATCAACACCACCCCGGTACGCGGCGTACAGCTCACTCCGAAACAGGAAGCCATTGATGCAGCGGAAAAAAACTATGGCTATTTTGCCCTGATGAGCAACAGCATCAAAGATCCCTTTGAAGCCCTGGATATCTATCGTTCCAAAAGACCTGGTTGAAAAAGCATTCGGCAACCTGAAAGAACGCTTGAATATGCGCACAACCACGGTTTCATCGGATATCAATCTTGAAGGAAAGCTGTTTGTGCAATTCATAGCATTAATTTATCTTTCTTATGTCAAAAAGATGATGAATGACCACAACTTATTCAAAAACTATACGATGCAGGAAGTCCTGGATGAACTGGATATGATTGAATGTTTTGAACAACAAGGTCGCGCGCATCGCATTGGTGAGGTAACAAAGAAGCAAAAAGCACTTTATTCCGGTTTAGATATTGATTCCCCGACCTTGATATAATTCGTCGGGAATTCAGGTTGTTAGTTAACAAGATACAGTATGCAATTATCCGACAAAGGATGGGAAAAAAGAATACTTGCCGAAATTAAATGCAATGCAATTCGGATGTATATATCGATAATGCGGAGGTTAAACATCTATTTCTGAAATGTTGAATATTAGAGTTGCTAATTTAATTAATTGGACAAGAAATATAGTAAGATGGGAGAAAAACATGAAGGCTGCATTTGTTATTTTACACTATTTAGCAGAAAAGGACACTATAGAGTGTGTACAATCTATATTAAAAAATTTATGTAATAATAATTATGAAATAATAATAGTGGATAATTATTCTGATAATGGTAGTCTTGAAAGATTAAAAGAATGCTTTCAAAACGGACAAAATATTCATTTTATAGAACTGGAATCAAATGTTGGATTTGCAAAGGGAAATAATGCGGGTTATCTATATGCAAAAAAGTTCCTGAAAATAGAGTTTATTATTCTAATAAACAATGATATTTTGGTAAAACAAAAAGACTTTTTACTAATGATATTTAGAAAGTATAGGGAAAATAAATTTGATATCTTAGGACCTGATATAATCTCAACTATGAGTGGAAGGCATCAGAATCCTATTGCTCGTAAAGGTTTAACTGAAACTGAAATCACTGAAACGATTGATAGGACAAAAAGCCGATTAAGATTAAATAAAATTGGTTATTTAGGTTTGAAATTTAAAGTATTTGGATTTATAAAAAAAGTTTTGAACTATAAACCAAAAATGAATGCTAATGATTGTTTTGATAAAGAAATAGAAAATGTTCCCTTGCATGGATGCTGTTTAATCTTTTCCCCAAATTATATAAAAAAATACAATGGATTGTATAGCAAAACATTTATGTATGCGGAGGAATATATTCTATATTATATAGCCGCACAAGAAAAACTTAAGATTGTATATTGGCCTGAGATTTTAATTTTTCATAAAGAAGATGCAGCAACGAATGCTTATTTAAAAAAAGGCATTAAAAAAAGAACTTTTATGTACGAAAATTCTATAGACTCATACAACAAACTTCGAGCAATTCAAAACGATAATGAATTGTATCAGGAAGACATATATGATAAATGCTATGATCATCACAGGTGAAAAATTAATACTAAGTGGTTCTGTTTATTGTTTATAGTTAGGAGGAAAATGTTAGAGCTCTTTTGTATGTTGAAAATTAATTTTGCAATAGATATTATAAAAGATAACCAATCTATACATCATATTAAAAATAGAATTAGCTTGGGAATGATGGAAAAATGTAATAATTATTGCAAAAAGTTCCAGAAACACCGAGTATATTCGATTTAAAAAAAATTAGAAAAATTATTAAAGATGTTTTTATAGAAAATATAAGGAGACGAATTATATGTCTGATTTTAAAGTACGCGTTAGTGTTGCTATGATTACATATGGTCATGAAGAATATATAAAACAAGCAATTGATAGTATTTTAATGCAGAAAACTGATTTTGATTATGAAGTCATAATTGGAGAAGACTGTTCCCCAGATTCTACACGTGAAATACTTCAAGATTATGAGAGTAATTACCCAAATAAATTTAAAATGTTATACCGAGAGGAAAATTGGGGCCCGACGAAAAACTTTTATGATGTATTATTACATTGTAGTGCTGATTATATTGCTGTTTTGGAAGGTGATGACTTCTGGTCTAGTCCCCACAAACTGCAAAAACAGTTTGATTTTCTTGATAAGCATACAGATTTTATTGGTGTTGTTCATAGCTGTAGCGTACTATCAAATAATGCAGAAGTTAGTCTTAAGAAAGAAGATGTTTATAGATGCCAAGATAATTCAGTTTTTACCTTTTCGGATTTCAAAGTTAAGAGAATACCAGGTCATACATGCACTCAGTTTTATAGGAATATTTTCAAACTAGATCAATATAACTATGATATTGTGTCTGCAGCTGATGCAAACACTTGTGATAGAACCATTAACATGTTATTGTTAGCCCAGGGTGATATTTACTGTATGAAAGAAGCTATGAGTACGTACCGTTTAGTTCAGAAAGTTGGTGGTACTAATATCAATTCATTATACTATTTGAAAAATATGTTATACAAAAATTGGGAATATGAAAATAAATTAGATGTATATTGTTTTAATACTTTTGGAAAAAAATTTTTAACTGATGAATCTGTAGCTAATTACTGGGCAGGTGCACTAAGATATAAATTAAAAAGAAACAGTAAAGAGGATAAAAAGATTTTCAGAAAGTTTAACCAGATTATTATCAGGCATCCCAAATTGATTATCAACATCATTAGAAAAATCAGTAATAAAATCATTTTGAATATACAGAAAAGTAAGAATAGTTAAGTTAATGATAATTTATTATGTAAAAAATGAAAATGAAAATTAATCAACAGGAGAAAAAATGAGCAAAGGTATTGAAAAAAATCAAATCATATCATCTCTATTATGGAAACTTATGGAGCGGGGTGGAACACAGGGTATACAATTCATAGTATCAATAGTGTTAGCACGTTTACTTCTACCTAAAGAGTACGGTATGATAGCATTGTTAACGATTTTTATAACAGTAGCTAATGTATTTATTCAAAGTGGCCTAAATACAGCGCTCATTCAAAAGAAGAATGCAGATGAAATAGATTTTTCGTCTGTATTTTTCTTGAGCTTATGCATTGCCGGAATATTATATATAATCCTTTTCTTTGTGGCACCATTTGTTGCTGTTTTCTATAATGAACCACAACTAATATCTGTGCTCAGAGTATTATCGATTACGCTATTTTTTGGAGCCTTTAATTCTATTCAGAATGCAGTTATATCACGAAATATGCAGTTTAAAAAACTGTTCTATAGTAGTTTAGGTGCAACAGTAGTATCTGGTACTATAGGTATAGTCATGGCGTACACCGGTTTTGGTATATGGGCACTTGTAGCACAGCAATTATCAAATCAATTGTCAATTACTCTTATTCTTTGGCTTACTGTAAAATGGAGACCTAAACTAGTATTTTCATTTAAAAGAGTGAAAATATTATTCGCGTATGGATGGAAATTACTTGTTTCAGTATTAATTGATACACTTTATATGAACTTAAGCGGTTTGTTAATTGGAAAAATCTATAGTCCAACTATGCTAGGCTTTTATAATAGAGGCCAGCAGTTCCCCGCACTTATTTCAACCAATATTAACGGATCAATACAATCAGTAATGCTACCTGCTTTATCATCACATCAAGATAATAGGCAAAGAGTTAAAAATATGGTTAGACGTTCTATTGTTACAAGTTCATTTATTATGTTTCCGGTAATGATTGGTCTGGCTGTTGTTGCTAAACCGCTTGTTATGATTTTGCTTACAGATAAATGGTTACCAGCTGTTCCTTTTTTGCAAATTTTCTGTTTCAGTTATGCTTTATGGCCAATACATACGGCGAATTTACAGGCAATAAATGCTTTAGGTCGGAGTGATATTTTTTTAAAGTTAGAGCTAATCAAGAAAATATTAGGTCTCACAATTTTAGGAATTTCAGTATTTTATGGAGTATATGCAATAGCACTAGGGATGCTTATTACAGGGGTGATTTCAACTTTTATTAATGCTTACCCTAACATAAAAATATTGAACTACAGCTATAAAGAGCAATGGAAAGATATTATGCCATCGCTGATATTATCTTTAATAATGAGCGCTGTTATATATTGCATACAGTTGATAGGGCTGAACACCTGGTCAACATTAATAGCACAAGTCTTTGTTGGGGCGATTGTCTATATTGGATTGGCTAAATTTTTTAAGCTGGAATGTCTTACATATTTATTAGCAACTTGCAAAGAAATTTTCAATAGTAGGAAAGATGTGTACTCATGAAACTAGGAATTATAGAGTCGCGTTTTTTCTTTCATAAGGTGTTTTCAAATGAATAATGAAAAGGAGCGTTTAGAAAAAATGAGCAATAATAACAAAATTACCCCTATTTTGGTCACGCGTTCATCCATGCCCCCTATGGATGAGTATATTGAAACAATAAAGACAATTTGGGAAACTTCATGGATTACTAATATGGGACCAATACATACTAAGTTTGAAAAATTTCTAAAAGAGTACCTAAAGGTAAAAAGATTATCGCTTTTTACGAATGGTCACCTAGCCTTAGAACTAGGCATTCAGGCATTCGGTTTGACTGGAGAAGTTATTACGACACCGTTTACTTTTGCATCAACAACTCACGCTATTGTACGTAATGGTCTAACTCCTGTATTTTGTGATATTAATCCTATTGATTATACGATGGATGTTACAAAAATAGAGGCGCTTATTACTGAGAAGACTTCTGCTATCATCCCTGTCCATGTATATGGAAATATTTGTGATATGACAGCCATCAATGCAATTGCCAAGAAGTATAATTTAATTGTTATTTATGATGCAGCGCATACCTTTGGAATTACTGTGGATAGTGTTGGCATTGGAGATTTTGGAGATGCTTCTATGTTTAGCTTTCATGCGACTAAGGTCTTTAACACTATTGAAGGAGGAGCTTTCACTTTTCAAGATAAAAAATATGAGAAAATACTGTATAATTTAAAAAATTTTGGTATTGATTCACCTGAAGACGTTAATGCAGTGGGATCCAATGCAAAAATGAATGAATTCCAGGCTGCAATGGGGATATGTAATTTAAAATATATTGAAGATAATATTGCAAAGCGTAAAAAAGTTGTCGAGCGGTATCATCATCATTTTGAAAATATCCCTGGAATTAAAATTTGCTCCGAAAAACCTGGAATCAAATCAAACTATGCCTATTTTCCAGTTTTATTTGATAAAGATATTTTCGGAAAAAGCCGAGATGAAGTTGATCTTAAATTAAAAGCCAATGAAATATATCCGCGAAAATACTTTTATCCCCTGGTAAATACAATGGCTTGCTATAATGGACAGTTTGATGTCAATGAAACACCTGTTGCTCAAAAAATTGCGGAAAATGTTTTAACTTTACCGTTGTATCCAGATTTAGCAATGAAAGATGTTGATCGAATATGTGACCTTATCCTTAATACCGATTAATCAATTTTAGTAAGGATATTGATTAAGGGATTAATTGAACTATAAATTTTTAAATATGGTCGGAGATAGGATGAATTAGTCGCATAGTTAGGAGAAAAGGGTGGTTTATTTAAAACAGAAAAGTAAATGAGGAGTAAGGTAATGAACATAAAGACTGTAACGGTAATTGGTGCAAATGGTACAATGGGTTGCAATGTAGCTGGAATATTCGCTTCATTTGGAGAGGCCAAAGTATATATGGTATGTAGAGACCTTGAAGCGGCTAAAAAGGCTCGGATTAAGGCTACTATGACTGTAAAAGCCGAGGCAATCGCAAAGAATTTAATTCCGAAGACATATGATGATTTGGAAGAGTGTATTTCAAAGTCTGATTTAATTTTCGAAAGTGTTTTTGAAGATAGCAGTATTAAAAAAGAGGTTTACAGAAAAATTGCCAAGTATCTCCAACCTCATACTGTTATTGGTACTGGAACATCAGGACTCTCTATCAATGAACTTAGCGAGTGTTTTGACGAAAAGATAAGACCTTACTATATGGGGATACATATGTATAATCCACCGTACAATATGACATTATGTGAGATCACACCCTCTCAATATACTGATGCGAATATTTTGAAGAAAATGAAAACATATTTGAGATCTGTTTTACTAAGAAACGTAGAAGAAATAAAAGATGAACCGGCATTTATGGGGAATAGAATTGGTTTTCAGTTCATAAACGAAGCGATGCAATACGCTGAAATATATAAGGATAATGGCGGGATTGACTATATTGATTCAATTCTCGGTCCATTTACAGGTAGAACCATGGCCCCTCTGTCTACTTCAGATTTTGTTGGTCTTGACGTACATAAGGCAATTGTTGATAATATCTATAATAACACAAATGATTATGCTCATGAGACATTTAAAATGCCTAGGTTTGCAATTAAACTCATTTCTGAGAACAAACTTGGCAGAAAATCTGGTTGTGGTTTGTATCAAGCATTAGAAAATTCTGATGGGTCGAAAACCATTAATGTATATGACATAGCAACAGGAAACTACAGAGCAAGAGAAAAATATGTTTTTCCTTTTGCTAAACAGATGATACAAGAATTAAAAGTTGGCAATTACACGAGCGCTTTTGAAAGGTTAACAAATAACCATTCAATCGAAGCAACTATTTGTATACAATTTTTAATTAAATATGTAATTTATGGCCTTGTAACAACAAAATCTATTGGAGAAAATATATACTCTGCAGATAATGTTATGGCAACAGGCTTTAACTGGGTGCCTCCCCTTGCGGTTATTGATGCTTTTGGAGGTGTTAATAGCTTCAAAAAAATCGCGATTGAAAGACTTCCAAAAGATTTTCTTTCCAAAATAGATATTGATGAAATTTTAAGAAATGTGCCTAAATCAAACTTTGATTACAGACCATTTTTCAAAGCCAAGTAGGGAGACACTGAGATGCAAAAGAAGATATATGTTTTAGGTGGCGCACAAACGGATTTTGAACGTAACTGGAGCAAAGAAGGCAAAGGTGTTATTGCTCTGTTAAAAGAGGTTATTGATGATGGCCTTAGAAATATTGGTTTAACATATGGTGATATAGTTGAGTTGAATAAGCAAGACAAAATAGCTTGTTTTGTAGGGAATTTCATTGCAGAATACTATGTGAATCAGGGTCACTTAGGTGCATTATTAACTGAAGTCAACCCTGCCTTTTATGGTGTTCCTTCGGCTAGATATGAAGCTGCCTGTGCATCTGGTTCGGTAGCTTTAGATGCTGCAATAACAAAAATCAGAGCGGAAGATTATGAAATTGCTTTAGTGATCGGTTGGGAGCTTATGAAAACAGTTGATGCTAAGTCATGTGGCGATTTTTTAGGAAGAGCTGCTTTCTATGAAGATGAAGGGGTGGGAATTGATTTCCCATTCCCTAAACTTTTTGGTAAGTTAGCGGATGCGACGATCACTAAATATAATTTAGATGAAAAAAGATATTTAGATAACTTAGCTAAGATTTCGGTTACAAACTTTGCAAATGCCAAGAGAAATCCCAATGCTCAAACTAAGAAATGGTTTATGAATGAAGCCCAGGCGAAAACGCGTGGCACTTCAACTAACGACTTGATTGGTGGAAAGCTTGGCATTTCAGACTGTTCACAGGTTACAGATGGCGCAGCTTTTGTGGCCATTGCTTCTGAAAAGTTTGTGAAAGAAAATTGCACAAGCAATGAGTTTCCAATTGTTAAAGGGTGGGGTCATAGAGTAGCTCCAATGAAATTTGATAAAAAGATGGAAGAAAGTTCAGCCAATGATTACATACTTCCCTGGACAAGACAAGCTGTACTTGATGCCTACAGAAGAGCAAATATGAATGTTGATGACATTGATTTTTTTGAGACCCATGATTGCTTTACCTCAAGCGAATTTGTTGCTATTTCAGCATTTGGCATTACAGTGCCTGGGCATGAAAATGAAGCTATTGAAAATGGTCGCATTGCTTTTGATGGTGATAAGCCAATTAATCCAAGCGGTGGTCTTATTGGTTGCGGGCATCCAGTTGGTGCAAGTGGAGTGAGAATGTTTTTAGACTTATTTAAACAGGTGACCGGTAAAGCGGAAGGATATCAATTGAAAATAGCTGATAATGGAATGATGCTTAATATTGGTGGCAGTGCTACCACTAATTATGTATTTATAATTGGAAGGAATGAGGTGTCATTATAATGAAAAAAATTGTAATAATAGGAGCAGGTGGCTTTGGCCGAGAGGTCGCATGGCTGATTGAAAGAATCAACAAGGCACAAACGTCATGGGAATTAATAGGTTTTGTTGATGACACAGATATTTTACAAGGAAGTGTAGTTGGAGGATATCCTGTTCTGGGTTACATTAGTTGGTTGACGAAACAGGAAGATGAAATATTTGCTGTTTGTGCTATAGGAGCATCAAAAGGTAGAAAAATAGTAATTGAAAAATTGAAAAACGTAAATTTTGCAACAGTTATTGATCCCACGGTGCAAATGTCTGAGAGGATTATTATTGGAGAGGGATCCATCATTTGTGCTGGCACAATACTGACCGTTGATGTTAAACTTGGATCACATGTTATTGTTAATCTTGATTGTACAGTTGGTCACGATGCTATTATTTGTGATTATGTGACGTTGTATCCAAGTGTTAATATATCAGGAAATACACTTATTGATGAATGCGTTGAAATGGGAACAGGTAGCCAAATAATTCAGGGATTAAGAATTGGAGAAGGTACAATTGTTGGTGCAGGTGCAGTTGTTGTCAAAGAGCTTCCAAGAGAATGCACTGCTGTAGGAAGTCCAGCAAAGCCAATAAAGTTCAATTAAAGATAGTTTGAATATTCCCCTTGAATAGTGCATGCTTTCCGATGATTCAGAGCAGTGTTTCCGATATTTCAAAGCACCCTTTTCCGGAGCCAGTGCAGTTGCGTTATAATTGTCTTATGCACGAGTAATTGTGTAAATACAATTATGGAGGTCGATAATTATGGTAAATTATCGAGAAATAATCCGACTGAAAAGTCAGGATTACAGTACCACAAGTGTTGCTACCAGTACTGGTAGCTCAAGTAATACGGTTGCCGAAAGTTTGGCAGCTGGCACAGGATAAAGACATTAAATCACCGATTCCAGATGAACTGGCCAATCCGGATATGCAGGCAATTCTTTATGGCGACACTGCGCATTAAACGTAAGCCAGGTAAACTCATGGAAGTCGACTTGCCATTATGCAAAGCTTCACATAATGGCAAAACTTATATCTCCTGTGCACTTGGTATTGCTGTCTGCCGTAACTTAATAAAAGTCAAATACGTAAGGCTTCCCGTTTACTCAATGAACTTGCTATCGCACACGGTGAAGGTACCTACCAGAAAATAATCAAAGGATATCAGAAAATAGATCTCCTGATCCTGGATGAATTCCTTCTGAATCCCTTAGGCAGTGACCAGGCCAGAGAACTGCTTGAAATCATTGAAGCAAGAACAGTCAAAGGTTCGGTTATTTTTTGCACACAGTTTGAACCAGAGGGCTGGTATGAACGGATCGGCACAGAATCGGATGCGACGGTGTCCGAAGCCATCATTGACCGCATTATTCATAATGCCCATGAAATCATGATCAAGGGCAAGATCTCCATGCGTGAACGTCATGGTTTGAATGCATCCTCCCATGAAGGAGGTATCCTTCATGAACAACAACTGTAACGACTGCGATATCCTCTATCAGTTCTGCAAGCTAGTCGACGTCATGATAGAAGACATCCAACATCTGGAAGCTGAAACAGTTCGTTATCGTTATGCATTGAGCTGTTATCTGCCTGATCCGGAGAAGATAAATCTCCGCAGTGATATACTATCAAATCTGGCAGGCTGTTATTGCTGGAGTGAGGCTTATCAGCAATATATGCAGTTGTTTTATAATAAACAGGATCCAATGGACTCAGATACCTATGTCGAACATATGATTCGACTGGCACAGGGTCAGGATTAACCTGATATTAACTAATTAATTGCACTCTGTCCGGAAACATTGCACTCGTTTTCCGGACAGTGTGCTCTGAATCACCGGAAAGGATGCACTATCTGATTGGAATATTCAGTTTACATTACTTTTAGTGGGAGGCTAAGATGAATAACAAAAGAGTTAAATGGATTGATATAGCAAAAGGAATTGGTATTATTTTGGTTGTTTTAGGACATTCAAATTGGTTTTTTGCACAAGCGACAACAACTATGTTTATACAAAAATACATTTATTCATTCCACATGCCTTTATTCTTTTTCTTATCAGGATATTTATTTATTAAGGAAAAATACCCGAGTTTTAAAGCTTTCTTTATTAAAAAAGTTAAAACTCTACTAATACCATATTTCTTTTTTTCAATATTGTCAGTATTATTTATAGTGATACTTAATTTAAAAAACCTAGATAATCTGATTAGCTTTAAAACTGCAATAATTCAAATATTTTATTTAAAAAGTACAGTTGTTTGGAATGAGCCTTTGTGGTTTCTTGTTTGTTTATTTGTTGTAGAGATAATATACTATTTTCTTTCTAAAATTAAATCCAAAAAAATAATAGTATTTATTTTATTGCTTTGCTCAATTACAGGTTATAGTCTCAGCTTTATAATAAATTATTTTATTCTGCCTTGGGGTGTTGGTATTGCATTAATTGCAATAGCTTTTTATGGAATTGGGAATTTTGTTAGAGGTAACGAGACTTTAAATAAAATTACATTACCGAATGTACCAGTTTTTATTATTTGTTTGATTATTAGTGTTGTAATTGGTGGTTTTCTAAATTCTATCATTGTTATGTACCTTTATCAATTTGGAAACATTTTTTATCTTTACATAGGGGCTGTTGCTGGAATAATTGCATGCATACAACTTTCTCAATTTATTAGTAAACAAAATATAATAATAAAGTTATTTGAGTATTATGGGAAAAATTCGATAGTAATATTATGTACTCATTATTTTATATTCAAAATTTTAAAAAGAATAAATGTATTGAATATAATTTTTGAAAATTGTATATCTGTAAAAGGTTATGCATATGCTTTTATTACATTAGTAATTTGTATCCCCATAATTTTTATAATGAATAAATATTTCTCATTTATTTTGGGTAAAAAAGCAAATAAAACATTAGAAATAAGCAAATAGTATAAAGAGATACGGTGCCTGTGAAACCTCCGAAAAACAAACTAAAATTTATATTTACGCAAATTATTGTATAAATATCCAAGCTATAATATCAACCAATTTCCTTGTGTGAATTAATTAAAACTATAAAAAAAAGTGTTTATAAGTTAATGTCAAATAGACTACACATATTTCACGTTGAAAATGAATGAGATAATATCTTCATCAGATTAATAAATGGAGGTATTTTTAATGTCTAAAGATG
>Ga0209748_1001278_pt1 | contig 12515 bp, 8 predicted proteins | sample BarGraIncu00421A_FD_185490 | JGI IMG/M metagenome (GOLD analysis project Ga0209748, IMG submission 185490) | Arctic peat soil microbial communities from Barrow, Alaska - Barrow Graham LP Incubations 004-21A (SPAdes) (version 2) | ecosystem: Environmental > Terrestrial > Soil > Wetlands > Peat... | reverse complement strand
CCGCGACATCATCTCGGGGACCATCGCGCGGTCGTCGTGCCCCTGCGCGTACTGCTTCATGCGCTTGCGGAGCGCCTTCGCCTTGCCGACGTAGAGCACCGTGCCCCCGGCGTCCTTCCACAGGTAGACGCCGGGCGCGTCAGGGACCGCCGTGAGCTGATCTCGTATGTGGTCGCTGCCGTAGCGGGGAGTCATGGTGGGTCGATTCTAGCGGTCGAGGCAACTGCAATGCGCCTATGTCCGGCATGTCCTCGGTGAGGGGCGCCGCGAGCAGAAGCACTGCCGCACACAAGGCCTCCTCGACATGAAGACGGTCCTCGCCGGGTGTGTGCCGTCGTCCGCCGTCTGCCTCAGGTCCGCTACTTCACGACCACCGAGATCGTGGCTGACGTCACCTTGTAGCGTGTCGTCGTCCCACCAAAGTAGGTCTTGAAGTGGTACGTGCCCTTCTTGGTCGGGAAGAACGAGTAGCTCCATCTTCCGCGCGTCCCGCTTGCTGCCGTCGCATGCCGCGTGACGGAGTACCACGTCGAACTACCCGGGCGCTGGTACTTGAGGTAGACGTGATCGCCCGCGTACCCCTTGTAGAGGTATCCGGACAACGTGAACGAGTGGCGGTACCGTCCGGTCGTCACCGAGGACTTGGTCGACAGCGTCTCCCGGAAGCGGTTCGAGAACGTGACACTGTGCGCCGGCTCCCTGTTGCCCGCGTTATCCAACGAGTAGTAGCTGAGCGCGTGGTCCCGATAGCTCGAGACGTAGATGCTCCCCGTGTACGTCTTGTACGCGGCGCCGTCCAGCGAGTAGTACGTGGCGCGGACTCCCGAAGGGTTCGGCGCCGGCCCATCGACGACCGAGAGATGCACGGTCACGGGCGCCAACACAATGCTCTTGGGCGCGTCGCTCGTCGTAGACGGCGCATGCCTATCGATGGTGAAGCTGACCACCTGCTCAGCCACGCGGTCGTCCGCCGTTGTGATGCGCACGACGAGTCCATGGAAGCCCTCGGCAGTGATGCTCGACCCGATCGTGAACGGAAGGCCGTCCAGCAGTGCGGAAACCGTCGGCCGGGGCGTCTCGGTCGTCGATACGCCCGGCAGAACCGCGCTGGGAGTCGGCGAAGATGGGATGCCCGTGATGGTGAACACGGGTGCAAGCGGATTCACAACGAAGGTGCGGGTCACGCTTTGGCCTGTCGCGTTCGGATCCAGCACACCGTATCCGCCTCCGGTGCCTGGGTCCCAGGTCTGGACGACGTAGCGATACGGACCGCGCAGGGCGGCCGTGTCCGTGTCGGTGAACGTCGTGGCCGCCGTGCGGTCCGTTGTCAGCTCACTCCAGACGTACGGCACGACGTTCGGTGCCCGCCATACGCGGTAGGCGACCGAACGAATCTCGTCGGTGGCGCCGACCGCGGTCGAGCGGGCGGGCGCGGCCCAGGAAAGCCACGTGTCGGAACCGGTGACGGTAGCGACCAGGTTGCGCACGGGACCGTACTTGTAGCCGGTGACCAGGACGTCGTCGATCGTCGCGCCCTCGCCGGCCTTCGGCGACTCATAGACGTTGCCGTAGAAGTCGAGGAACTGGAACCGCACGCGGCCTGGCTGCCTCGAGATGTTGACCGCATTTCCCGGGGCCGACATGTCCCAGGTGTCGGTCCTCCACGTGCTCGCGGCGGTGAGCGGACGAGCGTAGTGGTAGTCCCACTCCGTGTGAGGCGTCGAGTCCCACAGCACGTTCAGCGAGAGACCGTCATCCGAGCCGAGCGACGGCATCGTGTACTTGTAGGAAAGCGTCGCCGAGTAGTAGTCCGCAAGTTGCGGCAGGCTCAGCGTCGCGAGCCCGCCCGCGAAGTTCGGGTACAAGCCCGTCCCCCACCCGTTCGGCGATCCCGCGCACCACAGTCCGTACGATCCGGCGTAGGCGCGCTGGGTCACCCGCCCCCACCATGCCGCGGGCGGCGGGAACTGGTCTCCGACGGGTTCGATCAGCCAGTCCGCCGTGGGCGCGGTCTCGAACCCTTCCGAACGGATCTCCGCAGGCGCCATGGTGGGCGCGCCCGCGAACGCGGCGGACGGGAGGAACAGAAGCGCCGCTCCGAGAAGGAGCAGGGAAAGGACTCGCGGTGTCGATCTCATGCGTTATCAGACCTTCCAGACATCGGACCGCCGACGGCGGTCAGTGCGCCGCCGGAAACGAGGCGGCGGCGGCGACCACTACGTCCTTGATCTCGAGCGGGGCCCCGCGGTAGGCCGTGGCGACCACCTCGAAGGCGTAGCGGCCGCGGCTGAATACGACCGACGCAAGCCGCGCACCGTCGGTACCGAACCGCCCCGCGCGCGAACCGATCGTGACCGTCGCGAGGTTCTTCGGGAATGCCTTGGTGATGCCGTTCACATATGAGCGCGCACCGGCCTCGGTCTTCTTGTCCAAGGTGGTGAGGACGACCAGCGTGACCTTGCCCGCGGGACCTTCCGCCGTCGGCTGCAGTGCAACGATGGCGCCGAACGCGCTCCTCTCGACGCTCGAGACCGTGTATCCCGAAAGCGCGGTGGGCAGCAGAGTCGCCGGGTCGTCCACCTTGGTGAAGTAGGCGGTGTCGGGCGGAACGGACGCCGGTGCCGACGGCTTCGCGGCGTTCGCCGTCTCGTCGAGCTTCGCCTTCGCGGCCGCGTTGCCCGCTGCTGCGGCCGCCTCGTACGCGGCTTGGCCGGGCACGTGGGTCGCCTCGCTGGAGCCCGCGGTGCGGGACGAAGGCGCGGCCGGCGCTGGCCTCGAGAACGCGCCCAAGACCACGATCACGGCTGCGACGGCCAGCACGGACCCGATGAACCACCGGGTCCGGTGCGACCGGCCGGATCGGGCACGTGTGTGACGTGGCGGCCGTGCGCTCACCGGTCCGCCCCGGTGACGGTGACCGACGCGATGCCGGCGGCGACGCCGACCGGGTCGAGCGTCGAGACGCCGCGCTCGGCCGCGTCGCGCACCGCAGCCTCGGCCATGCATGCGAAGTGGAAGACATCATCCGCGCACGCGTCCACCAGCGGCGCCAGTTGCGGGCCGTCCGCGCGAAGCCTCGATGCGCCGGAGAACGCGGCCGCGTCGAGCCACCGCTGGACGAGCGCGGCATCGAAGGCGGCTGCGCCCTGCTGCAGCGCGGCGATCTCGCCCATCTTCCAGTCGACCGGCACCCCGTCGGCGAATGCCTCAGCCAACTCGGGTGTCTGACCGTCGACGAGGACGAGCCCCATGACTCCGGTCCGTCCGATGATCCCGTTCAGTTCGTTCATGCCGTCCACGATGTCGGCCTTGGTCGTCTCGTCGAGGATGTTCCAGACCTCGAAGCCGTCGTACAGAACGACGACACGAGGCCAGCGCGGCTGCATGAAACGCAGCACGGCGCCGAGCGTCTTGCGCGGCGCCTTCGTAATCTTCAGCTCCTGGGCGAAGACCGAGGAGCCGTAGTCACGGTAGGAAGCGAGCGCGCGAGCGACCAGAGTCGATAGATCGGCCGCCATATACGCGAGGAAGTAGCAGCGCAGCGCCGCATTCGCGTCGAAGACCTCGCCTGCGTCGGTGACGACCTCAGCCTCACCGGTGGCCGGCTCCGGGAGGACCATCTCGGCCACCGCCTCGACACCCTCCTGATCCACGGACGGGTCGGGGTCGAGCCCGGTGCCCCGCAGGTAGATCTGATGCAGTGCCTCGGACTCCTCGTCCCGGCTGGGTTCGGGGACTTCCTCACGGCGCCCGAAGACGCGCGCGACGGCTCCCACCGGTTCGGATGCGAACCCTGCGATCGCGTCGGCGATCTCCTCTTCGGTCACACCGGCTTCGTGAGCGAGGTCCGCGTCGGGATCCGCTGCGGTCGAGACAAGATAGGCCGCGACGGTCTTCTCCAGGTCGACGGCGGCGACCAGTTCCGCCATCGCAGCAAGCGTCCCGCGGATGCGACCGAGCCGCATCATCGTGAGCGGGATGTTCAAGCTCATCATCCCGAGGCGCGTGTCGTTCGCGCTGCGACGGAGGAAGTCGTTGAGCGCCGCACGCGGGTAGTCGTCCGGGACGTTGTCGTCCGTGGTCACCACGACCACGTCCGACGGCACGATGTCTGCGGCCCGCCGAGCGGCCGACAGCAGCGCGTTGGCTGCGGCGTGCGTCGTCAGGTGCCTCCAGAGCGGCCCCGCAGTCTCTTCGACAGGCGGAAAGGGATTCGCGACGTAGCCGAGCACTGCATAGTCCGCCGGAAGATCCTCGGTCTCGAGCTCGGTCACGATCTCCTCCTGTGGTCGTACGTCCGGGTCGCGCTGTGTTCCACAGCACCCTGCGTGCCGTGTTCGAATGTCGAGCCGGGGGCCCCGGACACACGTCCGGGGCCCCCTTCGGATCCCCTGCACTCAGAGAGGGGTACGGGGGGGGTGCCGCGGCCCTACTTGTTGTGGCAACGCTCGCACACGCCGCGGTTGTCGTACCGCAGAAGCGCCTGCGAGAAGTTCGGGTTCACGCCCATCTGGTTGGCCTGGTTCGCCGGAAGCAGCGGGTTGGCCGTCGCGGTGGTCTCCTTCGGAGCAGCTCCCACCGTCGTGGTCGTGAGCTCGGCGACCGCCCAGTCCGTCATCGTCGCGGCGGAGCCGTGAGCGTAGTGACAGGTCAGGCACGAGATGTTGCCCCTGTTGTCCCAGTAGGGAGCGGTGCTGTTGGCGGCAACGCCACTGTTGTCTCCGATGCCCATCTCGAGCGGCAGGCCCTTGTCGTCCAGGACCGAGACGTTCAGCGCGCGTCCTGCGCCCTGACCCATCGTCAAAGCGATGTCGACCAGGTGGCGATAGCGGACCTTGGCGCCGACCTGGGTGGTCGGGGTCGTGGTGTTGATCGAGACCGGCACGGTCTCGTACTGCTTGTAGTCGTAGCCGGCGCCTGTGTCCTTGGCGGTCGCATAGGCCGTGTGGCACGCGGAGCACCATACGGACATCGCCCTGCCGGAGTTCTTGGCGTACTGCGGCGACGTGTAGTTCGGCCTGTAGAGGGCTGCGTCGGCAACGCCTGCAGCGCCCTTCTTGAAGCCGCCCGTCGGGAAGCCCTGCTCGTTGGAGAGGACCCACGCGTTCGGGATGTCTCCGGCGAGGTATCCGCCGACCGTCACGCCATTCACGCTGTCCTTGAGCAGACGGTAGTTCGAGCTGCCGTGGGGATCGTGGCAGTCGGTGCAACCGAAGGTCGCCATCGGCGAGAGGTTCGATGCGCCGGTGGACGGATCGATGTAGCCCCAGCGAACGGCGGGACCGACCTTGGACCCCTGCATGTCGTGTGCGGACATGACCGTGGCGGTCCCTCCGACCTTCTCGAATCCGCCGCCGTTGAGCGGGGCGTTGAAGGTCGAGTTCGTGGCCAGTCCAGTGCTGCCTGCGGGGCCGTCGTCGAAGACGCCCATCTGGACGTTCGTTGCGGCACCCGGAGCGCCATCACCATGACACGCGTAGCAGAAATCGGTCATGTTCGCCGCGTTCGAGATCAACAGGGCGCTGGAACGGGGGACGTTGTCCTTGCCCGTCCATCCGAGCGTGGAGAACGACGTGTGTGCGCGATGGCAGCCGGCGCAGGCGTCGGTGTCCTGGACGTAGGAACCGTGCGGGCCGAAGTTCGCGTACGCGGCACCGGTTGCGACGAACAGGAACGCGCAGGTCGCGATCAGTACGAATGCGATTCTCTTCACAGTATTCACCTCCGTGGGTTCGGCTAGTGGACCGCGCACGCGATGCACGGGTCAAAGGAATGGGCCACGCGCATGACTTCGACGCCACTCTGAGCTCCCGGAGTCGAATGCGGGTCGACGCCGGCGAGTCCGATGGGCGTGACGTCGTACACGACGTCGATGGTCGCCTGCTCGATGGCTCCGCGGTTCGTCCCGCCGTTCAGGTGCTTGTTCGCCTCGCAGACGGCCGAGGTGGCCGTCCCGTTCTTCGGCGAGCCGTTCCACGTGGTGGGAACCACGCACTGGTACGACTTGATCTTGCCGCCGGAGGCGGTGACGAAGTGGCCCAGTGCGCCACGGGGCGCCTCGACCAGACCGAAACCGTGGACCTCGCCCAGAGGGGCTGCGGTGTCGCGGTAGAACGTCGGGACGGTGGACCCGCTGGCCAGCGTGCGGAGCGCACCCGCCCAGCCGGCGCCGCTCGTGGCGCTCGGCCACGTCAGCTCTCCGGTGGCGTGGTTCTTGGTCGGCAGACCGATCAGGTTCGACACCATGAAGAACGACTCGATCGCGCGAGCACGGATGCGGTCCATCGTGGAAAGACCGCCCTGCATGCCCTCGATGTAGGCGACGACATCCGTGAGGAGCGTGCCTCCCTCGCGCGTCAACGCGGTGGCGAGATCGGCCGAGAGAACCCGTGTATCAAGCCCGGAGAAGACCGCCGGGTCCGGATCGGTGGAGGTCTTCACCAGGTAGTACTCCGCGTACGGGCCCAGCGGGTCGAGGACGAGCTGGCCGGCCTTCACCGGGTAGAGGCCGTTGACGACCATGCGTGCGAACGGACCGACCTCCATCGCGTAGCCGTTCCAGCGCGGGGCCTTCATCCACGAGTAGCCGCCGTCGCGGTCCGGCTCCGTCATCGTGACGTTGCCCGGATAGGCGGCCGCGCTCTTGCTCGTGAAGCCGTACGTGGCCGCATAGCGCGAACGCGCGATGCTCTCCGTGACGTTCGCCTTGACCTTGGCGATCGCGTCGTCGAGACCGGCCTCACCGAGTGTGGTGCCGCCCGTGCCGTCGTCGCCCGCCTTCGACTCCAAAAGCCTTCCCTTGACGGCCGTGCCGGCCGCGTCGATGACCCAGCCACCCTTGACGGCCATGGTCTCGTTCGCGTCGGCCTGTGGGAATCCGCCCCAAGCAAGGAAGTTGCCGAGCCCGGCACCGTTGCCGCCGACTCCGGGAGCATTGTTGATGTTGTCGTCCTCCGGGTACAGCGCGCCGAGAGCGAGCGTCAGCGGGATGTACTCCGTCACGACGAAGTCCCCGACCTCCGTCATCAGTGCACGGAAGACGTCGAGCTTGTCACGCAGCTCCTGCGGGCTCTCGAAGGCGTTCGTCGTGCCACCCGCGACCAGAGCGGAGACCATCGGCATGCGTCCGGCGAACATCGCGCCGGCCTCGAAGGTCAGGCGGCGAATGCGAAGCGCCTTCACGTACTGCGTGATGACCGCGTCCCACAGCAGCTTCGACTTACCGTCGGTCTGCTCGGGGACTTTCCGGCCGGTCGGAAGCCGCAGCTGGCTCGCGTAGTCCGCAGTGCGGAAGTAGGGAGTCCACGGCGGGATCGGCGGGCCTTGGACGTAGTCCTGGGCGACCAGGTGGTAGAAGTGCGTGATGCTGGACATCAGGAACTCGGAAGCCAGGATCATGTTGCGGACGTGGAGCCCGGCCTCGGGAATGCCTTCGGTCCCAACGACTCCGCTCCACTTGAACGTCGCGTAGCCCTTGCTGACGCCGAGCACGCTGTCGGCGGCGAAGGTCGATGCCGTGCCGTGCGGGACGGGACAGACGCCGCAGATACGCTGCGTGAACGTGATCGCGTCGTTCGCCCGACGTCCGATGAGGAAGTTCTCGAACCCGCGCCACAGGTTGCCGTGAGCATCGGCTTCGGTGATCTTCCCCGTGACGTCGGTGGTGACCTTCACGCCGAGGTGTCCCTCGATGCGTGAGATCGGGTCGACTTCGATAGTAGCCATCTAGTTTCCTCCTCTCAGGTCTCTTAGCGGACCACGAACGGCGTGAATGCGTCCGGGTAGCCCTTTTCGGTGCAGCCCATGCAGGGAGCGCCGGCGGTCAGACAGCAACCGCCCATCGTGTCGTGCGAGTTGTCGGCCAGCTCATGGAGCGGCGCGAGCTGTGCCACCGAGGTGCCGGCGGCGGCCAGGTTCATGGCCTTGTTCTGCGGCTGAGCGTTGTTCCAGCCGTGACGGCCGCACGACGACATCGTGGACTGACCCTTGCAGCCGATGTTCTGCATGCAGCCGAGCTCGCCGGGCTTCGTCGCGAACTGCCGCTGCACGTAGTACTTGTAGCGGGGGCAGTACTTGCCGTGGAGGAGATCGCCATAGACCGCGGTCAGGCGGCCCTGCGTGTCGACTCCGGCGCCGGTGAGTGAAAGATCTGCGTTGAGAAGACCGAGCGGAGCGCTCGGCGTGGCCGATGTCTGGCACACGGCATCGACGAGCCAGGCAACGACGGTCAGCGTGAACCACCAAGGGTTGACCGGGCAGCCGGGGACGTTGATGACCTTCGCGGCCGCGCCCTTCTCCAGGTCCGAAGCCCCTGAAACCAGTCCGCGCGACTTCAGGAAGTCAGCGACACCCTGCGCGCCGGTCTGGCTCTTGGTCGTGACGCCCGCGTGGGCGACCAGGTCGGGGCCGATGCAGGCCGGGTAGCCGCCGTAGCAGGCGCACTGGCCGATCGCGATGACCGCCTTGCAGTCGGCGCGCGCGGCAAGATGAGCCACGACGTCGTCGAAGCCGAGCTCCGTCTCGGCACCGTCGGTGCCGTCCATGGCGATCGAGCACCACGACGCGGCGCCGGACTTGTTCCAGTAGCCCTTGTTGAGCTTGTCCTGAACGGCGCCCTCGACGACCAGCACGTACGGGACTGCGTCGTTGGCGTGCATGGCGGCGTTCAGGTACCTGTACGCCTGGTCCCCGCCCATGCCCATGACCGTCTCGTGGTACTGCAGATCGATGAAGTCGATCAGCACGTCGGCGATGTTGACCGCATACGCGCTCTTGTCGACGTTCAGACCGGTCGTCGCGAGCGTCCGATGCCCGTACGGGTGACCCGCGATCGTGTCGGAGAGCTGCGCGACCGGATCGGTCAGCGCCGAACCGGTGATGATGCCGAGCGCCGCAGCCGTTGAGATGTTCTTGTCTGCTGTCGCACCCGGGACCGCTACGCCGGCCGCGTCCTCATACAGGCTGAGGAGCGACGTCGAGCATCCGGTGCACTCTGCCCCGTGCACCCAGATAACCTTGGGCTTGCTTGTGAAGCTGCCGCCGGCCGCCCATGCCCCACCGTGCGCGAACGCCTCGGTGATCTTGGCCAGGTTCGACTGGCTCATCCCCGCAGCCACGCCAAGTATGCCCAGCGTCGTGACGAATTCACGTCTGGTTACTGCCATATCCCTTCAAACCTCCCTCGTACATGACTCGTGACTGGTGTGTCCGAAATCAGAAGCCCCCCAGGAAGACTCGGGTTAACACGAACGAACGCCACCTCCTTCTCGTCGGTCAGGTCTCCCTGGCAAACGGGTGGAGATGGCGTTGCAAGCGTGTCTCGTGAGCATCGGGGCGTGATTTCGGAATCACGGACCGGACTCCCGAGGGTCTTGGAGTGCCGGCTCCGACCCGTGGGATCTCTCTTGGTGCTATTCGGTTGTCCGCCGTGCAGACCGCGCCCGATGACGCGTCTCGTAGCACGTGTTACGCGATCATGCGCATACGCACTGCGTGCGTTCCATCCAATCGATCGCTATCTTCATCCACTCGCAACGGGGCCGGCGGACGTGCCCGGCTTCCGGAACTTCTCCACGAATTCGGCCGCGTTGTAGACCGGGATCTCGAGCAGGTTCGCCATGCGGCGGAGTTCCGGGTCCTCCGTGCACAGGGCCTTGGTGCGCTTGGCCGACGAGAGGACGACGGCCGAGTCGAAGTCGATCGCCATGCGTTCGACAAGCGAACGAGCGTCGCTGTCGGAGTGCTCGGTCGGCTCCAGGACCTCGCCCAGCTTGTGGGAGCCCTCGACGCGGTCCTTCAGGGTCGCATAGCCGTTCTCGGTCATGAGCCACTTCCGGCGACGGTCCAGCATCGTCTCAAGCCCGCCGTCCGCTATCACAGCCTCGACGAAGTCCGTCGTGGCGAAGAAGCGCTTCTTGCGGTACAGCAGCGGCAGGAGCAGCAGCGGGAGCGGCAGCAGGAGCCACCACGGGTTGCGAGGGAGCACCTTGGGAAGCGGACTGACGTCCTGCAGCCAGCCCCACGCCTGCACGCGCGCGTTCTGCGTGTCGGTGACGTAGATGACGGACTTGCCTCCGACGCTGACGTCGCTCGGGTAGTTGAACTGCCCGTCCAGCACGCCACGCTCCCCGAACTTGACGACCTGCTGGCCGACGGTGGTGAAGATGGTCGCATCGTGGCTCAGTGTGTCGACCTCGACGAACTTGTCGGTGACCCCCACTCCGGCGCCGGCGGGCCGCGGAAGGAACGCGATACCACGTGGGAGACCGAGTGTCTGGATCAGACGCTTGAAGTTCCCCTGAAGGTCGAACACCTGGATGCGACGGTTGTTGCTGTCGGCGACGTAGACCTCGCCCTTGAACACCTTCACAGAGTTCGGGAACTGGAACTTGCCGGCCATCTCGTCCGCGGTCGACACCGCCCCGCTCCCGCCGATGGAGCGCACGAACGACCCGTCCGGCCCGAACTGCAGCATCCGGTGGCCGTTCAGGATCTCGAGGACATACATCGAGCCGTCAGGGGCGAAGTCGAGGGCGACCGGAGCCCATTGGATGCCCTTGGTCTTGAACGTCGGCAGCTGGTCCTTGGGGAGCTTGGGATCGAACACGCCCATGTACTCGCCCGACGGCTTGAAGATGAGCACCTCACGCTTGCGCCGGTCGGCGATGTAGAGGTTGCCGCCCTTCGGGTCCTTCGCGAGGAAGAGCGGCGTGACCAGCTGGCCTTTGCCGAACGCGCGGAGGAAGGTCCCGTTCTCGCGGAACACGTCCACCTGCCCGAGGCGCGAGTCGGCGACGTACACGACCGTGTCTGTCGCCAGCACGCCGATCGGCTGCTCGAGATGATTCGCACCGGTGCCGGTGAACGAGAACATGTAGGTCGGGGGGTCGAGCGAGTCCGCGGCCGGGGCCCTCAGGTCGATGGTGAGGCTCTTGGTCGCTTGGAAGTTCACGAACCACGCGCCGAGGAGGGCGAGCAGCCCGATCAGGACGGCGAGTGTGGCGATCTTGCGCTTCTGGCGTCGCCTCACTTCGCGCCCGCTGTCCGGCTGGCTTCCAGGGAAAGCGCAAACGCCGACGTGGCTTCCTTGCTCGAGGAATCGATCTTGAACGCGACCGCGTAGGCGTCAGCGGCACCGGCGAAATCGCGCGTCTTGTCCAAGATGCGGCCGTTCAACATGGCCGCGTCGTAGCTGTCGGGGCTGATCGCCCGCGCGATGCGGACATCGTCGAGGGCCGCGCTCTCGTCTCCCGCTGCCCATGCCTTCGACGCTGCGGCATACCACTCCTCATAGGAACCGAGTGCGTCGAGCGCCGCCTGCGGGTCGGGCTGGTCGGGCATCGAGTCGAGCGCGGCGCGGAACTCCCATGCGGCGTTGACCTTGTCGCCCTCGCCTATCAGCAGCTTGCCGAGTTCGTAGTGCGCCTCGGCGAAGTGAGGGTCGAACGCGAGCGCGATGTTGATCTGCTCCTTCGCCTGGTCCTTCTGACCGAGCGCGGCGTACGCCTGGCCCAGGCGCAGGTAGGAGTCGGAGGCGTCCTTGCGGACGCGGATCGCGGCATTGAAGTAGCCCACGGCGTCCTCGTAGCGCTTCTGGATGAGCGCGATCTCGCCCAGGTAGAAGTACGCCTCGTCACGCCGCTGGTTGACGTTCTGGTAGTCACCGGTCGAGGTCAACTCGAGGACCTTGTTGAAGTACTTCTCCGCGTCGGAGTAGTTCTTCTGGGTCATCGCGATGGCGCCCAGGTTCTCGTAGCCGCCCGCGAAGGTCGGGTCCAGCTTCACGGCAACGATCAACTCGGCCGTCGCCCGGTCGAACAGACCGGCGGTGCCAAGGGCCTCGGCGAGTCGGGAGTGCAGGGTCGGGTCCTTGGGAGTGGCATCGACCTGCTTCTGGAGCGCGTCGATGACCTGCATCGCGGGCGATGAGAGCCGCGCCGCCTGCGCCTGGGCGTAGACGCTCCAGCCGAAGTACGTCGCGAAGAGGACGAGCAAGGCCCCGGCGACCCACACGCCGACCGACAGCCAGGTGTCGAGCTTGACCGAACGGACGGGATCGGTATCGGTGGAGATGGGGGTAGGAGCGTGTGACGACGAGACGGTCTCGACGGTGTCGACCGGATCCATTTGTCTCCAGGAGCTCTTTGCGGGGCCGGTCCTGCCGGGGATTTGTCCGACTCGCAGTGGAAAACGTTTTCGAGTATGCGCCCGCGATCGGGTGTGTCAATGCACCTTCAAGTCGTCTCCGACACCAATCCGCTCAGTGGGCGTTTGGCGCCGCCGAACGGTACCTCAGGGTATCCAACGGTGCCCCACGCCCGACCCGCGAATTGCGTGCCAAACGACCTTCCTGCATAGCACTGGTCAGTCGCTGTATATCAGGGCTACCCCTTCCGGGCCGCCGACGCCTTCTTCGGAGCCTTGCCGCCGCGCTCGGGCGCGACGCTCGCTCCCCTGCCCTCGAGCACCGGCTTGAGGAAGCGCCCGGTGTGCGAGGTCGGGTGTGCGGCGATCTC
>Ga0209748_1001270_pt1 | contig 12557 bp, 11 predicted proteins | sample BarGraIncu00421A_FD_185490 | JGI IMG/M metagenome (GOLD analysis project Ga0209748, IMG submission 185490) | Arctic peat soil microbial communities from Barrow, Alaska - Barrow Graham LP Incubations 004-21A (SPAdes) (version 2) | ecosystem: Environmental > Terrestrial > Soil > Wetlands > Peat... | reverse complement strand
GAGGGCGTCTACGAGCTGATGGACCACCCCGGCGGCATCACGCGCAACGTGGTCCAGTGCCTGTACGACTTCGACTGCCCACTGCACCTCTCGCACACCGTTACCTACATCCACGGGCGCAAGCGGGTCGAGGCGGTGGACGTCGCCCACGTGGACGAGAACCTCAAGCCCATCAAGGACACCGAGCGCCGCATCGAGTGCGACACGCTCTGCCTCTCTGTCGGGCTCATCCCCGAGAACGAACTCTCGCGCAAGGCGGGGGTCGACATCGACCCTGTGACCCAGGGCCCTGTCGTCGACGAGCGCATGGAGACCTCGCTCGACGGCATCTTCGCCTGCGGCAACGTGGTGAACGTTTTCGACCTGGTGGACTACGTCACGCGCAGCTCGGAGGTCGCGGGCCAGGGCGCGGCCGAGTACGTCCTCGAGGGGCGCAAGCGCGAGAACCCGGTGAGGGTCGTGCCGGGCGAGAACGTCAAGTACGTGGTGCCCCAGTTCGTCAGCGACACCAGCCGCGACATCGATTTCTACTTCCGCGTCGAGCACCCCGAGCGGGCGACGACGGCGCGGGTTGTGATGGGGGAGGAGGCGGTCTCCAGCAAGAAGCACAAGATGGTCCGTCCCCCCGAGATGCTGACCTCGAAGGCGAAGGGCGCCGAGATGGCGACCGCCGGCGTGCAGGAGATACGCGTGGAAGTGGTGCCGAGTGAAGAGTAAGCACGAGTACACATGCATCAACTGCCCGCTGTCCTGCTCGCTGGAACTGACCGAGGAGAACGGCGAGATCCTCGAGATCAAGGGTAACGAGTGCAAGCTCGGCGCGAAGTACGCGGAGGCCGAGTTCCGCGACCCGCGCAGGGTGGTGACTACGACTGTCGGCGTGAGGAACGGGGCGCTGCCGCTGCTGCCGGTGCGGACCGCGACGTCCATCCCCAAGAGGCTCGTGACCGACGCCACGAAAGTGCTTGCGAATGTTGTCGTGGACGCGCCGGTCGAGAACGGCCAGGTGGTCATGAAGAACATCCTGGATACCGGCGTGGACGTGATCGCCTCCCGCGACCTCGCCAAAGTCTGAAAAAGGGGGGTCAGGCACTTTTTCACGATTTTTTTTCACACGACGAAGTGGAGTAGCAATGACAACACCTGAGGAGACCGGCAAGAGGGCAAGAGAGTTGTTCACCACGGGCCTTAACTGCGCCGAATCCGTGCTGCTTGCCAACATGGAAGCGCTCGGCGTAGAAGGCGACTGGTTTCCAAGGGTTGCCACAGGCTTCGGCTCAGGCATCGCGGTCACTCAACAGGTCTGCGGTGCGATATCCGGCGCGGTGATGGCCGCAGGCTGGGTAATGGGACGCGACTCAGGGGACGAGAGCAACAAGCAGCTCTACGAGATCTGCGCCACCTTCATTCGTGATTTCACGGACGAGTTCGGAAGCTCCACCTGCCGCGAGCTAATCGGCGTCGACCTCTCCGACAAGGCCGAACTCAAGAGAGCGCGCGACACCGGCATCTTTATTGAGAAATGTTTCCCGCTCGTCGAGTTCAGCGCCCGCCGGATCGCCGAAGTACTATCCGGCGAGTCCTCCTAATAGCTCGACGGCGTCTGCGAGATCCCCAGCATCTCACGCGCCTGCGCCGGCGTCGCGACCTCGCGGTTCATCTCCTTGGCTATGCGCACGATGCGTGCCACCAACTCCGCGTTGTCCTTCACCTTGCGTCCGCGCGCGTAGTATAGGTTGTCCTCCATGCCGACCCGCACGTGCCCGCCCAGCATGATCGCCATGACGTTCATCGGGATCTGGAACGGCCCCACGCCGATTGCGAAGAATATAGACTCCTTGGGCAGTTCGTTCACCAGCCCGAGCAGGTTCGCCGGCGTCGGGAACGACGACGTCTGGAACCCCATCACGAACTGGATGTCATACGGCGCCTCGAGCAGCCCCTGCATCAGCAGGTCGTTGAAGACCCAGTACATCCCCGGGTGGTACAGCTCCATCTCCGGCTTGATGCCCTTCTCTTTCATGGTCTGCGCGTACATGGAGATGTCCGCGTAGCTGTTCGGGACGCAGCGGTCGTACACCATCTCGGGCCGGGGGTGGGGGAAAGGCTCGCCCCGCTCTTTCATCGGGACCTTCAGGACGAACGGCCCCAGGTTCAGCGAGCACAACTCGGGGTTCGCGTAGATGCTGGCCATTCGCTGCTCGGTCGTCTGCTCCGGTCCGCCGCCGGTCGTGTTGTTGATGATGATGTCCGGGCACTTCGCGCGGATCTGCGCGTTGATCTTCAGGTAGTCCTCGGGGTTGCTCGAGGTCATCCACCAGACCTCGGGGTTACGCGCGTGGACGTGCACGATGCTCGCGCCGGCCTCATACGCCCCGAGAGTCTGCTCCGCCTGCTCCTCGGGCATCTCGGGCAGGTTCTCGTGCGCCTCCTTGCCCTGGACGCCCCCCGTGATGGCACAGGAGATGATCAGGGGAGCGAGACCCTTCCTCGTCCGTTGCATCCACTCGTAGACGTCCTTGTAGTCCCAGATGTAGTCGCTCTTCTCCACAGCGCACCGCCCCCTTGGTCCTCAGGATTTTCCGATGATTTTCACGATACGCCTTCCAATTTACTGACCGGTAAGTAGAATAAGTATATTAGCTTCCCGGGCGACAGTAAACAAGCAGGAGAAAGGAATCTGCATGGCCGCGATGGCCGCCACAAACGACGAGCCCACACCGGCCACCCGTGCCAGCAAGGTCCGCCGCGAAGAGCTCCTCTCGGTCGCCGCGAGGCTTTTCTGCGAGAAGGGTTATCTCTCCACAACGATGGACGACATCGCCGACGCCCTCAGAGTCACCAAGCCCGCCCTCTACTACTACATCAAGACCAAGCACGAGCTGCTATACGAGATATGCGAGGCCGCGATCAACGAGCTCATCGACGGCGTCCGCAAGATCGACAGCGAGCCGGGCGAGGCGGTCGTGAAGCTGCGTGCCCTGATCCACTGGCACGTCACGATGTTCTCCCGCAGCGGCGACATCATCAACGTCTACCTCGCGGATGAGGGCGCGCTGCCCCACGAGCAGCGCGAGTACATCCGTTCGCTCAGCCGCGAGTACGAGTCGATCTACCGCAACCTGATTGAGAACGCGATAGCCGAGGGCGCCTTCCGAGAGCTGAACGTTCCCATGACCGTGAGGGCCATCTCCGGCATGTGCAACTGGCTCTCGTCGTGGTACAGGCCCGACGGGCAGATGTCCTCCGATGAGATCGCCGATATATTCCTCGACATCATCATGAACGGCTGCGCAAAAGCTTAACGATACCAAGGGGGTTCGAAGAGATGGAGGACTGGAGGGACGGCCAGGAGATCCTCGTGATGGACGGCCGCATCAAGGTACCTTACAACTGGTCGGCGGGGGAGACCGGCACGCGCTACCTGGAATCGCTTCGCGACGACAAGCGGTTCCTGGGCACGCGCTGCCCAGCGTGCGAGATCGTCTACCACATCCCGCGCATGCACTGCCCCGACTGTTTCGAGGAGTGCGCGGAGTGGGTCGATCTGGGAAGCGAGGGAACGCTTGTGACTTACACGATCGTGCGCAGGCACCACCCGCAACTGTCGCCTCTGGAAACGCCGTTCGGCTACGGGGTCATGAAGCTGGACGGCGCGACCACCGGCTTCCTCCACCTCCTGAGCGAGTTCGATGACGGCGGGCTGGCCTCGGGCGCGCGTGTCGAAGCCGTCTTCGCCGAAGAGCGGACCGGGAGCATCATGGACGTTGCTTACTTCCGCCCCGTGAAGGGGGTGGTGTAGATGGACCCGGTTGCCATCGTCGGCGTCGGCATGACCGACATCAGGCGCAACCGCCTCGAGGACACCTACGCCGACCTCGTCTACGAGGCCTGCCAGAAGGCGCTCGACGACGCGGGCATGACCGCCGCGGACATCGACGTCGTCCTCACCAGCTCTAACGATTTCTTCGACGGCCGCACCATCTCGTCCATGGCGGTGATGGACGCATGCGGCTCGTACGACAAGAACGTCTCGACCGTCGAGGGGGACGGGACCTTCGGCGCAGCCCACGCCGTCATGCGCGTGCTGGCCGGCTGGGGCACCTGCCTCTTCTGTGTACACCACAAGGGCTCCGAGTCCGTGATGCCGCTCATCACCAATACCATGTTCGACCCGATCTACGAGCGCTTTCTGGGCATCGAGAGCATCGCGTCGTCGGCGCTGCAGGCGCGCGCGTACATGGACGCCTTCGGAGTCACCGAAGAGGACTGCGCGCGGGTCTCGGTCAAGAACCACGGCAACGCGTTCAAGAACCCGGTGGCGCAACTGCCACTCGAGATCACTGTCGAGGACGTGATGGCCTCCGATTACATCGCCGAACCCCTCAAGCTGCTCGACTGCTCGCCTATATCGGACGGTGCGAGCGCCGTGGTCATAGCGAACCAGGAGCGGGCGAAGGGGGCCGCGAAGAAGCCGGTATGGGTCAAGGGCATCGGCTACAACTGTGACGCGTTCCACCTGGGCGACCGCGACCTGTCGAAGTCCGACGCGCTGGTCGCAGCGGCAAAGAAAGCCTACAAGGACGCGGGCATCAACGACCCGCCCGGACAGATCGACCTCGCGGAGGTCTCGGACGCCTTCTCCTACATGGAGCTGATGTGGCTCGAAGGGCTAGGCTTGTGCGGGGCTGGCGAAGGCGCGGGGCTGACCGCCTCCGGCAAGACGGCGCTCGATGGTGCGCTGCCGGTGAACCCATCCGGCGGGTGTATCTCGGGCAACCCCGTGCTGGTCTCAGGGCTCAACCGCATCATCGAGTGTGTGCTGCAGGTGAGGGGCGACGCCGACGCTCACCAGGTCGCCGGGGTCAAGACAGCGGTCGCCCAGGGGTTCAACGGCCCCTGCGGACAGTCACAATGTGTCTGGCTGCTGGGAGGTGATGCATGATGGCTGCGACCCGGGTAGGGATAGTCGGAGTCGGCATGACGGTGCAGCGCTCGACCCGGCGCGACGTGACCGGCATCGAGCTCATCAACGAGGCGGTGCGCGCTGCGCTCGCCGACGCGGACATCAAGCGCAAGGACATAGACGCCATCGTCATCGGCAACATGGACCACTTCGAGGGCATCAACTACGTGGACACCTGGTCGGTGGACGGCAGCGGCGCCCTCGGCAAGCCCATCATGAAGATGACGACGGGCGGCACTACGGGCAGCACGGTCGCCATGGGTGCCTACTACCACGTGGCGAGCGGCATGTTCGACCGCGTGCTCGCCATCGGCTGGGAGAAGAACTCCGAATCGGACACCACCGGCGCCATCATCACCGCCTTCGACCCGTTCTGGGACCGCCCGACCTTCGCGGGCGCGGTCGCCGGGCTCGCCCTCGAGGCGACCCTGTACATGAACGAGACAGGCGCCACCGAGGAAGACGCGGCCTACATCGCGGTGCGCGACCGGCGCCACGCGCTCAACAACCCTTATGCCCACCTGCGCATGGATGCGAAGGTCGAGGACATCATGGCCACGCCTTACCTGTCATGGCCGATAAAGTTGGGCGATATGTGCCCAAGGACCGATGGTGCGTGCGCGGTGCTGTTCGCTTCCGAGGGCGCGGTGGACGAGTTTCCCAACCCGCCCGCGTGGGTGCACGGGGTCGCGGACCGCCATCTCTGGGCATACACCAGCGACCCGTACGTGAACCAGAAGGTCGTGGGCGGGACGTGGTTCCCGGCGATGGAGCGCGCGACCGAGGAGCTATACGAAAACGTAGGCATCACTGACGCGCTCAAGCAGTTCGACGTCGCCGAGCTCTACCTGCCTTATTCGTTCGCCGGGCTGCGATACATGGAGTCGCTCGGTTTCTGCGAGCGGGGAGGAGGGCCGGCGCTGGTGCACTCGGGCGCGACCGATATGGGTGGCGAGTGCCCGGTGAACCCATCAGGCGGAGTGATGTCCTCGAACGCCATCGGCGCGACCGGCCTGCTGAGAGTCGCCGAGGCGGCGCTCCAGGTCCAGGGCAGGGCGGGGGACAGGCAGGTACCCGGCGCGGCGCTGGCGCTCGCCACCGGCTTCGGCGGCTGCTACTGGTCCGATGAGCTGGTCCTCGGTAAAGAGAAGCCCGATAAGGTGAGGGGGTGATGGCGGTGGTTGAGCCTGCTCCGAAGAAACATTACATAGTGGTCGAGAGCGGCGACCTCGAGCAGCCGTTCCGGTGGAGCGCGGGCACCTACGGCTCGAAGTTCCTCACCGAGATCCGGGACAATAAGAAGATATGGGGCATCAAGTGCCCGTCGTGCGGGCGAGTGTACGTGCCGCTGCGGAGCGTGTGCGGGCCGTGCTACGTGAAGCTGGACGAGCTGGTGCCGGTGAGCGACGAGGGAAGCGTGGTAACGTTCTCGGTGGTGAGCTTCGGGTTCGTGGACCCGTCCACCGGGCAGCAGAGGCCCGTGCCTTATGGCTATGCGGCAATCGCCCTCGACGGCGCCGACAGCTACCTCCTGCACTTCATCGACGAGACCGACCCGGCGAAGATCAAGCCGGGGGACAGGGTCAAAGCCGTGTTCGAGGATGACGACAAGAGGACAGGGAGCCTGCTGGACATCAAGTACTTCGAGCTCCAGCGATAAAACGCACCACTGGGGTCAGGCACCAGTGGTGCATTTCATAGAGATGAGCGATGCTGACTGAAATACGCACCACTAGTGCCTGACCCCAGTGGTGCATTCAGGGAGGCGGAATGGCATCTGAATACTTCGAAGTCGAGATAGAGGACGGCGTCGCGCGCTGCACCATGAAGGGCCCCAAGATGAACGCGCTCGGCCCTGACCTGCTCTTCCCGCTGGTGGAGGGGCTGAACGCGGCGATGGACGATGACGACGTGAGGGTCATCGTCTTGCGCGGCGGAGAAGACAACTTTTGCTCGGGCGGAGACGTGGACACGCTGGGTGACAAGATGGACCCCACGTATCTGAACGAGAACATGCGTCTCGCCAACGATATCGGTTTCAGGCTGCACGAGGGGCCCAAGCCCGTCATCACCGAGGTCGACGGCTGGGCGGTCGGCGGCGGCATGGGACTCGCGATGGCGTCTGACATAACCTACGCGACCGAGCGCGCTCAGTTCATGATGTCGTTCGTTCGCATCTCGATCATCCCGGACCTGGGCACGACGTACTTCCTCCCGCTGCGCGTAGGCCTGCTGAAGGCCAAGGACCTCGCCTTCACCGGGCGGGCGGTCGGGGCCGACGAGGCGCTCAAACTTGGCGTTGTCACAAGGGTCCTGCCGCACGACGAGATCGGGGCAGAGGTCATGAAGCTGGCGAGCAAGCTCGCGACGCGCTCGCCGCGAGTCCTCAGCGTGATGAAGCGCCACCTCAACATGGCGCACCGCACCGACCTTCGCACCATCCTTGACCTCGAGGAGAGCATCCAGCCGTTGATGGTGCTGACTCCCGAACACCAGCGCGACGTAGAGAAGTTTTTGAAGAAAGAGTAGGGGACCCCTCACCCCAACCCTCTCCCCCAAGGGGCGAGGGAGCAAGAAGTAAGAAGAAAGAAGGAGAGCATGAGCGATTACGACGCCGTCGTCGTAGGGGCCGGCCTGGGCGGCCTCTCCGCGGCGACCTTCCTCAGCAAAGCCGGCAAGAAAGTCCTGGTCCTCGAGCGGCACAGGGTGCCCGGGGGGTACGCCTCGTCGTTCAAGCGCGGGCGGTTCGAGTTCGAGATATCCCTGCACGAGCTGTCCGGTCTCGGCAGCGCCGACAACCGCGGCCCGCTCTGGAAGCTCTTCGATGAGACCGGCATCTCCAAGAAGGTCGAGTTCATCCATATCCCCGAGTTCTTCCGCAGCGTCTTCCCGGACGTGGACGTCACCATCCCGCTCGGGCGCGAGAACTTCGAGGCCGAGATGGCGAGGCACTTCCCGGCAGAGGCCGAGAACCTCAAGGCTTTCAGCGCGGTCATGTTCGACTTCGCCGACCAGGCCCTCAAGGCAAACCGCGTCGGCATGAAGAAGGTCGCCTCCGAGCCCGAGTCGTTCCCCGTCCTCATGCAGCACTTCGGCAAGAGCCTCTCGCAGGTGCTCGACCCGATCGTCAAGGACGAGAAAGCGCGCGCTGTGCTCGGGCAGATCTGGGGCTACTACTGCCTGCCCCCGTCCCAGCTCTCGTTCCTCATCTACGCACTCGGGACCGTGAGCTACCTGCGGTTCGGCCCCGCGCACATCAAGGGTACTTCCCAGGCGCTCTCGCAGGCCTTTATGGACGTCATCGAGGAGAACGGCAGCGACGTCTGGCTCAACAACGGCGCGGCGCGCATCCTCGCGACTGGCGGCAAGGTTTACGGTGTAGAGACCGACTCGGGCGAGAAGATTGACTGCCCGTACGTGATATGCAACGCCAACCCGATCACGACCTGCCTGGACCTCATCGGGCGGGACGAGGTCCCGTCGTGGTACCTGAAGCGGTTGGGGGCGGGCACTGGCGGGGCCTCCACCTTCAACGTCTACATGGGGCTCGACTGCACTTACAAGGAAATCGGCCTATCCAACCACGAGACTTTCGTGAACACGGGCTACGACCTGGACGGACACTACGAGCTGATGCGCGCGGGCATCGACGTCGAGCCGGCGGAGGCTGCGGTGACGGCATACAACGCCGTCGACACCGACTTCTCGCCCCCGGGGACCGCCGCCGTGGTTATCACCCTTATCGCTCGCCCTGACGCCTGGCTCAAGCTCGACCCTGCCGACTACAACGACACCAAAGAAAGGGTTGCCGACCGCGTCATCGGGCTCGCCGAGCGGATCGCCCCGGACATCCGCAAGCACATCGAGGTGATTGAGGTCGCGACCCCGATCACCAACGCGCGCTACACGGGCAACCCGTCGGGAAGCATCATCGGCTTCGATGAGACGTTCACGGGGACCGGCCTGGTGCGCATGCCTTCGCGCGGGCCGCTCGAAGGCCTCTATTTCTCGAGCGCCTGGGTCAACATCGGCGGTGGATACGAGCCGTCGATCTACAGTGGCTTCATGGCGACCAAGGAGGTCCTGCAGGACATGGAGGGAGGCCGCGACGCGCGCGTCAGGGAGAAGGTGCAGAAGCAGGTCGAAGAGCAGGCGGGCGATGCCGCTGAGGTCGCCGACGACGTGATGGCGCCGATGAAGAAGGTGCTTGCGAGCATCCACCCCGCGCGGGTCCGGCTCGTGGTCTCTGAGGTCAAAGAAGAAACAGCCACGACAAAGACGCTGCGGATGGCGCCGGCTGACGGCACGCTGCCGCCGTTCAGGCCGGGCCAGTACGTGAACCTCTTCGTGGAGGTCGACGGCGTGATGACCTCCCGGCCGTTCAGCATCTCATCGGCGCCCGGCAAGCCTTACTGGGACCTCACCGTGCGGCGCATGCCGGCAGGCTTCGTATCAGAGTACCTGCTCGACCGCGTCAAGCCCGGAGACCGCTTCGAGTCCACCGGGCCCGGTGGCGCTTTCTATCACGAGCCCCTGAGCGATACCTCTTCGCTGGTCTTCCTGGCGGGCGGGAGTGGGATCACACCGTTTGCTTCCATCGCGCGCGACGTGGTCGAGCGAGGCCTGCCCTTGAGCATCCAGCTCATCTACGGCAGCCGGGACCCGTCCGATATAGTCTTCAAGGACGAGCTGTTCGGGCTCGCCGGGAAGAACTCGAACATCAACGTCGACATCGTGATAAGCGAGCCGCCTGCGGAGTGGACCGGCCTGTGCGGCTTCCTCGACCTCGCCTTGATCTCGGAACTCGTGGACGGCGTCGCCGGCAAGACCTTTTACATCTGTGGGCCGCCGCCCCTGTACCCGCTCTGCGAGACGGCGTTGCTGTCGCTCGGTGTGCCTCCGAGGCTCATCAAGAAAGAAGCCTATGGCCCCCCCGCCGACGTGACCGCGGAGGCTGGTTGGCCTGGGGTGGCGCCGGATGCCGAGTTCGAGGTGGTGGAGGAGCGCTCGGGCCGCTCGATAAAGGCACGGGCGGGCGAGCCACTGATGAACGCGCTGGAGCGCGAAGGAATAGTGGTCCCGGCCGTATGCCGCGCGGGCGAGTGCGGGGCGTGCCGCACCAGGCTGGTATCGGGCAAGGTGTTCGCGCTCGAGCGAGTGGCGTTGAGGTGGGTGGACAGGAAAGCGGGTTACATCCACCCGTGCCTGAGCTACCCGGTTGAGGACCTGCGCATCAGGCTGTAAAACGCACCACTGGGGTCAGGCACCGGTGGTGCATTTCAGAGGGGATTGAGTGTTGACGTGCAAAAATGCACCACCCGTGCCTGACCCCAGTGGTGCATCAGGGGAAGGGAGAAGGACATGGATGAGAAGATCTGGTACAAGTCCTACGTCCCGGGAGTCCCGAAGCACCTGGATTACGAGCGGCTGACTATCCCGCAGGGGTTGACGCGCTCCGCCGGCCGGTTCGGCGACCAGCCCGCCCTGAGCTACATGGGCAAGAGCATCACTTTCTCCGAGCTCGAAGGTCTCGTCAACAGCTTCGCGCGCGCCCTGGCTGCGCTCGGCATCGGCGAAGGCGACAAGGTCGCGGTCGTGCTCCCCAACATCCCGCAGATCATAATCGCCAACATGGCGGTATACCGCCTGGGCGCCGTGGTCGCCCTCAACAACCCGCTCTACACCGAGCACGAGCTCGCATACCAGTTCAACGACTCAGACGCGAAGATCGCTATCACACTCTCGGTGCTCGTCCCGCGCGTGTCGGGCCTCATCCCCGAGACGACCATCGAGAAAGTGATCAGCTGTCAGATCAACACGTACCTCCCGTTCCCCAAGAAGCAGCTCTTCCCGCTGGTCAAGAAACAGATGTACCGGAAGATCGAGCCCACGGACACCGTCCTCGCGTTCGAGGACCTCATCACGCAGTACTCCGACGAGCCCCTCGAGGACCGCTCCCAGTGGGACGAGCTCTCCACCCTCATCTACACCGGCGGCACCACCGGCGTGGCGAAGGGAGTCATGCTGAGCCACCGGAACATCTCCTGCAACGTGCAGCAGTTCCGGTCGTGGTTCCCCGACCTCAACGACGGTGAGATCTCCATCGTGGGCAGCTTTCCGATCTTTCATGCCGCCGGCTTCACCGCCTGCCAGAACTTCATGCTCTGGTCGGGCTGGGAGCACGTGATGATCCCGCGGCCCGAGCCCAAGGCCATCGTCGAGCTCCTTAAGAAATACAAGCCCGGCTTCCTGCCTGGCGTCCCCTCGATATTCGTCGGGCTGCTGGCCGACGAGAAGTTCAGGAAGATGGACCTCTCGTTCATCCAGGGATTCTTCTCGGGCGCGGCGCCGCTCGCCGAGGACACTATCCGCGACCTGCAGAAGCTCACCGGCGCGACCATCCTCGAGGTCTACGGGATGACCGAGACCACGCCGGTCGCGACCGTCACCCCGTGGGGCGGGACCATCAAGCCGGGCACGGTGGGCTGCCCGGTGCCGGATACAGACATCAAGATCGTGGACCTCGAGACCGGTACCAGGGAGCTGCCGCCCGGGGAGAACGGCGAGATAGTCATCGGCGGCCCGCAGGTGATGATGGGCTACTACAAGAAGCCGCTCGAGACCCGCGAGGCGCTCCGCGACGGCTACGTATACACGGGCGACATCGGCTTCTTCGACGAGGACGGCTACCTCTCTGTCGTCGACCGCAAGAAAGACATGATCATCTCCGCGGGCTACAACGTCTACCCCGTCGAGGTGGACAACCTGCTCTTCGACCATCCGCAGATCCTCGAGGCCTGCTGCGTCGGCATCGCGGACAGCTACCGCGGCGAGTCGCTCCGCGCTTTCTGCGTCCTCAAGCCGGGCGAAGAGCTGACGAGTGAGGAGGTCATCGCCTTCTGCAAAGAGAGGATCGCACCGTACAAGGTGCCCCGCGAGGTCGTGTTCCTGGACGAGCTGCCCAAGACAGTGGTCGGCAAGGTCCTGCGCCGCGAACTCAAGGACAGAGAGCCAGGGTAGGAAGTCTTGGAAAGAAATCAGGACACGAGGCGAAGCATCCTAATAATTGTGCTCGTGTGTCTTGTTCTTGTAGTTGCTTTGTTGTTTCTCGGTCTCGTAATAGGTTTTGCGGTTATTACCAATGCAACCATATGGTTAAAAGCCGTGTTCATACTATTCGCGATATTATTGCTTGGTCTTTCACTGAGACTTTTCACTGCGGGCGCCATGATCTCAAACCTCGAGGACCTCCACACCTGGGCTAAGGCGCTAGCCACGGGGAAGCTGGTGAGCAAGCAGATGCACCAGGGGCAACTTACCTGGATCGATGTCCCGGGCGGCAGGGGAGAGATCAAGTCGGGACTGGGGATCGAGGAGGAGTTCGGATACCTCGGCCACAACGGCTCCAACCCGGGCTACCAGTCGGACATGAAGTACCTGCCTGACAAGGACGCCACCATCGTCGTCCTGTTCAACAAGAGAAGTTCGAGCGGGGAGGATGCGCAGTCAAACGAGCGCGCCTTTACCGGGCTCTCAGACGTGGTCTTCCCGGGTAAGATACCTCAGTGGTACGAGAAGGCGATCGCCCCGC
>Ga0209748_1001269_pt1 | contig 12562 bp, 17 predicted proteins | sample BarGraIncu00421A_FD_185490 | JGI IMG/M metagenome (GOLD analysis project Ga0209748, IMG submission 185490) | Arctic peat soil microbial communities from Barrow, Alaska - Barrow Graham LP Incubations 004-21A (SPAdes) (version 2) | ecosystem: Environmental > Terrestrial > Soil > Wetlands > Peat... | reverse complement strand
CCTGGATCAGGCCGAGACGTCGTGGCCGGCGCCGATGTTGGCGTCGCGCGGTGTGGTCATCACATAAGTTGCGTACCCCGCCGGGGCGAACGTCATGCTAGGTGCTCTTCCTACTCATAGTTGGTCCCCGACCTTTCTGCCCCTTTCGGAGCTAGAGCGGATGATACGTTAGATTATACCTTATTATGGCTATTTTGTCAATAATAAAAATAGGGAACGTTACGTTCCCTATCAAAAAGACAGTTCTGGCAATATTTACACCATGCTGAGATACCAGTAGCCCGCTACTAACATGATGATCAAAGCTCCGGCTGTTAGCACAACCCAACCCCACATATTGTGGACTTCCCTGTGCATCCCGGTCTTTTTAGCTTTTTTCTTTGCCATTTCCCCTCCAGTTAATTTACAAAAATAATAATACTATTTATTGAATCCCAAGAATAGTGTTATCTAACTGTGTATCGCTAAGCTCGGTGTCATCTACCTGATTTTGACTAGCATCTATGGCTGAGGTCTCTGAGGTCAGATCAATCTTTTCAGTTGTGTTTGTAGTCGTTGCAGATGATGTTGCTTTTTTATTCATAGAGAGTTCCTGCGAAGAAAGCACAATATCATTGTTCAAACCGTCAGTGTAAATGAGATAATACCAACCCGCTACACTTAGTACGACTGCGACAGAAACTACGAGGGCGACCCAGGAATATGCTGGATGTGTATGTTTGTGTAAAGGTGTAATGCCTGCCATTACTCCGTCCCTTTCAATGTTAAAATCTCTGGTTTCAGTGTTTGCGACCAATACGTCTTGATGGCAACAGAATCGTCATGAACCAGCTTCAACTGTGTACGAGTTATCGCTAACTCTGCCTTAAACTCACCCTCGCTTCGACCGCAAGTGTAATCCTTGGTAGCAGTCAGATCGGCGATATAGGCAGTGTAGTCGTTACCAAATTTCACAATCTTTTCATTGTAGATGACCAAATCCACCTTTAGTTGCGTGACATCATAGCCCTTTGTTTCAAGCCGAGTAACCAGATCCGTTACCTTGGCCTGGGTCTTTTTGTACTGAGCCACATGTTTCTCTTTTTGATTCTCAAAATTTGTAATGCGTTTATCAACGTTCGCAGCTATCACTGCACAGTGCGCCACAGAATTCGCTTTTGGTGTGGCAGTTTGCGCTAGAGCAACCCCACAGAACATCACCCCAGCCACTACGGCTAGTGAATAGATTGTTTGTTTCTTCAATTTCTCTCCTTTGTTAATCGTTATTATAACCCAAGTCGGTATCTGGTAATAGTTTTTACTACCCTAGAATCAGGCTTGGTGAGATATTCTTCTTCATGTGTACCGATAACCCCAGCCATCGGTACACTTCAACATTTTCGATGTATTCATGTAGAGTTTTGATTGCGAGGAATTCGCAACGAAGCAATCTAGAATGCCGCGCGAAGCCTGTGCCGAACTTGATTCAGTGCTCGAAATGACGTAAAAATTAAAACCTTGATATTATAAACGCCGTTAGAAAACCCAGGACGGTTAGCATGCCGATAGTAAATCCGCCTTCCTCAAATGCCTCAGGCATCATGCTGTCTGCAAGCATCGCAAGAATTGCCCCGGCCGCAAAGGACTCTACGACACCCAGTGAATTGCCATCTACTCTTGGTAAGAAATAGAATGAAACCGCTGTTAAAAATGTTAGGAGAAGAGTGACGGTTGACCACATGATATAAAGTTGTTTCTTGGAAAAACCTTCCTTGACTAGACCCTCAACTGACGACAGACCTTCTGGAAAGTTAGATATGGCAATAGCACTTACCATCAGTAATCCGGTTCCCGCGCCACTAGCGATTGCGACACCTAGAGCTATGGATTCCGGAACGCCGTCTAGAAGTGCCCCAATCATCATGACTTCACCACTGCCGCTGTCACCCTTCGGCTGCATGAGAGGCTTTCTCTTGTACTTTCTACCGCCCTTAGCATGCACCAAATAATCGCCTCCGATAAAGACTAGACCACCAACGAGGAACCCGATGATTACTGCGTCAAAACCACCATGTTTGAAGGCTTGCTCCATGAGACCGAATGTTAAGGCACATATCAACACTCCAGCACCAAATGCCATAATCCTAGCAATAGTAGATTGTTTCAATTTGAACATCAACCCATAAGCAGCGCCTATAAGCAGGGTGCCGCCGCCGATTAACCCGTAAAGAATGGCTTGGAGCATATACTACTTCTCCCAGAAGGCTTCAGCCTCATTTTCCATGGCTACCAGACGAGTATAATAATCAGAAAATTCGTTTAGATGCGCTAATGCGATCTTGGCTGTGATTACAGGGTCGTCATCCGTCACGTTAGTATGCATATCTACAGTGCCATGTTCGAGCTCTACATCCATGCCCATACGAAATTGCTCGATGTCCCATTTACGAAAGTCTACGCCAAGCGCTTCACCGACTCGTCTGGCATCTTCCTCTAGAAAATGTCCTTCCTCGCTCATCTTATTTCTCCTTTTGTGCTTCCTTGAGTTCTTTTTCGTCCTTCACTCTGTCAAGCCTGTCAACACGCAAAACCTTCACAAAAACGTAAACGACCAGGGCGAGAATAGCGAAATTGATCACCGAGCCGATAAAGTTGCCATACATTATTTTGCTGTGTCCAATCATTACATATAAACTCTGGGCATTACTGGTGAGCCCACTAATAAGTGGATTTATAATATCGGTAACAAATGAGCCAACAACTTGGGAGATGGCACCGCCGAGTATAAAACCTACTGCGAAGCCTACAACCCCTTGTTCGCGTATGAAATTTAGAAAACCCTTCACTTTTTCTTCCCTTTCTTCAGCAAACTCGCAAATTGTTCTTTGCCAAAATTGTAAGTATTTACAACAAATTTCTTAGGAGCATTGAGAACCGGCATTTGGGGAAACTTCGGGAGTTTAAAAAATTGTATACCGCGACCCTTGGATACTTTCATAACTATCTCCTATTTATAGCTCTATTATACAACTATTATCTACTTTGCCGCGAACGAAGATAGCTCCTTCATTTTCAAGAAGTTTTTGCTGTGCGTCTCCACCACCAAAAGCAAAAGTATCGGCAACCTTTCCCTGGGAATTTACTACACGATGACAGGGGACGTCGCCAAGATAGGGATTATGATGAAGAATGTAGCCGACATAACGTGGGTTTAAATCCAAAATTGTGGCGATACCACCATAGGTCATTACCCTACCTCGCGGTATCTGTCTGACAATATCGTACACTTGCTCAAAAATGTCTGTTTTGTTCATGGAGGCTAGATCCACTTAATAATTATGCGCCTTTTGACACGAATTTTTCTAGTTCTCGGCATATGCTTCTCGAGATATTCACGCCAATTTTCTTTCAGCCAACGCTTGGACATTAGCTCCAACTTCCTGGCTCCGCGTTCGTCTAACTCATGATGAACGACCCCACCCTCGTGAGGCTTGTCGAATCTGCGCTCTAGAGGTGAATGAAAACCATGGGCATAATGAGCCAGCTCATGCGCAATAGTAGCCTGAATCACGTATTCCGGGATCTGTTCGTCTCTAAATAACGCGTTAATAGTGACAAGAGTGCCTCCTTTATTCGTCTTGTCCTGTGAGATACTACCTAGACGTTGGCGTGCACGGCGCCCCCAAACTATGCGGACATCATTATCCTGAGGCATATCCGGAAAAAAAGTCTCCCAAACCTCATCGAGTTGCTGAAATAACCACTTATCGTCGCGCATTTGGTATCACCTTATCAAAGCATGGCTTTGATGAACCCATCAAAAAGAGGATGTGGACGGCCTGGGCGCGATTTGAACTCTGGATGGAACTGAACACCAATATAGAACTTGTGCCTCGGAATCTCGACTATCTCGACCAGATGATGATCTGGCGAAAGTCCGGCAAACAGCATACCGTGTGCTGTGAATTCTTCCCGATGATCATTGTTGAACTCAAATCGGTGTCTGTGACGCTCACTGATTTTTTCTTCAGCATATAGCTTATACGACTTCGATTGCTTATCGAGCACACATGGGTAGGCGCCGAGTCTCATGGTAGCGCCATAATTATCCTTGTCCATAATCGCTCTTTGTTCCGGCATGATGTGGATCACATTGCATTTACCATGTGGGGCAAATTCTTCACTATTGGCATCTTTCCAGCCAATCACGTTTCTGGCAAATTCAATTGTGGCAATCTGCATACCGAGACAAAGCCCAAGATATGGCACATTGTTCTCACGAGCGTATCTGGCAGCCATTATTTTGCCTTCTGTACCCCTATTGCCGAAACCACCTGGTACAACGATACCATCGAGATTCTCAAGAACTTTGGTCCCCTCTTTTTCTATTTTTTCAGCATCAATCCATACAATCTTTGCTAGACGTCCGTTTTCTACTGCAGCAGACTGAAGGGCCTCATTGACACTTTTGTAGGTATCTTCGTTAGTCATATATTTGGCAACTAATCCAATGTTAACGTCACCTTTGGCGTCCGCAAGCTCTTTAAGGTATCTCTCAAGTCCATTTGACTTTGGTTCCCTATTTGGAAGAGAAAGCTGTTTGCAGATATAGTCGCCCAATCCAGCCTTATCCAAATTTATCGGAACCTCATAGACACTTTTGATAGTGGGTAATGGAACGACTGCTTCATCATCAACGTCCGAAAAAAGTGCGATTTTGCGCAAATGTTCTGGCTCCATCAAATAGTCCGCACGGCAACCGATAATCTGAGCATGTATCCCCAACGAGAGCAAATCGCGTACACTCGACTGGGCTGGTTTCGTCTTAAGCTCTTTAGAAGTCTCCAGAAATGGCAGATAAACCAGGTGAGCATATAATACATTTTCACGACCCACCTTACGGCGCATCTGACGAATAGCTTCTATAAAATGTAAACCTTCATAATCGCCCACTGTACCGCCGATTTCCACAATGTGGATATCAAAGCCCTCTGCCGCTTTCATTATCTTTTCTTGTATCTTATTCGTAATATGTGGGATCACCTGGACAGTCTTCCCAAGATATTTACCGCTGCGTTCCTCATCGAGAACCTCAGTGTAAATACGCCCAGTCATTATAGAGCTAAGCTTCGTTAGATTGACATCAACAAATCTCTCATAATGGCCAAGATCCAGATCGGTTTCGGCACCATCATCGGTGACAAACACTTCCCCGTGTTCACCGGGGTTTAGAGTACCAGCATCTACATTGAGGTAGGGATCGCACTTTTGCATATTTACAGAAAAGCCTCGGCTACGCAAGATATTGCCGATAGAGGCCGCGAATATCCCCTTGCCGAGACCGGAAAGGACTCCCCCAGTTACAAAGATGTACTTTGTTTGTTTGCCCAAGCTATACCACCCCTTGTTGTGTCTATTCTAACTTATCAGTAAAATCGCTGTCAAAAGATTTATCTCGCTGCATTCGAATCAAAGATAACAAATGCTTGCGCTGAAGTGCAAAAAACCCAATCAGAAGCGGCAGCCAAAAACTAAATCCACGGTAGATCAAGGTAACGGTAGCTGCAGCCGCGCCAGGAACTCCCATGGTAGTGTAGGCAAAAGCCATTGAACCCTCGACAAACCCCACTCCGTTTGGCGTTGGCGAAATGACAGCAAACATCATCCCGATTGCATACCCAGACAACACCACACTAAAGAACGGCGTAATGCCTAATGATATAAATATGATATAGATGGCGACCAGATGGACGGTTCTAGAGCCAAGCATATACCCAAACGCTCTGTACAAACCTGCCTTGTTACTCCGAACAGCGTTATACGTATTCGTAAGTTCCTGGATAAAATCATCGATTGCGCTACCCCCACCAAACGGTTTGATCTTGAATATGCCAGTAACCCCATTGAATATCTTTCTGGCTAACACCAAGAACTTTCTTAAAAATGATTTATTACGGCCAGACAAGAATATCAGGAGGAAAATACCAAAAGACAACGCATACAATGCGACAGCCGGAATGTAGATAAGAGGACTTAGCGAACCACGAAGCAAAATATAAACCATAGCTACTGTAATCATGGTCGCGATTGAGGAATAGTCTAGTAGGAGCGCTAGCATGATGGCTGTCACCGCCGCCGTTCCAGATTCACCACGTTCCTTAGCGTCATCAGCGAACATGATACCAACTGAAATGCCGGCTGATGGGATAAGTACATTTACTGTAAGCGACTGCATTTGGAGTATAATCATCTCCCAGAGTGTTCGGCGTATCTTCATCATGTCAAAGATGGTTTTGTTCATCATCGACATCAATGCGTACGCAAAAGCAAAAAGCACTATTGCGACAAACAAATATCCCACCGATTGGGACAATGTAACGTTTAGAGTGTGCTGGATAGTATCAAAGTTATCGGTTATATAGTAGACGAATACACCGAGAACCAAAAGAAAAAGTAATATTTTGAAGTAATATTTTTTCATACTATGTTATTTTATACCCAAACGGGTTTTTATGTATTCTTTTTGCAATTCGCGAATGGCATCCCCGGCAACGAAACGTCTGACTCGTGAAGCCTCTGTGCCGTCATCCTGAACCCCGCCTGAATGATGTTCAGCTCGGGCAGGTTGTTTCAGGATCTACAATTTATCGTTAATCAATTCCAAGTCCATGATGTCGAAATGGTTTCTGCCTTCAACTAAAATAAATTTACCATCGATTGAATCAGCGATTTCTTTACCATACTCCGGTTTTACCCATGGGTCATTCTTCTGATTGATTACGATAAATTCGTTGGCACCTTTTTTGATTTTCGCCCAATCAAAAGGTTTATCGACAAAGTTTTTAGTCACATCATGACCGAGCTCTCTTGCAAATCCTGCTATCAAAATGGCTTTATCAATCTTTACGTCATTTTTTTCTAAAAATCTAAGAATTGTAGGAACACCGAGCGAGTGGCCGATGAGTATTGACTCCCCGTCTGGTTCAAACTTTTCAACGACCTCAAGCCATTCACTGAGAACTGGGGATGCAGAATTGGGCATTTCAGGTACCTCTACTACGTATCCCAACTCCTCAAGCTTAGTTTTCTCTTCCAGGTACCAGTGTTCGCTTGGATTACTTTCCCAACCATGTATTATCAGCGCTCTCCTCACTTTTTCTCTACGATAATCTTGCATTTCGTAACAATTGCGGCGAGCGCACCAACTGCAGCTAATACTGGGGCTAAAACAGCTATCACAACCCCGATTGTCAGCGGAATTTCAATGAGAGTTTTGTCCTGCATATCTTTAATGATAATACGACGGACATTGCCGGCGCTGATTAGCTCCTTAACTTTCTTGAGCACTTCCTCGCCATCTACTACAAATTCTTCTTTTTTTGTTTCAGTCATTCTTGCTCCTTTTGTGGTTTTATAAATTTGATATACCCAAGGACAAGTGTAATAAGTAGCCCAACCGTAACTATCAGAAACCTATATTGAGTGTCTGCGGTCATAAAGCCCCGAACAATACTATATATCAGGGTGAATACACCGCCGAGTAATAGACCGTTTGAAATCACGTAAATGCTATTTAGTAATGATAAACTCAGAACGAGTGCCAAAACGGCTAGCCCAAGCGTGATGACCGAAACGTTACGATTGTATGTATTACTCTTCGTGGTGTAATCCTTCTGGTCCTGGTCATATTTTGCCTGAGCGTCAATCTGGGCCTGACTCTGCCCAGTCTGTCCGACAGTAATGTCCTTCACAGCTGCTGGAGTACTGAGGACTGCAGGGAATTCCGGCGATTTCGGTGTCGCGTAAAATGCAGATACTCCAAGACCAAAGAAAAGTGCGATTAGGAGTGCTAGGAAAAGTGTGTAGATAAGTTCGAGTCCCGAGGATTTGATGTGTTTTACCATATCCGGTTCATTTTTTGCCATGATATCCCCCTTTATTATGTCTTTATCATAACATAGTATGTCCCAAAAGGGCGAAAGCCCCCTGCGGCACGATATTCGTGTCGAGGGGGCTCATTGTCCGAGACAGTCGTAACCTAGGCCACCTTATGATGGCTGAGCTTCCGCTGCCCCAGCATTTCGTTCATGTGTTCGGCCTTGGTAGTGTTCCGACCGAGCGCCCGGTCCCAATCAGCGAGGGCCACCTCGACACTGTTACCAGAAAATCTGGCGAGAAGTGTCGTGATAACCCTACTCATGGGATAGAAGATCGAGTCGATCAATTTCCGGTATGCCTCACGCATGTCATTCCCTCCCCAGGAAAGTAGGTACGCCTATAGAGCTTGTGTATTATATTACATTATAGGCTAATTGTCAATACTTTTTAGGCACTTTGCTTGCGCATACGGTTGCGAACATTTGGATCGAGAAACTTCTTACGCAAACGTAAACTCACCGGAGTCACCTCGAGTAACTCGTCGTCCTCGAGGAAGTCTAGTGACTGCTCAAGCGAGAATATAGTTGGAGGTGTGAGCTGCAGAGTATCGTCAGAGCCTGATGCACGAGTATTGGTCAGCTTCTTTTCGCGGGTTACGTTGATATCTATATCTTCGTCACGAGTATTGAGCCCGACAATCATGCCGCCATAAACTTGCGTCTGTGGTCCGATGAATACTGTACCGCGGCCTTGGGCAATGTTGAGGCCATAGGTTACGGCCTTGCCGGAGTCAGAAGCAACAAGTACGCCATTTCGCAGCCGTGGCATCGCCCCGCCTACAGGATCAAAACGTTGAAAAATAGAGTTTGTGACGGCAGTCCCCTTGGACATTGTAAGCAACTGGTTTCTGAGGCCTAGCGTTCCGCGAGTCGTAATCTCAAAAGTAAGTCTAGAAGTACCATCAGAATTGTCAGTTTGCGAAAGCAAAACGCCCTTTCTGCGGCCAACTTCACCAGTAACGGCACCGACATACTCAGTACCGACATCGACTGTCAGGTCCTCTACTGGCTCACACCTCACACCGTCAATCTCCTTGATGATGACTTGAGGCTTACCGACTTGTAGCTCAAAACCTTCACGGCGAAGTGTTTCTATAAACACGGACAAGTGGAGTTCACCACGTCCAGAAAGTACATAGTCACCCTCTGGCCCGATTTCCATCTTCAGAGAAACGTTGGTTTCTAACTCTTTGTTGATGCGGTCTAGTATCTGGCGACCGGTGACAAACTTGCCCTCACGACCGGCGAATGGTGAGGTATTGGCAGAAACGGACATTTTCAGCGTAGGCTCTTCTATAGAGATAGTAGGCAATGCCTCAGGCAGGGAAGAATCAGCCAGCGTATCGCCGATGCTGGCGTTCTTGATACCAGTCAGCGAAACGATATCCCCCGGCTCTGCAGTAATGACTTCCACCTTCTTGAGACCTTGACTGATGTAGACCTTATCGATTCTAGTGTTTTCCATCGTACCATCACGAGAAATCAGCGTAACGGCCATTCCTGGCTTCGCGAAGCCACGAGTGATGCGACCGATAGAGTATTTGCCCTGGAAATTATCTCGCTCAAGAGTAGTGACTAGCATCTGAAAAGGTTTGTTCTTGTCAACATTCGGAGCTGGAAAAAAGTTCACAATGCCCTCAAATATTGGAGAAAGGTCAGCTTTCTCGTTGAAATCATGAGGTCTCTCTGCCCAGGCCTTGCCTTCCTTGGCAATAGCATAATAAACAGGGAAATCTAGCTGGTCAGTCTCAGTGGCCATATCTAGGAAAAGATCATGAATCTTATCGATGACGTAGCCGATACGGGCATCTTTCTTGTCAATTTTGTTGATGACAACAATGATTTTCATGCCTAGTTCCAGGGCTTTGCCAAGTACAAACTTGGTCTGTGGCATTGGGCCCTCTTGAGCGTCAACCACAAGAATAGCGCCATCGGCCATATTTAAGGTACGCTCTACCTCGCCACCAAAGTCAGCATGGCCAGGAGTGTCGACGATGTTTATTTTGACATCTTTATACATAACAGCCGTATTCTTGGCCGTAATAGTGATGCCGCGCTCGTGCTCCTGATCGCTTGAGTCCATAATCAGAGATTGCGAAAAAGCAGCCTCGTTTTCGCGGAAAACCTTAGTCTGTTTCAAAAAACCGTCGACCAGAGTGGTCTTACCATGGTCGACGTGAGCGATGATAGCAATATTTCTAATATTCACAACTGGTAAATTATATCATTTTTTGAGCTTCGTGTCGAGAGCTTTAACCATATACTCATTCTCAAGAGCATATCCGAATTTACGATAATAGTCACGCACACCAACACCGGATATAACCGAGATTTTTGTATAGCCAGCTTCTCTAGCCAGCTTTTCTGCTTCTACGATAAGCCTTTTGCCATAACCATGATGCTGTGTATCTCCGCTCTCGCCCACAGCCGCTTCTTGACCATAAGTATGAACCTCGCGGATGATGGCGGTGTCTGAAAGCCGAAGCCTGAGCAGCGAATACAGCACCTCTCGATTTCCCAATTCAAAGCTGAGAAAGTATTCGTCGCCACCTGAGGCGCGATATCTCTCGGTAAACAAAACTCCCTCACCAACCTGCACTTCGCCTGAGATCTCACGACACCTAATGCAATTGCAACTCACTCCGTCTGCAGACATTTCGTCGTGAATCACCTGCCGCATATTGGAAAGCACTGAGCCAGAGACAATGTTTGGCGCCGGGATGTCACGGATGGTACGCATGATTCGTACCCAATATGGCACGATGGACTTGGCATATTTGATGATGTCCTTCAGTTCTGCGTCTGTATAAGAAATGTATTCACCGCGCTTCCAGAGCTCGTGGAGCGGCGTATCTACAATCACCATACATGGGTATATCTTTATATAATCAGGCTTGAAACGCTCATCCTGGAAGACGATTCGGAACATTTCCTTGTCGCGGCAGGCGGTAGATCCGTAGAGGTTTGGCATCAAATGGTAACAAATCTTGAAACCGGCATCTCTGAGTAATTTGGTCGCTTTCACTGTAGCTGACACTTTTTCGCCTCGTGAATTTTTGGCGAGGACATCATCAAAGACCGTTTGTACCCCTAGCTCGACTCTAGTGGCACCAAGATATCTGAACCATTTTATTTCGTCCTCAGTGATATAATCCGGTCTCGTTTCCAGCGTCAGACCCACACACCGAGATTTAGCGGTTTCATTTTTCGTTTTGGCCTCGGACAAGTCCTTAGAATCCTCACCGTTCAGAGCATCAAAGCATTCTTTGACGAAACTTTCTTGATAGTCGCGGGGGAGATAACTGAAAGTGCCGCCGATGATAATCAGCTCTACCTTATCTATAGGGTGGCCTTGGGCTGCTAGCGATCTCAACCTCGTTTGCACCTGCGCCTTCGCATCATACTTGTTTAGAATTGCCCGCATCACGGCCGGCTCATCCGCCAGATAACTTTTTGGCACGTCCTCCTGAGTCGGGCAGTAGATACACTTGCCGGGACATTCATACGGCTTCGTGAGAACAGTAATGACCGAGACACCAGAAAGCGAACGCATTCGCTTGGTTATTAGTAATTTCTCAATATTCTCATCAGGCTCGATGTCCCCAGCGGCCACCATAATGTCATAAACACGTCGCAGCTCTATATTGGAATCGTAGCCGCTTGTGTTACTATCTCTATAGACCGAGGCGACCACACGTCGAAAATCGGCACGGGTTCGTGCCTTCTCGCTAATTAATTTAACAACTATTTCTTCTTGAGGATTCATGGATAAACATACCGCCGAAAAATTAATATCAAAGACTAGGGATGATTATAACCTGATTGCGGACCAGTTTGCTAGCACGCGGAGGTTCAACTGGGGTGATTTTGCCAATGCTTTAAGCACAATTCCACTGCATAAAGGGGCTAAAGTCCTCGATCTTGGCTGCGGTAATGGACGCGTTTATGAACTTTTAAAAGATAATGACATCAAATATTTTGGGCTGGACATCAGCAATGACCTCGTGAGACATGCCAGGAATAATGTACCGAGCGGTCAGTTTGTTGTCTGCGACCTGCTGAATACTCCATACCAGGATAATGAGTTTGACCTAGTTTTGTGCGTTGCCACCCTTCACCATATCCCTTCAAAGGAAGCGAGAAGGAGGGCGGTGGCCGAAATCTACCGCATCACAAAAACTGGTGGATACGTACTAGTCACCACCTGGTATTTCTGGAATGAAATAAAATATTTCAAAGAAATCGTAAAAACCTATTTTCGCATATTCAGTAGAAAATCAGAGTTAGATCCAGGCGACTTCCTCCTAAACTGGAAAGCCGGTAGCGGAAAAAGCATAACGACCCGTTATTTCCACGCTTGGCGCAAGACTGAACTTTTAAACGTTCTGAAAAAAATCGGCTTCAATGAAGTGAGCGCCTCATTCTACCTAAAGAGAGGCCAGAAAATCGGCAGCAACCTCATCGCCATTGCTAGAAAACCAGAATAATCGCAAAGATGACAGAGGCCCGGGGCCCCGTCGTTGATAGACGGTGCCTCGGGCCCTTTCTCGGAGAGGGGAAGCTCTCCAGAAATCGTGTGTCCAGTGCGGGACTTCGTCACCCAGTGACTATTGCCCCTGGACAAGCGCTTAACCGCTTTGTGGCGG
>Ga0209748_1001261_pt1 | contig 12598 bp, 10 predicted proteins | sample BarGraIncu00421A_FD_185490 | JGI IMG/M metagenome (GOLD analysis project Ga0209748, IMG submission 185490) | Arctic peat soil microbial communities from Barrow, Alaska - Barrow Graham LP Incubations 004-21A (SPAdes) (version 2) | ecosystem: Environmental > Terrestrial > Soil > Wetlands > Peat... | reverse complement strand
TATAAACTTTATCATAAGGATCTAATGGTACGGTATCACCATAGGCAGCAGTTTTGTAAGCTTTGGAATCTGTGGCGGTTAACCCATTCTCGTCTGGTGTAGTTAATGTATCTCCAATTGTTTCCATAACTGCAGGATCGGTTTCTTCACCGGCTTGGATTTTACCCCATTCATTTAGAATTACCATTCCAAATCCAACAATCGCACCAATTTTAGCAGCTTTTGCAGCATATGTGAATCCCTTGCCAAGACTAAAGGCACCACAAATTGCATTTACTACGCCTCCAGCTTTAATACCAATACTACCAGCTGATCCTAGAAACTTTGTAAGTGGTGCCATCTTGGGATTTGCATTAATTTTATCTAAAATTGTCATTTTTGGGGCTTTTACGTCTATATCTGGTAAATTCAAAGCCTTTCTGAAACCAGCTTTTGCTGATTCTTTAGCACTTGCAATTTTACCGTTTATTTTTTCAGTTACATTAGATTTTATCTTTGCTAATTTATCTAAACCAAATTTTTTATATAATTCAATTGCAGCCGGATTATTACCAAAAACATCCAACATAATAATTTTCAAACCTTTTAGATTCTTTTTTGCCTGATCAATAACAACTTCCGTCAACGCTTGACCAATACCGTCGCCACGATATTCTTTGTCGATAATAATCCCAAATAATCCGATATGACCTTTAACACCGGTTCGCATTCTAACATCTGCCGAACCAACCATTTTATCGCCATCCATTGCCATAATATAAACAGTTTTATCCAGACCTATTGTAGCTATGGTACCTTCTAACCAAACCCGTTCGCATTCAACTTCAAATTGCTCGCCTTGCAAAACAATAAATGTTTTTTCCGCCGAAATTTTATTAATAAAATCCGTTATCATTTGTGCGTCGTCAATCGTCGGATATTGAAAACTAATAACCCGCCCAGATTTGGTAGTAATTGTTGAAATTATTTTATTCATATTATTTATCTTCCAATAATGAAATTATCTGATACCCGTATTTTTCAATTTCCTCGGGCGTCCAAAAATCGATATCTTTCGTTTTGCCAACAAACCCGACCGCCCGTTGCAAAGTCCTGCCCGTCGGCACCTTGGTCTCGTCATTAATCTCGATCAAAACCAATATATCGCCTGTCCGACAATCCCAATCCGCCAAACGAAGCTCAAAAGTCTTGCGACCCAATTGAATCTCATTAAAATACTTCGCCAATACCTTTTTCTCAATAGTTTTTGTCATATCCCCAGTATAGCAAATCTTAAATTAACAAGAATAAAGCTATGAAATTTGTAGCCCTGGGTTTGGGACATCTGGAGAAGTCCGGATGGTTATCAATTAATTTTCCTGGAGTATCGAGGACTGTTTGAACCCTTTGATAATGAAAAGGCGTGAGTTTCGCAGATGCCCAAGAAACTTGGTTTATAAACAAGCCGCGGTTTTGAGGCCGTCCCGAGAGTTTTTCGGTTCCTATTTTGCGATCAAAAAGGAACTAGTCTTTGGTTCTTTGCTAAAAGAAAGAACAAAAAATAAGCTCGCCTTTCAGCGAGCCCATTCTATAATTCATAATCTAATTTCAAGCCTTACAACAATAATCAATATTTAATAAACAATTACTTTTGATTGCAACGGCGTATTATTATAAATCCACTTTGCATCATTTAAACTACCAATATTGACACAGCCATGACTTGCGCGACTGTAACCATAACTAGCGAAATCTGCAGAATAATGAACATACATACCTGGGTCGAACATAACACTCCATGGCATTATACCTTGGCCAAATCTTTCCGAATCAGGGTTTGGATCTTTTTTAAATACGCTATAACTACCTTCATTCGTTTGGTGCACACGATAATTGCCATTGATGTCGGTTGTAAAGCCTCCAACTCGCGTATTGAAAGTTTTTACTAGTTTCCCATCTTTGTACATACGCAATTTACGCTCGGCCTTACTTATACATAGACGGGTGCCGCTCTTCTTGCATTCTGCAGGGATTGGGTTTGCCGGCATATAACTGCTCTTGAGTGCTTTCCAAGTTGTACTGCCAACGACAGCATCATCACCAATGTGGCGAGCCCGTTGGTAATTCAAAACAGCATTAGCAGTGCCAACGCCAAAATCCCCATCAATTGACATATTATAATAACCGCGTTTTTTCAGCAAAGTTTGTAATTGTTTGACACATTCGCCCTTGGCTTTGTATTTCAGCGTAACAGCAGAACAATCAGCAGCATTCGCCATTGGCACATTAACCACTAAAACAGACAGGGCAAAAACTACAAATAACAATAAACTAAATATCCCAGATTTTTTCATAAATAAACTTCCCTTCCGCCCTGTCGGATGACGGGGTCCTAAATTATCAGATCAATAATAAGCGAATTATACCACTTTATGTCGTTTTATACAATAAAATAACTAGAAATTTACTCCGCCCTGCCACGTCATATCGACATGGTATGATCGAATGACGGGGTCTCTAAATCCCCTCTATAAAAGTATCTATAAAATCATTAAACTTTTGACTAATTCGTTTTAAAATCGAATTTCGTTGCAATATCCCAGGCTGTTTTCTCAATGTATTTGCAAATTCTGTTTTGCGAGGTTTGCGACCAGTGAACAAATAATCACCAATTAATTTTTCAACTTTTTCTACAATCACGCCCTCATCTTGCCCAATCCGTGCCAATGCTTCTCGTTTTTCGTTATCCCAAAAATTATTAAACTCATCTTCGACATTCTCACTATCTGTGATATTTGGGATTGTGCCATTTATAAATTTCTCAATCAAATCGCGTTTGCTTCGCAGCACCGCATCGCCCGATAATGTCGTCATTATGCCGCTAATAATTTGCTGCTTTTCTTCATCACTAGCACCAACCAATTGTGCCAACAATCGCAGAATATAATCAACATTAACAATATCGTTCCGAGTCAATTCTATTTCAAAATCAACATCATTTAATATGGAAATTTTTTCTTTTTCATTTTCAGATTTAACTTTGTAATAAATATCCAAATATTTACTCTTAAAATTTTCAAAAGCTTGTTCATCCATACCGCAGTCCGCAAATTTGAAATCGGCAAATGATACCAATACATTTTTCAACCTCAACAACTCGCGAAAGGCATTTACAAACTCTAATTCAGATTCTTCACCAACCAATTTGTCGACATCTTTTGGCGTTGCCACAATATCTTGTAATCTTGCGATAGCTTTATTAAACGAATCCAAATAATCTTCATACGGTTGCAAAAATATCTTGTCTTTGGCATTTTTATCCGCAAACAGTCGCAGAGAATCATCAGTTGCTTTTTTCAAATTACGAAATACGACAATATTCCCCTGCGATTTTGCATCATTCAATATGCGATTTGTTCGCGAATACGCCTGCAATAATCCATGATATCGCAAGTTCTTATCAACATACAGCGTATTTAATGTTTTACTGTCAAATCCAGTCAAAAACATATTTACGACTAATAAAATATCGATTTCACGCTTTTTAACACGATCGGCAATGTCACGATAATAATTATAAAAACTTTGGCTATCCTTGGTGGTGTAATTCGTGCCAAACATATGGTTATAGTCGGCAATGTAACTTTCCAATTTGTCACGCGAATGTTGGTTGATTTGGCTGAATAAATCTAGTTGAACATCATTATCCAACATACCATCGGCATCTTTATCGTCTTCGTTGGCAGTATAACTAAATATCGTTGCAATTCGCAATTTGCGTTCGCTACCAAATTGTCGTGATTTGAATATATCGTAATATTTTGTCAGCGTATCGACGCTATTAACTGTAAATATCGCCGTAAAGTCACGCGAATGCGTTTTGCGGTCGTGATTTGCCAAAATATATTCGACAATTTTTCCCAACCGTTGTGGTGACTCCATTAATTCTTTGGTATCAATCGCCTCGACATCAATATCGACTTCGTTAGCACTGTCATCTTTGCGGTGATATTTGCCAACATATTCGACAGAGAATTTCAACACATTTTCATCTGATATTGCATCAGTTATGACATATTTGTGCAGACATTCGCCGAACAAATCAGCAGTTGTGCGTTTACCTAACCCATTACCACTGGCATTTTCGACAAATATTGGCGTGCCAGTAAAGCCAAATAACTGGTAATTGGTAAAATATTCAGTAATTCGCTTGTGAGTTTCGCCAAATTGGCTGCGATGACATTCATCAAAGATAAAGACAATCTTTTTGTCACGATGACTATCCATTTTCAGCAAATGTTTGTCGTTATTGACAGCGTTATTTAATTTTTGAATTGTCGTGACGATTAATTTATTATCTGGATTGGCAAATTGCTTGACCAGGTTTTTCGTGTCTTTGGTCGTATCGACACTACCCTCTTTGAACCCATTAAATTCACGAATTGTTTGCGTGTCTAGGTCATTGCGGTCAACTACAAATACAACTTTGTAGATATCTGGTTGATCAATTAGTATTTGGCTGGCTTTGAAAGAAGTCAATGTTTTGCCGCTACCCGTCGTGTGCCAAATATAACCGCCTGTGTTGCTATTGGCCACACGATTAACAATCGCCTCGACAGCAAAATATTGATATGGTCGCAGTATCATCAAAGTTTTTGTTTCGGCCAATACTGTATATTTGGCAATCATTTTGGCGATATGGCATCGTTCCAAAAATATTTGGGCAAATTCGTGCAAATCTGTAATCTTTTTGTTATCACTATCTGCCCAATAAGATGTGAATTGGAACGATTGTTTGCGATTGTTAGCATAATATTTAGTGTTTACACCGTTGCTGATGACGAATAATTGGATAAACTGAAATAAACCAGAGTTACTGTCGTAACTGTGCCGCTGATATCGATTTGTTTGGTTAAAGGCTTCTTTCAGCTCTAACCCTCGACGTTTTAATTCAATTTGGACCAACGGCAAGCCATTAATTAATATAGTGACATCGTATCGGTTTTTATATCCACCCTCGATTGTTACCTGATTTGTAACCTGAAATTCATTTTGACACCATTTTGATTGATTAAAGAATTCAATATACGCACTGGAATTATCATCACGAACCAGATGGAATTTATCCCGCAAAGTCTTTGCCCGTTCAAACACATTGCCTTTTGACAGATGATTTAGAACCTTATCGAATTCTTTGTCGTTAAGTTTGATATCGTTATGTTTTTCAATCTGCGTCCGCAAATTAGCAACCAGCGATTTTTCATCATCAATAACAACCCGCTGGTATTTTAGGTCTACTAACTGAGTGATTAAATTATTTTCAAGTGTTTGTTCGGATTGTGTTGTCATAATTATCCCTATATTACATCTCTCTGAATAAGTGTTTGAATTAGTTGCTCAGAAAATCGCTCTATTGCAATTCTCAATTCCGATACATCGCCATTTTGAAGTTTGAGTCGGTCACCATCTTTATAGTTTAACTTATTAATGTCATTAGTTTGATTTAAAAATTGTTGATCGACTTTTGAGCCCCTATGTATGATCAAATGCCTGCACGAAGTACCAAATACAATGCACCCGCCAATATCGTCATCAATACTGAGCTTAATCCCTAAATAGTCATTCACCGCTTGAATAGTTGATCCAAGATCTTGAAAACTATATTGCTTATTATTTAAATGTGTAATTATTGCATCTCCAAGTGTAAAACTTGAACGAAAATTATCAATATCTATGGAAATCTTTTTATCCTTTTCTGGCCATACAAAATAATCGGGATCTTTGTTTGCTATAGATTTAAAAATATCCCCAATAAATACTTCAAAAGCTCCAACCATAAGAACGATGCTTTGTTCCCTCAATATTTCAAGATTTCCAGACATACCAGGGAGATGTTCTACTGTTTTTAACATATCTAATTGCGTGTCAATCTTTTTTAATAAAGCACCAAATTTACCAGTTTGTTCAACATCTTTTCTAATAGATTGTAAGTCATTATTAAAAATCTTGATTAATTCAACATTTATGCCATCAACCTTTGCAATATTTTCCAATCTATCTTGAAAGTCAGCTAATATGTCAGTAAGATAATCCATTATACAAACATCCCCTGCAACAAAGCCTTTTTGAATTGCTTTGCCTGATTTGATTTTTGCTCGGTTAGATTAACCTTATCATCTAAGCTTGTTAAAAAGTCGGCAATTTTTTGTTGTTCATTACTTGACGGTAACTGAGTATAAAAATCTTGGAATTCACCGATCCAATGTCGCTTGTGATCCTCGGCAGCAAATTTAACTCGGTCTAATAACTCGTATGCCAATCTTGCGTTTATGCCTTTTTTTGCTTTTAATATTTTCATAGCGGAAGATTTAACTTTAAACGAAAAGTCTACAAAATGACTTGAAGTAGTAAAATCGTCAAATATAACGACTGGCAGGCTATTGAAAATGCCTTCTGCTTCATCTGTATAGCCGAGTATGAAAGTCTTACCAGCGGTTAAAACAGGAACTTTATATTTATTGTTATATTCTGTTGATTTAACTATATATTTAGTCGGCTGCTCATATTTAAAAATATCACCAAAAGTTTTTTCTTCCCAATCTCCATAACTTTCGCCATTCTCATCCCTAAACCGAATCTTCTGGCTAAAAATCTGCTGCATTGCGCCTTTTTTGTATTTTTTCAGCAGATTCAATTTCTGCTCAATCGCCCCGACCCGCTCATCCACCGCCGTCAGAAAATCCGCTATTTTTTGTTGTTCTTTTATATTCGGGCTAGGTACGGGGAATGCCTCAATATCACCTTTTGATAGATTCAACTGAGAAGATCCCTGACCATGTAGTTTAAAATATTTCTGGTTATTGTTTATAAATACACGCAAAAAACGACTGTCTATATTACCTTTGGGTTTAAGTGCACCCATCCTCTGGTTTAATACAAAATTATCAGACGGAATTATGTCAGTTAGTCCCAAGAAGTTACCGTGTGCCACATCGCTTAGAACCATAATCAAATCACCCCTCGAAAGAGACCCGTCCGTCTCTTCTACTTTTCTATGATATGGCTGCAAATTGCCAATAATATCAATACTGTTAAGGGTTATTAAATTATATTGACCATCTTGGACGATTTTATCTTCAAAAGACTTACCATTTTTATAAGTTATAAAGTTTTTTAGTTGGTTCATTTGCCACTCACCACTAAATCCCGGAAAGCGAAGTTTTGGGATACTATCATTCATCTTTTTTTACCTCGAATAGATTATCAAAATCATTAAATTTAGCACGCAACAACAGCTCTCCATCCGACCCAAGCATATAGTTTCTAAGACCAATATCTTTTCTCATAAATTTAAAAACTTTAGTCATTAGTTTTGTCGTAATAACACTATCCATTGTGCTATTTTTATAAATATATTGCATTAAGTCCGCATAAGCGATAACAACTTCCTGAGATGCATATAGTATATATTTTGAGTAAAAAGAATTTAATCGCACGGCCATATTTTTATTACTCATTTTGCCTATTTTATCTTGCGACATGGTATCTAATATAAAAACCACTAGCTCAGAGTATGCTATTCTTTTTATCTCAGCATTCTTCGCTATAAATTGCTGCCTTTTATCTAACCCATATTTTATTAGATAACCAATAATCAACCCAGCGATTGAATATGCTACTCCGTTCATTAAGCCACCTCTTTATCTGCATCGCCCGACGACTTTATCTTGTTTGCTATCGCTTTAATTTGATCCCTTGTCGCTTTGTCGCGATTATTTTTTAGATCGTTTTCAATTTGTTGATCAAGAATTAATTCAATAGATAATTTTAACGCCGGGAAATAAGCCAAACAATCTTCTTCTATAAGTTCGTGGACACCACTGCTTAATATGGAATAGATGGACCTCATGGAAACTAATTGTGATGGTAGATAATCTTTTAAAATATCAACTTTATCAGCCATATATTTTTTATTGAAATCCAATTCAGAGATATTTAGATCCTTTGAATGATCTTTGAATGTTGCAAGAATAAGTTTTTCAAAAATCCTGCGAAGATACACAAATGATCCAGCACCCACACCATGTGCAGCTAGGCCAATAGCTTTTTTGTAAAGTTTAAGATCTTCTCGGCCTAACTGTTTGTCGTATTTCTTTCCAAGTTCGCCAAACTGCAAATCAGTCAATGACGGAATTTGCCCAATCTTAATTATGCATTCGTCATCTTCATATGCAAAAAATATCAATTTATCATCTGATTTTCGCTTGCAATTCAATTCAAAGCAGGAAATATTATTTAGATATGGACGATCATTACCAAGATACTTGTAGGTTATCTTATATGTTGTTTCTATATTATTTAATACACTATAAGCATCAACATCGCCAAGATGATAATCTTTTTCTAGATCTTCGATCCTGATTAGCTCGTATAGAGGTGTTTCAAAATAAAATTGGTGTTTATTGACCTGTATCCTTGGGCTAATTTCTTGCTGCATTTCAGTGTCCATATTATTCTAAAACGGCGATTTAATGCCGAGCTCCCTTATTCTTGACTTTAGTCTCTAACTGCTTTGTTGTTTTCTCAAAGTCAGATATATAATTCTTATCTTGAACTGGTCGAAACTTTTCGTATTCTTTGGCGGCTTTTTGAACTGCTTTGCTGTGGCTGACGGTTCCGCTATCTTGCAAAATACCATAACTATTAAGTGCCAAATATTGATCTATAAATTGTGACCAATCGCCCATACACATAACAATTCGGCGTTCGGCACGATCTTCGGCCAAATCCAAAAATGCACTGGCAATGCGACGCAAACTGTCCAATTCTTTTTCGTTCAGATAGTTTTTAGCTGTCATCGTATCGCTTTTTAAAATCTTGCCTTTTGGCGAATTATTCCAGCTAGTTAACCCCATATTTGATTTGTTATAGTCAGCACGAATATAGACAATCTCGGCAGCCGTTTGCCCTGTAATCGCCCAATGTAATTTATTTTGGACAAAAGCAAAAAACTGTTTAGCTATCGGATCATTTGCCTGATAATCTGATGAAGTCTCAAATATGTCTGTAATTTTGAGATGTAAACGACGCTCACTCAGGCGAATGTCACGAACACGCTCTAGTAATTCTTCAAAATAATCTTTGCCGAAATGTGTCCCGTTTTTCAAACGCTCATCATCCATTACGAAGCCTTTGATCATATAATCACGCAATGTCGTAGTCGCCCATTGACGGAAGCGTGTAGCTTGCTGCGAGTTAACCCGATAACCAACTGAAATGATAATATCGAGATTATAAAAATTAACCTCTCGTTCAACATCTCTACCGCCTTCATGTTGAACTATCCGGAATTTCCGGATAGTTGCATTTTTGACCAACTCACCAGAATTATAAATATTTTGTAGATGTTCATTTACGGTACGCACATCTACATCGAATAATTCTGCCATTCGCTTTTGCGTTAACCAAACCGATTCATCAGCATAAAAGACTTCAATATGAAGCTTGCCATCAGCACCGCTATAAAACAGAAAATCTGATTCTGTTGGAATTATATCGTTGCTCATTTTTCATCCCCAAACGGCGATTTAATGCCAAGCTCTTTGCAATATTCGCTTATCTTTTTGTCAATTTCGATTGAATTAGCATCAATCTGTTTAATTTCCGCTACAACTGCGTCCAAATCAATCTGCTCTTCCTCTTCAAAAGTATCAACATAGCGTGGAATGTTCAGATTGTAATCATTTCCTGCGATTTCACTGAGTTTTGCAACATAACTGTATTTATCTTCTGCTATTCGCTCGGTATATGTTGATAATATTTTATCAATGTCACTAGGTCGTAATCTGTTCTGGTTTTTACCTTTTTCAAAATGTTTTGACGCGTCAATAAACAAAACATCATCTGGGTTTTTACGACACTTTTTGAACACTAATATACTGGCTGGAATTGATGTACCAAAAAACAAATTAGCAGGCAATCCGATCACAGCATCCAGATAATTTTTTTCGCGGATTAGATATTCACGAATAACACCCTCGGCACCGCCACGGAACAACACACCGTGCGGAGCAACTACTGCCAATGTGCCATTCTCATCCAACTGATAAATCATATGTTGGATAAAAGCATAATCAGCCTTTGTTCTTGGTGCTAGTTTACCATAGCCGCTGAATCTGTCATCTTGTAAATAAATCGGGTCGGCCGACCACTCAGCACTAAACGGCGGATTGGCAACAATCGCTTCAAATTTATACTGCAGATGTTGCGGATGCGTCAAAGTGTCTTCTTGTTTGATATCAAATTTGTCATAACCAACATCGTGCAATATCATATTCATTCGTGCCAGATTGTATGTAGTGTTATTCATCTCCTGACCGTAAAAATGCCCGACTTCGTCAACATATTTTGCAACTCGTAACAGTAACGAACCCGAACCACAGGTTGGGTCATAAACAGTTTTTAATCGTTTTTTACCATCGGTTACGATTTGTGCCAAAACCATCGAGATTTCTTGTGGAGTATAGAATTCCCCTGCTTTTTTACCTGCACCAGATGCAAACTGGCTGATTAGATATTCGTAAGCATCGCCCAGCACATCAATCTGGCTGTTTTGTAGTTGAAAATCAATTTTATCCAAATGAACCAAAATTCTAGCAATTAATTCACTGCGTTGCGATACGGTTTTGCCAAGTTTTGATGAATTTAAATCCAATTCTGAAAACAAACTTTCAAAATCATCTTCGCTGTCGTGACCCATAGTGCTGTTCTGGATATTGTTTAAAATTCGTTCTAATTCTTCGATCATATTGTCGCTAGTAACACCATGAGCCGCCAATCGACTGAATAATTCATTTGGTTTGAGAAAATAGCCTAATTTATCTACTGCGTTTTCTTGAATCGCCTCTATAATATCACCGGCTTTTAGTGTATTTTCGTCAATTTCTTCGTATTTTAAACCATCGGATTTCAATAAATCATCAGCATAAATTTCCATTTTTTCAGAAAGGTATTTATAAAAAATAAAACCCAAGATATAATCACGAAATTCATCAGGGTTCATCTTGCCACGAAGTTCATTAGCAATGTTCCAAAGTTGAGTTTGTAATTGCTTTTTTTGATCCTCCGACACCTTGAAACCTCCTTACGTTATTGTTATCTATTTTACTCTTTAATAACCCCGATGGAAATAGTTAGATGATAATTTGGGGTTTGGGGTATCTGGAGAATCCCGGATGACAATAAATTAAACATCCTGGAGTGGCGAGGACTGTTTGAACCCTTTGATAATGAAAAGGCGTGAGTTTCGCAGGCACCCAAAATGTTTAACTTTTTGGGCAAGCTGCGGATTTGAAGCCGCCCCGAGAGTTTTTCGGTTCCTATTTTGCGGTCAAAAAGGAACTGGTCTTTGGTTCTTTACTAAAAGAAAGAACAAAAAGCTAATTTTGTCTTTGACAAATCTCCCCAAAACAGATACAATATACAGATTATGAAACAAAAGATACACCCAACCGAATATCGCCCTGTCGTATTTAGCGACGAGGTGGCTGGATTTGCGTTTTTGACTCAGTCAACTGCTCAAACCAACGAAACAATCAAATGGGAAGACGGTAACGAATATCCGTTAGTCAAAATGCATATTAGTTCTGCATCTCACCCATTCTTTACCGGTGAAGAAAAAATCATCGACACCGAAGGTCGCGTTGACCGATTCAAGGCTAAATTTGCCGCTGCCGAGGCCCGCAAAGTCGCCCTAGCTAGCAAAGCTAAAAAAGCTAACGCCCTAAAAATTAAAAAAGCTGAAAAATAATAAATTCAGTTTATAAAATCAAAAGAGATTGCCCATAAAAAGCAATCTCTTTTTTAAAACAAAAAAATATAACAAAAAATCCATCTATATTTCTGCTAAGGGTTGGACCCTTAGCAGATTATTTTTGTATATGTTCTATATCTGTTATAATTAACTGGAAATATGGCAAATATATCATTAAATTTAAGCGAATTACAACTCGAGAAAAACGAGCTAACTTCGTTTTTGTCCAACCCTACTGCCTACACCGACCCTAATTACAGTGCAAAAAACAAACGTTTAATTGAATTAAACAATTTAATTGCCAAAGCCACCCTTCGTTTGAACCTTGAAGCTCAATTAATTGCAGCTAAAGATTTAGCAAACGGCAACGATGAACTTGCCGAAATGGCAAAAATGGAAATCAACGAAATTACCGAAAAATTACAAAATCTAGAAGATAAATTGTTCACAATGTTAGCACCCAAAGATCCAAATGATGAAAAAAATATCATTATCGAAATCCGCGCCGGTGCTGGTGGCGACGAAGCCAGCCTATTTGCTGCCGAATTATACCGAATGTACCTGCGATACTGCGAAACTCACAATCTACGCACAGAATTGATCAATGAATCCGCCAACAATACCGGCGGTTACAAAGAAGTTATTTTCAGCGTCAAAGGCGACGCCCCATACAGCAAATTAAAATTTGAATCTGGCGTTCACCGCGTCCAACGCGTCCCCGAGACCGAATCCCAAGGTCGCATCCACACCAGCACCGTCACAGTCGCAGTCCTGCCCGAAGCCGAAGAAACCGACATCGAAATCAAC
>Ga0209748_1001260_pt1 | contig 12607 bp, 11 predicted proteins | sample BarGraIncu00421A_FD_185490 | JGI IMG/M metagenome (GOLD analysis project Ga0209748, IMG submission 185490) | Arctic peat soil microbial communities from Barrow, Alaska - Barrow Graham LP Incubations 004-21A (SPAdes) (version 2) | ecosystem: Environmental > Terrestrial > Soil > Wetlands > Peat... | reverse complement strand
CCCCACGTGTGCTCTCGTCCAGATCACCAAGTCCGTCTCTCCCGAGAGGCTCTTCGGCGACTACCTCTACTTCTCGTCGTTCTCAGACACCATGCTGCGCTCAGCGGAGGCCATATCCACACGGATGATCGCAGAACGCGGGCTCTCCGGCGCCAGTCTCGTCGTCGAGATCGCCAGCAACGACGGCTATCTGCTCCAGTACTACGATCGTGCCGGGGTGCCGGTGTTGGGCATCGAGCCGGCTGCGAACATCGCGGCGGTCGCCGAGAGCGAGCGGGGGATCCCAACGCTGGTCGAGTTCTTCGGTGAGGACCTCGCCCGAGGGCTCGTCGCGGAAGGAAAGCGCGCCGATGTCATCCACGCGAACAACGTGCTCGCCCACGTCCCCGACCTCAACGGTTTCGTGGCGGGTATCTCTCAGCTGCTGAAGCCCGAGGGCATCGCGGTTCTCGAAGCGCCCTACCTTAAGGAGTTCATCGATAACGTCGAGTTCGACACCATCTACCACGAGCACCTCTGCTACTACTCGCTCACCGCGCTCGACAGACTGTTCCAACGCCACGGGCTCGCCATCGTGGACGTGGAGACCATCCCGATCCACGGCGGTTCGCTGCGCATCTTCGCCGTGCCAGCGTCGTCTGTTGAGGGACTTGCTCTCCGGACGTCTCACAGGGTCAGCGACCTGCTCGGGCAGGAGTCAGGGTGGGGTGTCGACGACTACGCGACATACACCGGGTTCGCCGACAAGGTGGGGAACCTGCGCAATGGGCTGAACGCCATGCTCGCGACTCTTAAGAAGGAGGGCAAGGCCATCGCCGCCTACGGGGCGTCGGCCAAGGGCAGCACGCTGCTCAACTTCTGCGGGATCGGTTCTGAGACCCTGGACTTCGTGGCTGACCGGAGCACCGTCAAACAGGGCTACTTCACGCCCGGTACGCATCTCGAGATCCTGCCGCCGGAGCGGCTCCTCGAGACCATGCCGGACTACGTTCTGCTGCTCACGTGGAACTTCGCCGAAGAGATCCTGCGCCAGCAATCCGACTACCTAGCGAGGGGCGGCAGGTTCATCATCCCGGTTCCCGAGCCAAGGATCGTAGGAGCCGCCGACTCCGGCGTCCCCGGCGTTGGGCTGTAACGTGCGCTTCGTCGAGACATCACTCGCGGGCGCCTACGTGCTCGAGCCTGAGAGGGTGCAGGACGAGCGCGGATTCTTCGCGCGCGTGTGGGACACCCGTGAACTCGAGGGTCGGGGGCTCTGCGGCAGATGGGTCCAGTCGAGCATCTCGTTCAACGAGAAGGCCGGGACCCTTCGCGGCATGCACTATCAGGTCGCACCGCATGAGGAGGTCAAGCTGGTGACGTGCACCGCTGGCGCCGTGTTCGACGTGGTAATCGACCTCAGGGCCGACAGCCCTACATGGCGGCAGTGGTTCGCGATCGAGCTGACAGCAGGGAACGGTCTCGCGCTGTACGTCCCGGCCGGGTTCGCGCACGGGTTCCTGACGCTGCAGGCCGGGTCGACGGTCGAGTACCACATGTCGGAAGCCTACGACCCTGCATCGGCGCGCGGGGCGCGCTGGGACGACCCGGTTTTCGCCATCCGTTGGCCACGCGAGCCCAGCACGATGAGCGACCGGGACCGCGAGTGTCCCTACGTGCCGTCGAGTCGATGAAACGGGTCCTGCTCACAGGCGCCACGGGATTCATCGGCGCCAACTGCGTTCCTCTTCTTTTGGACGCGGGCTATGAAGTGCACGCTGTGACACCTGAGGGCGTCGAGGCCTCGGACGAGCGCGTCCACTGGCACCGCGCCGATCTTCTCGATGTCGCCGCAACAAGCGCGCTGCTTGAAGACGTCCGGCCGTCCCACCTGCTGCACCTGGCCTGGTTCGTAGCTCCAGGAGAGTACTGGAGGTCGACAGAGAATCTGCGGTGGCTGCACGCCGGTCTAGATCTCGCGCGGGGATTCGCTGAGGTCGGTGGGAAGCGATCGGTGATGGCGGGCACTTGTGCGGAATACGAGGCGTCATCTGTGCCGTTGGTCGAGGGTGTGACTCCGCTGCGACCGACCACCCTGTACGGTGCATGCAAGACGGCCCTGCACCTTGCTTCCGCGTCCTACTTCACCGAGCAGGGTGTGAGCAGCGCTTGGGCGCACATCTTCTACCTCTACGGTCCGCGCGAGTACCCGAATCGACTGGTGCCCGCAGTGGTGCGGGCTCTCATGGCCGGCGAGATCTTCGAGTGCGTCCACCCCGATGACGTGCGCGACTTCCTGTATGTCGAGGACGTGGCCGCGGCGTTCGTCGCGCTACTCGATTCGGGAGTGGAGGGCGACGTGAACATCGCGTCCGGCGAGCCGCTCCGCATCGGCGCTCTCGTTGCAGAGATCGCGAACGAAGTCGGAAGGCCGGAACTCATCTCGTGCGCCGCGGGCTCCGCCCGCCCCGCAATCACCGTTGGCGATCCAGCACGACTCTCCAAGGAAGTGGGGTTCTGCCCGCGCCGCAGCCGGCGCGAGGGAGTTGCCACCACTGTGGCTTGGTGGAAGCTCCAATCCGCGAACAGGGCTCGCGGCGATGGGGCTGAGATTACGTGACCCTTCTAGCCAGCCCCGCCTTCGTGAGAGCGGCATTCATGATCCGCCACAAGCTTGAGGTGACCAAACGCTCCATTCGCAGAGCTCGGGCAGAGAGAGCCGCGTCGACCGCCGGATCGACACCGGCGCAAGGAGCTGAGGTCGGAAAGCCAAGAGTGGCGGTCGTGTACGTGTATCCGGTGGTTGGTGACTCCGAGAACGACATAAGCGCCCGGCGCTTCGCGGCGACCTACCGTGAGTTTCCGCCGATGGAGAGCCATTCGCTGCACGTCGTATTCAACGGCGGTGCACCCGCTGCGGAGAATGTGGCGGTGTTCGATGGTCTCCAAGTCCAGTTCCACGAGCACGACAACGTCGGCTGGGACATCGGCGCCTTCCAGATGGCGGCGCGCGTCATCAGTTGCGACTTGATCGTCTGTCTCGGAGCGAACAGCCATTTCACGCGCGCGGGTTGGCTGGGGCGGATGGCCGCTGCTGCACGCATACATGGGGACGCCCTGTATGGCGCGTCGGCGTCCTACGAGCGAGATCCCCACATCCGAACGACGGCGTTCTGGTGCGATCCGACGATCCTTCGCGCGTATCCGATCAGGGTACGCACCCACGAGGAGCGCTACGCATTCGAGGCCAGCGCGTCGTCGCTGACGCGGCTCACCGAACATGTGGGACTTGAATGTTGGCTGGTCACGTGGAGCGGCGAATACCTCAAGGGCGACTGGCGAACCCCCGCCGATACCTTCCGCAGGGGGGACCAGAGCAACGCACTCGTACGCGACAGATACTTCGACCTCTTCGACGCTATGGATGACGAGACAAAGGCGCTGCATGCATCGATGGCCGATGGATCTCAGCCGCAACGCGGCTGAGGATTCTTGGCAGAATCGTGAACCGAGGTGCGAGGACCGGGGATGGGACTCGCCCCTGGAAACGCGGCACCCGGAGCCCCAGTACCGAGCTAGCGTTTGATGATTCGGGCGAGCTTGTTGTTGCAAAGTATCTCGACCGACTCCGTCTGGGCTTGAATACGCTCAGCGACCGATGGCTCCATCAGAGGCCTGTGACGCCATGGGCCGCTCGGAAGCCACCGCAGTAACGGCGGACGACGACGGTAGCGGCCGTCGCGAAGCGCCTCCATCAGGCCGAGAGTGTTCGGAGAGACCTGCATATCCTCGATGATGTACTGCCCGTGCGGCTTCAGGTGGTCGAAGAAGAATTGCAGACTTGCCTGCTGGTGGGCGTCGATGTGGCTGCCGTCGTCAATGATGATGTCGAAATCGCCGCCGTGCGATTCGATGAAACGTCTCATGTCGTCGGGGCTCGACTGGTCTCCGATGAACGTGCTGACGCGATCGTTGCCGAACGGGGTTGCGTCAATGATGTCGTAGCCGAAGATCCGAGCCTCGGTGAAGTACTCGTACCACGAGCGTAGCGACGCCCCGGGCATGCGAGGGTCGCAGACGCCGATCTCGAGCAACCGTATGGGCATGTTGCGAAGGGGCTCGAACCATTGCTCGTAGTGTGGCGAGTATCCATGGGCTTCCCCGCTCTCCATCACGGTCCCCTTGTCGGACCCGTTCGCGTTCAGTGTCTGGGTGAGCGTGCGCATGGTGTCGTCCCCTCAGTGATTGGGCTCGGGTGCCGGCGAGCCCTCGCCGATCGGCAGTGCGGGACCGCCGTCTTGGTCCTCACTCGAGTCGCGCCGTCGGTCGCGCTTCTCAAGCTCGGCAATGTGCCTGCGCAAGTCGGACACTTCCTCGGCTAGGATGGCGAGCCAGGCGCCCTGTCGAGCATCAAGCTCGCTCTGCCTGTCGACAAACGGCTGCAGCAATCGAAGCAGGGCGTGACGAACGGATCGCATGCGCATTCCCGGGCGAATACTCCAGGCTCGCGGAAGCTCTGAGCGTCTGAGCGCCGACACGGAGCCATCTCCTCGCAGTGCATTCCGAATCTCGACCCTGCGTGCCGATTGGGGAAGCGTAACGCCCCTCGGCAGTCCGCGCTCTCGCATGATCGCGCTGCCCCAGGGCGACTTCTCTTGGCTTAGCGTGTCGGCGAAGTCGCCCAAGATGCGGGTGATCGTCGCAAGGCCCAAGTCTGAGTTCGTGATGACAGCCACCATGTTCCGCGCGAGGAAGCCCCACGGTTCGTCGTGCTGCTCTGTCTGCTCGCGGGGAACGCCGATCTCCGCGGCCTGCTGGCTGGGGGTCTTCTGCGTTTCGGGGATTCGGTACTTCAGGAGCGTATCCGGCACCGCCAGGAAGTCGCCGAGCAACGTCAGTTCGAGAAGGAGATGGACGTCGCCGCCGAAGCTGGGAGCGTAGAGCCCCGTAGCCCTGAGCGCGGCCGGCTTGAAGACGCTGTACATGTCATACCAGAGGGGCCGGCTGAGAAGGTCGTGCACTCGCTGCTCGACGGTCATACCGCCAGTGCTGCCAGCCCTGTAGGTCTCGGGCCTCGCGGCTCCATCGTCGTCGATCAGCACCACCTGGCTCGTGCACAGCACCGCAGCGGGGTGGCGCTCGAGCTCCGTCAAGCACGCGCGCGCGAACCGCGGGTCCCACACATCGTCGTCGGATCCCCACATGAAGTACGTCCCAGAGCACAACTCGAACGCGCGATTGAAGTTGGCGGCCGCGCCGATGTTCGTCGCGTTACGGCTGTAGCGGATGCGGCTGTCCTTGCCTGCATATTCGGCACAGATCGCTGGTGTGTCGTCGGTCGACGCGTTGTCCGATATCACGAGTTCCAGGTCGTCCACGTCCTGCGCAAGCAAGGAGTCGATCGCCTCGCGCAGATGGCGGGAACCGTTGTACACGGGGAGTCCGATGCTGAGGAGCGGGGCCATGGGCCCTCCAGGAATGGTCTAGCCGAGCGTTCTCCGGCTGGCGGGGGTGCGGTGGTGTCTATGTAGGCAACGGTGGCAGTTTCTCACGAACGATGTCAACCGTGCGGGCTAAAGGTGCCGAGAATGGGCCGCCTCGGGGCCCGGGCGGGCTGCCTCACAGGCCCATCGCGTACTGGGGTGATATCGTTCAGGAACATGTCGAGCTCGTTTGGCGGCCTTGACGTGGCCAAGTGAGATGCCGGTGGGTAGCCGGCATTGTGTGCGCTGGTCGCTTCTACGATGGATGGGGACCGCATTGAAGGAAGGCGGACAGGAGGCACCCCCGACGGGTTTCAACCTGGTCGGGCACCTGACATCCCGCATCGGGCTCGGGTCCGCCGCCCGCATGACGCTCTCGCTTATCCACTCACACGGCTGGGATCTTGCGATCACCGACATCGAGACGGGTGGCGCCGCCGCGAGGGTTCCTCTGCCGGTGGATGGACTCCGGGTAGTCCCGCTCGGCGCGGGCCCCTTGTCGGTGAACCTGCTGCACATGAACGCGTGGCAACTGATGGACGGGATGTTCGTGATGGACGCCAGCATCGTCACCCGCCTCGGGGGGCGGTTCTTGACATGTGTTCCGTACTGGGAGTTTGAGGAGTTCCCGCACCATTGGATCGAGGTCCTCCGCGCGATGGATGTCGTGCTTGCTCCGACGAGATTCATTGCCGAGGCGGTCGAGCGAGCCGTGCGTGACCAGCGTGACCGGCCAGAGGTCATTCACTTCATGCAATCCGTGCCTGTTCACGAGGGAGTCCTGGCCGATCGTTGTCGCTGGTTCCCCGGCCGGGAAGACAGCGTCGTCTACCTATCCACATTCGACTTCTCAAGCGATGCGGCGCGCAAGAACCCGATGGGCGCGCTGGAGGCGTTCGAACGAGCCTTCGGCGGGCGCACAGATGTGACTCTCGCGTTCAAGACCGGTCATGCCACGCTGCCTGAGGCGATCGCTGCTCGCGATGAGCTATCGCGACGTGCGATCGACGACGGCCGGATCGTCCTCATCGAGCAGCAGCTGACCGATGCCGAGATGGAGAGCCTACTGGTGTCGGCCGACGTCTACGTATCTCTGCATCGCTCGGAAGGTCTCGGTCTCGGCATGATGGAGTCGATGGCCCTCGGCGTGCCGGTGATCGCCACCGGTTGGTCGGGAAACATGGACTTCATGGACGATCAGAACTCCATCCCCGTGCCATTCTCGATGGCTCCGATCACTGGGGCATACCTTCATGAATACCGCACCGTGGAGCGCCGATTGCGCTGGGCCGAGCCCGACATCGAGGTCGCCGCTGGGGCCATGCGGGATCTGGCTGACGATACTTCGCGTCGTGCTGCGCTTGGTGACGCCGCTCGGGCTTCGATGACGGCTCGCTGGACCGAGTACCAGAAGGCATCGGCTCTTGCGGATGTCTTGGGGCAGGCGGATTCGGATGGATGGGCCGAGTCGCACCGGCGACGACTCGAACGTCTCCGCGCGGATGTGAGGCGTCGCTCGGTCTCACCGAGTAAGCTCATCATGGACGTCAAGAAGCTAGTCGTTGCCGGGCTGCGGCGCCTGAGACTGAAGCCCCCTCGCCCGCAGGGCGAACGCACTCCGGGGCCACTTCGTGAGATGGACCCATACTCATTGTGACGAGGAGATATTCGTGACCAAGCGCGCACTCATCACCGGCATCACCGGCCAAGATGGCTCCTACCTTGCCGAACTGCTGCTCGACAAGGGTTACGAGATCTTCGGCTTCGTACGACGTGCTGCGACGCCGTCAACCGAGCGCATCGACCACCTCCTGGACCGCCTCACGCTGATCACGGGTGAGATGACGGACCAGACTTCGCTGATCGACGCCGTGGCACAGTCGCAGCCCGACGAGGTCTACAACCTCGCTGCGCAGAGCTTCGTGGCCGACTCCTGGATCGCGCCGATCTCCACCGGCGATGTCGACGGCCTGGGTGTCACCCGCATCCTCGAGGCGATCCGGAGGGTCAAACCTGAAGCGCGGTTCTACCAGGCCGCGACGTCGGAGATGTACGGCAAGGTGCACGAGGTCCCGCAGACCGAGATGACGCCGTTCCACCCGCGCTCGCCCTACGGAGTCGCCAAGGTGTACGGCTACTACATCACCCTGAACTACCGCGAGTCCTACGGCATGCACGCCAGCAACGGCATCCTCTTCAACCACGAGTCTCCGCGCCGCGGCCTCGAGTTCGTGACCCGCAAGATCACGAACCAGGTGGCGAGGATCAAGCTCGGCCAGGCGTCCGAGCTCCGCCTCGGCAACCTTGATGCGAAGCGCGACTGGGGATTCGCAGGTGACTACGTCGAAGGCATGTGGCGCATCCTTCAAGCCGACCAGCCGGATGACTACGTACTCGCTACCGGTGAGACCCATGAGGTGCGTGAGTTCTGCGAGATCGCATTCTCGCGCGTTGGGCTGGACTACCGCGACCACGTGGTCGTGGACCCGAAGTTCATCCGTCCCGCCGAGGTCGAGCTCCTGCTGGGCAGCCCAGCTAAGGCGAAGGAGAAGCTCGGCTGGGAGCCGAAGGTCGGCTTCAGCGAACTCGTCGAGATGATGGTCGACGCCGACATCGAGCGACTTACCCGCCAGTCGGGCGGTCGAGGGACGCTGTGACCAAACGCGCACTCATCACCGGGGTTGCAGGGCAAGACGGCACCTACCTCTCCGAATTGCTTCTGGGAAAGGGGTACGAGGTCTGGGGCGTTGTCGGGCCGCAACCTGGGGGCTTCTCCAAGTGGGCGGAGCAGTTTGAGGGTCGACTGCACATTCTCGACGCTGACATGACCGACACGGACTCCCTCTTCGCGGCGGTCGACGTTTCCCGGCCCGATGAGGTCTACAACTTCGCGGCGCAGTCCTCAGTAGGCGACTCGTTCGGCTCGGCGATCGTGACCACCGAGGTCAACGCCGTGGGCGTTCTGCGCATTCTTGAGGTGCTGCGCCAACTCGCGCCCCATGCGCACTTCTTCCAGGCATCCTCGGCAGAGATGTTCGGCAACGGCGCGGAGATGCCCCAGCGTGAGACCACGCCCCTGCACCCCATCTCTCCGTATGCCGCATCGAAGACGTATGCGTTCCACATCGTGGGCAGCTACCGCGATTCCTACGGCATGCACGCCAGCAACGGCATCCTCTTCAACCATGAGTCGCCTCGTCGTGGGCTGCAGTTCGTCACGCGCAAGATCACAGACGGCGCAAGCCGCATCAAGCTCGGTCTAGCGAGCGAGCTCCGCTTGGGGAACCTCGACGCGAAGCGCGACTGGGGCTTCGCCGGTGACTACGTTGAGGCCATGTGGCTCATGCTCCAGCAACGGACTCCGGACGATTACGTCATCGCGAGCGGTGAGGTTCACACCGTGCGGGACTTCTGCGACGTCGCATTCTCCAGACTCGGCCTCGACTACCGCGAGTACGTCACGGTCGACCCAAGGTTCTTTCGCCCAGTGGATGTCAACGTCCTGTTCGGCGATCCGATCAAGGCCAAGACGGAAATCGGCTGGACGCCGAAGGTCACGTTCGTGGAGCTCGTCGAGATGATGGTTGATGCCGATCTTCGTCGGCTTCAGGAGTCACTGAACGCATCCGATGAGAGCTGACGCGCGTCCACTCTGCATCGCGCTCGATGCGCATCTGGTCTCCGGCGAACCCGGCGGGGTCGAACAGGTCATCATCGGGCTCGCTCATGGCTTCTCGGCTCTGGCTGACGGCGACGAGCAGTACTACTTCCTCACGAACGCAGGCGACCAGTCGTGGCTTGAGCCACACATGGGCGGCGCTTGCCGGATGGTGCAGGATCGTCCCAGTCCGGAGCCGGCGGGGTGGAAGCGGATAGCGCGCCAAGTCGTCCCGTTCGCTGCTCCGCTGTGGCGACGCCTTCGCTACGGTTCGGTCGGCCCCCGACTCGGATTGCCGTTCTCCGATGGAACGGCCGAGTCGCTGGACGCTGACGTGGTCCATTTCCCGCAGCAGACGGGCTTCCGCACCGAGATCCCGAGCGTGTACCATCCCCACGATCTGCAGCACCTGCACTTGGCGGAGTTCTTCACCGCCGAGCAGATCGCGGTTCGAGAGGCCACGTATCGCGCCATGTGTGAACAGGCGGCGATGGTGACCATGACATCGATGTGGGGGAGGCGGGACCTCATCGAGCACTACGGATTGCCGGGGGACAAGGTCGTCGTGATCCAACTTGCCCCCGCCATCGGCGCATACGCGCCGGCATCACCTGCCGTGATGCGTGCCGTAACGCAACGCTACCATCTGCCCGGGCGCTTCATCTTCTATCCGGCGCAGACGTGGCCCCACAAGAACCATCTCGGCCTGCTCGAAGCGCTGGCGCTGTTGCGTGCGCGCGACGGATTGGAAGTGCCACTCGTCTGTTCGGGGCGCCTGAACGAGCACTACGCCAAGATCGCCAAGCGGGCGACGGAGCTTGGAGTCCAGGACCTCGTCCACTTCCTGGGGTTCGTCGAGCCCGAGGAGCTGCGGGCGCTCTATTCGATGGCAACAGCCGTCGTCATTCCCTCGATGTTCGAGGCGTTCGGGGGATTCGGTCCGCTGTCGGAGGCATTCTTGGCCGGAACGCCCGCGGCCTGCTCGAATGTCACGTCGCTGCCCGACGAGGCAGGGGATGCGGCGCTCCTCTTCGATCCGACCGACGTGTCGGCCATCGCGGATGCGACGCGGTGTTTGTGGACCGATGCCGATCTGCGCAACGCACTGGTGAAGCGGGGCACAGCGAACGTGTCGCGGTTCACGTGGGATCGGACCGCTCGCATCTTCCGCGCCCACTACAGGAGAATCGCCGGTCGGGTTCTCTGCGACGAAGACCGGGCGCTGATCGCTGCGCCGCCGGCATTCTAGAGCGAGGAACCACGTGGCGCAGCTTCCGCTCGTATCCATTCTGACTCCCTCCTTCAATCAGGTGCGCTGGCTGCCGGACAACCTCGAGTCCGTGCGGCGGCAGACGTATCCCAGGGTCGAGCACATCGTCATGGACGGTGGCTCGACCGACGGCACCGTGGAGCTCCTCGGACGAGCAGGCCCGCTCGTGTCGTGGCGAAGCGAGCCCGATGGAGGGCAATCGGATGCCCTCAACAAGGCGTTCGCACTGAGCGGCGGCGAGATCATCGGCTGGATCAACTCCGACGACGGCTACTTCAGCACCACCGCCGTCCAACAGGCCGTCGACTACCTGCAGACCCATCCTGACGTGGACCTCGTCTACGGGCACTCGGCGTACGTGAACGCGACGGGTCGCGTGCTGCATCTCATGTGGGCGCCACGGTTCGTGCGCTGGTGGTTCATGCGACAGAACTACATCTCGCAACCCACCGTGTTCGTTCGGCGGCGAGCACTCGAGGATCGATTCGTCGACACCTCTCTTCACTTCACCATGGACTACGAGCTGTGGCTGCGGCTGCTTTCGCGGGGTCACAAGTTCGCGCGGATTGACGGCGTTCTGGCCTTCGAGCGAGTTCAGCCACAACGCAAGTCGTTCACGCTCACTGATGTTCTGACAGAGAACACCGCTCACCTGAAGGCTAGCTATGGAATCGTGAGCGGGGGGAGCCTCAACGCCGCGCTCTTGTCCGCTCTCGGCATCTTCTCTCGATTCATGGGGGTTCGTCTTGTCCGCGCAGCATTGGATGAGACCGCGTACGCCGCGCCTCGCTCTAGGTTGTGGGAGCTTGTCCGGCGGCAGATTGCCCAGCGTCGTTCGAGAATGGAAGTTGGCGAATGAGGTCCGCGAGCGCCCACGCGCGTGCTCTCGCAATCACAGGCGGAGTCTGTGGTCCTGAGCGCCCGCCCGCCGGGGCCGCTCGACGGGATCGACAGACGTCGGCGCTCGGGCGGCAAGCCCCGAGGCCGGCGCCGGGTCTCCCCACGTTCTCCGTGCTCATACCGGCGTACAACGCCGCTTCCACCCTCTCGGCAACGCTCGATTCCGTGCTCGCGCAGCGCCGAAACGACTGGGAGGCCGTCATAGTCGACGACGGATCGACCGACGATACGGTCCAGATCGCGCGCGCATACGCCCGACGCGATTCGCGCTTTCGAGTCTTCGCTGAGCAGAACCGGGGATGTGCGGGCGCCCGCAACACGGCCGCTCGCGAAGCCAGGGGCGAGTGGCTCTGCCCGCTTGACTCGGACGACGAGTACGAGCCGACGTTTCTCGTGTCCCAGGCGGCGTTGATAGAGGCGCACCCCGGCTACGACATCTACTCATGCAATGTCTGGGCCGAGTTCCCTGACGGCGAGCGAGAGTTGTTCCGCCGCTCAGCCCGTACCGCACGGACTACGTCGTTCGGGCTCGAAGAGATGCTCCGCGAGAACCAATTCTGCGTCATCACCTGCTTTCGCCGCAGTATGTTCGAGAGGCTCGGCGGGTTCCGCGAGAACGTACACAACGAAGACTGGGACTTCTGGCTTCGTGCGATGGCAACGGGCGCGACGCAGATTCACAATCCGGAGATCCTCGCAATCTACCGTCAGCGCCGCGGCAGCATGACCGACGACCACATACGAAACCTCGAGAGCCACCGTGACATTCTCGCCGACCTGATCGCCTCTGGCGGGCTTGGCGTGAGCGACCTGGTTATGGCGCGGAGATCTTGGCATCACTACAAGGTCGCAGTCGAACGAGCATCTCTCGAGCTTCGTTTGCTCGCTGGTGACTACCGTCGTGCGCGCACCGAGTACCTTCGCACGTTCGCGGGATATCGCAGCGTGTACAAGTACCTTGTAGGCCTCCTGATCGTAGTCGCGAGTCCGCGCGCATATGCATCGCTTGTGCGTCGGCGTGACCGGAGAGGCAGGGCCCGTCGCGTCTGACGGTAGGCCAGTGGACGTGAGTTTACGAGGACGGCGACAGGAGGCGGCGGGAATCATGACATATGCCTTGACCAGCGGATTCGAGTGTAGAGCGGGGGCCTTCTCCGCTGGGTCTGCTACCATGCTTGGCCGTCAGGAGTGCAGCCGCTGGACCGATTCGGAGAACTCATGAAAGGCATCATCCTCGCCGGAGGGGCCGGTTCCCGGCTTCACCCGATCACTCTGGCCACATCGAAGCAGCTCCTCCCGATCTACGACAAGCCGATG
>Ga0209748_1001259_pt1 | contig 12618 bp, 16 predicted proteins | sample BarGraIncu00421A_FD_185490 | JGI IMG/M metagenome (GOLD analysis project Ga0209748, IMG submission 185490) | Arctic peat soil microbial communities from Barrow, Alaska - Barrow Graham LP Incubations 004-21A (SPAdes) (version 2) | ecosystem: Environmental > Terrestrial > Soil > Wetlands > Peat... | reverse complement strand
AGATACCTACGGACAAAAGTATTCCTAAACCGTGTGCCGCAGGTTCGATTCCTGCCGGGGGCACCACGTCTGACCTGCGAGAACTCGCGTTCTCGCTGCCACATAGCGAGCGTCCGAGTGCCGTCATGCCGCAAATCTGCCGCAAACGACGTGCAGATCGGGCGCTCGCTGCGCGTCCTAGCGACCCCGAAGACCCTCCTTGTGAGTCACAGACAGGGAGGGTCTCTTTCTAGATATCTTAGCCGCGTAATCCGCGTAATCCGCAATATCCACACCTCTCAGAGAGGGCTGATCGCATGACCGAGACCGGGAACATCCGCCCGCGTCGCTCCGACAAGCTCGCGATGGCGACGGCTCGAGGCAAGACCGCATTCCTCGCCGAGTTCGCCGGGCGCGGGATCGTGAAGCACGCCGCCAAGGCAGCCGGCATCTCCCGCCAGACCGCCTATCGCTGGTACGACGAGGACGCCGAGTTCGCCGCCGCGTGGGATGACGCCCAGGAGGAAGCGACCGACGAGATGGAGCAGGAAGCATGGAGGCGCGCCGTCGAGGGTGTCGACCGTCCCGTCTTCCAGGGCGGCAGTCAGGTCGGGCACACGCACGAGTACAGCGACACGCTGCTCGTGCTCATGCTCAAGGCGAACCGCCCCAAGAAGTACCGCGAGAACACCGCGCTCGAGATCACCGCGAACACCGCCCCGATGCTGGACCAGCTTCCCACCGAGGATCTCATCGCCGAGGCCCAGCGCATCATCGGAGAGAAGCACCTGCCCGAACTCCCGCCGCCGAGCAAGGAGTCCTGACATGTCCGAACTCGCGATCAAGGACCGGCGCCAGCTCGCCCGGATACTCGAGGAGATCGAGCGGCGCAAGGAGGCGGCGCGCTACGACTGGGCATCGCGAGCACGCCCCTCGCAGACGCCACCAGAGGGCGACTGGCGGACGTGGCTCATCATGGCCGGGCGTGGGTTCGGTAAGACCCGTGTGGGCGCGGAGTGGACGCGTGAGAGCGCCAAGCACTTCCGGTTCGTCAACCTCATCGGTGCCACGGCTGACGACGCGCGAGACATCATGATCGAGGGCGAGAGTGGCATCCTCGCGATCTGCCCGGACTCCGAGCGCCCCGACTACCAGCCGTCCAAGCGGCGCCTCGTGTGGCCGACTGGTGCCACGTCCCTGATCTTCACGGCTGACGAACCCGACCGTCTGCGTGGCAAGAGCCACGAGCGCCTGTGGGCGGACGAGATCGGCGCATGGAAGTACGCCGCGGATGCCTGGGACATGGCGATGTTCGGGCTCAGGCTAGGCCCTGACCCCCGGTGCATCGCGACCACGACTCCACGCCCCATACAGCTCGTGCGCGACCTCATCAAAGACCCCGAGTGCGTCATCACGCGCGGCACCACCTACGAGAACCGGGACAACCTGGCACCCGCGTTCTTCCAGCAGATCATCACCAAGTACGAGGGCACGCGGCTCGGCCGTCAGGAGCTCAATGCGGAGCTGCTCGACGACGTCCCCGGCGCCCTGTGGGAGCGCGAGCTCATCGACACGCTGCGCGTGATCGAACACCCGCCACTGGTACGCATCGTCGTGGGAGTAGACCCGTCCGTCACGAGCACATCGGACAGCGCCGAATGCGGCATCGTCGTGGCAGGAGTCGACGCCAAGGGCATCGCGTACGTCCTCGACGACCAGTCACGCCGCGGGACGCCGCACGCATGGGCGGTCGCAGCGGTCGCCGCGTACCACGCGCACCACGCGAACAGGCTCGTCGCCGAGGTCAACAACGGCGGGGAGATGGTCCAACTCACCATCGCCACGATCGACCCCCACGTCGCGTACAAGGCGGTCCATGCGCAGAAGGGCAAGGCAGCACGCGCCGAGCCGATCGCCGCGCTCTACGAGCAGGGCAAGGTCCATCACGTCGGGACGCTCGACGCGCTCGAGGACCAGATGTGCACCTACGTCCCCGGTGCCGAGTCCCCCGACCGGCTGGACGCGCTCGTGTGGGCGCTGACCGAGCTGATGCTCCCGATCCACGTCTCGTACGGCTACATCGCGAAGCCGAAGGGCTGGTGAAGGCCCCCGCCCCACCATATCTTGTGGGTCGCTACGTTGATGCACTACCTGTGGTAGGCGTAATACCCGCGACTGGGAGTGTTCGTGCTTGACGTGGGGGAAGCGACGGAGGGGGAGTCACCAGCCAATCGGTTTGGGAATAGGCGTTCCGTCAGCGCGCACCACCGGATCCGGGAGTTGATGCTCCTTGAGGGCGGATGGGTTGAATTCGTAGTAGATGTTGTCGACCTTGCCGCGATAGACGGTCCGTCTGCCCTCGTACTTGCCAAGCCGAGGTCGCGTTGGAACGATCTGTTCCACCCTCTTGCCTATCTTCTTGCGGAGCAGTCGGACGGGCTCGTACAGGTCAGAATCATTCGTGACAATCACGGCTACATCGAACGATTCCTCGGTGAGTGCGTCATAGACCATACGCGCACCGAGGGTGACATCGGTGCCCTTCTCCTCATGCTTCAACACTCGGACGCGGGGATACTCACCTGGAGCGCACGGCTTGTCCATGGCGGATGGGTTCAAGAGGGGCATCTTGGTCACTCTCTGCGAGTACGTTCCGCAGACTACTTCGACCAAAGGCAGGGTTCGAAGTGCATCCAAGTAGGCGTCCTGCCGAGTGCGCACGTCTGGATCCCAAGGAACCGCCTTCGTGGGCGCCGTGCCGTAGACGATCTTCTTGACGGTATGGTCTGGGAGCATGGCCACGATCAAGGACTGCACGTCGAGCCACTTGTACTTCGTGCCCTTCACTACACCGTAGTAGAAGTTGAAACCGTCGACATAGACGAAAGCGTTCCCCATCGCGTCTCCCCCTAGAAATGCGAAGGCCGCCCCTAGAGGCGGCCCCGCTGCCTTGAGCCGTAACCCAAGGTGAGTTGTAGCTAGATAGTACCCCGTCACGTCAAGTAAGTCACATCCAAGTACCACCCGCGGCTCGTCGCGCCATCGCAAGCGAGCGCCGTTGGCACGCAAGAGGCCCGCCCCAACATCAAGAGCGGGCCTCTGCATGTCAGACTCGGGTGCTATGCTGCCACGCTCCTGCGTGCCGTGGTGAGGTCGTTCGCGACCTCGTGGTACATGCCTGGCGCGATTCCCTCCACCGCGCTCTTGAGCGCCCGCAAGGCGACGAGCACCTCGGATCCCCGACCGCTGGCGAGACCGGACATGTCGCGCTCCGCGGAGAGGATGTACGGCGCCATCCACAGCCGCTCGCTGGTCTCAGCGACGCAGATCGTCACGTCGCCGTCGTAGATCTCCTCGCCGCCCTTGTCGATCTCGTTGCCGATGCTCGGGATCAGGCCGAACAGCTCGAGCGTCTCGCTCTCGGTCAGGCCCCAACGACGAGCGATCGTGGGCAGCGATACCGCCATGCCCTCGCCCCACTCACTCACCGGAACAGCTGTTGTCTTCTTCACGATGCACGCCCTTTCGTCGTTGCGGCGTCCCCGCCGCCTGGTCGGACTCCCACCCGCCGTGCCGTGCCGTGCTGTGCTCCGACTTGCGTCGGTTCTCACCTGTTGTTCGCGGTCTTCTTGGCCGCGTCGTGGATCATGCGCTCGAACAGGTCGGATGCCTCCCTGTCGGCACCGGGCAGGGTGTGACCGTAGGTGTTCAACGTCAACGTCGTCGTCGAGTGCCCGAGCCGGTCCGCCACATGCCTGACCTTCTCGCCGCCGCTCAGCAATAGCGACGCGTGGGTATGGCGCGTGTCATGGAATCTCACACCGTCGAACCCGTGATCGTCGCGGAAGGCGCGCCATTGCGCGCTGAGCCGGTTCGGGTTGTACGGCGTGCCGTCCGAGCGGGCCAGCACGAGCCCCTGGTCCTGATAGCCGCCGCCGGCCGTGAGCCGCTCCTGCGCCTGCCGCTTCTTGTGCGCCTTGAGTTCCTTCACGACGCGCGGACCGATGGTGATCGTGCGGACATGCTCCGACTTCGGCGTCTTGAACAGCAGCTTGCCGCCCTTGAGCGGTAGCAGCGACCACGCGACGGTGATCGTGCCGTCCTTGAGGTCCACGTCCGACCAGTGCAGCGCGCATATCTCGCCGCGCCTCATGCCGGTGTAGAGACCGAGCAGGGCGGCGACGTAGAGGAGTTCGTTCCCGTCCTCGATCAGCGCCTTCACGGCCCTGTCGACGTCCGCCCCGCTGAGGGCGTGCATCGTCACGCGCTTGGGACTCGGGGGCTCTACGGCGTCCGTGACGTTACGGGGCACCAGGCGCAGCCTGACGGCCCTTTTCAGCGCGGAATGCAGCGCACGATGGGTTCCCAGCACGCTCCGTGCGCTCAGACCGGCGTCGAGGAGGTCGTCGTAGAGTCGCTCCACCTGCGACGGCGTCAGCTTCTGCAGGCGCACCTTGCCGAGCTTCGGTTTGACGTGGGCGCGGACGATGCTCTTGTAGCCTTCGATGGTCGAGGGTGACAGCCCCTTGGCCTCGCACTGGCGCACCCAGTCGTCCATGTACTCGCCGAGTGTCACGCGGTCCGGGTCCACGAACGTGCCCTCGTCGAGTTGGTGCAGGATCTCGCGCCGCTTGCGCTCCGCGTCCGCTCGCGTCCCGCGGACCGTGTAGTACTTGCGGGGATACTTGCCCGTCTCGTCACGGCCGAGTGAGATCGCAAACTCCCACGCGTCGCCGCGCTTGCGGATCCCGTCACGCTTGCCGCTCATGACGTCTCCCCTTCCCTCTCCTGCTCCCACGTCGCCTTCGCTCCGGTCACGCGCTCATAGGCAACGCGCGCGGCGCGACGGAACTTGTTCACGTCGCTGAAGCGATGGTCCTTGATCTTGGTGTTGGTGCTCTCTGGGTGCGTGCTATTCCACGCATCCATGGCCTCTGGCCCCTTGACTCCGCCCGCCATCATCTCCGCCATGAGCACCGCTAGATCCGCAACCCAATCCTCCACGGTGGGATTGCGCTCGGAGACACGTGCTCCGGACCAGAGATACAGAGTCCTCCGCGCCTCTTGGTACGCGGCGCCGACTTCCTTGGTCGTGAGTTGCGGGCGTACTCGTAGCGCGATCTCGCTACCGCCCGGAGAGCTTCCCATCGTGATGGTCCGCTGGACTAGAGGCACCAGAGGTGGGATGCCGGTTAGGACGAACATGGTCGCCTGGTCGTCGGTCCACAGGTACCGCGATGAGAGGCTGTTGGAGATGATCCGTAGGCTGTCCAGAGGTGACCCCATCTCCACCAGCACGGATTCCGCCCACTCAGAACCGGGGCGCGAGAACGTGAGGATGTTCATGTGCCCGCCGACGGGACCGTTGGTGACGGTGGAGAGTTGCGCCGCAACGGCTGGGAGCCATGCGTACGGGGCGTCCACGTCGTACGACATCTCGAGACCACTGGGGATCGGTATCGTCGCATAGTGCGTAGGAGTCGACTGGGCCGCCTGCTTGTCGATCCATTCCGCTGCGCCCTTATGCGACAGCAACTTCCCGCCGAGCACGTCCTCGCGGAAGGCCACCACTGACGAATCGGTGGCAGCGTCCATGGCTTGGATCTTCGACAGCGCGACGCGCCCGCAGTCCTGCTTCGGCTCTGTCTTCGGCTCTCGCGGCACGCGCGCGCGCGACTGTTCGTGCGCATCGACCTCCGCGCGCACGACCGCGACGTTGTGGTGATTCTTCAGCCAGAACTGCACTATTCCATGGCCCTCGAGGTACTCGCGTACCGGCTTGGAGGGCACATCCCCGTACGTCTTCCCGTACTGATCCCACATTTGCTTGGCGTCGCTATTGGGGGTCATGTTTCGTCTCCGTAGTTGGGGTTATCGTCCGAGCGCGGGTCCGCGTTTAATACCGAGTTGAGATTCGAGAACGGTTCCATATCCGAAGTTCTACACCCGCCGCGCGAGGAATGCAAGCGGCGGTGGCAACCTAAGGAGGCGCGCGTTGCGCAGGATCGAGCTCATCATGAGGTCCCGTAGCATGAAGGGAAGGGACCTTTCCCGGGCGTCAGGGCTCTCCGCTCCGCTCATCTCCGGAATCCTTACCGGATACATCGGTCGGCCCTACGATCGCCAAATCGTCGCTCTTTGCGCGGCCCTGTCTTGGCCCGTAGACGAGGCAGACGAGCTGCTCGAAGAGGTTCCTCCGCTCGAGGCGGCTGCCTTCAACATGCTCGGGGGCGAGTACCGTGGACGGTAGCGCCGTGCGCCTCGAGGAGTGCGGCGATCTCCTCGACGTACATCAGACGGGGCTCGTGCTCGGCGTCGGCGATGCCAAGGTCCGCGAACTGTGCCGCCGCCGCGTCCTCCCCTCGCTCAAGCCGGGCCGCGCCCTCAAGATCCCGCGCGAAGGCATACGCCGTTACATCGATGCCGCGCTGTCCTGCCAATCGCTCCCGCAAGGCGGCGGCGATGAATAGGCGGCCGCGATTCGTCACCAAGATCGGCGACTACGCCGTCCCGAACTGCCTCCGCGTCGAGGAAGACCTCCACCGGATGACCGGCGACGACCTCCGCGCCATGTCGTCCGCTGATCTCTTCGGCGAGGAACAGCGCGTGCGTCGCGCGATCGGACTCGCCACAGGTCGCCGCGTCTACCTCCCCGCGCCCGGTACAACCGCGGGATTCGTCGCCGCCGAGACCTGGCTGCGATGGAGGCTGCGCGAGATACAGGGCCAACTCTCGAAGCGTCGAGCGAGGCGGTCGGCATGAACACGCTCGAGGAGGACATCCCGTTCGACGACTGCGACTTCGACATGCTCGAGGACGGCGCCTACAGCGCGGCCGGCACTCCGACCCCGCTCACGCACACGGCCGCGTTGCAGCCCTTCCCCGTCGACGCGCTCCCCGCGGCAATCGCCGACATGGTGATCGCGACGGCGCGGTTCACCGCCACCGACCCCGCGATGAGTGGACCCGTGGCGCTCGCCACCATCGCCGCCATGGTCGGCGGCCGTGTAGAGATCGAGGTGCGCCCGGGCTACAACGAATCCTCGAACATATGGACGCTCGTCGTGGCGAACCCCGCCGAGCGCAAGTCCGCCGTCCACGCCGCGCTGACGGCGCCCGTCATGGAGTTGGAGCGCGAACTCGTCGAGCAGATGCTCCCCGCCATCGTGGAGGCACAGACTCGCCGGGAGGTCGCCGACAAGGCCACGGAGCAGGCGCGCAAGGTGGCAGGAGCCGCGTGCGCGGGCGAGCGGGACGAACTCACCCGTTCAGCCATCTCCGAGGCCATCGCAGCCGAGGACATCGTCGTACCGGCCATCCCACGACTCGTGCTCGACGACGTGACGCCCGAGGCGATGGTCTCCGCGCTCGCGGAACAGGGCGGCCGGCTGGCGATCATCTCAGCCGAAGCGGGCATCTTCGGGGCAATCGCGGGACGGTACGCGGATCAGCCTCTCGACCCGTGGCTAAAGTCATGGAGCGGCGACCCCATCCGCGTCGACCGGCGCGGACGCAAGACCGAGTTCGTCGAACGTCCGACTCTCACCATGGCGATCATGGTGCAGCCCGAAGTGCTCACCACGGCGGCCCGTCATACGGACTTCCGCGGTTCTGGGCTCATGGCGCGATTCATCTACTCGGTGCCGACGACCACGCTCGGGACTCGCGACGTGGATCCCGCACCAATACCCGACGACGTACGACGAGCCTACACGGAGGCCCTGCTGGACGCTGGACGCACTGTCCGCGCCCTTCCCGAGGTCTGCGTGCTGCACCTCGACGCAGGCGCCGATGAAGTACGGCTCGACTTCGCCCGGCACATCGAACCGCGTCTCGGCCGTGACGGCGATCTCGCGCATGTCGCGGACTGGGCAGGGAAGTGCGCCGGCACGACGGTCCGCATCGCCGGGCTGCTGCACATGGCCGCGCATCCCCACACGGGAGTCCTCACCGCGATCTCCGCCGAGACGATGAGGTCGGCCGTCAGCATCGGCGCCTACTGCGTCGAGCACGCGCTCGCAGCATTCGACCTCATGGGCGGTGTCGGCGACGACCTGGCGGTCGCACGTCACCTGCTCGGACTGATCCGCCGCAAGCGCATGGAGATGTTCACCGCGCGGCAAGCCTTCAACCTCGCGTCGAGGTCGTGGCTTCCGGACATGGCGACCGCCGCGACCGCGCTGGACACACTGCAGGACTACGGCTGGGTCGAGCGTCTCGCCGACGAGGAACGGAGCGGACCCGGACGGAGACCGTCACCGACATATCGGACTCACCCCGACGCTTTCACCGCAAGGACGTAGTTCTGCGGATTACGCGGATTACGCGGCTAAGGACCGGACAACCACGACGAACGTCACCACGGCGAGAAAGGGACCACAGATGTCAGACACGGGTTTCGATGTGCTCATCCGGGCGGCGGAGTCCCAGGGCGACTGGGGCGCTGTCATCCACCTGATCGCGGCGAAGCACGACGCCGCCATGTCCACGACGACGAAGCGCGGGTCCCGACCCAACGGAAGCGCGACCCAGTCTCCATCACCCGGCCGAGAGGAGCGCCAAGCATGACGAAGTCCGCGGAGATCAAGGCGATCGTGGCCGAGCTCGAAGCCGAGGGCTATCCCTGCCCGCCCGAGCTGGTCGACGAGATCGCACACCTCGAGCAACTCGAAACCCTCGATGCGTTCGATGAGGGCCAAGCCAACTGAAGCACCACGGAAAGGAGCACGAGACATGCCCACGTTCGATGACATGATCGCCGACCCTGCCGCGTTCAACAGGCTCCCGGGCTGGGCACAGGACGGAGCCGAGAAGGCGCGCGCCGCGCTCGAGGCGCTCGAAGCCTCGGAACAGATCGGAGACTCTCAGACCACCCCCGTACCCACGCATTCCGGACGCCCGCACGCGAAGGTCTTCGGCGGCGCCACCATCGCCGCCCGTCAGCAGCGTCATTCCAGGAAGAGAGGAAATCGATGAAGAAGGTCACGTCACTCGACAAGCTGCAGGCAGCCGCCGAACGCTACACGCCCGACTCAGCGTTCCTACGGAGCCTCGCAACCACCGCCCGGACTGAGGTAGACCACCTCAGGTCGCTGAAGGCGAAGGGCATGTCCGACGAGCACATCGCGGAGCAGACCACTGCAGCAAAACTCAAGCTCTCCAACGCCATCTCTGCCCAGGAGGCCGCCGTGCGCGCCACCTATGACGTGGCGGTCACTCAGGCGCGGCTGAAGTACGTCGCCGAGAACAGCACGACCCAGAAGATATCGGAGATGGGCCTACTGCGCGATCGCGTGGCTGCCGCGGGAGATCAGACGCTCCTGTACATGATCAAGAACGGCGACAAGACGCCCGAACAGCTCACCATGATCGGTGCCGAGTGCCGGCGCCGCGGCATGGACGAAGCCGCCAACCAGATATCGGTCAGCGTCAACCTCGCTGCCGACCCGTGGATGAGCGACCCCACCATCGCAGCGACGGAGGATCGGATCGGCGAATGGAACAGCTCGCGCGCGCTTGGCGGAGCCCGCATCGCTGCGGGTCTCGGCAATGAGTCGCAGAAGTTCGTCCCGCTCGGCGACGGGTTCGTCTCGGTGGACTCCCTGCTCGGAGATGAGTAGCGATGTCCGGGAAGTCGATCGTCGGCGAGGTCGTCGCCTACCTAAGTGTCGATGACCGCAAGTTCACCGCGGGCATGGGCCACGCTCAGAAGCAGTTCTCGAGCTTCCACAGCGATCTGGAGTCGAAGGGCAAGCAGATCACCGGCATTCTCGCCGGAGCGTTCTCCACCGCCGCGGTCTACAACTTCGCGAAGGAATGCGTCACCGCATTCGCGGAGGAGCAGGCGGCTCTTGTCGCGCTCGGGACTGTTGTGAACGCCACGGGCGCGAACTGGGGCGAATACATCACAGCCACGCAGGAAGCGATGGTCGCGGGTGAACAACTCGGGTTCAAGGGGCACGAGACTGCCAACGCGCTCAAGACGCTCACGCTGATGACGGGCGACGCCGCGAAGGGCTACAAGCTCCTTGCGCTCGCTCAGGACCTAGCCCGCGCGAAGGGCATGGACCTTGCGTCCGCGTCCTCGCTCATCGCGAAGGTCGAAGAGGGCCGCATCGGTATCGCCAGCCGTATCCTGCCGTTCCTGAAGGCGGGCATGAGCGCGGAAGAAGCGCTTGCGGCAATCGAGGAGCGCGTGGCGGGTTCGTCGCTCGCGCACGCCAAGACGACGCAGGGCCAGATCGAGATGATGTCCGCGTCATGGGAGGGCTTCAAGGAGACGCTCGGCGGCTCTGTGGCCCCCGCGGTAGTGCAGGCGTTGGGCGAGATGTCCGACGCGGTGAACAAGCTCAGTTCGGGCGACTGGAATGGGTCGCTAAGAGACGTTGCGTTCGGCGCAGACAGCGCAAACTACATGGAGGCAGCGGTAGCGGCCGGCGACTACGGCAGCGCCCTCAAGGAGCTGTTCAGGCTCGGAACCCCGCCAGAGATAACCCCCGAGATCGCCGCGAAGATGAGGGAACTGGGTTCCGCGACCGCCGCTACATCGACCTACGTGGCCGATGCCACATCGATGGTCAGTAGGTTTGGGAACTCGGCGCAGAACGCAGCGTCCGAAACGCAGGACCTGGCGGACACGTTCTCGCTGCTCAAGGCCGAGATATCCGACAGCCGCACCACCGCCGAGGGCTACACCGACGCGGTGCTTGCGGAACAGGCGGCGACCAAGAAGCTCGACGACGACCGCAAGAACGGCGCTGGTCGCGCTCAGGTGATGCAAGACGAGCAGAAGCTTGGCGACGCGCACAAGCAGACAGCCGTGTCGCTCGGACAGCTCGTCGAGGAGTACCAGTACCTCACGCCCGCGGAGATCAAGGCCGCGGTCAAGTCGCACGAACTCACAAAGCAGCAGGGCGACCTCTTCATCGCCGCCCATAACTCGGGCAAGGAGGTCGGCGTTCTCAGTGGGAAGCTGGCCGAACTCCCGAGCAAGAAGAAGGTCGTCATCACCGTTGATGACTCGCAGGTAGAGGCGTGGCTCAAGCACTTCTCCGCAATCTCGAAGAGTCTGAACATCCACGTGTACGGGTCGGGAACCGTTGTTAAGCCGAGCAGCCAGATTAAGAAGGCAGCCGGCGACATCATCTCGCCATTCGGTGGAGGGCAGCAGGTCACGGTCGCCGAGAACGGCTACAGAGAGACGCTCATCAACTGGTCACCCGCGAACGCTTCGCGCAACGCGGGTCTACTCGCCACGACGGCGGCAGGCCTCGGCATGTCGGGCCAGGAAGCCGCCCCGGTCGTGAACTACTACATCACCAACCAAGTCACCGCCAACGTCTCGAACGACTACGACGTCGAGCGTCTTGCGGAGAGGCTCCAACGGCTCCAGTCCACCCGTGCTCGCGCGATGGGTAAGGGGGCGTAGCCACATACGAATCGCGCTCGTCGACCCGCTAGGTCACCGCTTCACGCATCATCCACCACGCAAGAGGAGGAACCATGAACACAGTCACAGTCGACACAGTCACGGTCACCATCGCAGGCGTCGACCATCCCATGCGCTGGGAGGTAAAACCCAGCAGGGAGTTCGAGACGATGCACCCCGAAATGAAGGGCGTGCTCGTCGCTTGGCAGACATGCGCGTTCCAGCCCGCCCAGCTGTTCGCCCTGTGGCATATATGCCTGAGTTGCAAGGACGGCAACCCCGATATCACCGTGCGCGAGTCCGAGGCGCTGTTGCAGACGTACTTCGACGAGGGCCACAACGTGGAAGACGTCTACGACCTGGTAGGCGAGGCGGGCATCGCGGGTCACTTCCTCAAGAAGGTCGTCACCACCAACAAAGAGAAGCCCGAGGACGAGCCCACTGGGGAAGAGGCATAGCCGTGGATGACAACGAAGCCCTCGACCCGGAGGACGTGCGTGAGCGGCTCGTCACGCTCATCCGGGCCACGCCGCGCCAGATGATCGAGAACGTGTCTGAGTCGCTGTTCGCGATCCTCGAGCACCGCCCGCACGAGATGATGGAGACGTACATGCGAGAGGCCGAAGCCATGGCCACGCAACCCGCGCCGCGTCGGAACAGGATGGACCTGGACGACACGGACGAAGTCGGACGGTTCTCCGACACATTCGTCAACAGCATGATGAGGCGGCGCTGAACATGCGCGATTTGCAGCTGACTCGCGATACACGGCCATCGCGCGTGCGCGCGCGAGAGCTTGCCGCAAATCTGCCGCAAATGCCGCGAAAAGGTTCGGACACGAACGGACACGTTCGGACAGCACGCATGGTCGCTGACCTGCTCGAATGGACACGTTCGGCAAGCGAACGGATACGGTCGAACACGCTCAGGGACGGATTCCTAAACCGTGTGCCGCAGGTTCGATTCCTGCCGGGGGCACCACAGACCTCACAGATCGGGCCGGCTCCCTGCACGGGGGCCGGCCCGACGGGTTGGACGTGGTGGTCCACGCCCGGCGAGCTCGCCCGATTCGGGTATGACCATAGCGTGATCGGGCGAGCCGCCCGAAGGATGAGGTCATCGGTCGGGGGCTGAGAGCCGTGGGCTCTGCATCGGCGTGGATCGCGCTCGTCGCAGTCGCGGTGTGCATGGCGCTCGTCGGCGCCCGCGCG
>Ga0209748_1001258_pt1 | contig 12622 bp, 17 predicted proteins | sample BarGraIncu00421A_FD_185490 | JGI IMG/M metagenome (GOLD analysis project Ga0209748, IMG submission 185490) | Arctic peat soil microbial communities from Barrow, Alaska - Barrow Graham LP Incubations 004-21A (SPAdes) (version 2) | ecosystem: Environmental > Terrestrial > Soil > Wetlands > Peat... | reverse complement strand
TGGATGCCTATTCAAAATTGGGCTGTAATGGCATGGCGAGAATAGACTTTTTCTTGTCGGATGATGGCGTGGTTTATCTAAGCGAAGTAAACACAATTCCTGGCTTTACAAATATTAGTATGTATCCAAAATTATGGCGCCAAGAAGGATTGTCGTATAGCGGGCTAATCGATGCGTTAATCGCCGATGCGCTTGAAAAGTAAGTGTTTTTACCCTATAATCAACGTAACCAATACGGCTCTTTAGCTCAGTTGGTAGAGCAGAGGCTTGAAGAGCCTTGTGTCCCCGGTTCAAGTCCGGGAGGAGCCACCAAATTAAATATCCTAACTTTTTAGTTAGGATATTTAATTTACTAACTCCTCCTCAGACTTGAAATAGAGAGTGTAGCGATCACCTGACGGGAGGAGCCGCTAACACCTTGCAATTTACTGCATTTTTCCCTATAATTCTTGAAGTATGCGGGTGTAGCTCAGTCGTTAGAGCGCTTCCTTGCCAAGGAAGAGGTCGAGAGTTAGAGTCTCTTCACCCGCACCAACAAGGACTGGTCAAATATTGGCTGGTCTCTTTTTATTTTGAACAGCTCATTTATCCCTGTTAAATCCCAAAAATTGTTCGGTCCGTTGCTGGTTACAGAAGCAATTTCGGCGTAGGTTGGCGTTTGGTCGAAAATTACCCCGAAAAAGTCGGCTTTTTTGATTGGATCACTCTGTTGTAGGAGCAGTTGGTCGATGTGTTGCAGAAAGTATTTGGCGTACTTCTTAACTACGTCAAAACTGATTGGTTGCTCAGCGCTTTTGCGCTCCTTTTCATTCACTAATTCTTCTATTTGTTCCTCAATCTTCATGAGATCCTCCTCCATATACTTAATTGCTGTTTGGCTGCTCAAAAGCTTTATCTTATCGACCGTAGCTAAAGCCTGAGCCCTCAGTGTGGTTAAGCGCGTTTCTATTGCCGCCTCGTCTTTGCCGTCATCCTTGTGGCGCATCTGCCAGACGGTTTCAAGAGCTTGCATGATATCGTCAATGTGGTTATCGGCAAACGTGACATGGTTCACGAGGTTTTCGACGGCGTCTTCAAGTTTTGCTTTGGGTACACGGAAGTGATGGCCACGTTTATTGCAGTGATAACCAGGGTAATACCGATAACGCCCTTTAGCGGCACTGCCGAAAAACGGACGCCTGCAAATAGGGCAGGTAACGACCTTGCGATACGGGTACTCTGTGTTATGTGAACCTTTGCGAAGTTGGAACTCAGGAGTCTCACGTTTAGTGATTGTCACGACGCCATCCATCTCGCTAATAGTCAGCTTGCCACGGTTGGCGGCGTTAAATGTAGCAAAGGTGATTAAACCTTCGAACTGTGTTTTAACCGGTTGATCTTCAGTCCACTTCTCGTGTATGACGCCAGTGTAGATAGGGTTGGCCATATACATCCAGAATCGCTTCAGTGTAAGCTTATTGCCGCCCATACGAGCAGTTATCTGAGTTTTGTCGGTATTGGCACGTCGGTTATAACCGCGCGATGTATAGCCGAGCCTATTTATCTCATCAACAATTTGCTGGTCACTTAAAGTGCCTTGGCGGCGCAGTTCAAACATCTTCTCAATAAAATGAGCTTCTTCGGGAAAGCGATCAAGGATTAGGCGTTTACCATTACCTGTTTCGACGCGACGGCTGGCATAGCCGAATGGAGCGCCCCGCATCCAATAGCCCATCCGGGTGTATCGAACCTCGGCCCCGATCATGCGACTCATGATGTCGCGCAACTCGTCTTTGGCGCGTTCGGCTTCCAGGAATTCCATTTTTTGACTTGGCGAGTATTCACTCCAGCGATATTTTACCCTGAGGTGTTCTAGTGTATTCACTTTTTGTTGACTGATGACGCCGTAGATATCAACGAGTTTAACGCCGTACCTCTCGAGTTGCATTTTTAATTGGTCGTATGGTGTAGCACCGCCTCTAGTAAAGCGGTCAATAGATTTGATAATGAACAACTGAATATCATTCTTAGGGTCTTTGCAGTAGTTGATAGCTTGCTGCATTGGCTGGTTATCTTTGGAAGCGGACTCTAGGAATACGAATGTTTCCTTGAGGTTCATATTGTGTAGTTTTGCAAAGCTGGCAATCTGCTCCTTCTGGGCCTCAGGTGAGTCTCCGTCCGTACCTTGACGCACGGATGAGACGCGAATAGCGGCTACAGCGTTTTCAGGTAATACGTAATCTAACATCGCCTTGCTCCACCAATTGCCTAAACAATTTACCGCCAGTTTGCTGGTCTTCAACAATACGATCAATGATAAGATTGGCCAGAACGAAAAGCTTTTCTTCAGTAGGCAAAGAAGTGTACATTGGCATTTCTGCCGAGTTTTTGTTCTTTGAGCCTTTTGTGCGTGCCATATATTGTTACCCCTGTTATCTATACGTCTGTGTATATTATACTATACACACGTGTATAGTTACAAGAGGCAATCTTAGTATTTTATAGCTAAAACTGTGGATAAATCCCCTAATCTAATTACTTTTAATATTGTCCTCGTGGGCGGGGACAGTATATTGCAATTTCTGAACTGTTATTGTATGTTTATTAGTAGCACCTACCCTATAAATATACGGATAGGTGGGGTTGGCAATATAATATACACGTAAACACACCTAAAATAAAACCATACAAAATAACCTATCAATAACTATCACTAAGCATTAAATATCCCAGGTACTAAATCATGAAACTACCTAGCATAACCAAGAAACAACAAGACATACTAAAACTTCTCTATACCTATAGATACTTAGACAGAAAACAAATACAGCTAGCTATGAATCATAAAGACAAAAGACGAATTATCGCTTGGCTGAAAGATATGAGAGAAAAGCACTATGTGCAGTGGATATATTCAACTGACTTTGTCGAAAAAACCAAACCGGCGATCTACTATCTAGGCATTAATGGCATAAGATATCTAAAGGCGCTCGACCAGTACCCAATCGAGGAACTCCGTAAACGCTACAAAGATACTGGCCGTAGCCGGACATTTATTGATCGGAGTATGTTGGTGGCGGAGTGTTGCTTGTCGCTCCAAACTATTAACACGAGTGACACTAGTAAAGCGAGTTTTGACTACATACCTGAAACTGTATATATTGATCCTGACCATGAATACTACTTCCTGGCTGAACACGAGGTGCTGAGGCCAAACCTCTGTATCGTTAAACACGACAAGCGGGGAGTGGTCGCGGCCAACTATCTACTCGAGATATTTGATAGCAGCCTGCCCAGATACCGTATGCGCTATAGGCTTAAAAAGTACGTTGCCTACCTTGAAGACGGTGAATGGGAGGGTGATGACCCGGCGCCGATCATCCTGTTAGTTTGTCCGAGTATCACAGAGCTAATTTATGCTAAACGTAGCACTAAGAAACTAATCGAAGATACCTACGAGGACGATCTCCATATTCGATTTACTACAACCGAGCTACTACGCAAAGAAAGCGTCACCGCGAAGATCTGGGAAGAAGGGCGGTTGAAGCATAGTTTAATAGGATAAAAAGTAGACTCAGCTTTCATTAAACGGCGACTAGTATACGAGGCACTTATGCTATATAATTTGTAGCATACAGGATGGCCGAACCCCATAATTGCAATAACAACAAAAACATTATAAAATAGAGTAAAAGGAATTAGGATATGCGAAGAGTGACATACGAAGTAAGTAAAATATTACGATCATTTGGCGTTGTTTTCGATACCTCAAAAAATGAACAAATCGCAAAACTAAAAAAGTCACTCCGGTTACTAAAAAACTCGAGAATTGAATTCTATATTGAGCAATACCCCGATGGCACTTGGTTGGCGGAATCAACCAACGTAGACGGCATTGCGACGGGTGGTGATAACCCTCGACTTATCAGTGACAGTCTAAAAGATGCTGTGATGACATATTACGAAGTTCCAGCACTTTATTATGATTCAGTTAACTTACGTTCAGATAATGAACCTGTCACCGTACAGCAAAAGGTTCACGTCGGTGCCTAGCATCACGTCGGCCAAACAAAAAGACTGGATTAAAGCAGCTCAAAAGCTTGGGCTGGATGTCAATAAAAAGGGTGGCAAAGGTAGCCACGTCTTGATTATTAATAGAGAATCGAGCAGTAAGTACACTATCCAAAAACATCTCTTCCCAATCGTAAATACGAAAATACTCAAGAAGTTTCTGGAATGGGGCTTCACTGAAGAAGAAATTCACGACGCGCTTAATTAATAACATTTAAGTTAGGCTACTAGGGAGAGCCTAACTCGGCAGGCTTTTTTCGATAGTGATGATTTTAGGCTAATACACGTAAAAATCTTGTCTTATTGTCACCGCATAATACTAATGCTATACTAATCTTAATTAAGGATGATTTATAATAATTATGAGTAGTAAAACAATAAATGAAAAAAGCAATCTCTCTCTCTCTCTCTCTCTCTCTCTCTAATAGGTTAAAAAACCGTTTCAGCGCTCGTGCTGTTTCGCCAATAGCCAATAGCCATATTCCACATTCTAATTCTGGCTTTACGATAGTTGAACTCCTAGTAGTAATAGTAGTCATTGGCATCCTAGCCGCTATCACCGTAGTCTCCTATACAGGTATAACCAGTAAAGCTAATATAGCTGTACTACAATCAGACTTATCCAATGCCTCACAAATGCTAAAAGTCTATCAAGCTACCTATGGTTCTTACCCAACTGCTCTAAATGGTAATTACTGTCCATCTCTTCCCACACCCGATACAACTCTATGTCTTAAAGCTAGTGGTAGTAACACATTTGCCTATACATCCAATGGTACAACCTTCGGTCTAACTGAAACTAATTCTAGTGGTATGGTATATAACATAACTGACAGTACTGTTGTAGCTGCTGGTTCATTAACTACATACTACACGCTGACAATTAGCGCTGGTGCTAACGGTACAGTTAATACAGCAATAAACGGAAGCTATGCTTCTGGTTCAACTCCAACCATCACAGCTACACCAAGCGGCGGTTATGTATTTAGCAGCTGGTCTGGCAGTACTGGTTGTAGCGGAACAACAACCGCCAGTTATGCCATTACAATGGATGGTGACAAGACATGTACGGCTAACTTCGTGATAGATCCATGGGCTGATTGGTACGTTGGAGTTGGCAGTTTGGCTGGCAAATATGTCTATAAAACTGACGCTTCAGGAACATATACGTGGAGTACCGGTAGCCCTGGTTCTACCGCCGGCTGTGCAACAGGTGGTTATTGGCCGACCAAGGATGAATTATTGTCTATGTACACAGAATGGAATAATCGTGGGCGAGGGACTGAACCTTACGGTACTTTTCAGGCGACCAACTACTGGTCGTCTACGGAGTATAACAGTTCCTTCGCGTACGACGTGTACTTCGACGATGGCAGCACGTACACCACCAATAAGACGTTCTACTAGTATGTGCGGTGTGTAGCGGGCTGATGATTTGAGATTATTTGGAATTTGGTTATTTGGTAATTTGGAAATTTGAAATTTTGTAATTCTACATCAAGGAAAAATGGAGCGCATATGGAATAATTTTAACTATGAAAACAATTCGCCAGAGTTTTGGAGGATATTAAAAAAGAATCCGAAAGAGAGCGTCAAAAATCATTTGCTCTTCCGTCACCAGTCAACCCATGTCAACCAATTTGCAGTGCTAAAGACAACAGAATAATACGATTGGGTGTTGGTATGAATTGCAGGATGTCATTTACAACTATCTGGTATCTGGTGCATAGCTAGTATGGAAGGTTCATTTTCAGGCGAACAACTACTGGTCGTCTACGGAGTATAACAGTACCAACGCGTACAACGTGAACTTCAACGATGGCAGCACGAACAACAACAATAAGACGAACAACAAATATGTGCGGTGTGTAGCGGGAAAAAGATTTTTGACTGACTGATAAAGTCGCGATACAAACATTGATTAAGGACACCACCATGCAGACATACGAAAAGCTGACTTTATATAACAAATTTTATGGGCTAACAAAATATAATTACAGAATGGTGAAGAACTTTTCAAAAGAATATAAGTTCACATTGGGCGGTGATATTTGTGCCCTCAGTTGGGCCTGTTTAGATTTAGTTATAGAAACAAATGCGCTGCCGAATAATAACAAGTATTCAAAAATTATATCGCTTTCTAATGATTTTGATAGATTAAAATTAAGGATTCGCATAGCGCAAGAAATTAAACTGATTTCAGTTAGCCAATTTTCACATATTCAAGAAAATTATCTAACTGAAATTGGTAGTATGATTGGCGGTTGGATGAAGTGGGCCGAGACAAACAGAGAACGATTTCATGTCGTCTAAAGCGCATGACAATAAAGTTAAAACAATCTTCACATATAAAAAAATATATCAGGCTTACTTGGATTGCCGAACGAATAAACGCAAAACTATTAATGCGCTAAAGTTTGAGTATGAATTAGAGAATAATTTAGCTAGTTTAATAGCTAGATTAAAAAATAGAACATATACGCCTGATCGCTCGACTTGTTTTGTTGTAACAGACCCTACTGTTAGAGAAATTTTTGCCGCCGACTTTAAAGATAGAATTATCCACCATTTATTCGTAACTGAATTATCGAGTATCACTGAAAAATCTTTTTGTTTTGATTCTTATGCATGCCGAAAAGGCAAGGGAACGCATGCAGCGGTAGATAGGCTAAAGAAATTTTTGCCAAAAGTCACCAATAACTACACTAGGCAGGCATATTGCTTGCAATTAGATATTAGCTCTTTTTTCATGTCAATTGACCATAATATTTTGTTTGGTTTAGTTAAAAACCGTATTAACAAATCAACAAGAGAGAATTTGTGGAAAAATGAAATGCTTTGGTTGACTAAAGTCATTATTTATACCAAAGCGACCGATAATTATATCTTAAAAGGTGAAAAACGAAATTTTGCGCTTTTGCCGAAGGGAAAATCACTGTTCGAAGTTGGTAAGTTCAAAGGTCTACCAATCGGTAATTTAACCTCACAATTTTTTGCCAACCTCTACATGAATGAATTAGACCAATATATTAAAAGGTCTTTAAAATGTAGGTTCTATATCAGATATGTTGATGATCTTATAATTCTAGGTAATTTAAAAAGCGACCTTGAAAAAGCAATAGTTGAGATTGATAAATTCTTAAAACAAGAATTAAGATTAAGTTTAAATTATAAAAAGACGAAGCTAAAAAATATCCATCAAGGAATCGATTTTTTAGGATATTATATAAAACCTAATTACGTTCTGACTAGAAAGAAAGTAGTAAAAAGGTTTTGGTCAAAAATTAGATTAATCCAATCTACGAAACCTGTAGACAAAAATAGATTAAGAGAATTAGCTGCATCATATTTCGGTCATTTCGGGCATGCGAATAGCTATTTTCTAAGAAAAAAGTTTGAGCAAGTGATTGAACAAATAGTAAAAATATAATGATTTTAAAATCTAATAAGGTAAAAATTAGTTAAAGCGTCTTCGTCGACAAAATAATAACTTCTGCTATTATTGTCTTATGAGTGATATTGAGTTTACAATCTTCGTATTCTGAATATATTAATGAATCGACTGTTGAATTCAAACAATTAGTCAATTCTTATCTAGTAATTTTGCAGCAATCCGATTCTTATATGCTTAGAAAAGGGATAACTGAATTAATAGTCGATGTATTTGACGATGTTTTCGTAAGTGATGATGATTTTGGCGTATTGTGTTTATCTAAAAAATGTCAGTTCCTGAGTTTGGATTATAGAACTCTTGCAAAATAAGCGCATAGCCTATTCTGTAGTGGTCTTTAACTAGTGTTTGAATGGATAGCAATAAATCGTTTATTCAAGACAAATATTTCATATGGCTGTGCGGTTAAGTCTCGCACAGCCGACTTAGTATAAATATACGGACTAAACGATGACGATTAACTAATTTTTAGTTATAATAACGTTATGGCATCAGAGCATATAGGCACAGTCGAATTGATAGCAAAATATAAGACGGAGTATAAAAAACTTCGACCTATAAATTCAGTAGCTATTGGCGATAAGGTATACTTTAATATGTTTGGCTTCAAGCACCTTATATTTAAGGGAAAGCATCGTCGAGAGTCCGCAGTAATATTTAATCGCCTGATACTAATTCCGTTAATTGCACCTGTAATTCATAACTGTGCAGAAGAAAAAGAAATACGTATTCGTAAAGAAATTATAGACGGCAAGAAGATAGCAGTAACCTATTATGCCCTCGAGGCACACGTTGGCAAAGATAGCGTTCGGGTACGCGTCGTAACCCGAAAAGTTGGTAGCAAAGGGAAACATTATTTTCAAAGTATTATGAAGTACTAAAAAACGTCTCTTCCGAGACGTCCACTAGTATGCTCGTTTCCAGACTTAGGAGTTTTGACCTTGGCCGGTTCTAGGGCAAGCCCCACGAGCACACATTCATAATATCACGCTATCGGTATGCTTGTCAATGTTCGAGAATTATTATCTAACATTATTGTCTCAGCCGATCCGTGTTACTTATTGGTAGAATTTTACTATTAAAAACGCGCTGTCATTATCCTTATTTTGGACAAGAACGGGTATAATAGAAATAATGACAGATAAAGCGATTGCTAAACGAATTAAACAATACCGCAAACAAAGTGGTCTGACTCAGGTCGCATTAGCTGAAAAAGCAGGAGTAGCCCCGAACACGATTGCCAGGTTAGAACGTGGCGTGCATCGAGCATCGTCACTAACTATTGAAAAATTGGCGAAGGCCCTGGGTGTTAAGGCCTCAGATATTCTCGACTACTGAGACCGGTCGCGCTTATCAATCTTGTTTTTAAGTTTGAAAAAACGTTCCGGTTCGTTATGTGCAAGTTTGTGAAAATCTGAGCCAAGGTCTTCAAGCATTTTACGTGCATCTTCCAGTGTTGAATTTTTAGAAACATGCAGTTTCATGTAGCGCAAGGCTGCTTCAATGTCTTCGTCGCTAATTTCGTATGGTTTTGTCATATTAACTCTTATTATATCATCGAATGAAGTCGTCTATCTTTACAAAACGAATCATTTGCCATGCTAGTTGAGTAGACTCAATCCGACGCATAACCTCGCAACTATTATTCTGAGAGAGGATATTAAGGCTGCCTTCATAGAGGATTAATCTATCAATAATAGCTAGTTTTCGGTGATGACCGCTAGTGAAAAGCACATTAACGCCCATGTGCTGAAGTTTAGATAGTGCAAATCGTGCATCATTGCGCATGTCCTCATTATTATGAGCTTTGGGATCGCGGGTATTGATAGTTATTCTAACCTGTCTTGTCTTTAGCTTTTGTAAAATCGGCATTAGAAAGTCCAAACGTCTGTTAGTGATAAACGGACTCTCGATGATGATTTCGCTATGACAGTTTTTTAAATCTTTTGCGAAACGAGCGTAAAAGGTACTGTCATTGTAAAGCGAGGAGTCGATTAACCCGTTGGTTGTGTTGGAATGACTGTTAAACCAAAACATTGTCATCCTCCTGGCTTTGGTAGTATACTTCGCCATCTACCAAGATGACGCCTAGATCAGCTAATTTACTCTGCATCAAATATAAACTTGGCAGGATATGGTTCCACCTATTATCCAGTGAGCGCACCAATTTGAAATCCCAGCCTTGTGTTGGGTTTTTAAATTGGTATGTGTAAACTCTAACTCTCGACCTCTTCAAAAATAAAAATAGTCGAGAGATTTGCTCCCGGGTCTACAGACCCCGGGAGTTCTAGAGTCTCTTCACCCGCACCAAATTAAGAATCCAACCTCGCCGCTGGATTTTTAAATATATAATTTGACTTGAAAAGCGTAAGTAGTAGAATGGAACTATACGGATAGAAAACAAACATATGCCTGAAAATCTTGTAGACCTAGAGAAAACGACAACAGTATATGACTTTGACGAGTTGTCTTTGCAAACCGATTATCCAGCCAGAGAGGTTCGTATAGCAATTGGAAAGTTAGTCGGTACAATCGTTGATGATGTCGACACCTTGGAACATATTAATTTAGGTGTTGGAGAGATGGTAAAGGACGTGGAGGTACATGGGGATACTTGCGACCCAAGGTTAGTTATTGTCCGTAGAGAAATTGGTGGCCTTGCTATTGAAACGGTGAATAAAGTTAAAACTCATTCCGAGCACAACGGTTTCGGGAGATTAATTCTAAAGACAATATTTGGAAGTGACTACTACGTGTCTAAAGAGGACGACACATTTAGAGGCTATTTGTTTATAAGGGAAGGATTAATAGTCCAATTAAATCCAGAAATTGTTTAGTTGCCAAAGAAAGAGATTGGCAATATTATCATCTAGCAAAATTAGTATCTAAACCAAAGCATTGATTGACTGGCTATGCACAAAATGCCATAATATTGAAATGGTTGATGATGAAAGCCGATATAATTTAAATGAACTCACCTATGTCGCAGATGATGAGCTGTTTGAAGTACGTATCGATTCCGAAAAGAGGTACAACGTACGTGTCGTATTACTAGCATTAGGTGACTCAGCAATAAAACTTGCGTTAGGAGAATTTAACGAAGATGGTTTCGGGCCACTGCATGGACGTTTTCGTGATGACAGAGGTTATAGTACTCCAGAATGGTTAAAAAATTTAAGCAAAAAGTTCAAGTCTAATTATGAAATTTTTATCGATACAGCAAATGCCGCCAACCCAATAGGTGCTCACTGTCACCTACATGATCTAAAATCCCATAAAAGTATAGGCTTACGTTCCTGCTTGAGAATCAGTGAAGACGGTGAATTATACCAAGTTTGCATAGAGGAGCATGGAAAGGGTGGTGGTCGCGTGGAAGATATCTTGGGAAAACAAAAAGATGCCATAGGCGAGATAACGATCATGCTACTCTCTAGGATGGATCAAAAAAATTGGTCTATCCCAGATAATAAAAATTCTATACAAATATTTGAAAAAGAACGCAGCGCTTATCATAATTAAGAATTACACCCTGGATAGAGAAGTCTATAAATTGGAACAGCATTTTGATTATTTTGATATAATAGATACAGATAAAAATGGAGGATAAACTTGAAGTCTTTAGTTGTTTATGATTCAAACTTTGGCAATACAAAACTTATTGCTGAGGAAATTGCGAAAAATATTAGCGATGACTCAAAAGTAGTTTCTACTAAAGATTTCAAAGATTCTAATCTTGACGGTGTAGATTTACTAATTTTTGGCAGCCCCATCATAGGATGGCGACCATCCGAAAGAACTATAGCAACTCTAGATTCCCTAAAGGGAAAAATAAAAAGCGGATTGAAGTTCTCAACTTTCGATACCAGAGTAAAGTTGTTCATCCACGGAGATGCTAAAGAAAAAATGGCAAATGTGCTAGCTGAAGCTGGTGGAAAATTAATATTTGAACCACAAGGTTTTTATGTTACCGGCAAAGAAGGTCCACTTTTTAAGGGCGAATTAGAAAAAGCCGCCAACTGGGCAAAATTGATTAATTCCAAAATGCAATAATATATTCTATGCAACTTTTTGTTCGTCTGTTGGGATGATATGTTCTTGGGAAATAGATTCAGGTATAGGGAATTGGTAGCCGCACCACTTGAAATAACATTCCAAAGCGTGTCCAAAATCGATATGACCATAGCTAGTTTCAAATGCAGCCTGCTGTTCAGGGTGGAGCGTAAGATATAACAACTGTTGATCGCTCAGCGACCATATACCGGGACCATTTTCGGCATAATATAATGGGTCAGCCTTTATGTTCCTAAGTTCAATATACTGATCAATTTGCTGTTGAGCTAATTCTACACCAGTTGCTTTTGCGTAACTCTCGGCGTGACATTTGTATTTACATGTTGATTCAAGTGTTGATTTTAATGTTTCCGACATATGTTTTCCTTATGCTTATTTCATAATAGTCTTTGTGCGTTAAATATTCAATGCTCTCAAAAATTATAAATACTACTACTTGTTAATGAATGACATATAATATAGATATGTCATTTGAGGATTACAAACAAAAGAAAAGCGTTGTCGTAGTTTTTACTGGCGACGGTAAGGGTAAGACATCCGCAGGACTAGGTTTGATGGCTCGAGCACTTGGTACGGGATTTAGGGTTGCATTTGTGCAATTTATTAAATCATGGGACGTGGGCGAACATAAGTTCATTCAAACAATCATGCCACTATATGCAGATAAATTAGATTTCTACAAAGGCGGCTTGGGGTTCTTTAACGCCGGCGAAATTAGTGCCAATGCATCAACCAAGGAGCATATTGCCGAAGCAAGAAAAACATATGATTTTGCATATAAAGCAGCTATTAGCGGCGATTATCAATTGGTTATTTGCGATGAAATTAATAACGCCGTTCATGACGGTTTACTTACTAAGGCTGATTTAGAAAAACTTATTGATAATAAACACCCAAAAACTAGTCTTTGCCTAACGGGTCGTAATTTTCCAGAATCTCTTATTGAGAAGGTTGATATTGCCACTGATATGACAAAATTAAAACATCATTTTGACGACAAGTTACTCGCGAACGAGGGGATTGATTACTAGATTCTTGGTGGCTTGACGG
>Ga0209748_1001257_pt1 | contig 12626 bp, 11 predicted proteins | sample BarGraIncu00421A_FD_185490 | JGI IMG/M metagenome (GOLD analysis project Ga0209748, IMG submission 185490) | Arctic peat soil microbial communities from Barrow, Alaska - Barrow Graham LP Incubations 004-21A (SPAdes) (version 2) | ecosystem: Environmental > Terrestrial > Soil > Wetlands > Peat... | reverse complement strand
ATAACCCGGCTGGCCAGAACGATCACGCCCGGCTCAGAATGTGCGTGCCACCACGAAGTCGCGGGCAACGTGGAGCAACAGGTCGTTGGCCTCCGTCTCGGCAATCGTGCAGCGCGCACCTTCTCCGGGGAAAGCCCGTACGACCAGACCCGCCTTGTCGGCCGCCGCGGCAAACGCCAGGGTGTCGGCACCCAGTGGCAACCAGACGAAGTTGGCCTGCGTCTCGGGCACATGCCAGCCCTGGTAGCGCAGCTCGGCCACCACCCGCTCCCGCTCGCCGACGAGGGCGTCGACCCGCACCTGCAGCTCGTCGAAGGCGTCCAGGCTGGCAATCGCAGCCCGCTGGGCAATGGTGCTCACCCCGAAGGGCAACGCCGTCTTGCGCAGGGCCTGGGCCACCGGCTCGTGTGCCACGGCATACCCCACCCGGAGTCCTGCCAGGCCGTAGGCCTTGCTGAAGGTGCGCAGGATCGCGACGTTCGGCCGCCCGGCATAGGTCGCGAGCCCGTCGGGGGCGCGCTTGTCGGTGACGAACTCGACATAGGCCTCGTCGATGACCACCAGGATGTCGCCGGGGACCGTGTCCAGGAACGCGTCAAGCTCGTCCTGGTGGACGGCCGGGCCGGTGGGGTTGTTGGGCGTGCAGACCAGGATCAGCCGGGTGCGAGGGGTTATCGCGGCGGCCATCGCTGCGAGGTCATGCCGGGCGTTCACGTCCAGCGGGACCTTCACCGAGACAGCACCCGCGATCGCCACGACGATCGGATATGCCTCGAACGAACGCCAGGCGTAGATGACCTCATCGCCCGGATCGCAGGTGGCGGTGATGATCTGAGCCAGGACGCCCACGCTGCCGGTTCCGGTGGCGATGTGCTCTCGCGGCACCCCGAGGCGCTCCGCGAGCGCGTCGGTCAGCGCGGTGACAGCCATGTCCGGATAGCGATTCATCTCCGTGGCGGCGTCCGCGACGACCTGAAGGACACCGGGCAGCGGAGGGTACGGGTTCTCGTTGCTGCTGATCTTGTATGCGGTGACCCCCTCGCGCACCACTGCCGGCTTGCCGGGCTTGTAGGCAGGGACGGCAGCCAGCGCTTCGCGGAGACGGACGGTTCGGCTCATGTCAGAACAGTACGGCTCAGGATTCTATGAATCAGCGTCTGGTCCATGGACCGGCACCCACGTGCCACGATGAGTCCATGAAGTCATTCGTGGTCAGGGTCCTGGTCAACGGCGTCGCTCTCTGGGTGGCCGCCAGTCTGGTCAAGGGCATTCACCTCGCAGACAACCCCGCCTCGACGAGCAACCATCTCGTGACGATCTTGTGGGTGGCCGTGATATTCGGCCTCCTCAACGCCTTGATCAAGCCGATACTGACCATCTTTTCGCTGCCGTTCATCATCCTGACGCTGGGGCTGTTCACCCTGATCGTCAATGCGGCGATGTTGGAGCTGACCTCGTGGTTCGCCCGCCAGTTCAACCTGGCCTTCCACGTCGACCAGTTCTTCTGGGACGCGGTGCTCGGCTCGATCATCATCACCGTCGTGTCCATGATCCTGAACGCGGTCCTGCCCGACGGCGACTGACATCCACCAGAACTGAGTCCGGTGGATGTCAGGTCGCACCTCGTCGGGTCACCCGCCGACCGGGCTCCACCTCGATGAACGTACCGGCCGCAACGTGGCCCGCAATCACGGTCCAGCGGTACTGCCCGCCAGCCCGCAGGTCGACCCGGGCCGAACACCGTCTTCCAGCGACGCAGCCGGTCGGGTTCGGTGATCAGGACGTCAGCCACAGGTCATAGGCTGCTATCAACCAGGGCCCAACTCGCGGCGCCGCCGCTGCCCCGTCCCAGCAGGAGGCGCACATGCGTGCAGTAGTCGTCAACGAGACAGGCGGCCCCGAGGTGCTGGTGGCCCAGGACCTGCCCTCCCCCGACCCCGGCCCGGGCGAGCTGTGCGTTGACGTCGCCGCAGCAGGGGTCAACTTCATCGACGTGTACTTCCGCACCGGCGCCTACCCGCTGCCGACCCCGTTCATCGTCGGCTCGGAGGGCGCCGGAGTCGTCAGCGCCATCGGCAGCGACGTGACCGGTTTCCAGATGGGGGACCACGTCGCGTGGGCGATGGTCCCTGGCGCCGGATACGCCGAACAGGTCATCGTTCCAGCTGTGCGCGCGGTCCCGGTCCCCGCCGGCATCGACGACGAGACCGCGGGCGCAGTGCTCCTGCAGGGGCTGACCGCGCAGTACCTGACCCGCTCGACATATCCCGCGCGCCCCGGCGAGACCGCCCTGGTGCATGCGGCGGCCGGCGGGGTGGGTCTGCTGCTGACGCAGGTGCTGTCCACCCGGGGCGTTCGCGTGATCGCAACGACTTCGACAGAGCGCAAGGCAGCTCTTGCCCTCGAGGCAGGTGCCACCGACGTCATCCGTTACGACAAGGACGACGTGGCGACGGAGGTCTCACGGCTCACCGACGCCCGCGGCGCCGACGTGGTCTACGACGGGGTCGGACAGGCGACCTTCGAGGGCAGCATCAACAGCCTGCGCCCGCGTGGCATGTTCGTGTCGTACGGGTCCGCCAGCGGCAAGGTGGCTCCGGTGGATCCGGGGCTGCTGCAGTCCAAGGGTTCGCTGTTCTTCACCAGACCGACTCTCGGGCACTACGTCGCGGCCCGGGATGAGCTGCTCGAGCGCTCACGCGAGCTGTTCGGATGGGTCGCCTCAGGTGAGCTGTCGGTTCGCGTCGGTGCCCGCTACACCGTGGATCAGGCACGCCAGGCGCACGAGGACCTCGAGAGCCGCCGCACCACCGGGAAGTCACTGATCATCCCGGGGAAGGGCTGATGCTCAGCTCCAGAACCGACGGTCCCACCGCTGGGTGCCGATGCGGGTGTCAGCGCCACGCCCAGGGTGCACCACAGTCTGAGATGGCAGCGAGAACAGCCCGACCCGGATCGAGGCCATCAGCGCCGAGCGCTCAGACGCAGAAAGGTCCGCCCCGCCCCAGCCATGCACGCCGAGTGTCTCGCCGGTGAACACGGCAGACAACGCCGGTGCGTACCAACACAGCGTGCCAGGGGTGACACCCGGCGTCGCAATCGACTCCAGCCGGATGCCCCCGATATTGAGCACCAAACCCCTCGGGACTGAGCTTTGCGGCCGACGCTCGGGCTCGGTCCCCCGCCAGATGACGAAATCGTCGGTGTGAAGATAGGTCACTGCCCCAGTCCGGTCGGCCAGGGTGATGCCGGTTCGAACGGATTCCGGCCAGAGGCTGGTCCACAGGATCGCGCGAAGCCGGCGCAGCTCACAGTGGCCGAAGAGCTCCCCCAACGTGCCGGCGGCATCGATCACCGCGCACTCGGTGTCATCGCCGACGAACCAGACGTTGCGCTCGCCGTCAGGGGTCACCACGCACTCCACCGCCGCCCGCGCGCGTCGCACCGTGCTCACACTCCATGAGAGCACGCGATCGGGGTGCCGACAACCGGAACGCCTGCGGCGGCATACGGTATGCACATGCGTGTTCTCGTCTGCGGCGGAGCCGGCTACATCGGCTCACACACCGTCATCCAGCTCCTTGCCGCCCACCACGATGTCCTGATCGTGGACAGTTTCGTCAACGCCAAGCCGGCGGTGATCAAGCGTCTCGAGGCAATCACCGGCGAGCACCTGCCCGTCCATGCGTTCGACCTGCGCGACGTCGAGCGGACCGACCACCTTTTTGCGACCGAGCAGATCGACGCGGTTATCCACTTCGCCGGCCACAAGGCCGTGGGCGAGAGTGTTGAAAAGCCTCTGAAGTACTACGAGAACAACCTTGGCTCCACGTTCTCGCTGGTCCGGGCGATGGAGCGTCACGACGTCAGCAAGCTCGTCTTCTCTTCCTCCGCAACGGTGTACGGCGCGAACGCTGCCGTGCCGATGAAGGAGGACTTTCCGACCTCGGCGACCAACCCGTACGGCTGGACCAAGGTGATGATCGAGCAGATCCTGCGCGACGTCGCCGTTGCCCAGCCGAGCTTGCGGATTGCCGTCCTGCGTTACTTCAACCCGGTCGGCGCCCACCCATCCGGCACCATCGGCGAGGACCCGTCCGGCATCCCGAACAACCTGCTCCCCTACATCTCTCAGGTCGCCGTTGGCCGCCTCGACAAGCTGCGAATCTTCGGCGATGACTATGACACCCCCGACGGCACCGCCCTGCGTGACTACATCCACGTGGAGGATCTCGCGACCGGCCACGTCGCCGCGCTCGACCGGCTGACGTCGACGGACCAGGCAGTCAGCACCTGGAACCTCGGGACCGGCATGGGCTCAAGCGTGTTCGACATGCTCCATGCGTTCGAGCGAGCGGTGGGCCGAACGCTGCCCTATGAGATCGTCGGGCGTCGCGCCGGAGACATCGCAGCCTCGTATGCCGACCCGGGCCGGGCCAATGCCGAGCTCGGCTGGAAGGCCACCCGCACGATCGATGACATGTGCACGGACTCCTGGCGCTGGCAGTCGCAGAACCCGAACGGCTACCCGGACGCCTGAACCGGCAGGGCCACGGAGTTGGGCCCGGTGACCGAGGCGTCTCGCCCAAGAACGATCGAGACGATATTGCCCAGGGACTGCGTGCCCGGTGCCAGGTAGTGATCGTGGTCAACGACCCCGGTGGTGCCGAACACCCTGTCGCCGAAGCCGGGGGTCGTGGGCAAGGTGCCGTGCCCCGCACCCCAGACCCGGAAGGCAGGCACCCAGTTGATCCAGTCCTGGGCTGACTGGCCCGCCCAGACGTGCGCCGAGGTGTGCAGGTCCGCAGCTCGCGAGACGCCCATACCCGGGCTGCCGACCACGACAACGTCTTTCACCTGCGACGGAAGACTGGCTGCGGCCAGGCCCGCAACCACAGAGCCATAGCTGTGACCGATCACCGTGACCCTCGCCTTCGGGCGCATGATCGCCAGGTCCCTGGTGAAGCCGTCCAGGGCGGTTGCACCGGCTTGCGCGAGCTCCTCACGGGCGGCAGTGCGCCCGACACCTTGGGGCGCGTCGTACCCGAGCCAGGCGATCACGGCTACGTGCTGGCCCGGCGCCGCCGCGCGAGCGGCGTCATACAGGGCCCGGGCCTGCACCGCCGGGGCACGGTCGCGAACATCATCCAGGCCCGTGTTGAAGTTGTTGGCCGTGGTGGAGACCCCGGGCACCAGCACCGCGATCCGATCGGCCGAGCCCAGATCTCCGAACACCTCGACGACCCGGCCATTGCCGCGGGGGTCGAATGCCAGGAACTGACGGCCCTGCCCGGTCCACCTGGCAAACGGCGGCCCGGCGGTTCGCATGGCGCTCTGGTTGACGTCATAGATGCGGGTCAGGGCTGCAGGGTCGCCAGGGTGCGGATGCCAGACGGTCTCGGACTGGCTGGCGACCGCGGGGCCCGGCGTGAACAGCAGCATGGCGAGGGCGACCAGGAGAACGGCGGCTACGGAGGCAGCGCTGAGCGCTCTCCAGCACCACCGCATAGGGTCTCCATCCACGTCTCACCTGATACCACCCGATCAGGCGGACCCCTCATGATACCGAACCTTTCTGAAGGGGGGCGCCAGATCGTTCTGAAGGAGTGCGCCAGATCACCTTCGGTCAGCACGAGATTCAGTATGAAATCAGCAACCGTACTCGTAGTCTTGTGGGCCCCCGCAGTAACCAGTGGACTGAAGGAGCACCATGAACGCCGTGGACATCGCAAGATGGCAGTTCGCCATCGTGACCGTCTACCACTTCTTCTTCGTCCCGGTCACGATCGGGCTCTCCGTGATCGTCGCCTGCTTCGAGACCGCCTGGCTACGCAACCGCAACCCCGAGATGCTGCGGCTCACCAAGTTCTTCGGCAAGCTCTTCACGATCAACTTCGCGTTGGGCCTGGTAACCGGCATCGTCCAGGAGTTCCAGTTCGGAATGAACTGGAGTGACTACTCGCGCTTCGTCGGGGACATCTTCGGCGCACCGCTGGCGATCGAGGCCCTGCTCGCGTTCTTCCTCGAGTCCACCTTCCTCGGCCTGTGGATCTTCGGGTGGGACAGGCTCTCGCCCAGGCTGCACGCGACCTGCATGTGGCTCGTCGCGATCGGAACCCTGCTGTCGGCCTACTTCATCCTCGCCGCCAACTCCTGGATGCAGCACCCCGTCGGGTACAGGTACAACCCGATAACCGGGCGCGCAGAGTTGACCGACTTCCTTGCAGTGCTCACCAACAAGGTCCAGCTGGTGACGTTCCCTCACACCATGACCAGCGCATACATGGTTGGTGGCGCCTTCGTCATGGCCGTTGGTCTGTGGCATCTGCGCAAGCCGGACGTCGGCAAGAACGCCACCATGTACCGCAAGGCCACCCGAATCGGCGCCTGGGTAACCCTCGTATCGGCTCTCGGCGTCATGGTCTCGGGGGACCTCCAGGGCAAGATCATGACCGAGGTGCAGCCGATGAAGATGGCCGCCGCCGAGGCGCTCTACAACTCCGAAGGCAGCAATGCACCGTTCTCACTGCTGACGATCGGCTCCCTGGACGGAAGCCAGGAGAAGTACTCGGTCAAGGTGCCGGGCCTGCTCAGCTTCCTGGCCACCGGACGCTTCGATGGTTCCGTCGAAGGCATCAACCAGATCAAGGCCGACTACCAGAAGCAATATGGCCAAGACACGTCGGCCCGGACGTTCAGCCCGAGCTACGCGCCGACCATCCCACTCACCTACTGGTCGTTCAGGATCATGATCGGGCTCGGGATGGTGGGCGCCCTGATCGCCCTCGCCGTCTTGTGGTCGACCCGCCGCGACCGGATCCCGCGCCACCGCCTCTGGTTCTGGGTGATCGCGGCAACCCCGCTGCTTCCGTTGTTCGCCAACAGCTTCGGCTGGATCTTCACCGAGACCGGACGCCAGCCCTGGATCGTGTTCGGTGTCATGACAACCACCAGCGGCGTCTCCCCGGGCGTGTCGGCCGGTGAGGTCTGGACCTCGCTGATCACCCTCACCCTGCTGTATGCCGGGTTGGCAGTCATCGAGATGAAACTGCTGCTGAGGGCCATTGCGGTCGGCGCTGCGGACTTCGAAGAGCCCGTTGACCCTGCCGACCGGGACGCGAACGCCCCCCTGGTCTTCGCCTACTGACAACCGTTGCAAGCGACCGCTGACCAAGACCTGCCGACCAAGACATTAGAGGGACATCATGGAGCTCACCACCGTCTGGTTCATCCTGATCGCCGTCTTGTGGACCGGCTACTTCGTGCTGGAGGGCTTTGACTTCGGTGTCGGCATGCTGATGCCGGTCCTGGGCCGCGGCAAGGATGGCGAAGTCCGAAAGCGCGTGATGCTGAACACGATCGGCCCGGTCTGGGACGGCAACGAGGTCTGGTTGCTCACGGCCGGCGGTGCGACGTTCGCGGCCTTCCCGCACTGGTACGCCACGATGTTCAGCGGCCTCTACCTGCCACTGCTGATCATCCTGGTCGCACTCATCGTTCGGGCACTCGGCTTCGACTACCGGGGCAAGGTGAACGACCCCACCTGGCGCAAACGCTGGGACGTCGCCATCTTCGTCGGTTCGGCGGTCCCTGCCCTGCTCTGGGGGGTGGCACTGACCAACGTGGTGATGGGTCTGCCGATCGACGCCGCCAAGGAGTACACGGGCAACCTGTTCACCCTGCTCAACCCGGTCGGCCTGCTGGGCGGGCTGACCACCGTGGCGCTCTTCCTCACCCACGGTGCGATCTTCATCGCGCTCAAGACCGAGGGCGATATCAGGCATGAGGCACGAACACTGTCGCTCAAGCTCGGCGCCGTGGCAGCGGTGCTCGCAGTGGTCCTGCTCGTCACCATCAACGTGTCGACCGGCTCGATCTGGTCATGGGTGGCAGCGATCGTGGCGGCAGCGGCATTGCTGGCCGGGTTGTTCGCCGTGTCCCGTGATCGCGAGGGATGGGCCTTCATCGGGACGTTCGTGGCGATCGGGGCCGCCGTGGCCACCCTGTTCCTGGCGCTCTTCCCCGACGTGATGCCTTCCACCACCAACGCCGCGTACTCCCTCACGACGACGAACGCGAGCAGCACCGCGTACACCCTGACGATCATGACCTGGGTGGCGGCGATATTCACGCCCATCGTGCTGGTCTACACGTCGTGGACGTACTGGACATTCCGCCGGCGGATCGGCACCCAGCACATCCCGGCGATCACTGTGGGCACGGTCAGATGACCAACGAGACACTTTGACCCGTCCGTTCGACCCCCGGCTGCTGACCCAGGTTCCCGCCACGCGCTGGCCGGTGCTCGCACTCGGGGCGATCGGTGTGGCGCAGGGTCTGGCGACGATCGGGCTTGCGTTCGCGGTGACCGCCCTGGTGGTCGCCGTCGTCGAGGGCCACCTTGTGCTGGCCGCCAGCCTGTGGCTCGTTGGCCTGTTCATCGTCCGGGCGCTGCTGGCGGCGGCCAACGAGCTGGTCGGCAGCTGGGCCGGAACGAGGGTGTCAACCGTCCTCCGGCAGCGTCTCATCAGAGCGTGGCTGGAACGGGACGCTGACTCCCGCCCGGAGGCAGGACGCGCGCAAGCCCTGGCAACTCAGGGGATGACCAGCGTCGAGCCGTATGTCGCGCGCTACCTCCCAGCCCTCGTCTCCGGGGCGTTCCTGCCGCTGCTCGCCATTGGCACCCTGGCGCTGGTCGACTGGCCGAGCGCCCTGATCGTTGCGCTCACGGTCCCGCTGCTGCCCGTCTTCGCGGCTCTCATCGGCCGCACCACGCAGGAGTCGACCCAGCGCCGGTGGCAGTCGCTGTCGGCCTTGTCCGGCCACTTCCTCGACGTGATGCGGGGCCTGCCGACCCTCGCGTCGTACGGTCGGGCCGAGGCTCAGGTGGACTCGATCGCCACGGTGAGCCAACAGCACCGGCTAGCCACGATGAAGACGCTGCGGCTGGCCTTCATGAGCTCGGCGGCCCTCGAGCTGCTGGCCACCATCTCCGTTGCGCTCGTCGCGGTGACCGTCGGCATCCGCCTGGCGACCGGATCCATGCCACTGGCCACCGCCATGTTGGCGATTCTCCTGGCACCAGAAGCGTATTGGCCGATCCGCCGGGTGGGCACGGAGTTCCACTCGGCCGCCGACGGAGCCGAAGCCCTCAATGACGTTCTGGCCGAGCTCGATCCGCCGACCCCCAAGCGGGACACCGATGACTACCAGATGTCGGCGCTGAGCAACCACGAGACTCTCGACCCCGAAGCACTCGACGCCCCCGGCCCACTCGACAGCCCTGAAACAGTCGACGAGCTAGACGTCGAGCCATTCCCGGTGGTGGGCACGTCGGTGGGTTACCGCTTCCCGGGCGCGACCACCGACGTGCTGAAGGATGTGTCCTTCAACCTCCCGATCGGGCTCACCGTGGTGACCGGCCCGTCCGGGGTCGGCAAGTCGACGCTGCTGGAGCTGCTGGCCGGGCTACGCGGACCGAGCGACGGCACCCTCACCGCACCTCGATCGCATCTGGTCTCCCAGCGGCCTTTTCTCGCGCCGGGGACGGTGCGGGACAACCTCACCCTGGGGAACGACTGCACCGATGACGAGCTCTGGTATGTCCTGGGTCTGGTCGGGCTCGACCTCATGGTGGTCACCCTTGCGCACGGTCTGGACACCCGGCTCGGGGACGACGGTTTCGGGCTGTCAGCCGGACAGCGAGCCCGTCTCACACTGGCCAGAGCCGCTCTGTCGACTGCCCCTTTGGTGCTGCTCGATGAGCCCACGGCGCACCTGGACGATGAGTCGGCAGGGTTGGCCCACCAACTGATCCTGAAGCTGGCCGAGCTGCGCACCGTCGTGGCAGTCACCCACCGCCCCGAGCTGCTCGGCCTCGCCCATGAGCACGTCCACCTGGTCACCCGTCCCGCCCCGAACCTCGCAGCGGTCCTCTCATGACAGCTCCGGTCCCCACAAAGACCTCTTCCCGCGCAGGCCCACGGATCCGCGTGACGCGGCCGAGCCGATCGATTGTCGGCGCTGGGCTGCTCGGTGGGATCGCGACCACGGCAGGTATCGCCCTGACCGCCACCTCCGGCTGGCTGATCGTGCGCGCGAGCGAACGCCCCCCCATCCTTCTGCTGCTGACCGCGATCGTGGCCGTGCGCGCATTCGGCATGGCCCGGCCCGCCTTTCGCTACTGGGAGCGCCTGCGCTCACATGACGTTGCCCTCGCGGACCTCGCCGACCGACGCACCACGGCGTACGAACGGCTCATCCCGCTGACTCCGGCACGACTTGGCCGACGGGGCCGGGCAGACCTGTTGACCGGGGTCGTCGACGACCTGACAGATGTCGTGGACGCACAGGTCAGGGTCATCGTCCCGGTGCTGGCAGCCCTCGTGGCAAGCGCAGTAGCCACGGCGGTCCTCTGGGCTCTCTCTCCGGTGGCCGGCCTTGTCATCGCCGCCATGGCGACCCTGACGGCTCCGATCCTTGTCCTCGGGTGGCGGCTGGAGACACGCTCCCAGCAGACACTGCTGGGAGCCCGTGCGGAGCTCTCCCGGGTCACCGCCCTGGTGTCGGGCAATGCTGGTGAGCTCCGGGCCATCGGCGCCGGCGACCGCGCGCAGACCTGGTTGACCACCGCCCATGCAGACCTGTGCGGAGCGGCCGATCGCCAGAGCCGTGGTCGCGCGATCGCCGCAGGGCTCCTGCTCCTGCTGACCGCTGCAGGCACGGTCGCGATGACGATCGCAATCCTGCCGTCTGTGGGCACGTCGATCTCGACGCCGGTCGCAGCGCTTCTGGTCCTGACCCCGATCGCGCTAGGTGACGCGTTCTCCACCCTGCCCGATGCGGTCCGTGCGCTCGCCCGGTCCCAGGCCAGCGCCGTCCGGCTGGCCGCGCTGCTCGACCAGCACCCGGCTGTCAGCGGCACCGGGGTCCAACAGCTGGAGGACGCCCCCGGTATGCCGCCGCGCATCTCCGTGAGCTCGCTCACGGCCGCGTGGTCAGGCACCGCCCCCCAGGTCGGGCCGGTGGACCTGCAGATCCAGCCCAGGGCCCGGTTGGCCATCACCGGCCCCAACGGCTGCGGGAAGTCCACCCTCCTCGCCGTGCTGGCCCGAGCGCTCGACCCCAGCGGGGGCAGCTATCGGCTGGGTGACCAGGACGCCGTGACGCTCGAGCTCGGGCAGGCGCGCCAGACGTTTGCCGTCCTGGACGACGAGCCGCACCTCTTCGGGTCCACCCTGCGCGCCAATCTCGGGTTGGCGCGCCCGGGGGCGGCCGATCCTGACCTCATCGATGCCCTGGACCGGGCCGGTCTGGCCCAGTGGTTCACCGGGCTCGATCAGGGCCTGGACACCATCATCGGGGCGGGCGGCCGCGGTGTCTCCGGCGGCGAGAGAGCGCGCCTCGGACTGGCTCGGGCGCTGCTGTCCAGACGCCCGGTTCTGCTGCTCGACGAGCCTGTGGCCCACCTGGACCACGCCACGGCGGACGCAGTGATGGGCGACCTCACCAGGTCCGCGACGGGGCAGTCAGTCATCATGGTCACCCATCGCCGCGACGGTCTCGGCGGTTTCGACCGTGTCATCGACCTCTCTCTGCAAACCGGTGATCAGGCCCTGTTGGGCTGACCCTCCTGTCGCCTTGTTGCCCTCAACCCACCGTGCCGGCCGTGGTTCAGGGCCGCGTTACCGTTGTTCGGGCCTCAGCTGATGGTTTCGGGGCAAGAGGGGTCCGATCAACCGCCCACCCGCCAGTCGCGAAGGCTCACGTGCAGCGCCGTGACCAGTCGCTCGAAAGAGTGTCCGACGTCCTGTGGCAGCCCGAAGCCACCATCGATCTCGAGACTGACGAAGCCGTGAAGCGCGCTGCGCGCCACTCGGGTGGCGTCAATCGCCTCGTTGCCAGCCAGCCGGTAGCCGCGGAGGGCGGCGAAGACGGTCTGCACCGCGAGCTCAGCCGCAGCAAGATGCTCCGGATCGCGGGCGTCGGGCAGACGTTGGGTTAGCGGGTAACGGCCGGGGTAGGACAAGGCGTAGGCACGATAGGCGTGTGCCAGGGACCGAACGGCGTCCTCCGCCGACCGGCCGGCGATAGCCGTCGAGAGGGCGTTCGCCAGCTCAGCAGTCACGCGGGCAGAGACTTTCTGCTGCAACGCCTCCAGGCTGAGCACGTGCTTGTAGAGCGAAGGCGTGGCGACACCCGTACGGCGCGCAACGGCAGCCAGAGTCAGGCCCCCCGGTCCCCCTTCGTCGATCAGGGTGACCGCTGCATCCACCACGGAAGCCGTGGACAGGCGGCGTCTAGGCATTGACGACGTCGGCCAGGAAAGGCACGATCGCCGAGAACGTCACCTCGGGGACCTCTGCGTGCGGGTAGTGCCCCGCACCCTCGATCAGCTCGAGGCTGACTTCGGTGTACTGACCGATGAGCGCCTCACCGTCCCTGGCAGCGGCAACGGCGTCCGGGAAGTCAGGGTCCTTCGTGCCCATGACGATCCGCACCGGGCAGCGCAGCTCGGGGATGCGCGCCCGGCACCGCTCCTGTTCGGTGGCCACACCTCGCAGTGCCGCCATCCGGCCGGGCTCACGCAGTGAGACCCTCATGGCCCGCAGGTACTCGTCGAAGTC
>Ga0209748_1001255_pt1 | contig 12652 bp, 10 predicted proteins | sample BarGraIncu00421A_FD_185490 | JGI IMG/M metagenome (GOLD analysis project Ga0209748, IMG submission 185490) | Arctic peat soil microbial communities from Barrow, Alaska - Barrow Graham LP Incubations 004-21A (SPAdes) (version 2) | ecosystem: Environmental > Terrestrial > Soil > Wetlands > Peat... | reverse complement strand
CAAGACCGAGCTCACGGTACGTCGCAGCGTGCTCCACAAGACGAACAACTACCTGATCACCGTCCCGAGCCAGCCGACGCTGGCGCCGGCACTCACCGACCTCGGCATACTCGACGAAGCCGGCGGACTGACCTATGGCGTCCCGCCGCGCCTGGTGCGCAAGGACTGCTGCGCGGTGTCGTACCTGCGCGGCGCGTTCCTCGGCGGCGGCTTTGTCGCCGACCCGCACGGCGACTTCCACTTCGAGCTGACCGCGGAGACTGAGCTGCACGCGCGCGACCTGGTCGGCCTCATGGCGCGCTTCGGGATCGAAGCGCGCGTGACCAGGCGCCGCGGCCTGTACGCCGTCTACCTGAAGGGCGCCGAGCCGATCGTCACGTTCCTCGCGCTCGTGGGAGCGCACAGGGCGCTCCTTCGCACCGAGGACGTCCGCATCATCAAGTCGATGCGCAACGACGTGAACCGCTTGGTCAACGCGGAGACCGCGAACCTCCAGAAGTCGGCCGACGCCGCGATCGCGCAGGTCGAGGACATCCGGTACCTAGCGGACCTCCACGGGATGGCGTGGCTGCCGCCGGCGCTCCAGGAGCTCGCCCGCCTGCGTCTCGACCACCCGGACGTCTCGATCCGCGAGCTCGGGGAGTACGCGGTCCCGCCGCTGTCGAAGTCGGCGGTCTACCATCGCATCCGGCGTATCGAGTCGCTCGCTGCCGAGCTGCGGACGGAGTCCGCCTTCGAAGGCTCGCTTGACGAGCCGGTCGGCGGCGGGGAAGGTTAGCGGGGCGCACGTTCAGGGACCACACCGCGCGGAGGGTGGCGCGGCGCACAGCATAGGGAAGGAACGGACCGGAAGCCGCGACCGATCCAGACGGGCGTCGGCGACATCACGAGAGGGGACCACTCGCATGACCATTCGAGTCGGCATCAACGGTTTCGGGCGCATCGGGCGCCTCGTGTTCCGCGCGGCGCTGCGCGACCCGGGCGTGGAGGTCGTTGCCGTCAACGACCTGACCGACGCCAAGACGCTCGCGCACCTCGTCAAGTACGACTCCGTGCACGGTCGTCTGGACGGCGTGGTGGCCGGTGATGGCGCCTTCTCCGTCAATGGCAAGGAGTTCAAGGTGCTGGCCGAGCGCGACCCGGGCGCCCTGCCGTGGGGCGAGCTCGGTGTGGACGTCGTCGTCGAGTCGACCGGCTTCTTCACCGACGCGCTGAAGGCCCACGCGCACATCGACGCCGGCGCCAAGAAGGTCATCATCTCCGCCCCGGCGAAGAACGAGGACATCACGATCGTCCTGGGCGTCAACGATGGGGAGTACGACCCGGCCAAGCATCACGTCATCAGCAACGCTTCCTGCACCACGAACTGCCTCGCGCCGTTCACGAAGGTGCTGCGTGACGAGTTCGGCGTGAAGCGCGCCTTCATGAACACGATCCACAGCTACACGAACGACCAGCGCATCCTCGACTTCCCGCACTCCGACCTGCGCCGCGCCCGTGCTGCCGCAGTCTCGATCATCCCGACGTCCACCGGCGCCGCGAAGGCGATCGGGCTCGTGCTCCCGGACCTCAAGGGCAAGGTCGACGGCATGTCGATGCGCGTCCCGACCCCGGACGGCTCGGTCGTCGACCTCGTCGCCGAGCTCGGCCGCGACGTCACCGCCGATGAGATCAACGCGGCGATGAAGGCGGCCGCCGAGGGCCCGATGAAGGGCATCCTCGAGTACTGCGTCGACCCGATCGTTTCCATCGACGTCGTGGGCAACCCGGCGTCGTCGGTGTTCGATTCGCTCCAGACGATGGTCATGGGCGGCACCGGCAACTTCGTGAAGTGCGTCTCGTGGTACGACAACGAGTGGGGCTACAGCAACCGCGTCGTCGACCTCGTCAAGCTCGTCGGCTAGGTGGCGGCTGTGTTCGACAAGAAGACGGTCAAGGATGTCGACGTTCGCGGCAAGCGCGTGCTCGTGCGCGTGGACTTCAACGTGCCGCTCGCCGACGGCCTCGTGACCGACGACACGCGGGTGCGCGCCGCCCTGCCCACGCTGCGGTACCTGGTGGACCACGGTGCGCGCGTGATCGTGATGAGCCACCTCGGCCGGCCGAAGGGCGCCCCGGACCCGCAGTTCTCGCTGCGCCCGGTGCGCCGCGTGCTGCAGAAGCTGCTCGGGCGCAACGTCGTGTTCGTGGACGACATCGTGGGCGCCGAGGCGCACGAGGCCGTGGACCGCATGGTCGACGGCGAGATCATCATGCTCGAGAACGTCCGCTTCGATCCGGGCGAGAAGGCGAACGACCCTGAGTTCTCGAAGAAGCTCGCCTCGCTCGCCGACATCTACGTGAACGACGCGTTCGGCGCGGCACACAGGGCGCACGCCTCCACCGAGGGCGTCGCGCACATCCTGCCGGCGTACGCCGGCCTGCTGCTGGCGCGCGAAGTGGAGACGCTCACGGCGATGCTGACCGACCCGGAGCGGCCGTTCGTGGCGATCCTGGGCGGATCGAAGGTCTCCGACAAGTTCGGGGTCATCGACCGGCTTCTCGACTGCGTGGACACACTGATCATCGGCGGCGGGATGTGCTTCACGCTGCTTGTCGCCAAGGGTGTCTCGGTCGGCGACTCGCTAGTGGAGCAGGAGTGGGTCGAGCCGGCGAAGGCGATGCTGACCAAGGCGATGACCAAGGGCGTGGAGATCACGCTCCCCGTGGACTTCGTCATAGCCGACGCGATCGAGCCGGACGCGGAGACCCGCATCGTCGCCCGTGAGGAGATCCCTGCCGGCATGATGGGCCTCGACATCGGTCCGACGACGGTAGAGCTGTTCAAGGGCGAGATCTCGAAGGCGCGCACGATCTTCTGGAACGGACCGATGGGCGTGTTCGAGATGGCGCCGTTCGAGAACGGTACGAAACAGGTCGCGTTCGCCGTCACACGCAACAACCGCGCGGTCTCGATCGTCGGTGGTGGCGACTCCGTGGCGGCGCTCAAGAAGTTCGACCTCGAGGAGCGCGTCACCTTCGTCTCGACCGGCGGCGGCGCCTCGATGAAGCTGCTCGAGGGCTCGGAGCTGCCGGGTCTGGCGGCTCTGCAGGACGCGTAGACGAGCCGGCTTCGGTCCGCCCCGCGTCGCGAGGGTGGGCCAGAGCCGTCCACGGATGAAGGAGTCGCGACGGTATGGGCCAGACACGCACACCGATGGTGGCCGGCAACTGGAAGATGTACACGACGTCCGGGGAGGGCGCGGTCCTGGTCGATCAGGTCCAGGACGTCGTCTCCGACGTGTGGGACCGCGTCGACGTGGTGGTCTGCCCGCCGTTCACGGGGCTCAAGGCGGCCTCCACGATCATCGAGCTCGACCACCTGCGGATCGGCCTCGGCGCGCAGGACGTCCACTGGGAGAAGGAGGGCGCCTTCACCGGCGCCATCGCCCCGCGGATGCTGGTGGAGCTGCGGTGCGGCTACTGCATCGTCGGGCACTCGGAGCGGCGCGAGTTCTTCGGCGAGACCGACGAGACGGTGAACCGCAAGGTCCACGCGCTCTTCGACAGCTGCATCACTCCGATCGCCTGTTGTGGTGAGTCCCTCGCCGTCTACGAGGCGGGGGAGACAGAGTCGTTCGTCGGCGGTCAGATCCGCGCCGGCCTGGCCGGGCTCACGGAAGACCAGGCGGCCCGGCTCATAGTCGCTTACGAGCCGATCTGGGCGATCGGCACCGGTCACACGCCCACGCCCGAGAAGGCCAACGACGTTGCCCGTATGATCCGCGCCACGGTCGGGGCGATGTTCGGCCCGCCGGCGGCTGCGGCGATGCGCGTCCTGTACGGCGGCTCCGTCAAGCCCGAGAACGCGGCGATGTTCTTCTGCGAGCCCGACATCGACGGCGCGCTCGTGGGCGGCGCGGCGCTGAAGGCCTCGTCGTTCTCCGACATCGTGCACGCGGCGCTGTGACCGATATCGCGTTCATCCCGGCGAGCCCCGAGGCGCTTGCGTCTCTGCGGTTGCCGGCCGCGCTCGTGATCATGGACGGCTACGGGCTGGCGGCTCCCGGTCCCGGGAACGCGATCTGGCTCGCGCGCACCCCGAATCTCGACCGGATCTTCGCCGAGTGGCCGACATCTTCGCTGGCCTGTTCGGGCCTCGCGGTGGGGCTTCCCGAGGGGCAGATGGGCAACTCCGAGGTCGGGCACCTCAACATCGGCGCCGGCCGGGTCGTCTACCAGGAGCTGACGCGCATCGACTGCGCCATCGAGGACGGCTCGTTCCAGAACAACCCCGTGCTGGTCGCGGCGATCGACACCGCGGTGGCCGAAGGCCGGGCGGTGCATCTGATGGGCCTGGTGTCCGATGGCGGCGTGCACAGCCACATCCGCCACGTCGACGCCCTGCTCGCGCTCGCTGCCGCGCACGGGGCGACGCGTGTGTTCGTGCACGCGTTCCTCGACGGGAGGGACGTCCCGCCGGAGTCCGGGGCGGGATTCGTCCGCGATCTCGAGAAGACGATGGCGCGGCTCGGAGTGGGCCGCGTAGCCACCGTGTGCGGCCGCTACTGGGCGATGGACCGCGACAATCGATGGGACAGGGTCCAGCGCGCCTGGAAGCTGCTCGTCAACGGAGAGGGGCGCGCGGTCGAGAGCGCTGTCGCCGGGGTCGAGGCGAGTTACCATCACGGCGTCACTGACGAGTTCGTCGAGCCGCTCGCTGTCGCGGGCGTCGACGGGCGGATGCGCGACGGCGATGCGGTCGTGTTCTTCAACTTCCGTCCGGACCGCGCGCGCGAGATCACGCGTTCGCTCGTCGATCCGGAGTTCGACCATTTCGATCGTCCGCTGACCCCCGCTCTCCGATTCGTCTGCCTCACCGACTACGACCCGACGATCCCCGCGGCGGTGGCGTTCGCAAAGGCGGACCTGTGCTGCACGCTCGCGGACGTGATTTCCGAGGCCGGCCTCCGGCAGCTGCACATCGCCGAGACCGAGAAGTACGCGCACGTGACCTTCTTCCTCAACGGCGGCGAGGAGCAGATGAAGCCGGGGGAGCAGCGGGTCCTGATCCCGAGCCCGAAGGCGGCCACCTACGACCTTCAGCCGGAGATGAGTGAGCCGGAGGTCGCGCGTCGCCTCGTCGAGGAGATCGAACGCGGGTCAGCGGACTTCTACGTCGTCAACTTCGCGAACTGTGACATGGTGGGGCACACCGGCGTCCTCGATGCCGCGATCGCTGCGGTGGAGGCGGTCGACGACGGCGTCGGGCTCGTGGTCGAGGCCCTAGGTAGACGCGGAGGAGTGGCGATCGTCACGGCAGACCACGGGAACGCCGAGAAGATGCTCGATTCCGACGGGACGACGCCGTTCACGGCGCATACCGGCAATCCGGTCCCCGTCGTATGCGTGGCCGAGGGTGTGCGCGCGTTGCGGCCCGGTGGCAAGCTCGCGGACGTGGCCCCGAGCCTGCTGGACCTGATCGGACTCGCGGCGCCGCCGGAGTGGACCGGGACGACTCTGATCGAGCGCTGAGCGCCCGGAGGAACACCCGGTTGAGCCGCCGCCCCCGTGTGCGTATACTTGCCCGTGCTCGCTCGAACCAACGACACCGCTGCGCCGCGCCTCGAACACGCTGCGCGGAAGCAGATAGAAGGAGAACTACATGCCGGCAACATCGACAGCGGTGGCAGTGGCGGGGATCAGCCCGCTCGTCTACCTGGTCGTCGCGGTGCACGCGATCCTGGCCGTCGGCCTCATCGTGTTCGTACTGCTCCACTCGGGCAAGGGCACCGGCCTCTCTTCGATGTTCGGCGGGATGTCGTCTGCCGCCAGCGGCACGAGCATCATCGAGAAGAACCTGGACCGCATCACCGTCGGCCTCGCGGTCGGCTGGGCGATCACGTCGGTGCTGCTCATGATGCTGTACCGTTCGGTCTAGCCGAAGAAGCATAGACGGCGGCACGTATCCGCCGGGACGTACATGAGGCCCGCTGCCATGCACGCGGGCCTCGCCGCTGACCGGCACCATGCAGCGCAAATCGCCGCTTGGAGCGTCCCCGCACTTGCGCAGGCATGGGGCGTAGGGGGAAACTCACTACAGTCATGTCCCAGAGTGCGGGCGGACCGGCTCCCTTGTCGTCCTCGGGGCCAGTCCCGGTCGAGACCGGGGAGGGATGCGAACGGGCGAGGGAGTGAGTGCGGGGAAAGGCAGTGGGTACTGTCAGACGCAGGAAGGGGGCTTTACCGCTATGAAGCACCGTTTGCGCATGAGTTTCGTGGTACTGGCCGCCTGCGCGCTCGTTCTCGGCGTCGTTGCCGGGTGCGCGCCCTCAGGTGGCACGACCGGCGGCGGCACGACGACCGGCGCGAAGTCCGGTGGAACGATGTCGTTCTACATCGGTGAGCCGGCATACATCGACCCGTACAACACCCAGGAGTCCGAGGGCACGGAGGTCGAGCAGGCGCTGTTCGACAGCCTGACCCGCGTCGATCCCCTGGATCCCACCAAGCTCGGTCCCGGGGCGGCCGATTCGTGGACGGCGAACGCTGATGCGACCGTCTTCACGTTCAAGCTGAACCCGAACGGCAAGTTCGCCGACGGCACGCCGGTCACTGCGCAGGACTTCGTCTACGCGTGGACGCGTATCGTCGACCCGACCACGGTCAACACGCTGACCAAGAAGGCCGATCCGTCGATCATCAGCTACCACCTGTCGTTCGTCGTCGGCTTCGACGCCCTGGCCGCCGGCAAGACCAAGGTCCTGCCGGGCGTCAAGGCCATCGATCCGCTGACCTTCGAGGTCACCCTCTCCAAGCCGTTCGCGGACTTCCCGTTCGTCTGCGCGCACCCCGCGCTGGCGCCGGTGCCGCAGAAGCTGGTCGAGAACGGCGTCGAGGCCTCGGGCACCGTCGTTCCCTTCGGCGAGATGCCGATCGGCAACGGCCCGTTCAAGATGGCGGAGCCGTGGCAGCACAACCAGTTCATCAAGATCGTTCGCAACGACAACTACGCCGGCGCGAAGCCGTACCTCGACAGCGTCCTGTTCAAGATCTACAAGGACACTGAAGCCGCGTACACCGACTTCGTCGCGGGCAACCTCGACTTCTCGCCGATCGGGACCGGCAAGATCAAGTCCGCTCAGGACACGTATGGCACCTCGACCGACGGCTACACCGTCAACCCGGGCACGCAGGTGCTGCTCGGCGCCGAGAACGCGACGTACTACCTGATCCCGAACCTGAACGACCCGATCATGAAGAACCCGAACATCCGCAAGGCTATCTCGCTGGCGATCAACCGTCAGGCGATCTGCGACATCGTCTTCGAGGGCACTCGTCAGCCCGCGGACAACATCATCCCGCCGGGCATCGCGGGCTACAAGCCGGGCGTCTGGGCCGACACCAAGTACGACGTGACCGCCGCCAAGCAGGCGCTCGTCGACGCCGGATACCCCGGCGGCAAGGGTCCTGACGGCAAGCAGCTCGCCATCAAGCTCTCATTCAACAGCGGCGCCGGCCACGAGCCCATCATGGAGCTCGTGCAGTCCGACCTGAAGGCCATCGGAATCACCGCGACCTTCGACTCGTCCGAGTTCGCTGTCTACCTGAAGCAGCTCGACGCCGGCCAGTTCCAGATCGCTCGCCTGGGCTGGATCGCCGACTACCCGATCGCCGACAACTTCCTGTATCCGCTCTTCCAGTCGAAGTCCGGCGACAACAAGTCGAAGTACAACAACCCGGCCGTCGACACGGCGCTCGACGCCGCTCGCAAGACCGTCGACACTGCCGCTCGTATCTCCGCGTACCAGGCGATCGACGCGACGATCGCGGCCGACAACGCAGTGCTGCCGATGATGTTCTACAAGCACACTCGCGTGGGCTCCAAGCGCCTCCACAACTTCGTGTGGGACGCACAGGGTCTTGGCGACTTCGGAACCGCGTGGGTGGACTAGTCACCAGAAGGTGACTGACAGCTAGATCGCTGAGGGGTGGCAGGGCGCAAAGACCGCGTCCTGCCACCCCCCCTTGTGAACGGCTTGATCGAGACGAGGGCACTGCATGTTCCAGTACATCGCTCGTCGGGTGTTGCAGTTCGTCCCGGTGTTCTTCGGGGTGACGCTCATCCTGTTCCTCATCGCGAACTACCTTCCGGGCGCCGACCCGGTGCAGCTCAAGTTCGGCGAGAAGGCGATCCCCCCGGAGCGCAAGGCCCAGATCGTGCACCAGCTGGGGCTCGACAGGCCGTGGTACACCCAGTACATCGACTACCTCGGCTCGCTTTCCCTCGTGCACATGACCTACTACGACGGATCGGCTCCGGCGACCACGACCGCCGACGGATCTCTCACCGCCGACGGCTCTGTGGCGCTCGTGGTTCCGCGGGTTCCGGGTCCGGTGCCGAGCGGCAGCGTGATCATCCACGTGAGCGACAGCCAGATCGTCACCCGCGGGGCATGGGGCCGGTTCGCGATCGGACCTCTCGCCATCGAGTTCGACAAACCCGACCTGGGCACGTCCCTGGCCACCGGCCGGCCCGTGATCGACATCCTAGGCCAGGCCTACCCCTATACCGTCGAGCTGGCACTCGCGGCGATCCTTCTCGAGATCTTCTTCGGGATCGGCGCCGGGATCATATCGGCGGTCAAGCAGTACTCCTTCTGGGACATCCTCGTGACGCTCGTCAGCTCGGTGCTCGTTTCGTTGCCGGTGTTCTGGCTGGGCATCATGTTGCAGCAAGTCTTCGGAATCTGGTTGAAGAACGTCACAGGTGGCGCCTTCTACCTGCCACCGCTCTTCGACGGCAGCCCGGGCGCGAAGTTCCCGCACTTCGCCTATCTCATCCTGCCCGCGATCACCTTGGCGAGCGTCTCGACCGCCTACGCAGCGCGCATCATGCGCAGCCAGCTGCTCGAGGTCAACGGCGCCGACTACATCCGCACCGCGCGGGCGAAGGGCCTCTCCGCGGGCGCCGTTCTGTGGAAGCACGCGATGAAGAACGCGATGATCCCCGTCGTGACGTTCATCGGTCTCGATTTCGGAGCGATGCTCGCCGGCGCGATCCTCACCGAGACGGTGTTCAACTGGCCAGGCATCGGATGGACCATCTACAAGGCCATCGTCGGGAAGGACTTCCCGATAGTGTTCGGCGGCGTCACCGTTGTCCTGTTCGTCGTCATGTTCGTCAACCTGATAGTGGACGTGTCCTACGCGTTCCTGGATCCCAGGATCCGCTATGGCGGGACAGGTGAATGACGATGAGTGAACACGACAAGCACGAGCGCCACGACGAGCGGGCACTCGTGGAGAACCATCCGGTTCGCGACTCGCGTGCCGGCCTGCCCGCAGGTCCCCCGATCACGGAGGAGCTCGCGCACTTGCACAACGATGCCGTGGCCGACCGTCACGACAACGATGCGGCGGGCCGCACGCTGTGGGGCGACGCCTGGCGGCGACTGCGCCGCAACAGGCTCGCCCTGATCGCCCTCATCTGGCTGGTTCTGATGGTCACGGCCGCGGTGAGCGCCGATCTGTGGGTCTCCAGGCTGTTCGGGGATCCGGCTACGATAAACAGCGCTACGGCGATGAGCAACCGCCTGCTCAGCCCCACCCTTGCACACCCTCTCGGCACCGACACCATGGGCCGTGACATGCTCGGACGCCTCATCTACGGAGCGCGTGCGTCGCTCACCGTCGGGTTGTCGGCGGTCGTGATCTCGGTGGTGATAGGGCTGCTGCTCGGTGCTCTGTCCGGGTTCTACCCGGGTATCACCGACTCGCTGATCATGCGCATGACCGACATCTTCCTTGCGTTCCCGTACATCCTCTTCTGCATCCTCATCCTTGCGATGCTGCCCACCAGCGCGCGAGGGATCGGCCCGGTGATCCTGTCCATCGGACTGCTCGGCTGGCCGAGCTTCGCGAGGCTGTTCCGAGGTTCGGTACTCTCGGTGAAGGAGAACGACTATGTGGACGCCGGCCGCGCGATCGGCGCGTCCGACTCGAGGCTGATGTTCCGTCACATCATGCCAAATGCTATCGCGCCCGTGATCGTCTATGCGACCATGTCCATCGGTGGCGCGATACTCACCGAGGCCGCGCTGTCGTTCCTCGGGCTCGGCATCCAGCCGCCCGAGATCTCCTGGGGCCGCATGATCACTGACGGCCAGCGCCTGATGGACACCAACCCCGGTCTCGTCTTTTGGCCGGGTCTCATGATCATCCTCACGGTGGTCTCGTTCACCCTGCTGGGCGACGGCCTGCGCGACGCCCTCGACGTAAAGATGAAGGACTAGGCATGGCCGAACACCTGCTCGAGGTCGACGACCTCACGATGTACTTTCACACCCGCGACGGCGTCGTCAAGGCCGTCGACGGTGTCAGCTACACGCTCGACAAAGGCGAGACGCTCGGAGTCGTCGGCGAGTCCGGTTCCGGCAAGTCGGTGACAGCGCTCACGATGATGGGCCTGATCCAGATGCCCCCGGGCAAGGTCGAGCGCGGCGACGCCAGGTTCAAGGGCCGTTCGCTCATCACCATGAAGGAAGAGGAGGTCCGCAAGATCCGCGGCAACGAGATCGCGATGATCTTCCAGGACCCGATGACGTCGCTGAACCCGGTCTACCGGGTGGGGCTCCAGGTCGCCGAGCCGCTCATGATCCACAAGGGGATGTCGAAGCGGGACGCGATCAAGCAGGCCGTCGAGCTGCTGCGTCTCGTCGGTATCCCGAACCCCGAGGCGCGCGTGAAGGACTACCCGCACCAGTTCTCGGGCGGGATGCGTCAGCGCGCGATGATCGCGATGGCGCTGGCGTGCGACCCGGACGTGCTCATCGCCGACGAGCCCACCACCGCGCTCGACGTGACGATCCAGGCGCAGATCACCGAGCTGATGCAGGAACTGCAGAAGCGCACGGGTTCCGCGATCATCATGATCACCCACGACCTCGGCGTGGTCGCCGACATGGCCGACCGCATCTTGGTCATGTACGCGGGCCGGATGGTCGAATACGGGACGACCGACGAGGTCTTCTATCGCCCGCTGCACCCGTACACGTGGGGGCTCATGGACTCGATCCCGACACACAACCTCGTCGAGAAGAGCGAGCTGTGCCCGATCAAGGGTCAGCCGCCCAGCCTCGTCAACCTGCCTTCGGGCTGCTCGTTCCACCCCCGCTGCCCGTACGCGCAGCCCAAGTGCGTGACCGACGTGCCCGCGTACCGTCTCGTAGACGGCACGCACGGCGCGTCCTGCCATTTCGCGGGCAATCCGGACTTCGTCCGCGGATGTTCGCTGGAGGTGATGGTCTAGATGAGCCTCCTCGAAGTCAAGGACCTTGTGAAGTACTTCCCGATACGCAAAGGCGTGCTCATGCGCCAGGTCGGGGACGTGAAGGCGGTGGACGGTGTCTCCTTCGAGCTCGAGAAGGGGGAAACGCTTGGCTTGGTCGGCGAGTCGGGATGCGGCAAGTCCACGACCGGCCGCTGCATAATGCGCCTTGTCGAGCCGACCTCGGGATCGATAACGTTCGACGGCCGCGACGTCCGCGCGCTGCGCGGCGCCAGCCTCAAGGCTTTCCGCCGCGACGTGCAGATCATGTTCCAGGACCCGTACGCAAGCCTGAATCCCCGATTCACGATCGGCGAGATCATCGGCGAGCCGCTACTGGTGCACGGGACCGGGAACGCTTCAGAGCGGATGGCCCGCGCGAAGGACCTGCTCGAGATCGTCGGCCTGAACCCCGAGCACATCAACCGCTACCCGCACGAGTTCTCGGGCGGGCAGCGTCAGCGCATCGGCATCGCGCGCGCGCTCGCGCTGCAGCCGAAGGTCATCGTCTGCGACGAGCCGGTTTCCGCACTGGACGTGTCGATCCAGGCGCAGGTGCTGAACCTTCTCGACAAACTGCAGGACGAGTTCGACCTGACCTACCTGTTCATCGCTCACGACCTCTCGGTCGTCCAGCACATCTCGGACAGAGTAGCGGTCATGTATCTGGGCCAGATCGTCGAGATCGCCGACTGGCGCAGCCTGTACTCCGCTCCGCACCACCCGTACTCCCAGTCGCTGCTCTCTGCCGTGCCTGTCCCGGACCCGGATGTCCAGAAGACCCGCAACCGCATCCTGCTGCCGGGCGATCCGCCGAGCCCGATCGATCCACCCAGTGGCTGCCGGTTCCATACCCGTTGCCCGATCGCCCAGTTCCCGATCTGCGCCGATCAGCAGCCGGAGCTGCGCGAGGTCGCTCCCGGGCACCGGGCGGCGTGCCACTTCGCGGCGCCGAACCCGATCCCCCTGGACAAGGCATGTGCGACGATCATCGGGGACGAGCCGTGCTCGCCGTACGATAAGTACGTCGCCGAGGGCGGCACACACAGCTAGCGCCGAAGGCACTCACGGCATCGTTCGGAGGGGTTGGCGCTCCGCGGGGTGCTTGCTATACTCCGAATCCGCGCCTCCTCCCTCGGGTGGCGGCGCGACAAGTCCGAGTGGCGGAACGGCAGACGCGCTAGGTTGAGGGCCTAGTGAGGGCAACCTCGTGGGGGTTCAAATCCCCCCTCGGACACCAGGAACGAATGAGCGGCTCTCCCGGAAACAGGGGAGCCGCTTTCGTTGATCGCCGGCCGACGCCACTCCTCTCGCGGTCGTTCACCACGGCTGCACTCGCGCCGC
>Ga0209748_1001254_pt1 | contig 12656 bp, 10 predicted proteins | sample BarGraIncu00421A_FD_185490 | JGI IMG/M metagenome (GOLD analysis project Ga0209748, IMG submission 185490) | Arctic peat soil microbial communities from Barrow, Alaska - Barrow Graham LP Incubations 004-21A (SPAdes) (version 2) | ecosystem: Environmental > Terrestrial > Soil > Wetlands > Peat... | reverse complement strand
GGTCGCAGCGGATACGGGTTCCAGCATCAGCGGAAACCGCATTGACCTGTTCTTCAACTCGTATGGTGACGCGTGCAACTGGGGCCGCCGATCGGTCAGAGTCTACGTCCTTCCCATCACACGAAATCAGCTCTACAGCAAGCTTGGCATGAAGTAAGATGAATATTGTGTAACAGTGAACCCCCCGGCAGGGATGCCGGGGGGTTCACTAGTTCGGTCGCTCAATACTTCCTTCAGGTCACTCTGATCTTGACGCCGTCACCGTCCAGCACGACTTTGTGAGCGGGTCCGTCCCATGTGGTGCCGTAGTGTGAGACGTAGAGGACGCACGTGTGGATCATGGCATGCTCAGAGGCCGCGTTCGCGGATGAGGACCGGCTCTCCGTCTTCGATGAGGACTTCTGGCAGCAGAGGGCGGCCGTTGTAGGTTGAACTCATGGACCATCCGTACGCGCCCGTGTCGCAGATGGCAAGAAGGTCTCCCTGCTCAGGCAGCGGCATGGGGACGTCCCGGGCGAAGCAGTCTGCGGACTCGCAGACGGGGCCGACGATGTCGCACGGGGTTGGCTCTGAATCTCTCCGGGTCACTGGGAGGATCGCATGATGCGCCTGGTACAGCGCGGGACGAATGAGGTCGTTCATGCCGGCGTCCACGACCACAAACGTCCTGGCATAGCGCTTGCGGTACAGGACACGTGTCACCAGCGTGCCTGCGTGTCCCACAATGTACCTGCCCGGTTCAAACCACAGCTTCATGCCTTTGGGGACGTCACGGCGCAGGAGAGCCTTCAGGTCCTCCACGGCAAAGTCGGCGCCTTCCCCATAGTTGATGCCGAATCCTCCTCCCATGTCCAGAGTGCTCACAGGGATGCCGTCGCCCATCAGGGAGTCACGCAGTTCCAGTAGGCGCGCCAGAGTCTTGCGATAGGGCTCGAGGCTCGTGATCTGACTGCCGATATGGCAGGAAATGGTGTCGGGCACCAGCCCGGCGTCCATGGCCAGCCGGAACGCGTCAGGGGCGGCGTCGATCGGGATGCCGAACTTGTTCTCCTCTGTCCCGGTGGTGATGTACTGATGGGTGTGTGCATCGACGCCGGGGTTGATGCGGATGCCGACATGGGCGCCCGCTCGCAGGCGGGCAATCGCAGCCAGCTCCTCCTCGCTTTCGGCGTTAATGAAGATGCCGAGATCCAGCGCAAATACCAGTTCTTCCTGTGTCTTTCCGACACCGGAGAAAACGATGCGGTCCGCAGGACAGCCGGCATCCAGGGCTGCCTGGATTTCTCCCCGGCTCACCGTGTCGGCCCCGAAGCCCATGCTGAAGACAAGCGCGAGGAGTGCAGGGTTCGCGTTGGCCTTGACGGCGTAGCGGAGTGATCCGATCGTGCCGAGACTCTGCATCAGACGGGCGGCCTGCCCGCGGATCGAGGAGGCCGAGTAGACGTAGACAGGTGTGCCGTATTCCCTCGCAATGCTGGCGAGAGGCAAATGGTCAAGCATGAGATCCGAGCCCTGGTATGCGAGGTTGTTGTTCATCCTGGTCCTTTCTGGCATGATACCGTGCATCTGCCGTTGGGCGAGACGATGGTCCGAGCATCCGGGTTGCCCCCACCCAATCATTTTATCATGCACTCGTGGGCCGTCCTGTCAAGTGAGCGTCCCATCAGGCGTCGCAGTTGTCCTTGAAGCCCGTCGCCCACCCCGTATACTGAGCACAGCACGGATGACCGCATAACCGTCGAACCTGCACGGAGAATACGATATTGCCCTGGAGGATCAACTATGGAACCTGTGAAGTACTGTATCGAGTGTGGCAAACCTCTGCCGCCCGAATCGAAGCATTGCCCAAATTGTGGAGCCGACGTCACCGACCTGCATCCGGCCCCGTCGGATGACGTTCAGGAGGCGACTCCGGCACCACCGACCCAGGAACCTCCCCCTCAGCCCGCGCAGGCGGCGCCCTATGGGGGACCCGGCGCAGCGCCCAGGAGCCCGTCTGACAGCGCGTCTGCGTACTCCAAGGCGACCGCAGCTCCAGGCCTTCAGCGCACGCGCGGTGCCGCATCGCCAAAGCGGCTGGGTGGCGGGTTCATTGCCATCCTTGGCGGCGTCGCCATGCTGGTGGCGCAGGGTTTCTCCGTGAGCAAGGGAAACTCGCTGGACCTGCTGAGGATCGGACTGGGCCTCCTGTGCCTGGTGAGCGGGGTCGTTGCACTCGTGGTACGGGGGTGGGGCTGGGTCATCCTTGGGGCGCTCCTGAGCGGTGGCTTCTTTGCCCTCGGCGGCCTCGAGCTATATCAGACGGTGCAGTGGATTAGGGCGATGGCCCCCGCGGAAGCGACGGTCTGGACTATGCAGAACGGAGGCATCATCTGGATAGGCGGTATAATGCTGGGCATGATTGCCTTCATCAGGGCATTCCAGTCGCTGTTCCGGCGCAGGAGGCAAGCTGTGCCGGATTCGTGACAGGGCTGACCGGCCACGGTGCGTAACACAGTTCGACCCTGTTGGTTCGACGGCATAGTCTGCTACACTACTGACTCGAAACCATGAGACTCTACAAGTCACGCAGTTCATACACGACAGCTCCTCGCGCATCCAGGAGTGCGGACGGGGCCCGCTATCATGCTGGATCCCGCTACAAAGTGGCGCGTTCGGCTGGGCCGGAAGAGGCGCGCTCTGGCTGGCGCGATTCGGAGAAACTGTCAAAGGCGAAGCGCGGCCTGCCGATCTTCCTGGCATTCTCCGTTATCCTGGCGATGGTTCTGCCCATTTTCTTTGGACAGATCAGGCGCGTCATGGCGCCGGAAGGTGAAACTGTTGTCCACATCCAGGCGACCCAGAAGGGGACGGCATGGTCGGGACGCCTCGCCTTCCGGTTGAATGGAGCGCAGCAGTGGACCGGCTCAATGGTCCCCTACGAAGTCATTGTGCGCCCAGGTGTCTACACCTTGACCGTGACCCGCGGCGGACCTCCTGACACCAGGCTGCTCAGCGTTGCACCGGTGGGTTCGCAGCTGGGTCGCGCCGGAGAGACGATCACGTTCACGGCGGAGTTCGCTGCTCCATAGATCTCGGTTTCCAGTTCCACTCCTGATACTCGGACACACTCGCCGGGGTGACGTCCAGGCAAACAGAGGTGCGAAGCACGGTGGAACGCGGCCTGGACCACGGTGCCTGGTCCGTCCTGCACCAGATGTATCCCTTGGCGTTTATCCCGGTTATCCAGATTAGTCTCGACGTGTCGCTTGCACCGGAACAGCGGATGGAGATGGGCAGAAGCCTGTCCCCACTTCGCGACGAGGGGATCCTCATTCTCGGCAGTGGCAATGTCGTCCATAATCTTGGGCTGGTGGACGGGGGCGACGAGCAGGCTCCTGCGTACGTATGGGCGCAAACGTTTGACCGGTGGGTTGCGTCGAGTCCAGGAACCTTGAGGAATTGACTCAGTACCGGACTGTGGCACCGTTCTCGGAGCTGGTGGTTCCGACCGACGAGCACTACATCCCCCTCCTCTACATCGCCGGATTGTGCAGGCCCGACGATGTGCTTGCCACGGTGTTCGAGGGCTTCCAAAACGCCTCGCTTTCCATGCGGTGCATCCAGGTGGGCTAGTCCGGGCGGCCGGATCCGTATTGCGACCGACGCCCGCGTTCTTCACAGGATAGGGCGTACGAAACCCCTTCCGGCGGCGTACCAGAGGTGACAGCATCTACGGGTGCTGCACTCCGGGGGTGACCCCGTAAGAAGGGAGAATACAATGAAGAAAACGATAGGCAGTGTTGTCTTGGCAGTTGTCATCGCCGGGCTCCTCACGGGCGGCATGGCCATAGCATCAGCAGCGACCAAGGTGCGGAACGTGACGACGCCACAGGGTACTAGTGCTAATGTCGTCTTGGTGACGGGTACGGTTACAGAGGTTTTGACTGCTGGTACGACTGAGAACGGCGGAGGTTTCATGGGTATGTTCCGCCGTGGATCTGCGGGTTATGCGAAGATCAAGCAGGCCGACAGCACCATCGTGACGGTGGTCCTTGGACATGACTACGCTGACGTCACCGTGAAGGTTGGCGATGCGGTCAAGATCGAAGGCTTCAGGACACCGATGGATGCGGACGCTATCATGGCTACCTCGTTCACGGGCGCTGACGGCAAGACCGTAACTCTCAATGGCAGGGGACTCGGAGGTTGCGGCGGTCGGGTCGATGGACAGGGCACCGACCGTGGGTTCCGTGGTGGTATGATGGGTGGATGGTCTGGCAGCAATGTTGCTCCGACCACATCCACTGGTTTGTAAATCCTTCTCTCTCATATGTGTGCTCGAGGCCCCTGCGTCAGCAGGGGCCTCGATGCTATTCTGCACTTCCCGCCACGGGTCCAGCCTGCCCCTGGTGGGCTGGTTGCCAACTTCCGATGGCAATGAGGTATACTGTCTAAGATACGGGTGCTCTGCCGGAAGGCGCTCCGGGTCCAGGCCGCAACAAAAGTGAAATCGCTGCACAGGGGGTTCACGTGTCAAACAAGTTCAGCATGAACGTCGGTAGCAAGTCGTTCGACGTCGAGATTGAGGAAATCGGTGCAGGAAGCAGACCCGACTTGGTATCTGCATCCTCCAATATGGCTCCGGCTCACAAGGTCGGCATCATGGAGACGATCCTCCGGGATGCGCAGCAGTCGCTCATTGCCACCCGCATGACCACGAAGGAGATGGAGCCTGCGTTCGAGGCGATGGACGCGGTTGGGTATCACTCCATCGAGATGTGGGGTGGGGCGACCTTCGACTCCTGCCTGCGCTTTCTCCACGAAGACCCATGGGAACGTCTGCGCGTGGTGCGCCGGGCCATGAAGCATACCAAGTTGCAGATGCTGTTGCGCGGCCAGAACGTCCTCGGCTACAAGAATTACGCCGACGATGTCGTGGACGCCTTTGTCGAGAAGTCCCTCAAGAACGGCATCGACATCATCCGTGTGTTTGACGCCCTCAACGACATGCGCAACGTCGAACGCGCCATCCGGACGACCAAGAAACTGGGCGGCACCGCTCAAGGCTGCATCGTCTACACCATTGCCCCGACGTATACGATCGACAAGTACGTTGGTATCGCCCGCGAGCTCGAACAGATGGGCGTCGACAGCCTCGCCATCAAAGACATGGCGGGCCTTCTCACGCCATATGCGACCTATGACCTGGTGGCAGCGCTCAAGAAGATGACTAGCCTGCCCATCCAGATCCACAGCCACTATACGACGGGTCTGGCTGGACAGTCGTACCTCAAGGGGATCGAGGCGGGGGCCGACGTCGTCGACTGCGCCATCTCCCCCTTCGCGTTGGCGACCTCCCAGCCCTGCACGGAGACGATGGTGGCCGCGCTCAAGGGCACGCCGTACGACACAGGTATCGACCTCGAAGCCCTGAACGCCGTGGCGCAGTTCTTTATTCCGGTCCGCGAGAAGGCGCTGGAGTCGGGCTTGCTGGACGCCAGAGTGATGGGGGTCGACGTGAACGCGCTCATCTATCAGCTGCCCGGTGGCATGATCTCCAACATGGTCAGCCAGCTCAAGCAGGCCAACATGCTTGACCGGTACGAGGAGGTTCTCAAGGAAGTGCCGCAGGTGCGTGCAGACCTGGGCTACCCACCCCTTGTCACCCCTACGTCGCAAATTGTCGGCACGCAGGCCGTGTTCAACGTGATGTTGGGCCGGTACGTGCAGTGCACCAAGGAGACCAAGGCACTCGTCAGGGGCGAGTACGGCCGGTCGTCGGTGCCGATCTCTGACGAGATCAAGCGACTCATCATCGGTGACGAACCGACCATCGACTGCCGTCCTGCCGACCTGATCGAACCCCAGATGGCCAAGTTCCGTGAGGAGATCAAGGAGTACGTCCAGCAGGAGGAGGACGTCCTGTCCTATGCCATTTTCCCGCAGGTCGCCCTCGATTTCTTCAAGTGGCGGAAGGAACAGCAGGAGAACAAGGTCTGATCGACCGTTTTTTGTCCAACCAGTTGTCGGGTTCGGTGCCCAGAACCCCAGCTTTCCCCTTGCCTCTCGCTTGACAAAAAAAATCGTTCGTGTAATGTTCAGGTAGATGTTGGCATGCCTTGCCGTGCGTCGTGGTGCAATAGGAACGTGCACTGTGTGTGGAGTCTGTTGGCGCATCTTTGCCAATTGGTAACCGTGCCTGAGTAACTCAGGTCAATGAATGCTATGACTGCCTGCAAGGAAGGAGGTGCTTGCCGACCACCGTTCTACCTGAAATTGTCTTCAGCAACTACTCTGATAAGGAAGGAGAATTACATGAGGAGATTCCTGTCTATTGTTCTTGCAGTCTTTATGCTGCTTGCTGTCTGTTCCCCAGTCCTCACTGCGCGCGCTGCTGGCTTCAAGGATGTCGCTGCGTCGTACTGGGCATTTGATGAGATCACCGCCCTGGCCGCGAAGAAAGTTCTCGCTGGCTACCCCGACGGCACCTTTAAGCCCGGGGGCAAGGTCACCCGCGAAGAGTTCGCCAAGATGATCGTTGTCGCTAAGGGCCTCGCCCTGGTGAAACCCGCCAAATCCACATTCACCGATGTTGCAACATCCCGCTGGTCATACGGCTATGTCGAAGCCGCCGTCAAGGCCGGCTACATTAAGGGCATCGGTGGCGGGAAGTACGCCCCCGCGTCCCAGATCAAGCGTCAGGACATGGCTGTCCTGCTGGTCCGCGTCATCGGGAAGGAGGCTGAGGCCAATACCATCAAGGAGTCCGTCGCCTTCGCCAACGACGAGTCCAAGATCGGCACCTACGCGATTGGCGCTGTCACCATCGCCGTCCGTCCGCGTGTCCAGCTCCTGACGTGGGACAAGCTTCGCAACGTGAACCCCACCGTGTCCGCCACCCGTGGCGACTGTGCGTTCGCTATCTACAACACTGTGACGCCTCCTGCCACCGGCAAGAAGACCCTGACGATGGCTGAGGAGAACGCTCCCGAGAACCTGTTCCCGCTCATCTCCGACTCCGCGTATACGCTGAAGGCCGTGACCTTCCTGGCCAGCGAGCCGATCTCGGTGACCCCCTACGGCGTTCCTTTCCCCGAGATGGCCAAGTACGTCCCGACGCTTGCGAACAAGCACCTCATCCGCAACGCTGACGGCACTGTCATCACCGACGTGGAGCTCCGCAAGGGGCTGAAGTGGTCCGACGGCCAGCCTGTCACCATCGACGACTACATCTTCTCACATCAGCTCTATATGTCCACGGACATCCAGGTAGTTTCCCGCTCACCCATGGAGCTGGTTACGAAGATCGTGAAGGTCAACAATCTCAAGTGCCGCATCTATTGGAAGAGCTGGGACGCCTACATCCCAATCGGCTGGTACATCTACCCGAAGCACATCCTGGGACCCCAGTTCGCCAAGGACCCCAAGAGCATCAACACCTCCCCCTTCAACAACAAGCCGGTGTACTGTGGCCCGTACACGGTCAAGACCTTGGTCGCAGACCAGTATATGACCTTAGCTGCCAACAAGGACTGGTTCGGCGGTCAGCCCGTCTTCGACACTATCACCGAGCGGTTCATCACCGCCACCAACACCCTGCTGATCAACCTGCTGGCCGGTCAGATCGACGTCTCCTCGGAGTCGCTGCCCATTGATCTTGCCCAGCAGTTCGAGTCAAAGATGGGCAAGAGCTTCAACGTGTACTACAACAAGTCCACTTCTGCAGGTATCATCGAGTGGAACCTGACCACCGCGTGGTTCAAGGACAAGCGCGTTCGCCAGGCCTTCTACTACGGTATCGACCGCAAGACCATCACCCTGAAGGCTCTGGTTGGTACTGACGCCGTCCTGTCGCCCCTGTCCTCCGGTTCCGCCTACTTCAAGCCAGTCCTGGCCAAGTATGCGTATAATCCCGCCAAGGCAAACGCGCTCCTGGATGCCGCCGGCTGGAAGTGGAACGCTGCCAAGACGCAGCGCACCCTTCCGGGTGGCACCGCAGCCATCCTGAAGATCCCGTATTCGGAGGGCGCCACCTTCCGTGAACGCGAAGTCACCCTGATGGAGCCCATGCTCGCCAAGCTCGGCGTCAAGATCGAGCACAACCCCATGGACTTCAACGCTTTGCTGGATGCTGCTACTGCCGGAACCTTCATCGTCAACCTGCACGGTATCAGCTTCGACAACTATGACGTATTCGGATCAGTGTTCGCCTTCCGCAGCGATCAGATTCCCACTGAGAAGAACGGCATGAACGGCCAGAACAACTACCGCTACAGCAGCGCCGACATGGACAAGTGGCTCAACACAGCGCAGAAGGCCACCACGGCTGCTGCCCTCAAGGTAGCCTACTCTCACATCCAGGACATCTTTGCTGAAGATCTTCCGTGCTTGTATCTCGAACAGCGCATCTATCCCGACGAAGTCCGCAAGGGTCTCAAGGGCTACGACCACTTCTTCTCCTCCACCGTCTACAACAACTGGAACGTCCAGTACTGGTATTGGTTCAAGTAGGCAACACCTGATACACAGCACCACGAGAAAAGACATCGCATAGCTCCAAGGCCCCGCGCCGGCAAGGGTGCGGGGCCCCCTTCATGTCCAGCGCGATCGCTGTATACTGTCTGCCACGACAGGGGGTCGTCATGGATTATGGCCCATTGCATGTGCAGGGACAGGATGATCAGCAACGGACGAACGGTACCGGCGGAGACATGCCCACCGGATACCGTCCCTGTCCTTTTTGCCATTCCGTCATCCCATGGGAGTCCGAACGGTGCCCATCCTGCGGACGTGTCCTGATAGAGCGCGTGGGGCCTGGTCCCTCACAGACACCCCCGTCTGTGTCCCGCTCGGCGAGGCGGATCTCATGGTGGTCAGCCAGCGCATGTCCAGCGCTGGCACGCGTCCGAAACGCCGTAGTGCGTGCCGGGCAGCGTTCCTGGACGGGAATGCACTCGACTCCGCGGGATTCGTGGTCGACGACGAGCCAGGGTACCTCATGGTCTGCATTCCAGCCGGCCCGGCACCCTGTGCGCTCATGGTGGCTGGGTTCCATCCCCACACCCACGGAACAGGAGCGTCAGATCTTGTTTATCACCTCCGTCCTGATGGTCGTGCTGTTCATCGTCGCGCTCCTCATCAGATAGCCGTCCGAAAAGGAGGTGGCTGGTATGATGCACTGGGAACTCTTTCCGCCCCTTCTGGCAGTGATTGTTGCCTACCTGCTGGGGTCCATCCCGACGGCGGTCATCGTGGCACGGCGGACAGGTGTCGACATCCGGGAGGTGGGCGACGGAAACATGGGGGCACGCAATGTGGCGCGCACCATCGGAGCCGGTCCTGCCGTGATCGTGGCACTCTGCGATTTTCTCAAGGGAGCGGCGGCAATCCTGCTGGCACGGGCTCTCGGCCTCTCGCAGGGCTGGGTTCTTGCCGCGGCCTGGGCGGCCGTGCTTGGCCACGACTTCCCGCTGTTCGCGCACTTCCACGGGGGACAGGGTCTGGCGACCACGTTAGGGACCCTGCTCGTGCTGATGCCACTTGAGATGGCGGCAGCACTGGGGCTGTTCGGCGCCCTGTACCTGCTGACACACAACTCCGATCTGGGCGCGAGCATCGGCCTCGCGTGTGGCCTGTACATGGAGTACCGAGCGGGGCGCTCACAGGTGCTGTTATTCCACATGGCGGTGTCGCTGGTGGCCGTTCCCACGAAGAAGCTGCTCGACCGCCACCGGCGCCTTGCCATCCAGCGCCACCAGGCCGGACTGGTGTAGAAACGCGCCATACCTGATACCGAAAAGAGTCTGTCACGAGGGACCACAGAAGCGCGCCGCCGTCGCTATGAAAGATGCGACAAAGACCGCGGCGTCGGGTGGGTGGAACTCATCCCGCATGGCGTAGCGACCAGATCGGGTCCGTGCCTGCTTCAACCGGCGATGCGAAACCAGTGGAAGACGGCCAGCTTGTAGAAGTCGAGCAGAGTACTGTACAGCACGATGGCTAGGAGCATGACTGCTAGAACGTTCAGTGGCAGTGGCACCATGAGAATGCCGCGCGAAGCTATGAACCCGATAACCAGCAGGTCGCCCAGCGTGCTCAGGATAAGTGCCCGTCCCGGCCGCGATTGCCAGAAGTGGCGACGCTCGCGGACCAGATACACGTTGGCCTGTCCAGTCAGGACCAGCATGACAAAGACCAAAGTCTGCAAGTGAGGCAAGTCATAGTGGAGGATGCTGGTTCCGACGTACAGCGTGCCAAATGCGACTGCTAGCCAGGCGAGAGCCAGCAGGAGAGCGCTACCGGTCAATTGCGACACACGCCATCGATCCGGCAGTTGTGACGCTGTTGCCGTGTCAGAGGCAAGGGACATAGTCACAAAGTCATTGGCGAACAGGAGCAGGATGATGAGGCGCGGCGACGTGACAAAGTGGCCGGTCAGGAAGAATGCTACGGCGAGAAACAGGGCTATTTGCAGGGTCTTGATGATCTTGTTGAGGGTATAGCTCAGCATGCGCTGGTAGATCTGGCGTCCCGTCGTCACGACCGTAACGATTCCGCCGAGACCCGGGCTGGTCAGGATAGCGCTTGCAGCTACTCGTGCGACATCCGTCGCATTGGAGACGGCGATACCTACCTCCGCCTGTTTGAGAGCGGGCGCGTCGTTGATGCCGTCGCCGGTCATGCCGACAATGCTACCAGCATGCTGGGAGCGCTGAACCAGCGCGTACTTGTCTTCCGGAAGTACTCCGGCCACGATGTCGCAGTCTAGGCTACCTGTGCCGGGCATGTTGTCCTGCAGTGTGACCGCATCACATGCGTGTGTGCCCAGCCCGATTTGTGCGGCGATGCTGCGAGCAGTCTCGGGTGTGTCTCCGGTGACCATCACAACTTTGATGCCGAGGTCCCTGAGATTACGGACCAGCTCTGCCGAGTCAGTGCGTGGTGGGTCCTCGAGTGCCAGCAATCCAGCCATAACCAGATGGTCCTCTGGCCCGGATGCCACAGCGAGCACACGGTTTCCCCTCGCAGCAAGGCGCTCGACATCCTGTGCAAAGGGTTGACCGTCTAAGACGAGGGCTTCAACGACTTGAGGAGAGCCTTTGATAATATGGGTGCTGACACCGTCCTGAGCAACAACCGCTTCCGTGCGCTTGGTTGCCGAATCAAATGGGATGAAGCTGGAAATGGTGGCCGTACCGGGGGAGATGCCTGACTCGCGTGCGCGCGTGATGATGGCAAGGTCGAGAGGGTCCTGCGAGCGCTCGTCCGAACATAGCAGCGCCAGGCGCAGGATGTCGTCCTGTGTCATACCCGGCACTGGAACAATGTCGACCAGCTTCAGCCGGTTTTCCGTAATCGTTCCTGTCTTATCACTAAACAGCACGGTCATGGCAGCCGCTTCTTCGATGGCTGAAAGGCGAGTTACCAGAACCCCACGGCTGGCCAACTCCTGAGCGCCGACCGCAGAGGCAAGGGTAAAGACGGCGGGCAGTGCGACGGGCACAGAGGAGACCAATAACATCAGCGAAAAGGAGACTGTGTCCAGCAGCGGGATGGTGTGTGCCCAAGAGTAGACCAGGACGCCAATAACTAGCAGCACATCCAAGACAAGCAGGTACTTCACAATGCCGAGAATGGTTTCCTGTAGATGGCTGGCGGTCTTTGCCGAACCGACCAGCTGGGCAGTCCGTCCGAAATAGGTATGGGTGCCGGTGCTTGTAACTTTGCCGCTAGCCTCGCCGCGCTTCACAACGCTGCCGGCATAGATGCTATTACCGTCGGCTGCATCTACTGGCAGCGATTCACCGGTCAGTGCAGACTGGTCGATAGACAGATTGCCGTCTGATAGGGTCATGTCTGCAGGGACCAGATCCCCCATGCGCAGGTGGACAATATCGTCGGGCACCACCACCCGTGAATCCATTGTCTGCCACGTGCCGTCGCGCAGGGCCCTGACGTGGACCACCAGACGCTGCTGTAGAAGTTTCAGCGCGTCCTGCGCCCGGTGCTCCTGGACAAAACTGATGACGGCGTTGAAAACGATGAGCGCGCCGATGATGGTAGCCTGAGTGTAGTGGTGCGTAACCAGCTCAAGGGCCAGGCTGACCTCGAGCATCCAGGGGACAGGACCCCATACCTTACGGAACAGAACCAGCCATGAGGGGTCATGGCGTTGAGGAATCTCGTTGGGCCCGATCTGTTCAAGTCTCTTCTGCGCTTCCGCGCTTGACAATCCTTGTTCCATGGGTTTCTCCCGTACCTGTGGACTGTTCATTTTGTCGGCGGTCCCCTGCAAGTATACTAACATGGTATATTATTTCGTTGACGATGTGCATGAGTCAATTCCCTCGAGGACTCCGACTACTGCATTGGATGCGACGGCTCTGCTCTACGCGACCTCCTCTGCCTGGACCGCCTGGATGTGGTGCCTCATGGGAAAGTATTGGTCAGCATGGCGCGTGACAGCCATGCTCAGTTTTGGAATGTCTGGGCTTCAGTCTCCTCACGGAGGTTGACATCACAATGAAATGAATATATATTCATATCATACAAGGAGATGACATGCCAGGACGACAGGTTGCCCGCAGGTGCGGTACATATGACCGAGCACAGCCCTTCTGTCCAGAGGCTATAGAGACGTTGCACATCCTTGGGGCCGACGAAATGGAGGCGTT
>Ga0209748_1001252_pt1 | contig 12659 bp, 9 predicted proteins | sample BarGraIncu00421A_FD_185490 | JGI IMG/M metagenome (GOLD analysis project Ga0209748, IMG submission 185490) | Arctic peat soil microbial communities from Barrow, Alaska - Barrow Graham LP Incubations 004-21A (SPAdes) (version 2) | ecosystem: Environmental > Terrestrial > Soil > Wetlands > Peat... | reverse complement strand
GGCCAGGCGAACGGGACCATCGCGAGATACCCGAGCGCGTAGAGCGCCCCCCGACGAAGCGACAGCAGCTGGGCCATGCTCACGACGCCGGCCCACCGCATCCTGAGGCGCGCCTGCTTCGAGGACGCACCCCCATGATGCAGGACTCGAGACGATGCGTCGTAGAGAAGGCGCCAACCGGCGTCTCTCAGGCGTTGGCACAGTTCGACGTCCTCGCCGTACATGAAGAAGTCGTCACGGAACAGACGACCGGATAACGCCGCGCGGCGCAGAAGCATGCACGCGCCGCTGAGCACTTCGACCTCACCGGTCGACAGGTGGTCCCATTCGTTCATGAGGTAGTGCCCGAACCGCCCGTCTGGGTACACGCGGTTGAGATGCGTGATATTAGAGAATTCGCCGAGGATCGACGGGTCGCGGCGTCCGCCCTCGAACTGAACCGATCCGTCAGGGCTCACCAAGACGGGACCGACCGCACCCAATCCCGCGTCGAGCGACAGAGCAGCCACGAGGTTTCCGATCGTCCCGGGTTCGACCTCGGCATCGCTATTGAGAAGCAGGATGAGCTCCGCGGTCGAGTGCTCGAAGGCAAGGTTGTTGCCCTGGGCGAATCCGAGGTTCTGCTCAGCAACGATCACGCGCACGTCCGGGAACTCACGCTCGATCATCTCGGCGCTGCCGTCCGTGGATGCGTTGTCGACAACCCATACCGTGTCTGGCCTCACCTTGGACGCGCCGAGTGAGCGAACGGCCGTCCGTAGCAGATCGCGAGTGTTATAGCTGACAATGATGGCGTCGATGGTCGTCATGTGGTCCCTTTAGGTGAGAGCGTGGATGCACACCGGATTCTGCCACAGCTCTCGATCCCCTGCGCCATGGACCTCCACGCCTTCGATCATCGCGGGTCCTTCGTCCGGCAGTACCAGCGGCACGAGCGTCGGCTAGCTGACTTGGCAACGAATCGCCGCTACGACAGAGTCGCCCCTTCACCGCGTCGGGGCAGCGTCCCGAGGAACAGGGCCGACGTCACATTCCAAGAGGACAGCGCTCGCGCGACTGCAAGCGACACGCCGACCGTGACGCACGTCACGACCAGGACCGCGAGTATCCCCCTGGGCAGCGGAAGAGACAGAGAGGTTGCCCAAACGCCGAGGAGGAAGGTATGTGTGACGTAGATATCCATGCTGCGTCTACCTAGGAAAGCCAGTGCCTTGCCTACGAGGCCGCCGAACAACGCGGCCGCCTCGTAGGCAAGGCAGATTCCTGCGAGCGCGCTCAGAGCGGCACCGACCACTCTGAGTGACGCGAGGCCGGGCATGCCGTCCAGCCCAATACGCGGGCCCAGGGCCGTCAGACCGGTGACAACAACCCAGGCCGCCGCTCCGAGGAGCGCGATCCGCTCCCAGGGAACGCGGCCGCGCGTTGCGGAAACGAGGTAGCCACCGATGAAGTAGGGAGCGAGATCCCTGAAGAGATCGAGCCCGAATCCCGACGTTGGCCACACCGCCAGTCCAACGGCCACGAGCGCCCACATAGCCATGAAGGCGGCAGCCGTGCTGATCGGTTTCCAGCGCCGAGGCAGCATCACCAACGCGACCGAGCACAAGAAGAGAACGTAGAGGAACCACAGACCCTGCTCAGGGTGGATCAAGGCAAGGCCAAAGCGCTCGATGATCCCTCCGCAGTAGCCCAGTACACCCGGCCTACTGCCTCGGCCGATGAGAGCGGGCAGCATGAACCATGCCGCGTACGGCACCAGCAACCTTAGCGCCCTCCTCGAGATCCAGCGAACCGGTGACGATCCGAGACGCCCGAAGAGCACGAAGCCGCTCAGCGCCATGAACAGCGGCATGTGGAACGCGTAGATGGCTCCGCGGAGCACCTCCGCAGCCCAATTGCCGCCGGGGTTTGCGAGCAACCCATAGGCGTATATGACAACGTGCCCGAGAACCACCAGCAGAATCGCGATTCCGCGGAGCCGGTCAAGGACCATGTCACGCTCGACGATCGGGGGACCGATGCTCACCCCGTCAATCCTGGCTGGTCGTCGAGGAACTCAAGCACGTTCACGATGATGCCCTTCCTACGACACTGTGCTTTCCACGTGAACCCTGGTGACATTCGGGCACAGCTGCAGCGCGTTCGGCGCAGGGCGAGTGAAGACTCGCGTAGGATCCTGTGGCGTCCTTGCATGGGCGGACTGATGGTAGCAGACACCCCACCCCAGCACGTCATGCTATGTTGCGCACCATGACGCAGCCGGCATCAGGTCGTGACACCCGCATGGACGTCGTGAAGGCGTTCGGCGTGATCGCCATAATCCTCGCGCATTCTGAGCCGCCCGCCTTCATGACCCAGGTGGTTTCCACCTTTTACATCGCGGTCTTCTTCTTCGTGTCAGGGTACTTCTACAAGGACACATACTCGGACAACCTGCATCTGCTCGCGAGCCGTCGGCTGAAGTCACTCTACGTGCCATTCGTCGCCTGGAACTTGGGCTACTTGGCTCTCCACAATGCCTTCTTCGCCTTGAACCTGTACTCATCGCGAACCGGCTACCTCGGCACGACTAGCCGGATCTACGACGCTCGGGCCTTCATAGGAGTGGCGCTGGGAGTCTTGACGCTGCGCTCGACTGAACAAATGGCTGGCGCACTCTGGTTCGTCGCAAGCCTGCTCACAGTGTTCGTGTTGTTTGGACTCGTGAACTGGGCAAGCCGCAGGATGAGTCCTCGATACAGCGAGCACCTGACGGCCATCGCGGCGCTTCTTCTGTTCGCCGTGGGCTATGCGAACCAGCAGTGGCTAGCGTGGCCCATGTTCCTGAACACCTCGCTGGTTGCCATGGTCGTCTTCTACGCGGGCAGGATGTATCGACGCGGAGAGGCGAGGATCCCCATTACCCTCCCGCTGGCTGGTATCGCCGTTGCGGTGATGTACTTCGGACGCGGCACTGTCAACCTCGGAAGTCCGTCGCCGGTCGGACCTGTCGGCATGTTGCTCGTCGCGTTCGCGGGCATCTATTCGTGCCTGTACGTTGCGGCGCTTCTCAGAGCGAACCGGCTATTGGGCTACTTGGGACGCAACAGTCTCGCCGTGATAGCGACACACTTCCTTGCGTTCAAGCTCGTGAGCCTGTTCTACGTGCAGAGCCACGGACTTCCCATCTACATGTTGGCGAAGTTCCCTGTGGTGACCGGCGCCGGGAACTGGTGGGCCGTCTACTTCATGTGCGGGATTCTTGTGCCGTTGCTTGTGGTCGCGGGTGCGAAAGGGGCTTGGGCCCATGTCAGAGATCGCTTCGCCGCCAAGCCAGCAGGCGCCAGCGACACCACTGCCTGAGTCATCAGACCAACGCACATCGACCATTGGAGCCGCACCCTGGATTGCCCCGAGTCTCAAATCATGCGGGCAGACTTGATGGCCGCGTACAGACGCGGACTCAGCAGCATGATGGTATAGCCCAGCCAGTACTGGGCCCTGTTCGGAAACGCCGCCCGGCATCGCCAGTAGGTCCTGCGCGCGCCCTCGAACCGCCCCTCAAGCAATGCCTCTTCGAGACCGCGACGATTCAAGCGCATTTCGGCGACCACGATTGCCTCCGCAAACGCCGAGTTCGCAGCATCGTCCAAGTCCGGCCGCTCAGCATTGTCGCGCAGTATCCAAAGAAACGACTCAGCTTCGGCCATCAGCGACCGTGTGCGCTGTCCTCTGTGGCGGCGGTAGACGGCGAGAACCGCGGGATTGTAGATATGCCGAGCGCCGCTCAAGAGAGCCCGCAGCCAGAAGTCGTAGTCCTCCGAATGCAGAGTACGAAACCCGCCCGCGAGCTCGAATGTACGTCGGGTGATCATGGACATGAGCAGGATGCTGCTCTCGTGGATCTGGTCGCGGGCATCAAGCGAGAACACCCGCGCATGGCGCGCATCGTTCCAGAACGTGCGACGTCGACCGTCGGGAAGGAGCAGGCACGCGTTGCAGGCGTAGACGTCGTAGCCCGGGTGCTCCGTCGCGAATGCGAGCTGATTCTCCATGTAGTCCGGCAACAGGAGGTCATCGGCATCGAGGAACACGAGGAACTCACCGGTGGCGAGACAGGCACCGGCATTGCGCGCCCTGGCCGTTCCCGCATTTGCCTGGCGCAGCACTCGGATACGAGGGTCAGGCGAAGCGGCACTCGCGACCTTCTCATAGGTCGCGTCCGTGGACCCGTCGTCCACTATGACCAGCTCCCATTCGCCTCTGGTCTGTGCGGTGACCGACCCGACGGTCTCGGTGATCGTGTTGGCGGCGTTGTATGCGGCTACAACGACTGTGACGAGCGGGACAACCTCCGAGGTGGTGGCATCTCTCATTGTGGCATCCGCTCGTCGATGTTCGGAACGCGCATACCCAGCGATACGCGAACCAGCGCAGCGTAGCGCGGCCGTTCCCGCCGTATACCCGCCGCGAGGAGGCCGACCGGGAGCGACACCACGTACAGCGCGACATTCACCACCAATGTCCACATCCGCACGCACGCCGCTGCGGCCGCACTGTTGTTCCGGCGTAGGAAGCGGTCAAGGCCACGGTAGAACCATACACGCTGACGGACCGTTGCCTCTCCGATACTGGTGCCCTCGAGGTGGATGATTCTCGCCGAGGGCACCAAGACACACCTCCCCCCCGCCCTGCGGGCGCGGGCGCAGAAGTCCGTCTCCTCAAAGTACATGAAGTAGCCTGCGTCGAGTCCGTCGAGTTGATCCCACGCTTCCCGGCGAACCAGAAAGGCCGCGCCAGAGACCCAGTCAACAGTCTTGGGACTCGTGACGCCTTCGCATGTTCGACCGACAACGCGCCGCGAGCGAATCGGGATTCCCAGACGGCGCCACGGTGCGAGCTCGGCCATTGCCCACCCGACAGTGGGGAAGTCGCCCCACGACGTGTTGGGCGCCAGATCGCTCGTGAGAAGACATGCACCCGCGACCCACGCCCGGGTCTCGTCAGCGAGACCCGCGATGAGGGCATCTAGTGCTCCGGGGAGAACGACGGTGTCCGGATTGAGCAAGAGAAGGAGCTCGCCGCGAGCTTTGGCCACGGCAGCGCGGTTCCCCCCCGCGAAACCAAGATTGGCTCCTGTTTCGACAAGGAGCACTTCAGGATGGTCGGTGCGGACGACATCTCTTGTAGCGTCAAGCGACGAGTTGTCCGCCACAATCACCTCAAACGGCACTGAAGGAGGGTTCACGCGAATGGAATCAAGACATCCGCCGATGACCTGCGCGCTGTTGTACGCGACGACGAGTATCGACAGGTCTACACCGCGCATCACGATCGCAACTCCCTTGCTGCGCGAGATGTGACGCCTCGCGACATCATCAGTCGCACGAGCGCCCGGTGCGTCGGGCGATTCGCTCGGACCCGCGGCAGCCACCGCCCAAGTAGGGCGCCGACAGACAGATACGTTGAGTTCTCCACAAGGACTGCCGCCCGGAGAACAGCAGCCTGAACGTGGCTTCTATTCTTCGCGAAGAACAGAAGCAAGCCTTGGTAGAAGCGGAGCCGTCTCGCCAAGTCGCGATCAGAGAAGCTTGTGCTCTCAAGGTGGAGGATGCGCGCACTCGGCTCGAGCACCACGCGACCTCCGAAACGCCTTACCCGCGCGCAGAGGTCTGTCTCTTCGAAGTACAGGAAGTAGTCCTCGTCCATCCCGCCGAGTCGCTCCCAAGCATCGCGGCGAATCATCGTTGCCGCCCCGGAGACGAATCCGACGTCGTGAGCCGACTCTCCGTCGGCCGGGACACCCCGAATCGTCAGAGGAGACCTCAATCCGAATCGGCGGGCAGCGGTCAGCTCGGAGAATGCCCAGCGCAGAGTCGGCTGGTCGCCATAGGACATGGCGGGATTACCGTCGACATCGAGCAGGCAGGGACCGGCAACCCAGATGCCTTCCTGCTGGTCCAGAACGGCCGCGAGTGTCGCCATCGAACCCGGGAGAACGACGGTATCGGGATTCAACAGCAATAGGTACTCGCCGGACGAGTGGCGGGCTCCGAGGTTGTTGCCTGCGGCGAACCCGAGGTTGTGCGCGCTCGCCACAATGCTGACTGACGGGAACTCCGAGGCGATGACCGACAATGTTGCATCTGTCGAAGCGTTGTCGACTACCGTCACGCTCGCATGCATCCCTCGAGCGGTCTCGGCGATGGACCTTAAGCACGCACCGATCACGTCTTCGCTGTTGTAGGTCACCACAACGATGGCGATTCGCGAATCAGACATTCGAAGATCCCGTCTGCAGACGAGGCGCAAGACGTGCGAACAACCTCGGGCACAGGCAGACAAGAAGAACCCCGCCAAGCCACTTAAGTCGATTCGGATACGCGTCCGCAGTACTCAGGTAGTCGCGAAGGATCCGGTGAGTCTCCCCCTGATCTAGACGCTCCTCCAAGTGTCGGCGAACACCAAGTGCGCGATGCAGTCGTGCACGTCGAAGCGCATTCCTTCGCTGCCTTCGGTCTAGTCCAGGCGACCGGGCAAGATCGGTCAAGACTGCGTCCGCGCTCGCCATCCGACGTTCGAAGTTGGCATTCTTGCTGGTTTGACTGACTCGATACACCGCTAGTGGGTCCGGGTTGTGCAGGTGCCTACTTCCTGCCGCGAACGCACGAAGCCAGAGGTCGTAGTCCTCGAGATACAGGTCTCGGAACCCACCAAGTTGCCTGAAGCGCTCTGCCGAAACCACCGTCGTCACAGTGAGAAGGTTCTCCTCAATCATCTGGTCCAAAGTGAAGCTCTCAATACCGGAATGTGCGGAACTAACCGACCATGGGCGGCGTGAACCATCCGGGTCCTGAAGCAACGTGCCAAGTGAGTAGATATCGAATCCTGGATGAGCCTCCATGAACGCGGCCTGTCGCTCCAGTGCGCACGGCAGGAGAGAGTCATCAGCATCAAGGGCGAGCAACCAGGGAGCTCGGGCCGCTTCCGCTGCGACATTGCGCGCCAACGCCGGTCCGGCGTTCGACCGTCGATAGACTCGGATTCGGTTGTCCTCGCGGGCACAGCCACAGGCAATCAGCGCTGTGGCGTCGCTGGACCCGTCATCGACAACGATCGCCTCCCAATTCGGATAGCTCTGCGCAGTCAGGGAGAAGAGCGCTTCACGGATCGTGGATTCGGCTTGGTATGCAGCGACGAGAATCGTGAATCTGGGTGCCGTAGCCCTCGGCGCATCGGTCATGACCGGTTCCTCCGGGCTGCTTCGACCAAGACCGTCTCCCAGAGCCGCACTGTCGACCGAACGTCATACTGATCGACCGCCCGCATGCGACAAGCCCGTGACGCCGTCGCATGCAGTGCGTCATCGTCAATGAACCGTGCGATGGCAGCAGCATATGCATCGATGTCACGGTCGTCCACGAGAAGCCCCTCGATGCCGTCGGTGATCAGATCAGCCCATCCAGGAACGTCGGAGGCGACGATTGGCACGCCCATTGACATCGCTTCGATTCCAGCCATGGGCAGGCCCTCTCTCTTGGAGGGAAAGAAGACGATCCGGGCATCAGCCAGAGCGACCGCTACGTCGTCTCGGGAAGGACACATGACCACGTTGCGCAGCCCGCGGCGCTCCACCTCTGCCTCAACCGCTGGCCTCTCGGCGCCCTCCCCCATGAGGGCGAAGACTATATCAGGCCGATCGCGCATGCGATCAGCGACTTCCACAATGTGCATGGGCTGCTTCTCCGCAGCGATTCTCCCGAAGAACAGCACTATCGACACACCGTCTCCGATGCCGATCTCGCGTCGGAAGGCTCCGGGTCCATAGAGGGTCGGGTTGAAAAGGTGCTCGACGTCAACTCCGTTGGGAATGACAGCTATTCGGTCCGGCGTCTCTTCGTACTTTGAGACTTGGAGGGAGGCGAGCGACTCAGATACCACCACACGCCGGTCGATGAAGTCCCGGTACTTGCTGGCCAGGGTGATGTGATCGAGAGGAGCGTACGGAGCCTCTGCATGCAGGAGATCCACTATCGCAACATCGGGGAATCGAGCCCGAATCTGAGGAAGGGCGTGGTAGCCGAAAGCGCTGAGCGAGACAACTAGCACGTCAATCCTCCGAGACTCAATCAGATCAACTATGAATCGAAGGCGATAGTCGTCATCTATGAACGCAGGCAGGTTGTAGATTCGGTCGGTCTGCGCTGCGAACTCAGGATACCGAGGGTGATTCATCCACGGACAGTCGCCATGCCCTGGCTCCGTAATCACCAAGTGCGTCTCGAAGCGATTCCTATCGATGTACTTGAGGATGCTGAGTATGACCGTCTCGGCCCCTCCGGTGATGAGCCAAGGATGGATGAACAGCACCCGCGTGAACCCTTTCGTGCTCACTACATGAGGTGCGTGCTTGATGCAGGAACTCCTCGGCATATCGAGCAACGGAGGGACTTCCTTCCAGGCATCGGGTCGGCGCGGCAGACCCATGCGAGTCCACCACTGGCCCTTGAATCGCTCGGGCAGGAACCGGAGGGCGCTGGTGAGAGGATGCCTTCTCCATTGCCGCAACTTGACGAGACCCTCCGCTTCCGCCTTCTCAACAACCCGATCGATCGCCCATTCCCAAGGACGGTTGGTCGTGTGAGCCTGCGCAGAGGGCTCCCCTTGGAATCGTGCCCTGGAGAAACGGGCAAAGTAACTCGGGTAGTGTTCGCGCAGCCAGACAGACCCCTCCAATGAGATCGGCCTTGCGGTCACGCAATGCACCAACTCCTCGTGTATGGGCACAACCGTCCAGCGGCGCTTGGCCATTCTCAGACAGCAGTCGGCATCAACCACGTCCGCTGGAGCCGCCTCGCGGAAACTCCCAACCTGATGCCAAGCGGCGCGCCGATAGACGGTTGCGCCCCGCACAATGGCGCCGACAGGGGGACCACTCCGGCCTATGCGCTCATCCGCCAGCCCTCCTCCGCCACCTTGATCAAGACCGGAGAACCCATCCAGAACGACAGCGCCAGCACGGGGGCGCGTCTCGAACGCCCACATACACTTCTCAATTGCCGTCGGCTCCAGCACATCCCCGGCGTCCAAATCGAATACGTATGAACCGCGCGCGTCGAGCACCGCGCAGTTCCGAGACGCGACAAGGACATCCGAGCTCATCGTGATGAAACGCAAGTCAAGCTCGGCGCCATGCACAGGGCGTCGACTGGACTCTTCGCAGCCCGTGGCCTCACCCCAGATGAGCACCTCGAATTCCCGGGTCGTCTGTCGCTCCAACCCCTTCAGGGTGTCGAGAAGTGCAGCCTCGTCCCCCTGCGCGCGAACGACCACTGTTGCGAGACACGAGACGCCAGCACCACTCCGGGTTGTGCCCTGCGCGACATTCCCGGAAGACCTGAGATGCTCGCCAACGGCAGAGGCCTGACCGGGCGCGTGCCCGCCGACCCCCTCGTCAGAATGACTTGGACTCTGGACCCTCATTTGCCAATCCTTCGAAGTTCGCGAAGAGTCGCTGACGCGCGTTGTGTCACGCGATGCGCGATGCGCAATACGAGCGTACGCGACTATCGGGATGAACGCGTAGTTTGGGGCGGCCGCTCCGCATGTTCGCTCTGGCAGAGTCAGGTCTCGAGCGCGTGCCATCGCGAAGCGACCTCAGACCGCCCTGCCTGCAGTGTCTAGGTCCGTAGCCGGGTGGCGCCGCGCAGTTCACCCGGTTGCCTGCCGAGACAGGACATCTGCATAGAGATCTGAGTGGCGCCGAACGATTGTACGGATGTCCCCCATCCCGGCCCTGTCTCTTGATGCGGCTCCCATCCGGATCGCCTCTTGCCGATTGTTCAGTACATCTAGGATGCGGCCGGCCAAACCCGCCGTATCCCGCGGCGTGACAAGGTAGCCGTTCAGCCCATCTTGAATCTGCGTGGAAAGACCTCCCACATCGAATGCGACTACCGGATGGCCGGATGCCATCGCCTCGATGACACTCATCGGAAACCCTTCGCTGAGAGATGGAACCGCCAGAACAGCCACACCCGCTAGCCACTGCGCGACGTCGCGTACGGAACCGTCGAATCGGACAGATTCGACAAGGTCCAGTTCCCGCACTCTCGCCTTCAACACATCAATCCCCTCGCCTCCCCCCGCGAAGGCGAGCATCGCATCAGGTCTTGCCCTAACGACCTGGGCGAATGCATCGATTGCGTAAGTATGGCCCTTGTACGCATGGAAGTTCGCGAGTACACCGACAACTGGACTCGGCGATGGCGAGATTCTATAGAAGGGCTCCAGATCGCGCCCCGGGGCAATGCGCGAGACTCTCCCGGAGCCGACTCGGTACTCTGAACACAAGAGCGCCCTCGCTTCGTCCGACACAGCGACGAAGACATCGTCCTGACGAATCAACGCCGCCCTCTGGTCCACAATCCAATCCCAGCTGGCTTCATCCGGAAAAGCACCGCGTCCAAATGAGTCGTGCTGCGTACAGATCAAGGACGGAAAGTCGGCTCTCGATTGTCGAGCGATCCTCGTCACAAGATCCGGAAGGGCTAGATGAGTGTGAATGATGTCTGGACGAAAGTGAGTGACCAAGCGACAGATCCCCGCAGCGCACGCACGAATCCCCTCAGGGTGGCTCGTGGATACGCCCTCCATGGCCGCCAGAAGCCGCGCTCTCACACCGGTGCGAGCCGTCGTCACTTCAGTGACCGGCACGCCCTCTGCGACGAAATCGTCGCGCAGTTCACCGCCCAGACCCACAGAAGCAACCTGCACGCAGAAGCCTTCAGCCCGCAGACGAGGAAGAAGATCGAGTAGGAACTTCTCCGCACCCCCGGGATCCAGCGGGCCCGTAATGTGCAGAAGACGCGCAATGCGCGCTTGCGCGGTGCTCATGCGGACCCGAGCACGAGTCCGAGGATCCGGACTGGCCGATTCCGCCTAGGAACGAACCGCTCGACCTCCATCGAACTGGGGCTCTCTCCAAATCCTACCGCACATCGAACGCCCCTCCTGCCGAGATCCGACCTCTGTGGATCTTCCTGTTGCGAGGACCACTGGCTGAGGCGGCTCACTGGGGCCTAGATTCGACCGGCAGGAGGCAGCTGGGCGCACTTCTCGTGGCGTTCAGTTGATCTCGAATCCAAGGATCGCTGGCATCCTCGCGCGGGATGATGGTAAACCCGGATCTGCGGAGAACCTGTGCCACTTCGGCCTTGGTTCTGAACCCTTCGCCTTCCCCTATATCCGCGCGAAAATCGTGACACGAGATACAGAGGGACGTGACTCTTTCCAACCCGTTCGGTACTCCCCTCATGGCCAAGCGCTCCGCGCCCTCGATGTTCATCTTCAGATAGTCGACATGGTCAATGCCCAAGTCCGCAAGCAGCTGACCGAAGGTAACGCTTCGAACCGCGAAACCGCTCGCTTCCCGGATGATGGAGTTGCCGACGTGGCTCTCGCCATCATCGATCATCACAGTCCCACCAACATCCGCAATCGCCAGATTCAACGGCCGAACATTGTCGAGGTGATTAAGTTCGCAGAGTGCCGCCAAGCATCGGTAGGTCTCAGGATGCGCCTCAATAGACACGACGAGGCCCGTAGGTCCGACAGCACGCGAGAACCTGTACGCTTCATCGCCAATACCAGCGCCGATATCCAACACGATGTCACCGGGCGCAGGTTCGTAGAGGAACTCCCAGTTTGCCCGGGCAGACGCCTCCATCTGAGACAACGTGCGAGTGGTGTCTATCGCCCTATCGACGATGAACCCTGAACTCCCCTGATGCACCCACAAGCCGTCGCGACTGAAGACCCTGAAGACATCGCCACCTCGCATTCGAGCGTAGTACGTGGCACCGACCGCGAGCAGGCGTCGCGAATGCGTCCCTGCCAGCAACTCCAGCACGGCGTCCTCTCGTTCCGCGAGCAGACATCTCAACTCCTGCCGCACGAGCAGAACCCAACGTAGCTCTCGCCGGTCGAGCACCCATCTGAGTGTACGCCTCATAGAATCCCGCACCGGAATCTCCCTTCTCAGCGCCTAGTGCGACTCGAGACTAGCGCAAGCGACGCCGAGCGGCGATTGTTGCCACGTTGGCGCGGGCAGGCTCGCCGCGTTAGGCAACTTGACGAGCGTCGCCAGCGAACTCACCCGGCGATCATGTTCCGCCCAAGTACGTTCGTCAGGGAATCGCGTAGAGCCGCAGATGCCTCCTGGAAGCGGAAGCCAGTTCGGCTCATTCGGTGACTGGTATACTCGCGAGCGCATGCGACCGGCGCCGAAGGCCTCGTGAGGGGTGTCCCACCCAATGGTTCGAGAGTTCGTCGACTGGCTCGCAGAATACACGAAGATCAACGCCATCCGGCGCATGTTCGGCATGCTCCGTATGCGTCGAGCAGAGATTGCGATTCTCATATCCTTCGCAATGGCCTACGCCGCGCTCGAAGGTTTCGGCATCGGGATGCTCCTCCCCGTGCTGCAGTACGCGCAGGATGGTCCCAAGGTCATCGCGCAGGCGCAAGGAGGGCTGTGGGGGGCGCTCATCCAGACGAGCCGGTGGGCCGGAGTCCCGCTCAACCTCCTGACGCTGCTCGCACTCGCCTTCATCCCGGTGATGCTGCGCCAGGTCGCGTTCTACCTGAATGCGTGGTACTCGGCGGTCGTGCAGAACCGC
>Ga0209748_1001251_pt1 | contig 12663 bp, 11 predicted proteins | sample BarGraIncu00421A_FD_185490 | JGI IMG/M metagenome (GOLD analysis project Ga0209748, IMG submission 185490) | Arctic peat soil microbial communities from Barrow, Alaska - Barrow Graham LP Incubations 004-21A (SPAdes) (version 2) | ecosystem: Environmental > Terrestrial > Soil > Wetlands > Peat... | reverse complement strand
ACTGAAACGACAGCTTTACCTTCAGCCTTCAGGCTATTAACCTATATTTTTTAAAGGATGCATTCATGAACAAGGAATTTATTGAAATCCGCTGGCATGGACGGGGCGGTCAGGGCGCAATAACGGCAGCAAAGATTGTTGCCGGAGCTGCCTTCGTCTCCGGTTATTCTGGGGTTGTAATGGCTCCAAGCTTTGGCACGGAGCGCAGGGGAGCACCGGTCATGACATCCCTGAAGATATCCAAAGAAAAAATTTATGATTTATCACCCATCGAGACACCGGACATCATTGTAGTTCTTGACCACCTGCTCTTGAACGAAGCGGATGTCGTCTGCGGCCTCAAACCCGGCGGGGTAATCGTTCTGAACACACCAAAGGCTTTTGAATCCTACAACTTTAAAGGTTACAGGCTTGCAACCGCGGACATTACGGCAATATCTGTTGAGGCAGGCCTCCCTCACGGCATGGTAAATACAGGAATAATCGGTTCACTGGAAAAGGCCACTAACCTTCTGGGAATGGATATCCTGATAAAAGGTATTGAAGAGGAATTTCGCACAAGAAGGCCCGAAAAGAACTCATTGGCTGCAAAGATTGCCTTTGAAAAAACTGTGGCGGGAGGTTGAAAATGGGCACCAGAAATTACAGGAGAAAAACTTCTCACAGCGAACACGGGCCGGGTGACGGCGGAAGGACTGGTTCATGGAGGGTGGAAAGGCCGGTATTGAATAAAAGCCTTTGCATTCCCTGCAAAAGGAATACCGAGGCCTGCTTCATATGCTGGCTGTTATGCCCGGATGTTGTCATCTCCAGGACGATACCGCCGAAGATCGACCTGGAATACTGCAAGGGATGCGGCATCTGCGCTGAAGAGTGCCCGACCAAGGCCATAACCATGGTGGACGAGGCTCAATTCTCAGAAGAAGAAAAGGAAAAGGAGTAGACGCCATGCATATTATAGAAAACGGAAATGTTGCAGCAGCTCTGGGCGTCAGGCTTTGCCATGTCAATGTCATCGCCGCATATCCCATCACACCGCAGACCCCTCTAACGGAAAAACTTTCCGAGTATGTTGAAGCAGGTGAAATGCAGGCCGAATACATACCCGTCGAGAGCGAACATTCCGCTCTTGCTGTATGCATTGCTGCATCATCGGCCGGCGCCAGGTCTTTTACCGCGACAAGTTCAAACGGACTCCTTTACATGCATGAACAGGTCCAGTGGGCGGCAGGTGCAAGGCTTCCCCTTGTGATGTGCGTAGTCAACAGGGCGGTAGGCGCCCCATGGAATGTCTGGAATGACCAACAAGACTCGATTTCACAGCGCGATACCGGCTGGATACAGATTTATTGTTGCGACCACCAGCAAATAATTGATTCTGTCATAAAGGCATACTGGCTTGCCGAGAAGGTAAGTATCCCGATTATGGTCTGCTATGACGGGTATATCCTTTCTCATACGTACATGCCGTTTGAAGTACCGGAGCAGGAAAAAGTCGATAAATTTCTGCCGCCATTTCGGCCGGACTATGCCCTTAACCCGGAGGAGCCTGCCAATCTCAATACAGTAACCCTTCCGGATGTGCGTATGGATGTCCGCGGTGAGCTTGCCCATGGATACATGGAGATTCGATATCTGCTTCATGAAGAAATGCGGACATCGCTTACAGCAGCTGCTGAAGCGGAAAAAAGGTTTGCCGATATATTTGGCAGGGGCGGCGATCCGTATGTCGAACCTTATCTTTGCGATGACGCGGAATATATTGCCGTGGGCTTGGGCTCTCTGACATACCAGCTGCGGGTTTCCGTTGATACATTGAGAAAAGAGGGCATCAAGGTGGGCGTTATGGGTGTTCGCTTTTACAGACCTTTCCCGGACGAGGCGGTTGCCAAAGCTCTGAAAGGGAAAAAAGGCGTAATCGTTTACGAAAAGGCATTGAGCTACGGTTATGAAGGCGCGCTGGCATCGGATTTAAAGTCCGCGCTTTATGAACACCTTGCAGGAACTGGCAAGTTGCCATTTGTTCAGAATTTCATCGCGGGAATTGGCGGCCGCGACATCAAAACAGATGATTTGACACAAACCCTCAGGGCTGCGACAAAAAACAGGGTTTCGAAGGAGCCCGTGTGGATAGGGCTTAAGCTATAGGAGAATCACATGCAGGCCAAGACAACCATTTTAAGTTTACCGACAGAAGAATTTGTCCATCCAGGGACAAGGGCATGCACCGGCTGCGGTCTGGCAATCGCATACAGGGTTGGTCTCAAAGCCCTGGGGAAAGACACAATTCTTGTTGTGCCTCCCAGCTGTCTCACTGTGCTTCAGGGGCTTTTCCCAATTGCCTCGACAAAGCTTCCCTGTCTGAATGTGACATTTGCATCAACAGCAGCCGCAGCCTCCGGAATCCTGGCCACCCTGAAGTCACAGGGAAAGGATAATATCAAAGTGGCAGCATGGGCAGGCGACGGCGGGACAAGCGACATAGGGCTGCAGGCTTTATCTGGTGCCGCGGAAAGGGGCGAGAACTTCATCTACCTGTGTTATGACAACGAGGGGTACATGAACACCGGTGTTCAACGCTCGGGTACTACCCCTATGGGCGCTGTGACCGCAAATACGCCGTTCAAGGGAAAGCTGCAGCAAAAAAAGGATGTACCGGCCATCATGGCGGCGCATAACCTGAGCTATGTTGCCGCATGCTCTGCCGCATACCCGCTTGACCTTTTTGACAAGATCAGAAAGTGCATGGACATGCCGGGCACCAAGTACATCCATATTCATATCCCTTGCCCGCCGGGCTGGGGATATGAAGCAAGATACGGGATAAAGGTTGGCAGGCTTGCCGTTGAAACCGGATATTATGATCTTTACGAGATAGTTAATGGCGAGTTCAAACTTACTGCAGCATCCGAAAAGCTTGTTGAAAAACGCAAGCTGATACCGGTCCGTGAATACTTCCGCTCGCAGTCACGGTTCAGGATTCTTACAGACGCGCAGATAGCAGCTATCCAGAATCAGATAGATGCGAAGTGGGCGAATTATTATAAAAAAGACGAGTGATGTATTCAGGGCGTATATCAGCATCCAAGTGCTATTTTCAGGGTATCCATATTCAAGTTGCCGCCGGACATGATCATCACCACTTTCTTGCCGGAAAGTCGGTCCCTTATTTTGTAAGCTGCCATCAAAGAAGCGGCACCAGCGCCGCAGGCCAGATTATGTGTGGTTGTCAGCGCCATTCTAATCCCTTCCAGTATCTCGTCTTCAGTCAGCAGCACTACATCATTGATGGTGTCCTTGAGAATGGTATACGGCAGATGGAATACACTCCTTGCGGCAAGCCCGTCGGCAATCGTATGGGCATCATCGAGAATTACAATTTCTCCCTTTTTCCAGGAATTATAGAAGGATGGGGCATTCTGAGCCTCTACGCCAATTATCTCGATATCGGGCTTGAATGCACGCGCGGTTTTTACAAGCGATGCGCAGCCTGCACCGCCGCCGATAGGACAAATGATTGTATCAACTTCCGGCAGGTCCTCAAGGATCTCCAGTCCCATGGTGGCCAGGCCGTTCAGGATTTCCGGTTCGTTGCCCTGCTGGACATAATAATAACCTGCACTGTCAGCAAGCTCATCGCAGTATGACTGTGCGTCGTAGAAATCTTCCCCGTGGACAATAAGTTCTGCGCCATAGCTTTCTATTGTCCTGTTGATTTCAGGATTGTTGTTTTCCGGTACGACAACCGTGCAGGGCACATGGAACAATTGTCCCGCCCAGGCCATAGCAAGGCCGTGGTTGCCTCTGGTTGCAACGAGGATACCGCTTTCCAGCTCTTCCTTGGACATGTGATGAACGAAATTAAGTGCCCCTCTTATCTTGAATGATCCGGTCGGATTGTGGTTTTCATGCTTAATGAATGCCTCGCAGCCGATGAGCCTGGAAAGTTCTGAATAGCATATCAGGTTTGTCCTGTTTAAGTGCCTGTAAATAACTAGTCTTGCCATTAAAGCCCTTGTCAGGTTGACCTGCTCGCTCAGTGCTTCGTATTTTTTCAGCATAAAAACCCTCCTTGATAATTCTTTTTCCTCAATAGCATAATAGCATGCAAAAGAATGAAATTAAAGCATTAAAAAATTATTAGTTTTGTTCAGGTTTCGTTCCGATGTGGAGCCAGGTAACGCCGAAAGTAAGCGGATATTTTTCGACTTTAGTCATGCCGGTCTTTTCCATGATGCCCGCGAATTGATCCGGGGAGGGGAAGTTAATGATGGAATCGGCTAGGTAATGATAGGCGGCAGGGTTTGCCGAAAAAAATTTCGCAAACAAGGGAAGTAAATAATTCAAATAAGCATAGTAAAGATATTTAAAAAACCAGTTTTGGATAAAGGTCATCTCCAGAATTAGAATTTGTCCGCCCGGTACCGTCACGCGCAGCATTTCTTTCAGCGCCTGTTCTCTGTTGGGAATATTTCTGATCCCAAAAGCGATTCCGGTAACATCAAAGGTGCTGTCGTCAAAGGGGATGTGCAAGGCGTCGCCCTGCATAAGCATTACTTTTCCCGTCATATTTTTCTTTTCTATTTTACTTTTCCCTGCTTGCACCATTTCGCTGACAAAATCGATGCCCGCAACACTTATCTGTGGATGTTCCAAGACGGCGGCAATGGATAAATCTCCTGTTCCGCAAGCAACATCAAGATACCTGTTGGTTTTAATAAACCGCATTTTTTTTGCGGCAAAACGGCGCCAGGCAATATCGCGGCGCAGGCTCAAGAAATGATTTAAGAAATCATATTTGCCGGTGATTGTGGAGAAAATCTCTCTGACCATGCCGATACGTTCTTTGTCGGTAATAGTATTTACAGGAGGATATTTATTGCCTGCTGATTTTTCCATTAGTAGCTTTTCCTTTAGAATCTAATTATAAACGCGTCTGTGACTTATCAATGAAGTATAGTAAAAGCAATATAAACAGAAAAAGAAAAAATGACATGACAATATAATTCACCCCAAAGCTTTAATCTGCCCGGCAATTTTATATAGACCCATCTGTAAAAAGAAGAGAAAATTCCGCCGTCTGCCCTTGACAGAGGATATACCCGTAAATATATTAGCAACACTTTTGAGTAGGGTATTTCCAAAGAATTATAGGCGGGTAAGTATGGAAGATCACATAATAAAAATATTTAAAGAAAGTATTCGTGTTAAGGAAGCTTTCGTTAATGAAAATCTGAGTAAGCTGGTTAATGTTGTCGAGGCGGTAACTTCCGCGCTGAAAGCAGGCAGCAAGATTTTGATTTTTGGTAATGGTGGTTCGGCTGCCGACGCGCAGCATATCGCTGCGGAATTTGTTAATAGGTTTGTGATTGAACGGCCGCCTCTTCCAGCCATAGCATTGACTACCGATACATCAGTTATTACGAGTATTGGTAATGATTATGATTTTTCCGAAATATTCAGCAAACAAATCCGGGCGATAGGTCAGCCAGGCGATATTGCCTGGGGCATCAGTACCAGTGGTAATTCCGCCAATGTTTTGAAAGGGCTGGAAGTGGCCAAAAAGATGGGGTTGGTTACAATCGCTTTTACCGGTAAGGATGGAGGGAACATTGCGAAAATTGCTGATTTATCCATTAATGTTTCTTCGTCAGTTACGGCGCGCATTCAGGAAGTGCATATTACGGCAGGACATGCCATCTGTGATCTGGTTGATGTTAAACTTTTCCAGAAACCGGATTTGAAATAATAAATTTTTCTGAGGGCATAGTGAAAACAAAGAAAGAGCATAAAGAGCATAAAGAAGAAATTGATGAGCAAGGTCAATCAACCGTTTTCTCTTCAGACGAAGATGTCCATAGAGCAGTTTCTGTCCAAAATGCGGAACTGAAGGAAGAATTAGCACGAAAGGAAAAAGAGGCCACAGACAATTACGATAAGTATCTTCGTGCTGTTGCGGATTTGGATAACTATAAAAAACGGGCAATTAGAGACAAGGCCGACATAATCAAATATGGCAACGAAGATGTAATAAAAGACATTTTGCCTTTTGTGGACAGCCTGGATAGGGCGTCAGAGCATGCTGACAGCTCTGATGTTCAAGCTTTCAAGGAAGGCATAAAACTGATTCAGGAACAGCTTTTAAGTTGCCTCAAAAAACATGGTGTGGAGAAGATTGATAGTGTCGGTCTTGATTTTGATCCTAACTTTCACGAGGCAATGATGCAGGTTGAAAGCGAAGAACATGCGGAAAACAAGGTAGTTAACGAAGTCCAAAAAGGTTATTTACTAAACGGTCGGCTTTTGAGACCGTCAAAAGTTTGTGTATGTAAAAATATAAATAAAGAAAATAATGAGTTAATAAAAGCAGATAATGGAGAATAAGGAGGAGAAAAATGGGAAAAATTATTGGAATTGATTTAGGAACAACAAATTCTTGCGTAGCTATAATGGAAGGGGGCGACCCTGTAGTTATAGCCAATCAAGAAGGCAATCGCACTACGCCTTCTATCGTGGCCATCACAGAAAGTGGTGAGAGACTGGTGGGTCAGATTGCCAAAAGACAAGCCATAACAAACTCGGAAAATACAGTCTATGCCGTAAAAAGACTGATCGGTAGAAAATACAGTTCTAAGGAAGTTCAGTATGATATAAAAATCATACCCTATAAAATAACAGAAGCATCCAATAGCGATGCGCAGGTTACGGTGCGGGGCAAGAATTACTCGCCGGCGGAAATATCGGCGATGATTTTAACCAAGATGAAACAAACGGCCGAAGACTATTTGGGAGAAAAAGTAACAGACGCTGTTATTACTGTTCCCGCATATTTCAACGATTCGCAAAGGCAGGCAACAAAAGACGCAGGCAAGATTGCCGGACTGAATGTATTACGTATCATCAATGAACCTACAGCGGCGGCTTTGGCTTATGGTCTGGACAAGAAGAAGGAGGAAAAGATTGCCGTCTTTGATTTGGGAGGCGGCACATTTGATATATCGATTCTGGAATTAGGTGAAGGTGTCTTCGAGGTAAAATCCACCAATGGTGACACGCACCTGGGCGGAGAAGATTTTGATCAGCGCGTAATGGATTATCTGGTTGCTGAATTCAAGAAAGATCAGGGAATTGATTTGCGCAGCGATAAGATGGCGTTGCAGCGTTTGAAAGAAGCGGCGGAAAAAGCGAAAATGGAGCTTTCCACTACAATGGAAACAGATATCAATTTGCCGTTTATTACAGCTGACGCTGCCGGCCCCAAGCATATGAACATTAAACTCTCCAGAGCCAAATTAGAATCTCTTGTGGAAGAGTTAATCAACAAAGTTGTCGGGCCTTGTCAGACTGCGATTAAAGATGCCAATTTAAGCACCAAAGATATTGATGAAGTCGTTCTCGTAGGCGGTATGACCAGAATGCCACGCGTCCAGCAGAAGGTGAAAGAGATATTCGGTAAAGAGCCGCACAAGGGCGTAAATCCGGATGAAGTTGTGGCTGTTGGCGCTGCCATTCAGGGTGGTGTTCTGGCGGGAGATGTGAAAGACGTATTGTTGTTAGATGTCACGCCTCTGTCTTTAGGAATAGAAACTTTAGGCGGAGTCATGACCAGACTCATTGAGAAAAACACAACGATTCCCAGTAAGAAAAGCCAGATTTTCTCAACGGCAGCTGATAATCAACCGGCAGTGAGCATTCATGTTCTTCAGGGCGAGCGCCAGATGGCTGCCGATAACAGAACACTGGGCCGTTTTGAACTGGTGGGAATTCCCCCCGCGTCGCGCGGTGTGCCGCAGATTGAAGTTACTTTTGATATCGACGCCAACGGCATCGTGCATGTTGGCGCTAAAGATCTAGGCACTGGCAAGGAACAGAGTATTAAAATTACGGCTTCCAGTGGTCTGAGCGAGGCCGAAATCCAAAAGCTGGTTCGCGATGCGGAACAGCACGCGGAAGAAGACAAAAAGCGGAAAGAGTTGATTGAAACAAGAAATTCCGCCGATTCTCTGGTTTATGGCGTGGAGAAGAATGTCAAAGAATTTGGAGATAAAGTCGATGCGGCAGAGAAAACCAAAATTGAAGAAGCAATAGGCCTTGTGAAAAAAGCTCTGGAAGGCGACGACATTGAAGCTATTAAGAAAGCTCAAGAAGAGTTAATGAATCTTTCGCATAAATTGGCAGAGGCTATGTACGCCAAGACCGCTTCGGCCCAAGGCGGGCAGGGTGGCCCCGGTGGACCGGATGCCGGAGCTCAGCCGGGCGGTGCCGGGCAGGCTTCAGGTAAAAAGGATGATGATGTGGTCGATGCCGACTTTGAAGAAGTAAAATAGCAAATTAATTTTTAAAGCCCGAAATCATAGATATGGTTTCGGGCTTTTTTTGTATCGACCAACGCAGAAAAATATTATACAATAACAAAAATTATACCATTCTAAATCAAGGATGATATCGAGGCGGCAAGAAGGAGGCGACGAGGCGTATTTTACATACGTTGAGGAAGCCGACGACGCTGCCAACAAAGATAGCGCTTTGATTTAGAATTGGTATTAGAGGAATCATGGGCAGCTTTGATTCATGCAAGAAAAATATTATTGTCATGCTCTGCGGCTTAATTTTTGTAATTGCGTCGTTATCGTTAGCATTTGCCGCAGAAAAACCAAGTGCAATTCCCTCTGATCAGTCCGGATGTCCGGCGATTCTTCTGACCAATGAAGATTACTTGCCGGCGTTGTTAAAGGCAATTGACGAAGCGCAAAGCGAAATCTTCATGTCGTTTTTTTCTTTTAAAGCTGGTGTGCACAAAAACAGTTATCCCGATCGCATTTTGGGGCATTTGGCCAAAGCGGTGAAAAGAGGTGTTAATGTTAAAGTTATCTTAGAAACCACCGGCAGACTTGGTGATGAACTGAACGCCCAAAATAGACAGACCGGGAAACTTTTGGAAGAGAAGGGCGTGAAGGTATATTTCGATTCGCCGCGCACTACTACTCATACAAAGCTTGTTGTCATTGATGAGAGGCTGATTATTCTGGGTAGTCATAATCTGACCCAGTCTGCCCTGAAGTACAATAATGAAATTTCTATAATGCTTTCGAAGCCTGATTTAGCCAAACGCGCCCGCAATTATATGCTGACAATTATCAAGGAGGCAAAATGAACATTAACCGAATATTGACAAGTATATCCATTTTACTCCTGGTCATTTTATTTATGAGCTGTGCGAGGATAGGCACTTCCGAAAAACCGGCGCATCTTCCACCTGCTGTGGAAACAAAAACTTCAAAAGATATTCAGCCGCCGGAAGAAAAACCACCTGAAGTTAAACCCACTGAAGTAACTCTTCCAAAAGTAGAGCCGCCTTTATTAAAACCTTTTTTAGAAAAGACCGATCGTTATACAGTCGGGTGTATGCTGCCTTTATCCGGATCTTATGCCGCTGAAGGGAAAAAGGCGTTGGATGCAATATTGCTTGCGGCGGGAATATTCGATCAGGCATCTAAAACACCGTGGAAGGTGATTGCCGCGGATTCCCGTGGAGTGCCGGAAGGAGCAAAAGAAGCCATAGCGCATCTGGCCAATGATGAAAATGTTATGGCGATTATTGCTGTGGCCGGCACACTCGAAGCTACTGAGGCCGCGCGTGAGGCCGAAAAATGGAAAGTGCCTCTGGTTTTAATAACTGCTAAAGAAGGCGTTACCGCAGAAAACTATTATGTCTTTCAGCATTTTTTAACACCGACACAGCAAATCAGAGCATTAACCAAATATGCTCTGGATAATATGAATTGCGCTATATTCTCTATTCTGTATCCCAAGGATCGTTATGGGGCGGAAATGGTAAAAATTTTCCGGGAGGAAGTCCAAAGAATTGGCGGCAAGGTGGAGAAAACAGTTCCTTACAGTAAGACGCAAACTGATTTTACTGCAGAAATCAATAAGGTTACAGGCAACAAACTGGCCTCTGCGGATAAAGTTAATGCTAAAAAAAAGTTAGAAGCTAAGGCTCCATTATCCGTTAATTTTGAAGCTCTGTTTATTCCCGATTCCTTTTTGCGGGTAAAGATGATTGCCGAACAACTTGCTTTTTATGATGTAAGGGATATTAAACTTTTAGGCACAAGATTGTGGAATTCGCCCGGTTTATTAAAGAAAGGTGCTGAATACCTGGAAGGAGCCGTCTTTGCCGACATTTTTTATACTCAAAGCTATTATCCGGAAACTAATAATTTTGTTGATATTTATTATTCTGCGTATGGCCGTGAGCCAGAATATATCGAAGCGCTGGCTTATGATTCTGCCAGGATGATTTTTCAAGTTCTTGAAAAAAATGACGTACAAACGCGCCGGAATTTCGCCTCAGCATTAATTCAAGTGGAGAATTACAAGGGGGTAACAGGCACTACATCTTTTGATGCGGATAGAGTGTCCCGGAAGGTTGCATTTATTCTAAAAGTCAGAAACGGCAAACTGGAACAGGTAAAATAGCTATACAGGCTGAAGGGCTGAGAGCAGTGACAAGTGAAGCGTAGTTGACCATTTGTCATTGCGGGCCGACCCTTGGTCGGCGCGTGGCAATCTAAATATATTCCACTGCTGATGATATTGTGACACAATCTCGGATGCCGGATGGTAAAATGGAGAAAACAAAACTCAACCTGTAGTATCGGAAGAAACCGGTCTAAACGATTTAAATAGAGGAGGGTTTATGTCTGCTTATCGAAAAATATTGGTAGTGTGTTTTGCACTTGTTCTTTCTTCCTGTGCGACAACGCCTGTTCTTACTGTGAAGGGTGATATATCTAGGGAAATTAAGCAAAAAGCTCCCGCAGTGGGTAAAGTAGATATTTCTCCGGATGGACGTTATATTTTATCGGGTGGCATGGATTCTTTTATCCTTTGGGACGTTCTTCAAGGGAAAAAAATGCAAACTTTCTCTCATGAAGGTTTTATGACTTGGCCAATTGCGATCGCTTTTTCACCTGATGGAAAATATTTTGCTTCCGGCGGCAAAGGGACAAAACTTTGGGATTTAGTCACAAGGCAAGAAATAAGGACATTTGATGAAGGGATAGGTGCCTCTATAAATTTTTCTCCGGACGGGAAATATTTTATACGTGGCGGCCCTCCTTCTAACTTGGCAAGTCCATTTGGTACTAAAATTCCGACCATGAAAATCTTTGATGTAGCAACAGGAAGGGAAATTAGAGATTTTAAATTACAAAACTTTGTTCAGTCTGTTGTATATTCCCCGGATGGCAAACATGTTTTAACCGGCGACAGTGAAGGTCAAATGGACTTATGGGATACATTATTGGGGGAGTCTGTTAGAAGGGCTGTAGTAATCGAAAAGAAATTTTTAGATCCCCCTCGTAATGTATGGTCTGTCTCTTTTTCTTCAGATGGTGAATATGCCTTGTCCGGCGGACAAGATAATAGCGTTATATTGTGGAATGCAAAAAATTTAACGCAGATAAAAAAATTCATCGGACACACAGGAATGAATGGCATTAGCTCCGTAGTTTTTTCGCCGGATGGTAAATATGCTTTGTCAGCGGGCAGTGATAGTAAGGTGAAAATCTGGGATTTGGCATCAGGGACTGAACGGATAGTTCTTGCTGGACATACAGGACTGGGTGCTTCTGCAAAATTTTCGCCCAATGGCAAATATGTGATATCCGTGGGAGATGCTTCCACAAGAATATGGGATGTGGCTACTGGTGAAGAAGTTGCCTCCATGATTGCTTTCGAAGACGGTGAATGGATAATTACAACACCAAATGGTTATTACAGCTCCTCTCCTAAAGGTGATCAGTATCTTAGCGTTAAAGTCAAAGGTAAAGATTATACAATTGAGCAGTTGCGGGAGAGTTTCTACCGTCCTGACCTCGTTAATCTCGCGCTTTCCGGCGGGTCTTTGAAGGAACTTAAAAAGGTGGCGGATGTCAAACCGCCTCCGGTGGTAGCGATAGTTGATACGCCTAAAAGTATTGATAAGAGCGATGCCGCTATCACCTTAAAAATAACCGATGCCGGCGGCGGAATTGGCGATATAAGACTATATCTCAATGGCTCCGCAGTAATGCTGGACAGCACCAGAGGCGTGAAAATTGTCGCTGCCAATTCAAACGAAATCCAAAAAACATATCAGTTAAAACTCTCCAGTGGCCTGAACTCCATCCGGGCTATCGCCTTTAATGCCGATAACACCATGCAGAGCAATGCCGCTGTTCATGAAATCACGGCGGCATTTAAAGCCATCGGCAAACCTTCTCTATATGCTCTGGTCATCGGCATCAACGAGTATAAAAATCCCAAACTGCAACTTAACTATGCTGTCGCCGATGCGACTCTCTTTGCCAATACACTGAAGAAAGGGGCTGCGCCGCTCTTTGACAAAGTAGAAGTAAAAACGCTTTCTTCCAAAGAAGAGACAACAAGGGAAAACATCTTAAAAGAACTCAAAGCCATGCAGTCTTTAAATCCTGATGACTTGTTTGTCTTATATGTAGCGAGCCATGGCACAGTGGACGATGGAGAATATTTTCTAATAACCTCGAATGTAGGATCAACAAGGACTGAGAAACTAAAAACGGACGCCATTGGTCAGTCGGTATTCAAGGAACTTATCGGTAATATCCCGGCCACAAAAAAGCTGATCATCATCGA
>Ga0209748_1001249_pt1 | contig 12670 bp, 11 predicted proteins | sample BarGraIncu00421A_FD_185490 | JGI IMG/M metagenome (GOLD analysis project Ga0209748, IMG submission 185490) | Arctic peat soil microbial communities from Barrow, Alaska - Barrow Graham LP Incubations 004-21A (SPAdes) (version 2) | ecosystem: Environmental > Terrestrial > Soil > Wetlands > Peat... | reverse complement strand
GGTTCCAAGACCGCATCCGGGTCAGTGCCGACCGCGCCGCCGAGCGTGTCTGCTTGGCACGCCGCGATATGGAGAGTCCGACCAGCTGATCCGCACATTCAGCTACACACAGGAACCCTTCTCCGGATCATCGGGGGAGGGTTCCTTCGCATCGCCAGCCGAGAACTGTCGCAAAACTATCGCGATACTATAATGTCAGACCAACCCGCTATAATCTTCCTAGTAAAGAAATGGCTACCAGGAGGAGCGTGGTGGAGATGGCGAACAAGAGTCGACCAGCGGTGAGTCCTCGGCGAAGGGTCGGCGGGAGCACACCTGACAGCACGGGCCGCGCTGCCGGGAACAGGCCGCGGAGGTCCCCGCAGGTGGCAGCGCGGGCCGCGCTGCTTACGCGCGAGGAGGAGGCCGACCTTGCTCGTCGCGACCGCGACGAGGGCGACAAGGAGGCCTTCAGCACGCTGGTCGACCGGAACGTCGGGCTCGTGGGCTCTATCGCTCGCGGGTATCGCAACCGCGGTTTGGACTACGACGAGCTGATGCAGGAGGGTACGCTCGGGTTCATCCATGCAGTCGAGAAGTTCGACATTGCCAAGGGCTGCAAACTCTCGACCTACGCAACGTACTGGATTCGGGAAAGCATCGTGAGGGCTCTAGCTGCGAACGGGAGTCCCTTCCGCTTGCCCGCGGAGAAGTTGAACCGTATTCGGAAGCATCAGGCGGTGCTTCGGCAGGGATTGCGTCGGGAACCGACGCTCGAGGAGCTGGCGGAGTCCCTCGGTGACGATGGGACGACGGTCCAGGACATCCGCAGCGTGCTCGACGCGACTCGACCCGTTTCGTCAATGGACATCAGGGTCGGTGACGGTGGCTCGTCCGCCATCTCGGACCTCATCGCCGACGGAAGGGACGTCGATCCCGCATCCGAGCTGATTCGCGGGGAACTCCGCGAGCTGCTCGACGGGGTCCTCCGCGGCCTGCCGGAGCGGGAACGCCTCATCATCGAGAGTCGGTTCAGCCGCGATGGGGACTGCCCTGAAACCCTCGATTGCCTCGGTGGGCGGCTTGGTCTCAGCAAAGAACGCGTCCGGCAGCTGGAGAGAAAGGCCCTGCGGTCGCTGCGCAAGACGCTGGTGGAGCAAGGCGTGGATATCAGGGACTTCCTCGCCGCCTGAGATTCGTGCCGCACGCTTCATAGGAAGCCCTTCTCCGAACCATTGGGGGAGGGCTTCCCTCTGTGGCGGATGAAGATCCAGGGGTGCCCGCAGGGCGTTGTGGCCGCCATGTCCACTAGGCTCTCGTCAGCAATCCGCCAATTAATCCGCCAATAACTTTCCCGCACGGAGGCATTGGCGACCCGGGAGAGCGGTTTGGACAGAGTGTGAACTCCGCAGGTGAGGGGCACAATCGGTCGAGGTGGCACTCCGAGGTGGTCAAACTCATAACCCGAAGGTCGTCGGTTCGAATCCGGCCCCCGCTACCAAAAGAAACTACAGGTCAGATGCCGTATTCGGTGTCTGGCCTGTTTGCCTTGCGTCAGAACCGGCACTTGTCTAACACTTCTCGTGAGTCCGCGACTATCTGGTAGGCCTCGACGCGGCGTTCCTCGAGGTGGAGAACCCCTTGTAACGCTACGTGTTCGAGCCGTATTGCGCGTTCGAGTTGGGCACGAGTTTTCGACGCCGACGGTTGGAAGGGTCTAGACGCCCACTAGCGGGGGCCGGTGCGGAGATCTGGGCGCTCCCGTCGTCGGACACCCTATGATCCCTTGCGAATCCGTGTGGCTATCCAGGCGACAAACCCCTACGCGCTTCGCTGCGCTTGGCTTCCGACTTCATGTCGGAGGACTCTGCTACGCTCGACTGCAAGGCAGACTGTCGTCAGTGAGGAAGGCCGCCTTGACTGAGCCAAGTGAATCCAGCCGCGCCAAACCGCCGGCGCTAGGCGTGGATGAGAGGCCGATCTATGAGGGTCTCGCTCGAATCGCCCCCGCCGCTGCCCAGATGTTCATGGATGCCTGCGCGCTCGTCGCGGACGCCTGCGCACTGAGGTCCAGGCAACACCTCGTTGCGCACCTGCTCCGCGAGATAGACTCGACGCTCATGGCGATGCTCGACCCGGGCGAACCGGAGAAGAAGGAGTGCCCCGAGAAGGATGGAGAGGCGCAACGGCGCGACCGCATCACTCTCAGTCTCGGGCTGGATGAGACGGAGCCCTGGCTCCTCGCGCTGAAACAGCGCGGTCAGCACTACAAGTTGCACGGCTGGGCTCACCGATCTGGCGTGGACGTGCTTCGCGAGGATGAAGGCGACTTCGTGCGCCTGTGGGACATCCACCTTGACATCTTTCGCGCCTTGCTGGACCTGTTCGACCGCCGCGCTGCCCTCATCCAGAAGCAAGTCGAGTCACTCACGGGGGTGCCACCGTCCAAGACGGCTGCCAAGGAAATGGCGAACCGGATCCCTCGCGACCCTATCAGCCTGAACCAGCTCTTCGGACGATGCTCGGACCCGGCGTGGCTACCGCAACTCCGGTGGGCAGGGTTCTTCAAGTCGGCTCCGGGTGCGGTATTCGACGCCGAGCACAACGGGTTCAGGTTTCCGGGCTGGCCTGCGGGTGAGTACCTTGGTCGCCTGGCGATGGAACCAGCTGCTGCGCCCGAAGTGACCGAAATCCTGGAGCAGCTCCCTGCGAGCGACAATCCCTACGCCTACCAGCGCATCGTCACGACGGCGATCGCGCTGCCCGTGGAACTCGGAGTGCGACTTGTGCCGCAAGTTCTCACAGGAGTGCGAATGCGCGGGCACTTGCCTCGCGGAACGGACGTTGCCGAGTTCTCCGCGCATCTGGCGGAGGAGGGGCACCTGGGCACGGCGTACGAACTGGCTGACGAACTCCTGAGGCTCCAAACCGAAGAGGGTCCCTTGGCTCGCCGTGCTGCGAGCTCCTTTGGCGACTGGGAGTTCTCAGAAGTCTGCAAGAAGCTTGCGCCGACACTTGTGGCGGCAAACCCGCTACGCGCATACGAATTCGCCTCGAACAGGCTCGAGGAATCCTTGGCGCTGTCCGCGCCGGACAGGCTTCCCGGCTGGGACATGTCAGAGTACTGGCGGCCAAGCCTTACGGATGAATCCGAACGGGAACGCGACCCGAGGAGCGCACTCGTCGACTTCACTCGCCACGCCCTCGACGCAGCGGTGTCGGCATCGGCTTTGTCGATCGATGACGCCGTCGCGGACTTGCGAGAACGCGGATCGTTGATCTTCGATCGCCTCGCCCTCTGCATCCTGGCGGCTCACCCCACACTGAACCTCGATCTCGCCGCGCGGGTCGCATTCGAAGAAGAGGCCGATGAGGACCGGCGCACCCTCAACGAAGTGGCGCGTCTGCAGGCGGCGGTGTTTCCGCTCGTGCCGGATTCCACGGCCAGCTGCTTCCTCGAGCGCGTCGACGGCGGACCAGGGCCTGATCTCGATGATTGGCGCGAGAGATTCCAAGCGGCCAAGGAGGTCGAGCCGACAGAGGCCGACACTGCGGAGTATGTGGCCTGGTGGAAGACCACACGCCTGTTCCCTGTGCTGGAGCACCTCGACGCCACCCGTAGAGCCGAGTACGACGCGCTTGTCAGCCTGCTGAAGAAGCCGCCGCGCTGGGACGACTATCAGATCTTCCGCGTGCGCAGCTTCTGGGGTGACAAACCCCCCGTGGACGAGAACGTCATCGCCGGCATGACGACGGACGAACTCGCTGACTACTTGCGGACTTGGGAGCCGCCCAGCGACAACTTCGATGGTCCGACGATTCGGGGCATGGCCCGGCAGCTTCAGTCGGTCGTCGAGAAGGACCCCGAGAAGTTCGCTTGCCGGGCCGAGCACTTCCTTGATCTGCGACAGGAGTACGTCGATGCCCTCATCCACGGCCTGACCCAGGCGTTGCGGGCTGGAGGCGCGTTCAGCTGGGAGCCGGTCCTGGACTTCCTGCGCGCGTGCACCGTCGATCACCGATACCTGAACACGGGCACTGAAAGAGACGAAGGAGACGAGACGCTGGGCGCCTCAGCGAACCTCCTCGAGACAGGCCTGACCTCCTCGGCGAACCGCATCCCGGACGGGCATCTCGATGACGTCTGGCGCATCTTGGCGCCCGTATTCACGGACCCGAATCCCACCTTGGAGCACGAGCAGAAGTACGGCGGCTCGAACATGGACCCGTTCGCGCTCTCCCTCAACACCGTCCGAGGCAAGGCCACGCATGCGCTCATCGCGCTGCTCGTAGAGAAGGCACGGGCGGCTGGAGAGTTCGATCTCCCCCTCAGCGGGCGACGTGGGATCTCGAGGTGGCCGGAGCTCGAGAGCACGCTCGATCGCTGTCTCGACGTCTCGCGTGAACCATCACTCACGGTTCGTGCCGCAATCGGCGCACATCTCGATCTGCTTGCCCTGATCGACCCGGAGTGGTTCGAGGAGCATCGAACAGTCCTCTTTCCGGTCTCGCACCAGGAACACCGTGAAGTCGTCTTTGACGCGTACTTGTTGTGGGGAACGATCCGCGAGCCGCTCATACCGCTGTTTCGAGATGAGTATCTGTATCGGACAGGCAGGCTTTCGGAACCACCTGCTGTCACTTGGGAACGCCGAGAGCCGCAAGAAGCGCTCGCGAGGCATGTCGTCGCGATGTATCTCCATGGTGACATCGAACTCGACGACGAGCTGATGCGCGCTGTCTACTGCGAGGCGAACCAGACCTTGTGGAGTGCGGCTACCGCTCGTGTCTACCTTGGACTCGGCAAGCACAAGGACCCGCCTGAGCCGACCGACTCCGAATACGTCGCGCGATCGGTGCGCCTGTGGGAATGGCGAATCCGTCTCGCCGAAAACGCCGCGAGCGCAGGAGATGCCACCGAGTTTCGCCCGGAGCTCGAGGACTTCAGCCACTGGGTGATTTCGGGCGAGTTCGATGAGAAGTGGTGGATCGATCAGCTTGAGCGCGTGACCGACGTGATTGGACATGTTGAGCTCGACGGTCCTGTGCTCGACGCCGTTGCCTCTGCCGCCGAAAGACACCCTCTGCCTGCGGTCCGGGTAGCCACCGAACTGCTGATACACGACCCATGGGCGTTCCTCGCATCCGCCCACGGCGACGCCTTCATGAGCGTCGTGACGGCGGCGGTTAGCTCTGACGTGCCAGAGGCTGTTCGCGGGGGTCGGGACTTGGCGAATCGTCTCGTAGGGAAGGGGCATCACGAGTTCGGCCCGTTCGCGATCGGCTAGGTCTGTCTAACACTTCTTCTAACACTTCCCCAAGGAACCAGCCGTAACGACCCAGAGCGACACTACCGCTGACCTGCATGAACCGCACTCACCCTTGTCGGCACGCCCTGCTTGATGGTCGCTCATAACCCGAAGTCGTCGGTTCGAATCCGGCCCCCGCTACCAAAGAAATGCAAAGGTCCGAAGCTCATTGAGCCTCGGACCTTTCTTTGTGGCGGGCGCGCCAGGTGAGCCTCGGGTCAGCCGCGTGACGGCACGAACACGGGGCGCAACCAGTTGAGCAGCCAGATCGGCAGCCCGACAAGGACCAAGGTCCAAACGACTTCGAACCCGACGGGCACATGCGAGGCAGCGGGATTGAAGGTCACCGCAATCTCCAGCATCGAGAAAGCCAGGACCGCAATAGCGACGGTGAAGGCCCAGTTCCAGCGAAACAACAGAGCTGGGGCCGAGATGATCAGCAACAGGCCGATCGCGCGGACCACGTAGTCGTCAATCGCGTGGAAGTGACTGCTGGGTGACGAGCCGCCAACGACGGATGCCACTCCAAACACGAGCAGGTGTGTTGCGCACAATGCCAAGAGCGCCCAATGGTAGGGCGTGCGGTCCTGTACGGATCTATTCATTCGCTTCCACGCCTTCGAATCTCGGCGGTGAGTCTGGCCCGGACGGAGCATTCGTGGCATGCCGACGGTATCACCAGGGTCTGACAGCCATCACTCCCGAACGCGCCTGACCAGAACAGGTCAGGACATGGCGTTTCCGCAGTTCGGACAGGTCGGAGCGGTCGAGCTGACCGGCTTCTTGCAGAGCTTGCATTCGACCAAGTACGCGAACGTGGGCTCGTCCGGCACTGGCGGTGTCGAGCGGAATGGGGCGCTCCCTCCGCGAGTCATGCCGAGGAAGCTGGGGGCGAGCAAGAGGACCACACCGAGCCACGCCCACGGCTGGTTGATGATCAGGTGAGGAAGCGCATACGGGCTTGTCAGTTGGTCCGCCCATCCGGCCGAAGACGACGCCTGCAGCATGCCCGACAGACCTCGCATAAGCTGCGCCTCAAGGCCGTTGTAGATCGACCACGCGTTGTAGATGGCGTAGCCGAGACTGGCCAGTCCGAGAAGCTGCAGGAAGCTGGTGATCTTGCGCTGATCCATGGTTCCCCCAAATGCTGCCATGAAGCGTCGGAACTCCTGCGCAGTCTGTGCCTTCTGTCGGGAGGAGTCCACCACGGCTGAGAGGGCGGGCCTGCCCGTCACGTTCTGAGGTGGCGCACGCTGGTGATACGCTGGCCTGAGAAGGTCGAAGTACGCCGAGCATCCCGGGGGGAATCGGAGGACCATCCGTGGCGTCTCAATCATGTGCGACGTGTAGGTTCTGGGTGCAGCTGTCGCGCGACGCCCAGCCCGCATGCCACCGCTACCCTCCAGTCCGCGCCGTGTTGGACGGGCCGCATCTGGGCAAGCTGGCCGCAAGCGAAGTCGCCGCAGGACTCACCCAGGTGGTCTTCCGATCGCCTACGCTCCCCGACACATGGTGCGGCGAGTGGGTGGCCCGGCCGTGACGCAAGCGGGACGTGTCTCCACGGGCATTGCGCGTGTAGTCCGCGAGATGATCGAGGAGTCGGGCGATCACTGCTGAGTCTGTCACCACGGTGTCAACAGAATGGGCCGAGTCTGGGTCCACGTACCTGTATTGACAGCGATATGCCCTCCGACCTTCGTGCAGGTCAGAGTGCATATCCTGTACTGAGAGCGACCAGCGTGGAAACCGCCGGGGCTCCCTCATAACCCGAAGGTCGTCGGTTCGAATCCGGCCCCCGCTACCAAAGAACATGCAGGTCGGGAAGGCAAACGCCTCCCGGCCTGTTTCTTTGTCTTGGTAGGCAAACGACCAATCCGCCAATTAATCCGCCAATAACTCTGGGTGAATTGAGCACGCGAGGGATGGTCCAAGGGGTGTCGAAGTCCCCCGAAAGGTGTCCTTCCGGGCGGATTCGCTACCTGTTCTTGGGTAGCCCGCGCTTGAGAGCCGGACCGCTGCCGGGGATGTGCGCCGGCTTCTCGGGCTTCTCGACCTTCTTCTTCGCCGGCTCCTTCGCGGGGTAGACGAACTCCGCGTCCTCCGGCGCCTTGGCCCCGCGGCGGGTCTTCCTCGGAGCGTTGAAGGCGTCCCGCACTCCCTGGAGGAGCTTCGGATCACGACTCAGATAATTTGCGGTGGTCCGGGGGTCCTCGGTCAGCAGGCCCGCGGCCTCAACCTCGGCCTTTCCGACAAGGCTTGGCACCAAAACGTGCTCCGGTCCGATGCTCAGAACCACCTGACTGCCGATCCCTGCGCCGCGCTGGCCCCGGGTGCAGGGCTCTGCGATGCCACCATGCCCGCTGTCACGGAAGTGTCGTAGGCCTCGCTCACCGCGCCGAGCAGCAATCCTGCGGCACCCAGCTTGGCGCTTGCGGCGTTTTTGCTCGCGCCGCTGAGATCTGGGGTCGTGACCGATGGCGATGCGCTAGCTGCTCCGGCATTGCTCGGTCCGGTTGACGTGCTCGTACATCCAGTCAGTGACAACGCGAGCCAGACGCACAGGGCAATAGGGATAGTGCGCTTCACCAGGACCTTCAAGGGTGGCTGGAATCGAGAGCTGCTGTCGCAGCCGGGCGTATTCGGCAGCGACAGGGCAGGGCGACGGTGGGAAGTCGCGCGGCTGATCATTCGACCCGCAACAGGCACTGGCGCGCCTAGGTCTTCTGCGGCATCTGCACGACGTGGACCACCGCTTTCGATCGGCCGTACTCGATCGTATCGCCGTCTTTGAGCCAGACTGATTCAGCGATGCGCACACCGTTCACGAGGGTCCCGTTGCTGCTGCCGAGATCCGCGAGGTACAGACCCTCCGGCGCGAGGCCGAGCGAGAAGTGCCGCCGACTCGCACGCGGGTCTGTCGGGACGTAGTCGGTGACGCGTCCGTCGCGCCCGATCGTGTACGCGGCGCCTTCAGCAATCTCCACTTCGACCACGCGCAATCCGTCTTCGACGTCGGCGATCTCCAGATTGACGATCGCCGTCACGGGCTCGGGTTCCTCCATGATTGTGAAGGCCGGCTCCGCATCGCCCGGAGCGACCTGGCCGATGGCAGGTACCAGCACGAACTCCGCGTCATCCTCGGCGACAACAGTCAATCCCTCAGGATCGGAGGGAGCCGCGGCCGTCTTCAACTCCGAGCCGCACATCGGGCACCGGGTGGATCCGGGCTCGAGCCGCGCGCTGCAATAGGGGCACGGTGTTTCAGCCATGGTCTGTCGTCGTCCCTTCTGCTCCGAATGTCGTCCATGAGCCAAGTGCGACACTCACGTTGTCGGGCGCGCCGCGTTCGAGGGCGGCCGCGACAAGTCGTCGCGCGACATCATCGAGCGATCCGCCTGCGGCGAGCAGCACCGCGATGTCGTTGTCGAGCAAGACTCCGTGGAGTCCGTCGGAGCACAGCAGGAGCGTGTCTCCGAGGACGAGACGCAGCGCTCCATGATCGGGCGTCGCGTCGCGGTCCTTGCCGATTGCCCGCAGCAGCACATTGCGGCGAGGATGCCGCGCCGCCTCGGCTTCCGTCAGCTTGCCTTTGGCAACCAGGGCGTGAACCCACGAGTGGTCGGCGGTGACGCGTGTGAGCGACCCCTCGCGCCACAGATAAGCGCGGCTGTCGCCGACGTGCCATACATCGATGCGACCGGGGCTCAGGACGGTGGCGACGAGCGTGGTCCCGCCATCCGGAGCCGCGTCACCGACGGCCTCCGCGACTTCCGCGAACAGCGCCGTCACGTCAGCCGCCGTCACGTCGTCGTCGCATTCAAGCCGCTCGCTCATTAGGTGGATCGCGGTCCTGCTGGCAGCGGCTCCACCCTTGTGCCCGCCCATTCCATCCGCGACGACGAGGACCGCGCGCTCAGCCGAGGCGCAGGACCACACGGCGTCCTGGTTCTCAGCCCGAACGCGTCCGACATCGGTCAGCGATGCGACCGCGAACGTGCCGGCCTCCCGAGGCTCGTCGGTAAGGGTGATACTCCCACCGCTCGTCGTCACTGCTTCGCCAACTCAAAGGAGGCAACCGTACGACCAAACTCGACGGTGTCGGCGTCGGACAGACGCTGGGAGTCAGTGACAAGCGCCCCATTGACGAACGTCCCATTGGCACTGCCCATGTCCTGAATGTAGTAGAGACCTTCATGTTCGGTGATGGAGAAGTGCGCTCGGCTCGCTCGCGCATCGTCCACAGCGAGGCTGCACTTGGATGGATCGCGACCCACGACGAAGGCGCCAGACCGCTCAGTGATGATGATCCGCGAGGATCGTCCGTCTGTGATCACAAGTCTCGGACCCTCGGCTGACTCCGCGTCGCCAGCCGCGACCGGTTCGTCGACGATCGTCAGGGCCACCTCGTCGCAGAGCGTGGCGTCGGGCTCCTCTGCCTCCGGGGGTTCCTGCATGAGTGTGGGTTCTTGCTCGTCCATGATCGTGGGGTCGAGGGCGTCCTCCACCACCGTGGTATCAGCAGTGGCCTGTGCGCGGAGGGATGCCGATGGAGCAGCCGTGGAAACCACGGGTTCGGCACGCAGGCGTGATGCCACCGCGCTCGACACCGGGCTGAGGAACGGTGTTACTTCGGGCAAGGGCGACGTTGAAGCTGCCGCCCTCGAGGTCGCTACTGCTCGCGTCGTCAGGTCACTGGGCGGCCCGGCCTTAGGCGATCTGCGAGGATCGCCGTTGCCAACTGCAACGCTCGCCTGCGGCGAGCGGGTGCGGCGACGGTCCGCCGAGGATCGTGAGGCGCTGTTCTCATCGCGCGTTCGTAGGCTCCAGCCGCTTCCGCCCGCGCTCGGGCTGCGGTAGAAGTGGGTGATGGTCGCGAGCATGACGACGATCAGCCCGACTACACCCGCAAGCGCCGCCGTGTCACCGGCGCCTGTCTTCTGCGAGTTCGAGGCAACGGCGAATGCGGGGGTCTGCATGAGCAGACCCGCCAGTGCGATCGCCGGCCAGATGAATCGGCTCGCCGAGCCCTGGCGCCTGAACGCATCGAGGAATAGCCACCATGTCAGCACGATGCTCGTGATGCCGAAGATCTGCATCCCGAACCAATACCACCAGCCCATCGTCCCGCCGTTCATGCCGCCCCCATTGCCGCTGCCGTTAGTGCCTGTTTTTGAGCGCGTTCTGGGCCGCCTGCTGTGCCGAGATCCCGCCCGCATTGGCTCCGCCCACCTGCACCGAACCACCGGAACGGTCCGGTGTCGTTGCGTTGGGGGGAGCGGAGTGTGTCGTGTCCGATGTGGCTCCAGGTGTCGAGCTCGTGGCAGTCGCAATGCCGCCCTGGCCGGCGGCGTCAGTGGAGACAGGCCGGGCTGTCGCGACGTAGCCGAGGATCGCGACCGTGACCACCACCAGGGAGCCGACGAGAACCGCCGTCCGGACGGAATTGCGCGAGAACCTCGGCATGGTCACGACGACCTCGCCGCTTACGACCCGTGCAAGGTGCCCTGCCAGCTCGGCCGGAGTCTGGAAGCGGTCCGCGGGGTCCTCGGCCAAGAGCTTGGTGAGCAAGTCATTGCTGAACACCGTCAACGGATCCGATCCGTCGATCGACGGCGGATCGAGATCGAAGTGGGCGTCGAGGATCTCCTTCGTTCCGTTGCCGGGATACGCCTTCTCACCGGTCAGCATCTCGTAGTAGACCGCTCCAAGCGCATACAGGTCCGCCCTGATGTCGGCGGACCTCGGGTCGAGGATCTGCTCGGGCGCCATATAGTGCGGACTTCCCAAGAACGATGAAGTGAGTGTCATGCTGTCGGCCTCGTCGAGTGCCTTGGAGATACCGAAGTCGGTGATCTTCACGCTTCCGGACTCAGTAAGCATGATGTTCGTCGGCTTGATGTCACGGTGGGCCTGGATGCCGCCGACGCGGTGCAGGTGATCGAGCGCAAGCGCCGACTCGTACATGATCTTGAGACCCTCGTCATAGCTGAGGGTCCCTCGCTTCGTGGTCAGCTCCTCGACGTTCGGACCGTCGACGAACTCCATGACGATGAACGGCCGGCCCTCGACCTGGCCGGTTTCGAAGCCGCGGACGAGGTTGGGATGATGGAGGCGGCATAGGAGTTTGCCCTCGCGCCTGAAGCGCTCCATCGAGCGCGGCTTGCGCAGGTGTTCGGTGTTCATCACCTTGATCGCGACCTTGCGGCCCTCGCGATCGTCGTTGGCGAGGTACACCTGGGCCATGCCGCCACCGCCGATGTGTTTCACGATCGTATAGCGGTCGAGAAGCTTCTGCCCTACCACCCGGTGGTCCCCCCTGCGGTTCAGGTCGCTGACGCGCCCTGCGTGCCTTCCACCCGGATTCTGCTCGGGCGACCTGCCCCCATGCCGCCCATCTTGACGGATTCTCCCAACTCTATCAATAATGACTCGATTATCTGGCTTCCGGATACGGGTGTCTTCTAGGGGGGTTCAGCGTGAACAGAAATGCGGCGATTGCCGTCGTCGTCATCGGGGTCCTGCTTGCCGCGCTCAGCGTGGGTAGCGCTACCTACATGAGTGCGGGCACAATCGAGCAGAAGACTCAGGCGATGAAGAGCGACCTGACCACTCAGCTCGGCTCCAAGATCGACAAGGTCGCCGCTGACGCTCTCCCGAAGGCGAACGGCGAGGCGTCATCGCTGTCGTCCACGGGCTTCCTGTGGTCGAAGGGCCGTCTGACTGTTACCGACGTCGCGGACGCAAACACCGCGCTGTTCGAGGTAGATCCTGCGACCTCTCGCGTTGTTATCGCAGCCGACAAGATTGATATCGGCGACGTCGTGACCGGCAAGTTGCGGTCGACCGGTGCCGTGTCAGCGGACGGGTTCCAGACGTCCGGAGATGCGTGGGCGGTCGACGCTTCCGGCGACCAACGGTCCGACGGTGACCTCACTGTCGGAGGCGATGTCGTGACCGGCGGCATCCTCAAGGTCAACGGTGGCGAGCTCCGTGTCGGTGATGGATTCGTCTACGACGCTTCTGCGAAGCAGTTGTCCGTCGTCGGCGAGATAGTCGCATCGAAGTTCAACAGCGGAAACGTCTCCACCGAGCTCGTATCCGATGTCCAGTTCGACAAGGACGCGTTCTCTGCGCTGGATACGTGGAGGATCTCCCAGGACGGGACCGCACGTTTCGGCGGGACCACCCTAGGGATGTTGACCACAATCGGATCCGCAAACGTTGGCGGACCGCTTGACGTGACCGGCACGCTCACTGCGGTCGATATTGCCGCCACCGGGAACGCGACCGTCGCAGGGACGCTTGACGTGACCGGGAAGCTCACCGCGAGCGACGTGGCCGCCACCGGGAACGCGACCGTCGCAGGGACGCTTGACGTGACC
>Ga0209748_1001247_pt1 | contig 12674 bp, 9 predicted proteins | sample BarGraIncu00421A_FD_185490 | JGI IMG/M metagenome (GOLD analysis project Ga0209748, IMG submission 185490) | Arctic peat soil microbial communities from Barrow, Alaska - Barrow Graham LP Incubations 004-21A (SPAdes) (version 2) | ecosystem: Environmental > Terrestrial > Soil > Wetlands > Peat... | reverse complement strand
CGCCTCTGGGCGGCCCGCAGGGCCGCCTATCCGGCGCTCGCGCGCCAGAGCCGCGGCACGATCGTCGAAGACGCCTCGGTGCCGCGCAGCCGCGTCCCCGAGATGCTCGCCGCGATCGAGGACATCGCCCGGCGCCACGGGCTCACGATCGCCACTGTCGGCCACGCCGGCGACGGCAACCTGCACCCGACAGTCCTCGTCGACCCCGACGACGCGCAGCTGATGGAGCGCGCTCGCGCGGCGGTCTCGGAGATCTTCCGCGCCGCCATCGACCTGGGAGGCACGCTCAGCGGCGAGCACGGCATCGGCTTGGCCAAGGCGCCCTATCTCGGCTGGGCTCTCGGCGAGGGCGGCCTCGACCTGACGCGCCGCATCAAGGCCGCCCTGGACCCCCAGGGCATCCTCAACCCCGGCAAGTTCACCGAGTGAGCGCAGACCGCCCACCGGACGATCTGCCGACCATCCGCTCGGTCGCCGATGCGGTCGCCATCTGTAACCGCTGCGGCAATTGCCAGGCCGTGTGCCCGGTGTACGCGGAGACCCGCACCGAGCCCGGCGTCGCTCGCGGCAAGGTCCAGCTGGCGGCGGCCATCCTGAGCGGGGACTTGCCGGTGGACCGCGAGACGGCCGCCGCGTTCTCAACCTGCACGACGTGCATGGCGTGCGAAGAGGCGTGTCCATCCGGCGTGCCCGTGGTCGACATCGTGGCTGCGGCGCGGGCGCAGGTCGTGGAGACGCGGGGCCTGCCGTGGGTGAAGCGCGTGGTGTTCGGCGGCGTGAAGCGGCCGGGCATCCTGCGGGCCGCGGCCGACGCCGCGGCCCGCCTGCAAGGCGCGGCCTTCAAGCCCGCGCCCGATCGCGAGCTGCGGCGCCTGCGCTTCCCCTATGGGCTGGCGTCAAGGCGCGCGTACCCGCCGCTGGCCGCGCACCCCTTCGAGCACGCGGTCGAGACGCCGTCCCGGGCGGGGCGGGGCGACTCCCGGTCGGACGGGCCGCGCGTGCTCTTGTTCCCCGGCTGTATGGTCACCTACGTCTACCCCGGCATCGGCCACGCCGCGGTCGAGGTGCTCGAGCGCGCCGGCGCGGAGGTCGTCACGCCGCCCGAGGCTGCGTGCTGCGGAGTGCCGCTCGAGGCCCACGGCGATCTGGCGGGCGCGGCCGCCCTCGCGCGCCTGCAGCTCGATCAGCTGGAGAGTCTGGAGTTCGCCGCGCTCGTGGCCGCCTGCCCGACGTGCGCGAGCTCGTTCGTCCATCGGTATCCGCGGCTGCTCGCCGGTGAGCCGCCGTACGCCGCGCGGGCGCAGGCGCTCGCGGCGCGGAGCTACGACGTCACGAGCTACCTCGTCGACGAGCTGCACGTGAGCCCGCCCGCCGGCCGGCTGGAGGCCACGGTGACCTACCACGACCCGTGCCATCTGGCGCGCGGCCTCGGCGTGACGCGGCAGCCGCGCGAGCTGCTCACCGGCATCCCCGGCGTGCGCCTCAGCGAGATGCGCGAGCCTTCGCGCTGCTGCGGCGGCGCCGGGTCGTTCTCGCTCACGCACCAGGAGCTCTCGCTGGCCATCGGGGCGCGCAAGGCCGCCGACATCGTCGCCACCGGCGCCGAGGTCGTGGCCACGAGCTGCCCCGGCTGCCGCATGCAGCTCGCCGACGTGCTCGCCCAAGCCGGTGACTCACGGCCGGTCGTGCACATCATGGAGCTTCTGGCGGCGGCCAACGGAGGAACAGCGCGATGATCATTCAGATGTCGGTCCACACCCCGAAGCCGGGCAAGGAGCGGGACCTGATCGCCTCGATGCACCGCTTCGGCGCGGCCGGCGCGAGGCAGGCTGGCTTCATCGAGGCGAAGACGTTGCGCGACACGCGGAGCGGCCGCCTCGTCGGCATGGCACGCTGGGAGGATGAGGCCTCGTGGCGCGCCGGCGTTGAGGCCATGCGTGCCGCGGTCGCCGACGACCCGTTCGACGAATGGGAAAACGGCGATACCGAGGGCCTCTTCCTCGAGGAGGTCTGAGCGCGGCGCTCGTCGGCCGAGGAGACGGCGAGGGCGGGGCGGCTCTTCCGGTCGTCCCCTTGGGACATGGTTTACGTTGAATTATCAACCCTTGATAAACCAGCGTAATCGACGTAAAGTTTGGTCGTGGACCCGCGCGAGAACCCCTATACTCCGAACGCTGGCGCGAGGCCGCCGCTGCTCGTCGGGCGCGACGAGGAGCTCGCCGGCTTCGACCTTCTTCTGGCACGTCTGAGCCGCGGCCATACCGAGCAGTCCATGGTGATCACCGGGCTTCGCGGTGTCGGCAAGACGGTCTTGCTCGGCGAGTTCCGAACGGCGACCGAGGCGGCCGGGTGGGTCGCGGTCGAGGCTGAGATCACGAGACAGACTATGTTCGGCCAGCGCATCGCGCTGCTGGCGCGCCGGGCTCTCCTGCAGGTCGCGCCCCGCGCTCGCTGGAAGCAGCGTGCGCGCCGCGCCGCCGGAGTGCTCAAGTCGTTCACGCTGACGGTCGCCTCCGACGGCGCCTGGACGGCCGGGCTCGATCTCGACGCCGTCGAAGGTGAGGCCGACAGCGGGCATCTTGCAGACGATCTGCCGGACGTCTTCATCGCGTTGGGCGAGGCGGCCCGAGACCACCAGACGGGGATCGTCTTCCTGTTCGACGAGATCCAGTTCCTGACTGCAGCGGATCTCGAGGCGCTCATCGCGGCGTTGCACAAGACCGTTCAACGAGGTTTGCCCGTCACAATGGTGGCGGCCGGCCTGCCGCAGATCCCAAGGCTCGCGGGAGAGGCGAAGTCATACGCCGAGCGTCTGTTCACTTTCCCCGAGATAGGCCGACTCCCGCGCGCGGACGCTGTCGAGGCCCTGGTGGGACCGGCACGAGCGGCTGGCGCTGACATCGAAGCGGCTGCTGCGCTCGAGATCGTGAGCTACGCTGAGGGCTACCCCTACTTCATCCAGGAGTGCGGGAAAGCCGTCTGGGATGCGGCGACGTCGTCGCCGATCGGCGTCGAGGTCGTGAACAGCGTGCGGCCACTCGTCGAGGCGAAGCTCGACGCAGGGTTCTTCAGAGTGAGGGCGGAGCGTGCGGCCGCGCACGAGTTGCAGTACCTGCGCGCGATGGCGTCGCTGGGGCCGGGGCCGCACAAGGCCAGTGCGGTGGCCAAGGCGCTGGGCAAGAGATCGGCCCAACTCGCGCCCACTCGCGCTCGTCTGATCGAGAAAGGTCTCCTCTACACGCCCGCCTACGGCCTCGCGGCGTTCACCGTACCGCAGTTCGACCGCTATCTCGTGCGCAACTACGCTGAGCGCGACTGACAGCGCGGGCGTTGTAGGCTTGTGGCATTCTGAGCTGATCTTGGGGGGAGGTCCCAGTGGAAGGTCTGGCCGACAAGGTCGTTCTGGTCACCGGCGGTTCGTCGGGGATCGGTGAAGCGTGCGCGCGGCGCCTGGCCGCGGAGGGCTGCGCCGTCATGGTCGCGGGCCGCGACGAGGTCAAGACGCGCACCGTCGCCGAGAGCCTGCTGCCCCAAGGCAAGCATGGATGGGTCACGGGCGACGTGCGCGAGGTCGGCGACTGCCGGGCGCTCGTCACCGCCACCATGGAGCGGTACGGGCAGCTCGACGTGCTCGTCCACTGCGCCGGCGTCTGGGACGAGCGCCCCACGCTCGATGTGAGAGAGGAGGACTGGGACGCGGTCCTCGACACCTGCCTCAAGGGCGCCTTCTTCACGATGCAGGCCGCTCTGGCGCCGATGGTCGAGGCAGGCGGCGGCGTGATCGTCGTCATCGCCAGCGACTCCGGGCACCACGGCGAGCCCGGCGCTGCGGCGTATGCCGCCGCGAAGGCCGGGCTCATCAACGTGGTGCGCACGCTGGCCCACGACCACGGGCCCGGCGGCGTGCGCGTGGTCGCCGTCTCGCCGGGGATCATCGAGACACCGATGCGCGTCGGCGCCATCGCCGCGGCCGATGATCCCGAGGCGTACGCGGCCGGGCAGGCCGACGGCTACCCCGTCGGCAGGGTTGGCCGCCCCGCCGAGGTCGCCGCCGTGGTCGCCTTCGTCGCCAGCGACGAGGCGAGCTTCGTCACCGGCGACTCGTGGCTGGTCGACGGCGGGTACTGCGCCGCAGGCTGACGCGCCGTGCCGCAGATCCGAACTGAGTAGACGGAGGTCGTGATGAGGCGATTCGATCTGGGGAGCATCGACGAAGCCCTGAGAGCGCTGCGCGCGATCGGCGTCAGCTCCCAGAAGGTCCGCGCCACCGTGACCGACGTGCTCGAGGATGTGCGCGGCCGGGGAGACGCGGCGCTGCGCGACTACACGGCACAGTTGGACGGCGTCGAGCCGGCGTCGCCCCTGTCGGTGTCGGGCGTGACCCTGCGACGCGCTCTGGAGTCGAGCCCCCCGGAACTGGTCGACGCGCTCGCCAAGGCCGCCGAGAACCTGCGCGAGTACCACTCGCGCGAGGCGCCCAGGCCCTGGCGGACGCAGCTTGCCCAGGGCCAGACGGTCGGCCAGGAGATCATGCCCCTGGCCGTCGCCGGCCTCTACGTCCCCGGCGGCCTGGCCGACTACCCGTCTTCGGTGCTGATGACGGCCATCCCGGCGCAGGTGGCGGGGGTCGCGAGCATCGTCGTCTGCTCGCCGCCGCGCAAGGACGGCTCGGTCCCTTCGGGCGTCGCCGCCGCCTGCGCGCTGCTCGGCATCGAGCGCGTGTTTCCCGTGGGGGGCGCCCAAGCCGTCGCGGCCATGGCCTACGGCACGGAGTCGGTGCCGCGCTGCGACGTGATCGTCGGCCCCGGCAACGCTTACGTCACCGAGGCCAAGCGCCAGGTCATGGGGGAGGTGGCCATCGACGGGCTGGCCGGCCCGAGCGAGGTGCTGATCGTAGCCGACGCCGACGCCGAGCCGGAATGGCTGGCCGCGGATGCCCTGGCGCAGGCCGAGCACGGTGCCGGCGCGATGGGCGCCGTGCTCTCCCTGGACGGTGAGCTGAGCGACAGGCTGGAGAGCGAGATCAGGCGCCTGTCGGAGCGGCTGCAGATCGGCATCGACAACGTCACCATCATCGATTGCGGCTCGATGGAGGCCGCGATGGAGCTCGTGAACGCCTTCGGCCCCGAGCACCTCGAGCTGCATGTCGCCGATCCCGGCGAGGCGCTGAAGCAGGTCCGCTGCGCCGGGGCGGTCTTCCTTGGCAGGCACGCGGCGACGGCCTTCGCCGACTACGCGGCGGGCACCAACCACGTGCTGCCCACCGGCGGCTCGGCGCGCTTCAGCCAGGGTCTGTCGGTCGACGCCTTCGTGCGCCGCGTCGGCGTCGTCGAGATCGACGCGCAGAGTGCCCGCGCGCTCGCTCCGTTGGTCTCGATCATCGCGCGCGAAGAGGGACTGCGTGCGCACGCGCTCTCCGCCGAACTGCGCGGCGGCATCTCGAGCGAGCTGCGCGGCGCCGACTCCGGCGAACCACGGGAGTAGGCCGAGCGGGGCGCTGCGGAAGCGCGTCAGGGGCGCCCCCCCGCGCGCCACCCCGCTCCCGCTCGCGCCGCCCGTGCGCATCTGCGAGGATTGCCGCGATGGCCTCTCCCGCGACGATGACGCACAGCTCGCGCCGTATGGCGGTCGTCGCCGACATCCTGCTCTTCAGCGTCGCCATCTTCTGGGGCGGCAACTTCGTCTTCATCAAGTCGGCCGTGGAGCGCACGAGCGTGGTCGCCGGGGGCAGCATCGTCGCCGGCACGATGCTGTACCTCCTCCTGCGCTACGTGGTCGCCACCGGCATCTTCGCGGCGGCGCAGCCCAAGAGCTGGCTCAAAGCCTCGCGGCGCGACTGGAAGATGGGCGGTCTGCTCGGCTCCTTCTACCTGACCGCCCTCGTCCTCCAGACCATCGGGCTGCAGCGCACCTCGCCCGGCGTCTCGGGCTTCATCACCGGGATGAGCGTCGCTATGGTCCCCTTCCTCTACTGGGCCGTCGCCCGCCGCTCGCCCGGCAAGTGGCAGATCATCGGCGCGATCGTCGCCACCATCGGCCTGGGCGCGCTCTCGCTCCAGGGTGACTTCTCCATCCGCTGGGGCGACGCCATGACCCTCCTCGCGACCCTCTTCTACGCGCTGCACATCATGACCACGGGGTTCTTCGCGCCCAAGGTGCACCCGTCCACGCTCGCCGTCACTCAGATGATCGTGTCGACTGCGGCGCTCGCCGTGCTCACGCCGTTCTTCGTCCACATCACCTTCGACCTGCCCTGGCAGGTATGGGCAGCCGTCGTGTGGACGGCCCTGAGCGGCACCATCTACGCGTTCTTCATCCAGAGCTGGGCGCAGCGCTACACGACCTCGACGCACGCCGCCATCCTGCTCGGCTTCGAGAGCGTGTTCGCCGCCATCGCCGGCATCGCCTTCGGCATGGACTCCGTGACCTGGCGCCTGCTGGTCGGCGGCTCCCTGATGCTCAGCGGCGTGTTCATCGTGGAGCTGCTGCCGTCGTCGAATAGCGTGGTGGCGGAGATCGAGGCGGAGGAGGGGCCGCCGGCCTGACGCGGGCCGGCCCCGGGCGAGACGGCTGGCCCCCGCATTCCCGTTGCGATACCTGCTCGTGTGGTTAAGCTCCCTATATGAGGACCTCCATCTCGATTCCTGACGATGTGTTCGCCGAGGCGGAACGCCTGGCGCGTATTCGGAACGAGTCGCGCAGCCAGCTCTACAGCCGCGCTGTGCGGGAGTTCATCGCTCGGCATTCGCCGGAGCGGGTGACCGCGGCCCTGAACGTGGTCTGTGCCGACGTGCCCGCAGCGGACGATGCTCTCGCCAGCGCTGCCGCCCGGCATGCGCTTCGCCGCTCCGGTTGGTGATCCCTTAGGGCGAGATCTGGTGGGCGGATTCCTCGGAGCCGTCCGCGTCCGCGTGTAGACTGGTTGCCGAACCGGGCACGGCCTCGATGCCGCCGCCCGTGGGGCACGCGTCGCGGAGGTCGCATGGCTGCACCTGATGCCGTACTCGAGCTGCTCGAGCGCTTCGCGCGTAATCGCGAGCAGTACCTCAACCCCGCCTACAACGAGACCCAGGTGCGGCGCGAGTTCCTCGATCCGTTCTTCACGGCTCTGGGCTGGGACGTCGACAACACCCACGGCTACGCCCAGGCCTACAAAGACGTCGTCCACGAGGACGCGATCAAGGTCGGTCTCGACACCGGCGCCCCCGACTACTCGTTTCGCATCGGCGGCCAGCGCAAGTTCTTCGTCGAGGCCAAGAAGCCATCGACCAACCTCAAGGACGACCCCTTGCCGGCCTACCAGCTCCGGCGATACGGCTGGTCAGGCAAGCTGCCACTCAGCATCCTCACCGACTTCCAGGAGTTCGCCGTCTACGACTGCCGGGTCAAGCCGGCGGCCTCAGACAAGCCATCGACGGCGCGCACCCTCTACGTCTCCTTCGAGCAGTACGACGAGCGCTGGGACGAGATCGCCGGGGTGTTCGGCAAAGAGGCGATCCTGCAGGGTTCCTTTGACCGGTACGCCGAGTCGACCAAGGCCAAGAAGGGCACCGCCGAGGTCGACAAGGCCTTCCTCGGCGAGATCGAGCTTTGGCGCGACGCGCTGGCTCGCAGCATCGCCTTGCGCAACCCGTCGCTTTCCCAGCGCGAGCTCAACTACGCGGTGCAGGCGACCATCGACCGCCTCATCTTCCTGCGCATCTGCGAGGACCGCGGCATCGAGCCCTACGGGCGCCTGCAGGGACTCTGCAACGGCGGCGCGACGTACGGCCGCCTCAAGGCGCTCTTCTACGAGGCCGACCAGCGCTACAACTCGGGTCTCTTCCACTTCGAGGAGGAGAAGGGCCGGGCCGGCTACGCCGACCAGCTCACGCTCGGGCTGGCCATCGACGACAAGCCGCTCAAGGACATCCTCAAGCGGCTCTACTACCCCGAGAGCCCCTACGAGTTCAGCGTGCTGCCGGCCGACATCCTCGGCCAGGTGTACGAGCAGTTCCTCGGCAAGGTGATCCGCCTCACGGCCGGGCACCGCGCCGTGGTCGAGGACAAGCCCGAGGTGAAGAAGGCCGGCGGCGTCTACTACACGCCCACCTACATCGTCGACTACATCGTGAAGCACACGGTCGGCCGCCTGCTCGAGGGGAAGACGCCCAAGCAGGCAGCTTCCCTAAGCATCCTCGACCCGGCCTGTGGCAGCGGCTCGTTCCTGATCGGCGCCTTCCAGTACCTGCTTGACTGGCACCGCGACTGGTACGCTGCCGACGCGCAGGGAAGCGCCAAGAAGCACGCCAAGGCCCTGTACCAGGGCCGGGGCGGCGAGTGGCGCCTCACGACCGCCGAGAAGAAGCGCATCCTGCAAAGCTGCATCTACGGCGTCGACATCGACGCCCAGGCCGTGGAGACCACCAAGCTCAGCCTGCTGCTCAAGGTGCTGGAGGGCGAGACTTCCGAAAGCATCGACGCCCAGCTCAGCTTCCTGCGCGAGCGCGCCCTGCCCGACCTCTCCGCTAACATCAAGTGCGGCAACTCCCTGATCGCGCCCGACTTCTACGACGACCAGCAGCTCGGGCTCGCGGGCCTCGACGAGGAGGAGCGCTACCGCGTCAACGTCTTCGACTGGGAGGCGGAGTTCGCCGAGGTCCTCGGCAAGACGGTGCCGGAGGAGAAGCGCGGGTTCGATGCGGTGATCGGGAATCCGCCGTACATCAACATGCTTCAGCTCGACAAGAGTCAGCACGGCGACGTCAAGCCCTACTGGAAGCGCGTGTTTCGGACGGCTGCGGGTGCTTTCGACATCTACATTCTGTTCATGGAGCGTGGACTCGCTCTGGCCCGCCCTGGCGGTCTCCTGAGCTTCATCGTTCCCAACAAGTTCCTGGCGGCGGAGTATGCCGTGAAGTTCAGGGGATGGCTGCTGGAGTCGAGTGAGTGGGTCAGCCTGCTCGACTGCTCACGTTCCCGCGTTTGGCCTGTGGCTGTCTACCCAGTTGTGCCAGTGCTTCGACGGTGCTCGTCAGGGGAGCCAGAGGGCCATGACATTGAGGTCTACGCGACCACTCGCCCCTCCATCGATGACGTCGTGACTCTCGAGCCGGTTCCTCGACGCCTGTTGGAGACCGTGCCCGACCATATCTGGAGCTTCATGACCCAGGTTGGGGCAAACGTCTTGTGGAAGGTGCTCGCCGATTCGGTGCCATTGGACTCCGTGGCCGAGGTCTGCGGTGCGACGACAGTTGCGGAGGGTTCGGAGTACCCGGGACTCCTTCGCGAGACGGTGAACGGGGTTGTCGAGGCCGACGAATGCAGATTCGTCGTCAGCGGCTCGGTGAAGCGCTATGCGACGACTTGGCTCGATCGCCCGGTCCAATTCACGCATGAGAAGTACCAGATGCCTGCCATACGCCTACGAGAGCCCATGCCTCCCCGACGCGTGCTGCAGGCACGCACGCCGAAAATCATCATCTCCAAGGTTGCGCTGCGCCCGCAGTGCTTCGAGGACGCACTGGGTGACTACGCCGGCGCATACACCACCTACGTGTTCGAGCGCGCCCTGCCATTGGGGGCCTTAGTTGCCGTGTTGAACTCGTCTCTCATGGCCTTCGTTTTCAGGGTCCTGTATGACGCCTTGGCCATGGGCGGTGGGTATCTCCGCTTTCAACCGCCGCAGATGCGGCGACTGCCCATTCCGGCGACTCTGACGAATGCGGCGACGAGCGCCGTGTCAGTGACACGCTTGACGAAGCTGGCTAGCCAGTCGGCCTCGTTGAGAGATGCGGCCTGCGGCGCTCGCACACCCGGCGACCACGATTCGCTGAGACGCCAGGTCGGTGCTCTCGACGCCGAGATCGACCGCCTCGTTTACGAGCTCTACGGCCTCACCGACGACGAGATCGCCCTCGTCGAGTCCTCCTTCGAAGGAGTGTGATCCATGCCGCTCGAGTTTGGCCTTTGGCGTATCGATGGCGACCTTGCAGCCGTGGAGTGGGGCGCGATGGATCTGGAGGAGCGGCTCGAGGGCATCCTTGACCGCCACATCACGGTGGCGGCCGACCCTGGATGGTCATCGGCCGCCAGGTGCTCACCGGTCACGGTGGCCGCATCGATCTGCTGGCCATCGACCGCGGCGGCAACCTGGTCGTGATCGAGCTCAAGCGCGACAAGACGCCGCGCGACATCGTCGCCCAATCGCTGGACTATGGCTCGTGGGTCAGCGGGCTCGACGATGAAGCCATCGTCCAGATCTTCGCCACCTACCTCAAGGAGCATCACCCCGAGCGCGGCGCGGTCTCGATCAACGATGCTTTTCAGCAACGCTTCCACGTGCCGCTGCCGGACGAGCTCAACGCCTCTCACGAGCTCGTCATCGTCGCGGCCAGGCTCGATCCAAGCACGGAGCGCATCGTCAGGTACCTCGCCGCCGAGTACGGTGTGCGCATCAACGCCCTCTTCTTCCGCGTGTTCAAAGACGAGGAGTGGGAGTACCTGGCACGCGCCTGGCCACGCGGGCAGAGCGACGCTGAGGCGAAGCCGGCCAAAGGGCCGGCGCAGGAGTGGAACGCCGAGTACTACGTGTCGTTCGGCGGCGACCCGAATCGCTCCTGGGACGAGGCCGCCAAGTACGGCTTCATCGCGGCGGGCGGCGGCGCTTGGTACACGACCACGCTCGGCATGCTCTCGCCCGGCGATCGTGTGTGGGTCTACATCCCGGGCACCGGCTACGTGGGCGTCGGCGAAGTGCAGGGTGCCGTCACGGCGCTCGACGACTTCACCGTGACCGACGAAGCTGGGAACGAAGTGCCGTTGGTCAGTCTGTCGGTGAAAGCGGCCAGCCTCACGCGTGTGGTCGACGACTCCGACAAAGCCGAGTACTTGGTCCCGGTCAAATGGATCAAGACCGTTTCCACGGCCAAGGCCGTCAAGGAGAAGGGTTTCTTCGGCAATCAGAACACCGTCGCCCGGCCGACGACCGCGGCTTGGAGCTACACGGTGGACCGCTTGAAGCAGCGGTGGGGGATCGCCTGATACGCGCCAAGAGCAGTCGTCTCCTTGCCTGACAGCGCAACCATGCGGTTGTCCGCTGGGCAGGGTGACGTTCCGCCTTGGTCATTGCGTTCCCCATCGGATCGCGGACAATGAGGATGGGTTCGGGAGTCCCGTCAGTCGCTGGAGACAGTGACACCGCGGCATCGCGGCCGAGGGCCCGGGCCTTCTGTCTGCCTGCGGCCCGCAAGAGGACTGAATCCACGAGTGCTTCGGGTGCGGCCTGGGGCATGTCCTGAGGGAGGTGGGGCTAAGATGGACGCCGAGGTCAGTGTGGAGGCCATCGGGTACTGGTCAGAACTCAAGCTGGAAATCATTGACAAGTACGCGCGTGCCTATTCGCGCATCGTCTCCCCCAGGTTCCATCACGTGTACATCGATGCTTTCTCTGGCGCCGGTATCAATCTGTCCCGGTCGACCGGGGAGCTTGTCGCCGGGAGCCCGCTGAACGCACTCCACGTGGAGCCTCCCTTCCGGGAGTACCACCTCGTGGACACGGATGGGGAGAAAGCGGCTCTGCTGCGCACGCTTGCCGAACAGGCGAGCAACCGGTGGAGCGGAGACAAGCGACCGCTGGTGCGTGTCTACGAGGGCGACTGCAACGTCGTGCTGCCTACGGCCGTTCTGCCAACGGTTCGCTACGAGGAGTACAAACGAGGTCTGTGCCTGCTCGACCCTTACGGCATGCATTTGGACTGGAATGTCGTTGAGATGGCAGGCCGCCTGAAGACCATCGACCTGTTCCTCAACTTCCCCATCATGGACATCAATCGCAACGCACTGCGGCGCGACCCGGGAGTTGTGACGGAGGCTTCGAGATCGCGTATGACGAGCTTCTGGGGCGACGAATCCTGGCGGCGGATGGGCTATCGCGACAGACTCACGCTTTTTGGAGACGAGCCGGAGAAGGTCGAGAACGAAGCTATCGTCGGTGCCTATTGCGAAAGGCTCAAGAAGGTCGCGGGGTTCAAACAGGTCATCAAGCCGCTGCCAATGTGCAATCGCAACAACGCCGTGGTGTACTACCTTGTCTTTGCCTCTCAGCAGAGCGTCGCGGGTAACATCGTCGGCGACATCTTCGACAGCTACAGGGGACGCTGCACCACCGCATGAGCGCATCACGCATCGAATGGACCGAGGTCACCTGGAACCCCGTGACCGGCTGCACCAAGATCAGCGCGGGCTGCACGAACTGCTATGCCGAGCGCATGGCGCGGCGCCTCCAGGCCATGGGGCAGCCTAACTACCGACGCGGCTTCGAGGTCGCGACACACGAGCACATGCTAGATCGTCCACTTACGTGGTCGCGGCCGTGCACCGTGTTCGTCAACTCCATGGGTGACCTGTTCCACGAAGCGGTGCCCCGAGAGTTCGTCGAGCGGGTCTTCGAGACGATGGAGATGGCCGACTGGCACGAGTTCCAGGTGCTCACGAAAAGGGCCGATCGACTGGCCGAGATCGCGCCGGATCTGCCGTGGCCCCACAACGTCTGGGCCGGGGTTACAGTAAATACTGTTCACTTACCCGTCATCCCGTGGTATCCTGCTCGAAACCAGAACAGGAGGATCGGCGATGGCGCGCACGACGGCGGAGCTTCCCCAGGGGACCCGGATCACCGATTACGTAAGCCTCGG
>Ga0209748_1001246_pt1 | contig 12676 bp, 7 predicted proteins | sample BarGraIncu00421A_FD_185490 | JGI IMG/M metagenome (GOLD analysis project Ga0209748, IMG submission 185490) | Arctic peat soil microbial communities from Barrow, Alaska - Barrow Graham LP Incubations 004-21A (SPAdes) (version 2) | ecosystem: Environmental > Terrestrial > Soil > Wetlands > Peat... | reverse complement strand
TGTTCCGGCCTGTATCGCGAACATCTTCTTCCCCAAAGCGGATGGACATTCCCTTCCTGGTAACCAGGACAATTTCCTGTTGCCCGTCTGTAAGCCGGACACCGATAAGTTCATCATCGTCCCTCAAATTCACGGCAATCAAGCCGCTCTTGTTGATACGGGAATAATCAATAAGTTCCGTCTTCTTGACAACGCCCTTACGGGTCGCCATCATCAGAAACCCGATCTCATCGAAGGATGTAATAGGAATTACTGTCTGAATCTTCTCTCCGCCGTCGAGCTGCAGAAGATTCACAATCGCCGTTCCCTTCGCCTGACGGCTTGCCTCGGGAACCTGATATCCCTTAAGACGGAATACACGCCCGCGGTTTGTAAAGCACAGCAGAACCGCATGTGTCGATGTCATGATGATATTCTCGACAAAGTCCTCTTCACGTGTGGCCAGGCCGGAAATGCCCCTGCCTCCGCGGTGCTGGCTCTTATATGTATCAGCTGAAAGGCGTTTGACATAACCGAAATGTGTCAGCGTAATAATGACGTCTTCCTCACGGATCAGTGACTCGTCGTCAATGTCATCATCCTCGCCGGCTTCGATGGCAGAACGGCGGTCATTGGCAAATTTGTTCTTCACAGCAAGTATTTCTGTTTTAATAACTTCGTGAAGCAGCAATTCATTGCCCAGGATACTCCGGAAATACTCTATCTTAATTTCAAGATCCTTATACTCGCCTTCAAGCTTTTCACGTTCAAGACCCGTCAGGCGTCCTAAGCGCATATCAACTATATGCTGGGATTGCCTGTCGGAAAAATCAAATCGCTCGCTAAGCCTCTGTTTAGCCTGATCCTCTGTTCTGGAGGATCGTATGATAGCTATAACTTCGTCGATATGATCGATCGCCTTGAGAAGTCCCTCGACGATATGTTTCCTTGCTTCCGCTTTCTCAAGGTCAAATGCCGTACGGCGGCGCACTACATCTTCCTGATGTCGGATATAGTGGACGAGAGCATCCAGGAGCGTAATTGTCTTCGGCTCCAGGCGCCCCTGTTCATCCGGAACAAGTGCGAGCATGTTCGCATTGAATGCGTCCTGCAGCGGTGAATGCTTGTAAAGCTGATTCAAAACGACATTGGCATTGGCATCTTTTTTGAGCTCAATGACAATACGGACGGCAGCCGTCCGGTCGGACTCATCGCGGACATCGGAAATGCCGTCGATCTTCTTCTCTTTGACGAGATCGGCAATGCGCTCAATAAGGCGCGCTTTGTTGACCATATAAGGAAGATCGTGAACGACAATGCGCTGGCGGTTGTTCTTCATCGGCTCAATATCCGTATGTGCGCGGACAACAATACGTCCGCGGCCTGTACGGTATGCATCGCGTATACCGCGCTGCCCGAGGATCGCTCCGCCTGTAGGGAAATCGGGTCCCTTGATAACCGTCATAAGGGCTTCAACATCTGCATCAGGATTGTCAAGAAGCATTACGACACCGTCAATAACTTCCCCCATGTTGTGGGGAGGAATATTGGTGGCCATGCCAACGGCAATACCGACGGACCCGTTGACAAGAAGGTTGGGGAAACGGGACGGCAGTGTGATCGGCTCCATTTCGTGTTCATCATAGTTCGGCTTGAAGTCAACCGTGTTCTTGTTGATATCACTCATCATCTCGAGTGTTACCCGTGCAAGCCTTGCCTCCGTGTAACGGTAAGCAGCCGGCGGATCTCCATCCATGGAACCGAAGTTGCCGTGACCATCGACCAGTGTATGGCGCATGGAAAAGTCCTGCGCAAGACGAACAAGTGCATCATATACAGAAGCATCGCCGTGCGGGTGGAAACGTCCAAGGACGTCTCCTACCGTGGTTGCGCATTTGCGATAGGCTTTATCCGGAGTGAAGCCCTGCGTATACATGGAATATAGGATACGCCTGTGGACAGGCTTAAGACCGTCGCGGATGTCCGGTAAAGCGCGATCCGAAATGACGCTCATTGCGTAATCAATAAATGATCTCTTCATCTCCTGCTCAAGGTCTACAGGAATTATTGTATTTTGTTTGGAACGGAAGACCAAGTCAACCTCGGCTTCCTGTTGCTTACGCAGGTCCTTTACTTCGCTGCTTGTGCGATCTACGGGGCCCATTGAATCAGCCATTTTTTCTTCCTCCTCTATCTGGTGAGAAAAACATACGTATGTATTATACCAGACCTGCCGCGCGCGCGCATGTACGCGACTACTACTTATTATATTCTTTTTTGATTTCCGGTAATCAGACCGCCTTCGGCAGGTTTCCAATATCAAAATACGATTGACAGCATGTAATATCTGCTATATTGAAACTGATATTACAATATTTCAGGAAAAACATTCTTTTTTCGTTATTTTTTGCAACAGTTTGACCGACTGGATCGTCTTATGAATAGAGGGGTGGATTAGATGCATACAGGAAACGACAGTGCACCTGGACTCTCACAGCCGCAGCAGCAGGAACCATTGGATATTGAGCAGCTTTTTTTACTATATGCCGATGATGTTCTTCGTGTCTGTACCGTATATCTTGGAAAACGTTCAATGGCCGAAGACGCTTTTCAGGATGTATTTGTGAAAGTTTGCTGCAGGGCAGAATCATTTCGGGGAGAAACACCGGTACGCTTTTGGCTTATGGCCATTGCCCGGAATGTCTGCCGTGATTATCTGCGCTCATCCTGGTTCACCCGTGTGACCTCATACGAGGAATGGACCGAGCGCACGGCATCGGATACTGCAGTTTCGGATGCTTCTTACTCACCGCGCAGGAAAAGAGGCAGGACAGATACGCGGGAGGATGCAATTATTGAACGGTTGGACTCAGAATCCCCACTTCTGCACGCAGTCCGCGCCCTCCCTACCCGTTATAAGGATGTAATCCTGATGCGATATTATTTCGATCTGCGCAATGACGAGATTGCCGCACAGCTCAAAATCACGGAGAGTACAGTGCGCAGCCGTCTGTTCCGTGCCAGAAAAAAACTGTCACCTTTTATGGAAGGAGAGGAGATACCCAATGTTCAGCGATAAATTCAAAAAGGAATTGGATACAATCCATGCAGACCCGAACCTGATTTCCCGTGCAAGGCAAAAGGCGGCAGGTCAAAGGAATCCCCATGAAAACCCGGTGACCCGATTTGCGAAAAACAAAAAGTTTTATAGAATAGCCGCCGCAGTATGCTCCCTTGTTATTCTGGTCGGTATCGGAATCTTTTTTGGAAGCGGAACAGGTATGAGCCTTACCGCACGTCTGTTCGGAAATGCAAACCAGAAAGCTGCATCTGGCAAGGCTACTCCTGTAAACGAACCGTTTCAGTCCGCCGCTGATGCAATGTCTGATAATGAATCCGAAGGAACGCACGCAACGGAATCCAAGGATGCCCTCACAAACGGTTTTCACGATGGATCCATATATAATTGCAGCAACTATGAGACGATTCTGACAGTCCTCGAAAAGAACTGGGCTCTTGAAAATGACGGCTATAATTTTTTCGGGGAGAAAATAACCGGATCCGTTGTCGACGGAGTTGCACCGGAAAGCAACGGTGACTCTGCTGTAACCGGCGCAACAACGGCTGCGGCGTATTCGGGAGATGCTCCGGTCGCCGGAAAAGCCGATTATTCACAGACAAATATCCAGGTTGAAGGCGTCGACGAAGCGGACATCATCAAAAATGACGGCGAATATATCTATTGCATTTCCAACGCTTCTTTGTTTGTCCTGGATGTCCGGGATCCGCATGACATGAAGGTCGCTGCGAAAATAACAGGCAGTTCTGCGCTTCCTGATTTTTCCCTGACAGTATATTACGAGAATTATATCGATATTTTTTATGACAGTGATTCAAAAACCCTTTCCCTTATCAGCAATTCCTATGGATCAAATGATACGGTGTATCCATATACAGCGGAGGGCGGTTCCGTAACTTCCGGTGATGCAAAAGCGGGTTCTGCCGTATCTGTTCCGGATACGGGTTCCACTGCTGCAGCAGCTCCTTCAGGCGATACCTCTTCTGTCGGTGCAGCCGCACCTGCAGCGGGGTCATATAATGGTATGTACCCTTCTGCGGGATATACCATACTTCAGTCATACGACGTGTCCGATCCCTATGCGCCGAAAGAAATCCGGACCTTTTTCCAGGAGGGGAATTACCTCTCTTCACGCAGAATTGATGATACTGTTTATCTGATTACATCCCAAAATTTATATTATGACGGTACGGTGAGTGCTGAAGATCTCATGCCATCGACCAGCGACGGTCCTGATAACTGGGCGACAGTCCCTGCACCCGATATTTTCATCATTAATCCAAATTACGCGGATACTTTCACAGTAGTTTCTGCCGTCAATACCAGAGATATCAGTAAAGATACCAGGACACAGGCCGTAGTCGGCCAGGGAAATATCGTATATTCAAGTCCGGATACCCTTTATATTGCAGCTGCAGTTTGGAATGAGATATATTACCAGACATACGGGGACTTTTCGGCATCATCATCCAAACCGGATACGGCAGGCCAGACCCCGGACGATTTGTACAAGACAAAAATCCTGGCATTTTCCATCACCGGCGGAACTCTTGATGCAAAAACTTCAGGAACGATAAGCGGAACACTATTAAACCAGTATTCCATGGACGAATACCAGGGCAACCTGCGTATTGCAGCAACATCAGGCGGATGGAATTCCGTGACATCAAACAATATTATCGTGTTGGACAGCAATCTGGCAGTCATTTCAAGCCTTACAGGTCTTGCCCCCGGAGAGCAGATCTATTCTGCCCGTTTTGCAGGGGATCGGATCTACCTTGTTACTTTTCTGCAGGTTGATCCGTTCTTTGTCATAGATGCATCTGATCCGGCTAACCTTGCGGTTCTCGGCAAACTCAAAATCCCGGGATACAGTAACTATCTTCAGATGCTCGGGGACAACACAGTCCTTGCTATAGGCAATGCCACATACACAAGCGGTGGCAGCGTCATTCCGGCCGGTCTGAAAATCGCCATATTTGATGTTGCCGACCCGGAAAATCCGGTTATGAAATCTTCACTCGTATACGGGACAACATTCGGATCCTCCGATGCCCAGTACAACCCGAAGGCACTTCTCTTGAATAAGGCACGCGGGCTTATCGGGCTTCCCGTCAGTTTTGATCTTGCCTCGGGCAGCTATGGAACAGATTATATCAACGGTTATCTGCTTCTGCATTATGATATCAACGGCAACCTGACTCATGATTACCTTTTCAAGGATATTGATACCCTGCTAAGTTACGGGCTGTTCAGAGGCATTACGATCAAGGATACAATTTTCCTTGTCGGCTCCTCGGAAATTCAGGCATACAGCCTGAATACCTATGATCTCATCGATTCGCTTGACTTCAATCTGATCGGATGATCCCCGTCGGGCAGCAGGGCTGCGGCAAAGCTCAGGCATATCGGAAATCATATATCAGTGAACAACAATATCAATCAGGTACGCCCATGCGGGCAGCGTAAGAACCGAAAGGAGTGTTGTAATAAACACACATTGCGCTGCCTTTGTGGCGTCCCCCTGTGCCTTGATAGCCATAACAGTCGTAGTCGCAGCTGCCGGGAGCGCACAATATAGTATGGAGACTTTTGCGACGATCGGATCAACATGCATAAAGCGGTCCGCAAGCACGTAAATTCCGACAGCAATCGCCGGCGCAGCCAAAAGACGAAGGGCCGCAATCAGGAGGATACGCTGATCCCTCCATATTTTTGAAAGCGGTATGGCTGCCAGTGTGATTCCGCACAGTACCATGCCCATCGGGGATGCAACGTTTGCAAGGGATTTGATCACGGCGGCAATCGGCGAAGGAATTTTGATGCTGAAAAAATAGATCAGAAGACCTATCGGCACAGCCAGGACCGGCGGCGAAAGAACTGCCTGTAAAGCGGACTTTCCGATCTGCCGGCCACTCACCTTTATTGTCTTGTCCCTGCCAAGGGAAAAAATCAAAGGCGACAGAACATAGAAAAGTATTCGAACAGGAATGGTATAGACGGCAATATAGAATTTTCCCATATTCCCATACAAAGATTCCATGACGGGAAAAGCCATATAAGTGAAATTTGTGAACATAAGATTGATCAGCAGGATACGGGACATATCATCGCTCTTTTTGCTGATCCGGTTAACGATATATCCAAGCCCAAACATCAATGCCATTGTGAAAATACTTATTCCGATCAGGACTGCGGAATTCAGAATCTGCGTGGGATCGTATTCTGTCTGCATGGCATCAATTACCAGGCACGGGAAAACAAAGTTAAAGATGAACGATGCGAGCGAAGTCGAGAATTTTTCCTCGACAATTCGCTTTTTTCGCGCGAAAAATCCGATGAACATGAGTATAGCCATCTGGACGGCAAGATAAAGTGCAGTCATATGATAGGTTCTTTCTCCGGTTTTCCGGCCTGACGCGGATATTTTGCAGGTGTTGCACGTACTTTTCTGATTACTACAATGGAGCGTTTTATATCCGTCCCCGGAAGAGTGAATTGATGAAGAGTCTCCAGGGTTCCGCCCAAAGTTACAATGGCTTTCTTTGATGCCTCGATTTCTTCGGCGACATCCGTCTTCATTGCCAGGAAAATCCCTCCGATTTTAACAAAAGGAAGGCAGTATTCACACAGAACAGGTAATTTCGCTACGGCACGGGCGGTTGCGACATCAAATTTCTCGCGGTACTGTTTGGACAGGCCGGCGTCTTCCGCACGGGAATGAACCGTTGTAATTCCCTGCAAATCAAGTGCCGTGCAAACTGCATCGAGGAATCCGACTCTTTTCCTGAGCGAATCAAGCAGGGTTACCTCAAGCGACGGCATCGCCACTTTAAGGGGAATACCCGGAAATCCCGCACCTGTCCCGACATCAATCAGGGAAAGGTTCTTTTTACCTTTTTTGACTGTTTCTTCCTCAAGATGTGAAACCAGAGTAAGGGAATCAACAAAATGAACAATGGCAATTCCCTTATCATCCGTGATATTCGTAAGGTTCATCTTCTCATTCCACTCTTTGAGAAGACGTGCATATTCAGAAAACGCCCGTATGTTTTCCGCCGAGAGCGGCACGGATATTTCCTTGGCACCAGATGCGAGAACGGGCTTGAGTCCGGCGATTGAGGCGGAAGAATCCACTGCGGAAGCCCTGGGCGGCAATACGGCGGAAATATTGGACGTCGGCAAAGCAGCTGTCTTAGCCGTAGCTTTTGCAGCAGCCCGCGCGGGTGCTTTTTCCGGTGCTTTAACTGCTGCCTTTGCCGTAGCTTTTGCAGTTGCCTTTGCGGGCGCGGTTTTTTTCGCAGGCAATTCAGAAACCATATTTTTAGCGGCCCCGGAAACTGCCGGTTTTTTCCTGCGGTCGGGACTTATTCGTTTTTCTTCCATCATAAGATCCCCTCCCTTCGCCTGCGCGCATCCACGTACACCAGAAGGACTGCGATATCTGCAGGAGACACACCGGAGATTCTTGAAGCCTGGCCTATTGAAACCGGCTGCTGCCGTGAAAGCTTCTGACGTGCCTCAAGACGCAGTCCCGATATTTCGTCATATGGGATATCCTGCGGCAGGGAACGGTGCTCCAATGCCTTGAATTTTGTGATCCTGTCTTTTTCAAGGCGTATATAGCCTTCGTATTTGATGTTAACTTCCACGACAAAAGTTATACTCCTGCCCAGTACTGGCCGGCCCGCATCTACCGGCTCAAGGTCGGCATAATGAATTTCAGGACGCCGCAGAAGCTCTGCCAGCGAGACTCCGGAAGGCGGCATCGTACTTTTCAGGTTATCAAGGACAGACGCAAGCATCAAAGAGGGGGGCAGATACGTTGTACGCAGGCGAATTTCCTCAGCGGCAATCGCTTCCTTCTTTGCAATAAACCGCTTGTATCTGTCATCGGATATAAGGCCGATCCGGTGACCGTGCTCCGTCAGGCGCTCATCGGCATTGTCCTGGCGAAGGAAAAGCCGGTATTCAGCACGGGACGTCATCATCCGGTACGGCTCCGCCGTTCCTTTGGTTACCAGGTCGTCCACCAGAACACCAATATATGCTTCAGAGCGGTCCAGGACGAGCGGTGTTTTACCGAGGATATACCTTCCGGCGTTGATGCCTGCAATCAGACCCTGTGCAGCGGCTTCTTCATATCCGGAAGATCCGTTGATCTGCCCGGCTGTAAACAATCCGGACAGGCATCTGGATTCCAGGGACGGGAAAAGCGAGGTCGGATCGATGCAGTCATATTCTATTGCATAGGCTGAGCGCTGAATATGAGCATTTTCCATTCCCGGCATGGAACGTACGATCTGCACCTGCACTTCTTCGGGAAGGCTTGTACTCATTCCCTGGAGATACATTTCAGAAGTATCGTCCCCCATCGGTTCGATAAAAGCCTGATGCCTCTCCTTATCCTTGAATTTTACAAATTTATCTTCGATGGACGGACAGTAACGGGGGCCTGTCCCCTCAATAACTCCGCTGTAAAGCGGTGAACGGTTCATATTTTCCTGTATTACCCTGCGGGTCTCCGGAGTTGTCCAGACTGTCCAGCAGGGCAGCTGATTCTCCGGCGGATGCATACCGTTCATCTCATGTTCAAAGGAAAACGGAGGAATATCCGTCTCTCCGTCCTGTCTTTCCATATGTGTAAAATCAACATAACGGGCATTTAATCTCACCGGCGTCCCTGTTTTAAAACGCTGAATAGGAATTCCGGCATCTGCAAGGCTCTTTGAAAGGCCATGTGAAGGGAACAAACCGTCGGGTCCGCTCTCATAGACGACTTCACCCATAATAACCCTGGATTCCATATACGTTCCGGAACAAACAATAACGGCAGATGCCTCATAGACGGCTCCCGACCTTGTCATGGCACCGCAGACGGAAGGCTTGCCGTATTCATCCTTTTCCCACAGGAGTTCCGTAATCTCCGATTGCCTGAGGAATAAATTTTCTTCCTTTTCAAGAATGGACTTCATCAGCTGGCTGTATTTTCTGCGGTCAATCTGGGCGCGCGGTGAAAAGACGGCAGGTCCCTTGGACCGGTTCAGCATTCTCATCTGTATCGCTGTCAGGTCGGCGGTTTTACCCATCTGTCCGCCAAGCGCATCAATCTCACGGACGAGCTGGCCTTTTGCTGTCCCTCCGATACTTGGATTGCACGGCATGTTGGCAAGGGAATCCAGGTTAAGTGTGAAAAGTATCGTTGAAAGGCCTTGCCTGGCTGACGCCAGGGCCGCCTCACAGCCGGCATGGCCGGCACCGACAACAATTACGTCGTAATTCCCTGCCCTGTATGAGTAGTCTCTCTGAAGTGCTTGTGAAATCGTTGTCATTTGTTATGCCACCCTCTATTTTTACACAATCCGTGCGCTATTTGCCTATGCAAAACCGCGAAAAAATCGTGTGAACCAATTCTTCGTTCACTGAATCCCCTGTAATCTCTCCGAGAGCATCCATTGTGCTGCGAAGCAGGGAACATGCAAGATCTGCCGATTGCCCGCGGGCAAGGACAGCAATCGTCTCTGAAAGCGTATCTGCTGCAAGCCTGACTTTCTCAAAATGCCTGCTGTTCGTTAAGAGTACCCCGGACATCTGCCCCTGTCCTTTTTCATCATAAAGCTGCCGGATTTCTTTCCCGAGAGTTTCAATACCCTCACCGGTATCGGAGGAAAATACGAGAAAAAAACGGATTCTTTCTGAAAATCCCCATTCATCGATGCGGACTTTGATGGAATTCATGAAATCCCGGGCATGTTCTTTGTCAAAAAGGTCCGCCTTACTTACAAGAATGCCGATATCGTTATGGGACATTGATTCGGAAAGTGCGCTGGAAAGCTCGCTGCCATCCTCTAAATCATCCCCGTCGGGCGAACACAGCCAAAGGAGAAGATCTGCTTCTTTTACGGCGGCATAGGCTCTTGTAACGCCAAGCATCTCAATCTCATCCTGTGCTTCACGAAGTCCGGCCGTATCGACAAGTCGTACCGGAATGCCCTCAACAGATGAGTACACTTCCAGAGTATCCCTGGTGGTACCGGGACTTGCCGTCACAATCGCACGGTCATACCCGGCCATGCGATTCAGAAGCGACGATTTGCCGCTGTTTGGCACACCGCAAAGTACGACTGTCATCCCTTCACGCAAAATCCGGCCCTGTGAAAAAGAAGCCGCTATATCGGAAAGGGTTGTCAGCTGCTTCGAAAGGGCCTCCCTGATTACGTCCGTATTTTCGGGGGAATCTTCGTGTTCAGGGAACTCAACAATCATTTCCAATGCAGCAAAGTTCATATACAGGGCTTGCGAGATACTTCGGATGTTCTGCTTGAGGACTCCCGCCAGCTGGCGTTCCGCCGCATCCAAAGCGAGCTTTGAATCCGCTGCAATGACGTCCATAACAGCCTCAGCCTGGGACAAATCTATCTTGCCGGAAAGAAAAGCCGTGCGGGTAAATTCTCCTGGTTCTGCAGACCTTGCCCCGTTTTCCAGCAAAACGCGAAGAATCTCCTGACGTACAGCGGAGCCGCCGTGGCAGGAGATTTCAACACTGTCTTCCCCCGTATAGGAATGCGGGGCAATAAAACGGGTGCAAATAACCTCGTCGATTACATGTCCGTCGAGAGGATCGTACAGGCTGCCGAAAGCCGCGGTATATCCGCGCATATCCTTAACGGATGCAGCATTATCTGCACTCCGTATGATACGAAAAACAAGATCCATTACTTCAGCCGATCCGGTTCCAGCCATGCGTATAACGGCAAGGCCGCTGACACCGGGCGGTGTTGCACAAGCACAATATGGTCGATCAGAAGACACGGTCCTTACTCCTGTGATCCCAAAGGTTCGGCAGATTCCATCGGCTCGGCAGATTCCATCGGCTCGGCAGATTCCATCGGCTCAGCAGTTTCCATCTTATCGGCTGCCTGGCCCGATGCGGCATGGCCTGATGAAACAGGTCCCCTTGTGGGAACAACAATAACTTTGCGGTCCGGCTCTTCGCCTTCGCTGTGTGTTGTAATTCCGGAAAAAGTCTGCAGGGCCGAATGCACAATACGTCTCTCTGCAGGGTTCATTGCTTCAAGTGCGACTGCACGGCCGGATCTTGCTGCACGGGATGCAGCCTTCTGCGCCATTGAAATGAGCATTGCTTCACGGCGCTTCTTATACCCGCCGATATCCAGTGAAACTCGAATATGTTCCTCACTGTATTTATTGGCCACAAGGGACGTAAGGTAAGAAATCGCATCAAGAGTCTCGCCGTGCCGGCCGATAGCTGCACCGCAGTCCTGACCGGTAACCCGGATAAAGATGGTATCACCTTCACGGTAGGAATCCAGTTTGCCGTGAATACCGATACCGGAAAGAATCTCAGCAACAAAGGAAACCGCCTGATCTTCAGACTCACTTACGGCATCACCTTCAAATGCTTCATCATCACCATAATATACTGCTTCCTCTGCTTCTTCGATATCAGAAGCAGTAACCTTGACTGTTGCCATTTTCTTGCCAAGTCCCAGAAAGCCGCCTGCGGCTCCTTCGTCAATAATTTCTACCACTGCATCATCTTCAGAAACACCAAGCTCCTCAATTGCAAGGGCGATAGCTTCTTCAACCGTTTTGGCGGTCTTTGTAACTGATTTTTCCATATTCACGCCTCCCTGTATCTTTGAAACGCAATCCAGCGTTTGTAACTCTTATTTGGATTTTTTGCCGTATTTAGCAGAGCTCTTTGAATAGCGTTTCGAAGAGCCGGACTTACCATTAATAGTCACTTCAGGTTCAACCTCAGTAACCTGGGCTGCTTTGGAAAAGGCATGGGCCTTGAGGATCGCCATCTCCGCTTTCTTTTCTTCAAGCGGTTTTGTGAATAAAAGATATACGATCACAAGCTGGATAATCTGCATTATATTACCGACGAGCCAGTAGAAACCCATAGCCGAAGGGAATGTGAATGTCGTAACAAGCATGATCACCGGCATCAGCCAGTTCATCATTTTCATGGTGTTTTCCATGCTGTTTTCCGGTACCTGATCCTTACGGGCGGGGTTCAGTTTGGCACGTTCTTTGGCGTCCTTGTCAGCTTTGTAATTTGGTTTCAGAATATTTGTGATACGCATCTGAAGCAGGGTTGTCAGAAGGACCAGCACAGGAATAATAAGAAGAGGCAGATACTGGGCACGCTCCACACCAAAAATAACACTCGGGTTATAACTGGGGGTAAGAGCAAGATTGAGTCCCATGAAGTTCATATCAATCATCTGTCCCAATTTGAAGATGCCTTTACCGGCAGCACCGACAGCTTCCTGGATCAGATGGGGATTCTTCTGGAATTCACGGATAATCGGAATGTTGTTGGACAGTATCTGGGATACTTCACCGGCATTAAGGACTCCCTTACCGCCGTTTGCGATTGGGCCAAGGAATTTCCCGAGCGCAGTCAAATTATCTGTAGAGACCTGGGTGATGTAGCGAAGCGGTCCGCGTACAACGTAGAAAAGAGGAAAGAGAAAGAGCATCTGAACAAAAGGCAAAACACATCCGCCCAAAGAGGAGACTCCGTTTTGACTCATCAGCTTTGTCATTTCTTCCTGCTGCTTCTGTTTATCATTCGGATACTTGCGC
>Ga0209748_1001245_pt1 | contig 12685 bp, 13 predicted proteins | sample BarGraIncu00421A_FD_185490 | JGI IMG/M metagenome (GOLD analysis project Ga0209748, IMG submission 185490) | Arctic peat soil microbial communities from Barrow, Alaska - Barrow Graham LP Incubations 004-21A (SPAdes) (version 2) | ecosystem: Environmental > Terrestrial > Soil > Wetlands > Peat... | reverse complement strand
CTTATATCGGCGCTTTTCACAGTTGCGCTGATTTTAGCTGCCTTGGTTCTTATAACGGTGAACCGCAAAAAAATCGAAAAGAAACATTATTCTACTATTGCTTTCTTTGCAATACCGCCAATGGTCGGCATTTTTCTGCAGATATTGTTGTATGGGTGGTCCCTGATGCTGAACAGCCTTGTTTTGTCGCTTCTCATGGTTTTTCTTAACATCCAGAATCACAGCATCCAAACAGACTATCTTACAGGGGTATTCAACAGGAAAAAATTTGAGTCATACCTTAATGCCAAAATATATTCAAGCTCCAGGAAAAAGACATTTTCTGCAATTCTCCTCGACATGGACCGTTTTAAAGCAATTAACGATACTTACGGCCATGAAATGGGGGACGATGCGCTTCAAATTTGCGTAAAACTGCTAAGGAAAAGTCTCAGGTCAAAGGATTTCATTGCCCGATATGGAGGGGATGAATTCTATATAATCCTTGATATTTCAGACCTTTCAACTTTGGAGAGAATTATAGACATGATAAATGAAAGTGTAGAAGACTATAACAAATTAGGTGCTCGGCCTTATAATCTTGGATTCAGTTTAGGTTATGCGGTCTATGACTACAATTCCGCTATGAAGGCAGAGGATTTTAAAAATCTGCTAGACAAGAAGATGTATGAAAACAAGCATGCAAAAGGAAAGGAAAGGAATTACTCTTCCCTCGAAGCGGTTTATGATTAAATCGAGCAGAAAAAGTTAAAGCATCCGGACCATAAAATCCGGATGCTTTAACTTATCTATTGGTGAGCAATAGGGGACTCGAACCCATGACTTCCTCCACGTCAAGGAGACACTCTACCAGCTGAGTTAATCGCTCTCAATAAAATAATTGTATCATAGAATCTTAAGTTTGACAATATTAAACATCCTTTAGGTTGGCGGTGTATGGCAGATAAGCAGAAAAATTTATTTACAGTCTTAAAGAAAAAATGTATCATAGAAAAGTCAACCGTGATATAATCAAAATGAATTTGGAAGCGGTCAATGCATGAGGGCATTATAACCCTCTACTAATGCAAATAGTTTGTAAAACCGGCCGTGAATGGTCGGTTTTTGATATTAGCAGGATTAACCGTGAAAGATGAATATAGAGAGGTGTGATTTTCGTGAGCATTGAAAAAAAGGAAGTTCTTCAGGGAGAACTTAAGCGTTCTTTAAAAGCAAGGCATATACAAATGATAGCAATCGGTGGAGCGATAGGCACAGGATTATTTCTTGCTTCAGGATACACCATTCATTCAGCTGGACCGGGAGGGGCGTTGCTGGCATATGCGATAATGGGTGTAATGGTGTACTTCCTGATGACGAGTTTAGGAGAGATGGCTACCTTCATGCCGGTCTCAGGATCCTTCCAGACATATTGCAATAAATTCGTGGATCCTGCTTTAGGATTTGCTGTAGGATGGCTTTATTGGCTTAACTGGGCATTGACTCTTTCGGTTGAACTTGTAGCTGCAGAAATAATCATGAGATTCTGGTTCCCAGACATCCCAGGATGGATTTGGGTTTTAGGTTTCACAGCAGTTTTGTTTCTTCTTAACGCAATTTCCGTAAAAGGCTATGGAGAAACTGAATTTTGGTTTGCCGGTATCAAAGTGGTCGCAATAATATTGTTTATTATCCTCGGAGCATTAATGATTCTTGGGCTTCTAGGCGGTCACGAAGCTTATGGAATAACAAATTTCATTAATGGAAATGCATTTCCTAATGGTAAATGGGCAGTGGTGATGGTTATGTTCTCGGCGGCGTTCTCTTTTGCGGGGACCGAGACTGTGGGCATGGCAGCTGGTGAATCTGAAAACCCTGAAAAAAATATTCCAAAAGCCATAAATACAGTTTTCTGGCGAATATTGATATTCTATCTTGGAGCGATTTTCGTAATTGGATGCATAATTCCTTGGCAGACTGCAAGTATAGATGTTAGCCCATTCACTGTCGTTTTCCAGAACAGCGGGATTCCGGGATTCTCAACTTTTGCTGCAACTATTATGAATATCGTGGTCCTCACTTCGGTGCTTTCAGCTGCAAACTCAGGATTATACGTAGGAAGCAGAATACTTTGGGCCATGGCGCGTGAAGGAGAAGCACCTGCGATTCTCGGTACCTTGAGCAAAAACAAGGTTCCTTTCGCTGCACTTATATTTACTATAGTATTCGGACTTCTGGCACTGACAACTTCAGTCTGGGCAGAATCAACCGTGTATGTAGCCCTAGTATCAGCTGTCGGAGTGTCTACGCTCGTAGGATGGCTTGGAATTTCAATTTCACATATCCGATTCAGAAAGTGGTACAAATTGAAGGGACTACGCCTTGAAGATCTTAAATACAAAGCACTGTTATTTCCTGTAGGACCTGTGATTTCAATTGCTTTGTGCGCTGTTGTTTTAATCGGACAAGCCTTCGATAGCGTGGCAGCATTGTCGCTGGTTTACGGCGTTCCGCTTTTCATTATATTCTACTTTTATTATAAGATTAAGCACAAAACAAAGCTTGTCAACCTTGAGGAGGTTGACGTTGAAAATTTGAGGTTAAGCAAAAAAGAACGAGAAAGTTTCAGATAAATCCAGGGAAGAGGAATGAAAATGAGAGTGAAGAATAAGAAAAGCATTAGGATATCCATAGTCGCTATAATTGCAGCAGTGTCATTATTTGCGGCTGGATTTTATATATACACTCTCGACTATTACAGAGCCGATGCTTCTGCAGTTCAGACAATCGAATCGAATGAAGCGAATCTAAAAAGCCAGGACAGCGTTACGGTATTTTATCCTGATGTAGCCAATGACAAAGGTAGTGCTCTTATTTTCTACCCCGGAGGCAAGGTAGAGGCTGAAGCGTATGCACCTCTGCTCGAGAGGCTTTCTCAGAAAGGAATCACATGCGTTCTTGTCAGGATGCCATTCAATCTGGCTGTATTTGACGTGAACGCGGCTGACAGAGTGTACGGTATGCTCCCGGGCATTGAAAACTGGTACATAGGAGGGCATTCCCTGGGCGGTGCCATGGCAAGCAGCTATGCAGGCAAAAACACTGACAAGCTAAAAGGTGTGGTTCTGCTTGGAGCTTACCCGGTAGGCAGTAATAATATACCAACTCTCACCGTTTACGGGAGCAAGGATTTGGTCCTGGACAGAAGCAAGCTCGAGGGTGTTGAAAATGTCCATGAGATAATCGGAGGGAACCATGCATATTTTGGCAATTACGGTGAGCAGAAAGGCGACGGGAAGGCAGAAATAACAAGAGAAGAGCAACAGGAGCAGACGGCAGAAGCAATAATCGACTTCATATATAAAAAGACCAAATAATTTGGTATAATATTGTAAATCGATAATACAAAGGATAACGAATAGCCATTTGCTATCAAGGCCTGCTTGGGAGGAATGCCCATGCAGGCCTTTAGCAATAATTTGAAAAAATGATACATGAGGATTATAATTGTAATTGTTCGTATTTGATTTGCTAGAGGAGATGTGATTATGGTAATATTCAGTGCGCTTGGAAGCGTGTTCAGCATAGCGATAATGGTAGCGATAGGGTACTATCTTACTGCCAAAAGGTGGTTCGATTCAGAAGTTGCAGGGCTTTTTTCAAAGCTTGTAGTCAATGTCTCTCTGCCTCTGCTGATGTTCTACAATCTTGTGAGCAATTTTGACAGAAGCAAGCTGAGCCATCTGGCAAAAGGTCTAATCATTCCTTTTCTCTCAATCGGGATATGTTACCTAATTGGAGTCCTGGTCGCGAAAACGCTCAATATAGATGAAAAGAGGCGGGGAACCTTCGAATCCATGTTTTTTGCATCAAATGCTATATTCATAGGCCTCCCGGTGAATCTGGCACTTTTCGGAGATGACAGCGTTCCTTACGTACTCCTTTATTACATAGCAAATACCCTGTTTTTCTGGTCCCTTGGCGTTTACTGCATAAGCAAAGACGGGATGGAAAAAGGTACAGTCAAGATGTTTTCCTTTGATACTGTGAAAAGAATATTCTCGCCTCCACTTTTTGGATTTATGGGTGCAATCATAATAATACTGCTAAATATATATATTCCGAAATTCGTTTTGGATTCCTGCATGTACATAGGCAACCTGACAACGCCATTATCCATGTTTTATATCGGAATCACAATTTATTATGTAAAGTTCAGCGAAATTAAGCTAAATAAAGATGTGTTCGGAGTATTCCTGGGAAGGTTCTTAGTTTCACCGCTGGTAGTTTTCCTGCTTGCTTTTTATTTTCCAGTTGACCCGCTAATGAAAAATGTTTTCATTATCCAGTCTGCAATGCCTGTAGTTACCAGCACGGCGATAGTGGCCAGAATATACAACGCCGATAACAAATATGCAGCTGTGATGACCGTAGTCACAACAATAGCAAGCATATTCTTTATACCGGTTTACATGGTTCTTTTAAGTTAATGAATTTTACAGTGAAATTCCGTAAGACATCGAAAGCATAATGTAGTAAAATATATTCTATGAATACAAACAGGATTTTTAGCCAATAATGCTAACATTAATTTAAAGTGTCGGGGGAAGCCTGCACTGAGGAGGGTATGAAATGGACAACGTATTTTGCTATGACACCAAGATGGGCAGAGTTACCGTCGTAGAGAACGGTGATGCAATAACGCATGTATACTTTGGGGAGGTTATACCAAAGGATGCAAACATTGAGGAGACAGTTTTGCTAAAAAAGGCAGGCAAGGAACTGAATGAGTATTTCGAAGGTAAACGGACGACCTTCGATTTGCCGCTTGCACCGTCCGGCACTGAGTTCCTGAAAAAGGTATGGACAGCACTGCAGGATATACCGTACGGCAGAACATGCACCTACAAGGAAATCGCTGAAAGCGTGGGAAATCCAAAAGCATGCCGCGCAGTAGGAATGGCAAACAACAGGAATCCTATTCCGTTCATCATCCCTTGTCACCGAGTAATAGGAGCAAACGGCAAGCTTGTCGGTTATGCCGGAGGACTGGAGATGAAAGAGAAACTTATTGCAATGGAAAAAGAAAATGCAGGCGGTTAAAACCAAGCATTTCGATTACGGCTCTGCCGAAGTCGCACATCTGAAAAAATCGGATCCTTCTCTCAGGAAAGCCATAGAAAGACTCGGAAGAGTGGAACGAGTGGTAATCCCGGACCTTTTTCAGGCGCTCCTTTATGCTATAATAGGACAGCAGGTATCTGCAAAAGCCGCCAAGACAGTTTGGTTCAGGCTGCAGGAAAGCATAGGGGATATAACCCCGAAAAAAATAGCTCAAACTTCAGAGCAGGAAATCCAGAAGTATGGAATGACCATGCGCAAGGCAGGATATATAATGGATGCCGCAAAAAAAATTTATAAAGGCAGCTTCAATCTTGAGGAACTTAAAGGGCTTTCTGACAGTGAAATCATAGGCAGGCTTTCATCCCTGAACGGAATAGGCAAATGGACAGCTGAAATGCTTCTGCTAAATTCCATGGAGCGCCCAGATATTGTGAGCTGGGGGGACATGGCGATAAAACGCGGAATGATGAAGCTTTATGGACATACGGAAATTACTAAGGAACAGTTTGATGGATACAAAAAGAGGTATTCACCCTACGGCTCGGTTGCATCAATCTATCTTTGGAGAATATCTTTCGAATAGAATGGGCATAATCGGTTGAGGAAATAAGCAAAGAAGAGGAATGTTTGAATGGCAACAATGATTGGGATAAGAGAACAGATTTTTGAGCTCGCAGATGAGGAATACAGGAAATTTCAAAGCACACTTTGTCCGGGATGCAGCAATATTTTAGGAGTTAGGGTTCCGCTCCTGAGAAACCTTGCTAAGGAGATAGCCAGGGGCGATTGGCGCGGATATTTCGAAAATGCCGAAAATGATTTTTTCGAAGAGGTAATGCTTCAGGGAATGGTTATTGGCTACGCACAGGCTGAAATTGATGAATTGATCAGATATATAAATGCATTTGTACCCAAGATATACAACTGGGCTGTATGCGACAGCTTCTGCACCGGACTGAAATTCACGAAAAAAAACAGGGACATTTTGTGGGAGAATCTGTATATGCACCTGTCCTCAAAAGAAGAGTTCGAGATCCGATTCGGCACAGTCATGCTGCTTAATTACTATGTAGAGGAGGACTATATCGACAGAGTCCTCCTGCTGCTTGATGGTATCAAGCATAAAGGGTATTATGTGAAGATGGCGGTCGCGTGGGCGGTATCTATCTGTTTTGTTAAATTCCCGGAAAAAACAATGGACTATTTAATGCAAAATTCTCTGGATAATTTTACATTTAACAAATCGCTTCAGAAGATTACAGAATCGCTGCGCGTTGACAAGGAAACAAAGACACTAATACGTGTAATGAGGCGGAAATAATATGAAAAATGTACAGCTGTTGACTGAGGTTGAAAAATGGGAGGCACTGACGAAGTGCAGTAGTGAACAAGATGGTGTTTTTTTCTACGGAGTCAAAACTACAGGTGTTTTCTGCAGGCCGTCATGCAGGTCAAGGGAGCCGAAGCGTGAGAATGTGGAGTTCTTCGACAGCGCTCAGGATGCTAAAATTTCTGGTTTCAGGCCTTGCAAGAGATGCAGGCCTGACCTTATTAAATACGACCCCGACGAGGATATTGCAAAAAAAGCCAGGGGAATTCTAGATAGACATTATTGTGACAGAGAAAGAATCCAGAAGGAACTTAAGGGGTTGGGGATCAGCAGGAATCATCTTGTTGAACTTTTCCGAAGAAAATATGGGGTTACACCAGCGAAATATATCAGCAGTCATAAAGTGACAAAAGCATCATATCTTTTGTCCAATCAAGATGTCAGCATAATCAATATTGCTCTTCAGTGCGGGTTTAAAAGTCTTTCAGCTTTCTATGAATTGTTCAGGAAAGAGAAGGGGATGACACCGCAGGAATTCAGGAAGAATAAAATTTCAACATTGAGCTCCGGAGGCTTTTAACCTTCTGGGGCTTTCCTCATTTTTACGCCAAATCTATTCAAAGACAGATATTGTTGCAATTTTCTGTCAATGTATTTACTACTTGGATTCATTCGTGGTAAAATGCAAATAATATCATTCGCTTAGTGAAAACGTTGGAAGGGGGAGGCGGCCATGGACATAACTTTCGTAAAGTTTTTGCAGCAGTTTATATCTAATCCCGCCTTGCTCGTTACGACTATCCTTACGTTAGGCGTTATATTTGTTAACGGATGGACTGATGCACCAAACTCAATAGCGACCTGCGTGGCAACAAGGTCCCTTTCGCCAAGGAAAGCTATAGCGCTTGCCGCTGTTTTTGATTTTCTGGGAATACTTGTTATGACATCGGTAAATTCAACCGTTGCCCAGACAATATACAAAATGGTAGATTTCAAAGGCAATCCGCAGCATTCACTGGTGGCACTGTGTGCGGCAATGATAGCCATTGTAACTTGGGCGGTGGCAGCCTGGAGTTTAGGCATACCGACCAGCGAAGGGCATGCTATGATTGCAGGTATTACAGGAGCCGCAATAGCGCTCCAGGGAGGATTTCAAGGTATCAACCCGGATGAATGGATCAAGGTCGTTTACGGGTTGCTTTTATCAGTAACAATGGGAGTGGCCCTAGGGTTCATAATTACTCGCACCACAGAGTATCTGTTCAGGTATTCAGAAAGGCGAAAGGCAACAGCTTTATTTCAAAAGGCGCAGATTGCTGCATCTGCAGGCATGGCCTTCATGCACGGAGCCCAGGACGGACAGAAGTTTATGGGAGTGTTCATGCTGGGGATATTTCTGGCAAACGGGGTTTACGGTACAGCAGAGTTCACGATACCCTTATGGTTGATGATCCTTTGCTCGGCGGTCATGACCTCGGGAACTATGATCGGTGGCTACAGAATAATCAAAACCATAGGAATGAAGATGGTTAAGCTGGAAACCTATCAGGGATTCGCTGCAGACGCTGCAGCTGGTATAAGTCTTCTTCTTGCCTCATTGCTAGGTTTTCCCGTCAGCACAACTCACACAAAAAGTTCGGCCATAATTGGAGTTGGAATTTCGAGGAAACTCTCGGCTGTAAACTGGGAACTGGTTGCGGATCTCGTGCTAACATGGGTGTTTACGTTTCCAGGCTGCGGCCTGCTGGGATATATGATGGCTCAGCTGTTCTTAAAGCTTTTCGTGTAGAGAAAGGGAGGAAATATATGTTTCTGAATTTTAGAAAAAACAAAAAATTTGACTATATCTACGAATTTCAAAAGTTATCTCAATTTTCGATTCAAGCCGCAGAATTCCTTGATTCAACCATGAAGACATATGAAAAGAGAAATATATCGGCAAAAGTCAGGGAAATGCATGAAATTGAGCATGCTGCAGACGTTGAAAAAAAAGAGATGCATAAGATATTGATCAGCGAATTTCTTCCGCCGTTGGAGAAAGATGACATCATAAGGCTCTCCCATGAAATCGACAATGTAACAGACTCTGTTGAGGATGTTCTTATAGCCGTTGATATATTCGATTTGGAGACAATTTACACTGGAGTAATAGAGTTAACTGAGCTTATTGCAGACTGCTGCATGCATATGAACAAGGCATTGGTTGAGCTGAAGGACTACAGAAATTCATCAATTCTTTTTGAACAGATCAATCAGGTTAACCTGCATAAATCAAAGGGGAAAGCCCTTTACGTCAATTCGCTGAAAAATCTCTGCCAGGTTTCGAATGATCCGGTTGATATAATATCATACAGTGAAGTATACAAAAACCTTTTGGATTGCTGTGAAAATTGCAAGATCGTGACAAATACGGTGGAGAGAATTGTAATTAAGAACTTGTAATATTGCACTAATTTGAAGCTATATTTATTTTATGATATAATATAAATAGAATAAGTCTATTTTAATCGGTTGGACAAACACAAGTTTGATTCCAAGAAATTTGTTTCCAGGGTGGGAAGCTCTTGTTTGAGTTTCCTGCCTTTTAATTTTTTGATTTTAATGCGCATGAAATTAGCTTATCAATATTATTGTACTATATTAGGAGGTGATAATATGGATCTTGATCTTGGTCTAAAAGATTTAATTGTGTTTATTCCATTAGGGCTAGTAATTCTTGGTTTTATTTATGTGAATTTTATTTTTCCCCAAAAGGCTAAAAAGGAAGAAAAAGAAGAAAGAGTGGAGAGAGAAGAAAGAGAAGTGAAACGGGGCAAGAAAGGCAAAGGAAGATAATAAAGCAATTAAGAGGTGATTTGTAGTGGACGGTAATGTAGTCGAGTTAGCAAATAATCTGATGAGAATTTTGGCAATCATTATTTTTCTTGGAGTAATCTTAAATAAGGCAAGTCAAAAAATACACATGCCTGATGTAGTGCTGTACATTGCTGCCGGTATAATTGTTGGACCAGCTGTTTTAAACATAATCGATTTCAGTGAATATGCTGTGCTTAATCAGCTTATACTTTCATTTGGTGCAGCATATATATTATTTGATGGCGGAAGAGAAGTTGGTATAAAGGTGTTAAATGAAGTAAAGGTAACTGTAGGTCTGATAGCTACTGCCGGGGTACTCATTTCTACCTTTGTAACAGGTTTTTTTGCTTGGAAGATACTTAATATTGATTTCATATATGCATTGCTGCTGGGTGTGGTAATAGCCTCAACGGATCCTTCAGTTCTGGTTCCATTGTTTAAGAACATGAACATAAGCTCTAAATTGAAGCAGACCATAATATCAGAATCCGCTTTTAATGATACAGCTGCAGCAATTATTACATTTACAATTGTAGGAATAGCAGCAGGAGGCAGTTTTACAGTCGGAGGAAGCCTTTTACAGCTTCTGAAGACTGCTGGTGGGGGGATATTAGTAGGAACTATTATCGGCTATATTGGAAACCGGCTTGTTTGTGAAGGCAAATATGGGGTGTGTACGGGATACACTGCAGAAATGGCTGTAGCTTCTGTTTTAGGCGCTTACGTCATATCTGAGCATATTGGAGTAAGCGGCTTTATGGCAGCTTTCATAGTCGGTATGATATGCGGAAACAAGGGCATGTTTAACCTGAAATCAGCAGAAGAAAGCCATGAAGCCCACGAGAAATTCAAGGATGTTGCTATATCTATAATAAGGATGATGATATTCATGCTGCTTGGAGTCCAAATGAATTTCGGAATCATTTCACAGTACTGGGGGAAAGCTTTGATAGTAATTCTGGCTTTCGTGTTTCTGGCAAGACCAATATCAGTCCTGCTTACAGTGCCATTTGACAGAAAAGCAAAGTGGAATATCAGGGAGATTGCTTATATGTGTTGGACAAGAGAAACAGGCGTCATACCTGCAGCATTGGCAGGAATGCTTATCACTATGAAGGTTCCAAATTCGGAGCTGATATCCGCAGTAACTTCTGTAGCTATAATTGTAACTTTAACCTTTCAGGCAAGCACTGCAAAATACTTTGCTAAGGTGCTGAAACTTGAGGTTGAACCGGTAAAATAAAGCCAAAGCTGAATCATGATAAAAAAACACCGTTAGTGACCCTACTCCCCTACTTATGCTGAGGCATTGAAGTGGGGGCTTCTGTTTTTTGAATAATTTATTGGAAAATTCATAAAATTACTATAATTTGTGTACTTTGACTACCGATTGTATTAAAATATATATATATTAGATAGTGATGTATGCAAATTATCTAATAATGGCTGACTATGTAAGAAGGTGAAGTTATGAAATATGTACCGAATGCAATCACATTGTTGAGGCTGTTGATGGTTCCGGTCTTCGCAGCCATCTATTTCTCAGGAACCCAAAATGCAAAAATATATGCGCTGGTTGTCTTCCTTGTAGCAGGATTGACCGACGTGATAGACGGCTACCTTGCTAGGAAATATAGCGTAGTTTCGGTTATCGGCATAGTCTTTGATCCGCTTGCAGACAAGATGATGCAGCTTACAGCACTTGCATGTCTTGCCTTTAATAGGGTTATACCTTTATGGACTTTTTGGGTAATGCTTGTCATTGAAGGGGTACTCATTTTAGCAGGAATTTACCTCTATTTTAATGCGGAGAAAGATGTGGTTCCGGCAGGCAAACTTGGAAAAGCTGCAACCGTATTATTTGCAGCCGCGGTATCAATGATGATACTAATTCCGGGTAATCCTGTTACCTGGATCATATTCTGGGCTGCTCTGGCACTGAAGGCAGCATCTTTTTTAAACTATTTAAAAAGGTTTGTAAATAAAAGCAGACCTGAGAAAACATAAAAAACGTGAAAGAAGAGATGTTTCATGAATGGAATGGAAAGTAAGCTTATCGTAATAACCGGCTGCGACAGTGGAATAGGGAAAAGCCTTGCAGAAGTCATGCTGAAAAGAGGATATTCCGTTGCTGTATCATACCTTGATAAGAACCATTTTGAAGAGGCGGGCAATGCATACCCGTGGAAGATGGATGTGATGAACACCGAGGAAGTGGAAGCGTTCTGCAGCTATGTCAAAAAGCTCTGCAGGGGCGGAATTAAGCTTGAGGCAGTCGTGATGAATGCCGGAATAGCAATAACGGGTCCGGTGGAGAACCTCCCTATGGATTTTTACAGGAAATGCATGGAGATCAACTTTTTCGCACCAGTCAGGATGATCAAAGAATTCATCCCCGAGATCATAAGGAACAAGGGCAGGATAATGGTGATCGGTTCCCTTGCAGGAAAGATAGCACTTCCGTTCCTTTCCGCTTATGCATCATCAAAATATGCAGCGGAAGCTTTTTGTGATTCACTGAGACGAGAACTGAACCCTTTCGGAGTGAAGACAATACTGATGGAGCCGGGAGCCGTTGCCACCCCTATATGGAATAAAGGAAAAGCGCAGGATATCTCCTTCGTTGATGAAAAATACCTTTCGTGCCTTACAAGGGAAAGGGACAGCTTTGTGAACGGAGGTAACAGCGGAGTAGATGTAGATGTCGCTGCATTTGATATTTCACAGATACTTATGGCTAAAAACCCGAGGCCGAGATATATAATAGCAAAAAACATGGCAGCTTCAAAGTTCCTTCTTATTGTGCCTGACAGGATTCTCGATAAGGCAATTGAAAAAGTTTTCCATATGGATTACGGAAATAAAGGGAAAAAAAGGAGGAGATTCCATGAAAGAAAAAGTGTCCGCAGTTGAATGCGGATCATACGAATTGGAAGAGGTCTATACTTCCGTAGCTGAAGCTATTAGAAGGATTGGCTACGCTGTCCCCGAGAACAAAACGGTACTCATAAAACCTAATGTGGTGACCCAAAACAGACCGGACCAGCATACTGTAACTCATTATACAGTAGTGGATGCCCTCTGCAGGATTCTCAGCGAAAACAACAACAGGATCCTGATAGGGGATTCGTCCGCATTCTACATGAAAGGACTTACGGCAAGGGCCTTTGAGACAGCAAAGCTGGACAAGGTTGCCGAAAAATATGGAGCCCGCCTCGTACCTTTCGAAGAAGAGGCTATAATCCCTGTAAGTGAAGGATTGGAAGGAAAGCGGGTTAATGTGATCTATCTCCCAAAGATTCTGTTCGAGGTGGATATGATAATCGATGCGTGCAAGCTTAAAACCCATTCGGCACTTAGAATGTCTGGTGCAATCAAGAATATGTTCGGCTGCAT
>Ga0209748_1001242_pt1 | contig 12707 bp, 10 predicted proteins | sample BarGraIncu00421A_FD_185490 | JGI IMG/M metagenome (GOLD analysis project Ga0209748, IMG submission 185490) | Arctic peat soil microbial communities from Barrow, Alaska - Barrow Graham LP Incubations 004-21A (SPAdes) (version 2) | ecosystem: Environmental > Terrestrial > Soil > Wetlands > Peat... | reverse complement strand
AACATTGTCTTCAACGGTTTTCAGAAAGCCGGTAATGTCGAAATCAAACGAACCATATCCGCCCTTGTGTTCGCCGACATACTTTCCATTTACCCAAACTTTGCAATATTTCTGGACACCTTCAAATTCTATAAACACTTTCTGTTTTGCATATTCCTTATTGATGGAGAAATGTTTCCGATACCATCCCCAACCAAACCACCAGTACGAATCATCTTTCTCGGAAGCATTTCTGATAAAAGGATGCACCTCCCCTGTTGTTTCAAAAGTACTCCAGGTATGAGGAATGGATACTGCCTGCCATGATGAATCATCAAAACCCTGTTCCTGAAATCCGTTGTCGGCCTTTTCGTCAGGGAAATAATTAAACGTCCATTGATTGTTAATGACTTTAGTAATCCGCTTTAATTTTGGAGGACTATATTTACTGGCTTGCTGAGCACTTGAAAAAGAAAAAATGAAAAAAATGAAAACAAAAAGTATTAATTTATTCATAAATCAGATTTTAAAAAACACAGCACTACAGAATTTGCCATCAATTCATTTTAATATTAAAAGACGCTTACAAGATTCATAACAGCTAATTCTGTGTAGCTTTGGGCTTAGCACTTTCTGTCTTTTCTGTTATCCAACGGATCGCATAATATTCACATTGACCTTTACCTGCATTTTGAATACCATGCATGTCATTGGGTGCAAGAAATATCAGTGATCCGGGACCCAGTACATAAGGTTTCCCCTTTATCGATTCTTCAACAGTACCAAACCTGACAAGAATAATCTCTTCGTCGGGATGCATGTGTTCGGCGTGACTTTTCAGGCCTTCATTCAATGTAGTGGTGTGTATTTCCAACTCAATTAAAGAACGAGTCGGAGTTCTCAAAATGGATCTTGTTCCTCCCTTGTCCGTCTTCTTAAATTCAATTTTGTCCCAATCATAAATAACCGGTTGATCAGCATTAACTTTTGGATCGGCTACATGATTTGCTGTCGACTTCCATCTAAAAGTATAATAACAGACTTTATCGTCACCCACGCTTTCAAAATCCCTGTCTACTCCAGGAGGAAACAAGATAACACTTCCTGCATTCAATAGAATAACCTTTCCACCTTGATTTAACCTGACCTTCCCTTCTTTCAGAATCATAAACTCTTCCTGACTTCCGGAAACAGATCCAATTTTAAATTTCTTGCCTTTATTAACTGTTGTTGCAAAGACATCCAATGATGCCAACGTTTTTGTTTGACTTTTAATGATTTGCCTCACTTCTATATCTTTAACCTTATTAACTTTCAGGTCTTTCCATTCATAAACGGATGATGGAAGAAAAACTATTATCGCCGATGTAGAAATAAATACAAATGCAAATAGCACAAGCAATTTATAAAATCTTTTCAAAATCGTCATTTCTTACTTTTTACAATAAACACCCTGTGATCGTAAAACTAAATTCAGGGATAAATGTACTGAAAAAAATTAATTTATGAAACCTATAAATTTGATTCTTCAAAAAAGGAATAGTGTAACTTTACTTCAAATTCACACTTTAAGATGTGTAAAAGGCTTATTGGTTATCATTCCTTCATGAAGCCCATATTACACATTTATGACTCAGAGAAAAGTTGGATAAGACATACTCCTACCCCACACCCTTAAAGAGCGTACCCTAAACCCGCGTCCAACCTGCTCCCTGTAAAGCTATACGGTGAATGTACGGCGAAGGTGGGGTGAATGTGGGGCCAATGTGGGTACAATGAATTCTGGGGTATTTTCATACATGTGGGACAAATGTGGGACAAAAGACATTAATCACAAAAGCCAACTATTGTTAATCAAATAGTTGGCTTTTGTGATTAATTCAAATTGTGACCTTAATAGTTACTATTGCCATTGCAATTTTATCGTAATCTGCAGAAAGCACATGTCCGGTTCCTTGATGTCGAATCAAGGAAAAATTCTTCAAATGTATGACAGCATTGCCAGATTGAAATGAAAACAAAACTTGTTCAAAGAAATTCACAATATCTAAACCTGAGTTAACAGAAAATTTCAATATGGTTTTTGCTACCTGTTCATGGGAACCGTGATATTTATCTTCTGTCATCTTTTCAGTGAGCTGACATATATCTTCTATTTGCAATTTGCCTTTTGGCGTGCGGTCTATTGGCTTTGTAATGTATGCCAGATTATCTGTTTTCAGGCGAATTAAAATATGCGGTACTAAATTTATTTTGGCAATACTTGCCAGATGCATAGTTAGATCCTCCACTCCCGACAATTGCTTATGCCGCAACGTGGATGGCTAATATATTACAATACTCCCTTTAGGGTATAATATATTTTTAATTTATTGTTCCTTATTCAATTCGTTATCTCTTAATTCTCAGATAGTCAAGTAGCCAAAATATAACTATCAAAATGCCTTCTAATCTTCAAAGTTTGATCTGGGGTATCTTATCCTGATAGGAGGAAACTCATAGTCTACTTCAATATCCATGCTATCAAGCATTTTCTGAACATCACAGTCTTGAGAGGTAATCTTGAGACTGTGCTCTTCATACCAAGCTAATTCTAAATTAATTTTTTCTCTAGCGCTTAATTCTTTCATGATAATTTTTTATTATACTACAAATATAAGTATTAAACATCACATTTACAAGAACTAACATTTAAAAAGTAAATTGTTCTTTAATCAGCTTCTTACAGTTGATGCTTTAAAACATATATTGATAGTGAGCATTTCCCAATATGGGAAAGTTCAAGTGATCTTTGCAGAGTGAAAAGAGTTAGTTACTTACTTTGAAAGAAAAAGAAGAACAAGTAATTTTTTAGCAGTTTCCTCATTTCAAACCTAAAGATAGATTTCATCATGCGAATTTTTTACTCAACTGAGATTTGAGCTCAAAGTTAATATTCAGTATTTACAGATTGTTCCCAGATTCTGGTTTTCAATTGATACACAAAAAAGTATTACTTCTCTGTAACTTTCTTTTCAGGATTAAAGAAACTGTGGTCATGTAATTTCTTGGCCATATCTTTATTATTGGTCTTTAAATATATTTGAAGTTGTTGTAAGGATGAGTGTCCTGAGATACACTGTATCTCATGAAGTTTAATGCCCGCATTAGCCATATTGGTCAGTGCTGTTCTTCTTCCGGTATGAGTAGCTATCAATTGCCAAAGTTTGTACTTTGTACTAACTGAAACCCCCCTCACTTTTTTAGTGATAATAACAGGTCTATCTAATTTTGCAAGTTGGGCTACTTCTTTTATGTACTTATTGACCTTTTGGCTGGATAAGTATGGAGGGAAACCGTTATATTTCTTTAAAATTTTACTTACCTCTGGATGAATTGGGATTATGGTTTCCTTGCCTGTTTTTCGTGCAGATAATTGTATATAGTCCCCATCTCTGTTTGCATCTTGTAAAATAGAAGCATCACTAAATCTAAGCCCTGTAAAACACTCAATTACAAAAATATCTCTCGCCAGGTCATGCCCTTTTAATAATTTTAAATTTGCCTTAACAATCCTGTCAACCTCATCTTCTTTTAATGCTACATTCTCTACGGTTGTTGTTTCTCTTTTGAAATTTAGAAAGTGTGTGCTTTTATGTAACCCTTCCTTTAAAGTTATGTTCATAAATGTTTTTAACCTGGCTGCAGTGGTACCTGCATAATTTATAGACAACCCTTTTTCGTAAAGAATGTAATCCATCAAACCTTTGAAAAACTTAAGATCGATATCATCAAATGATAACTTATCAGCCTCTTCTTTATAGCATTTTTTAATTAGTGACAGAGTTGTTTGTTGAGAGTTTGCTAATCTTTCCCCTTTAAGAACGGTTAATTTATTTACATAATCAGTGTAATGTTCAATAAAGCCTTTATGTTTTGGTGTGTTAGCCATCCGTTCGGAAATTTTCCCAAACTCACTTAATTCAAATTTTTCTTTGAAGTCTTCTTTTGTTATCTTTATATTGGAATTTATAAATTCCAACGCCAAAGCTTCAGCAGAAACCCTTAGATTATTCAATTTAAGATTCATTTGAGCACCATGTCTAAAAACCTTAAGCTCAGTAGTTACTCTCTGTAAATCTTTTTTCCAAAAATTCGGATTTATTTTAAGCCTCGTATAAATATAAAATTCTTCTATTCCCAAATAACAGTACATCCTAATTGGAGTTTCTTTGATTGATTTAGGGTCCTTTAATTTAAAAACTATCATTATACTATTATTTTTGGAGATGTAAAAGTAGGTGATTTATTCTACTTGTTCCTTTTGGGGGTGGTTAATATTTATTTATCTTTACATCTAGTGCAGGAACCTCAATGTTAGCAAGATTATTGCTTCGTATTGGGGGTGGTAATTGGGGGTGGTAAAACATATATTTATACCATTTTCAGGGTTATAATGAAACTATAAATATTTTACTTACCCTCCACAATCATTGATAGAGCTGCATTCCTTAGTTTTGGATAAAATTGGAAATAATCCTCACATACCTTGAGAGGCTCAAAAAAAATCCCTGTAGATCAAAAGATCTACAGGGATTTTTAACTTTTCCCGGAATAAGATATTATTTCTTCCAGAGTTTTGACATTTCTTCCAAAGATTTGCCTTTAGTTTCGGGAACAAACTTCCACATAAAGAAGGCAGCAAGTAATCCCATTGCTCCATAAATCCAGTAAGCGAATCCATGATGAAAAGCATTATTCAATGCTGAACTCTTGTCCATGACAGGGAAAGTCCATGAAACTACCAGGTTAGCAATCCACTGTGCTGCAACTGCAATCGACATGACCCAACGGATTTTGTTTGGGAAGATCTCTGAAAGCAATACCCAGGTTACGGGACCCCATGACATTGCAAAGAAAGCGGTATAGGCTAACATACAAAGCAATGAACTGATACCAAGTTTCTCAAAATAAAATGTAGAACCTAGCCATATCATGGCAACAGCCATTCCAAGCGCTCCGATAATCATCAAAGGTTTACGACCAAAATGGTCAACTGTGAAAATGGCAAGAACAGTAAATGCAAGATTGATGATACCTACAAGGATTGTCTGCATCAGAGCAGAATCAGTCCCACTACCCATGTTCTTGAAAATTTCAGGAGCATAATACAAAACGACATTGATCCCGACAAACTGTTGAAAAACCGAGAGCAGGATACCGATCACGATGATTAATCCACCATAAGAGAACATGCGGCCTTTTTCTTCAACAACAGAAACTTCAATTTCTTTCATTTCTGAAGCAGCATGTTCGGGACCACCAATGCGTGACAATATCCCTAACGCCTCTTTGTTTCTGTTTTTCAAAGCAAGCCAACGCGGACTCTCAGGCACAAAAAAGAGCAGAACTAAAAACAACAAAGCAGGAATAACTCCGGATAGAAACATAAATCTCCAGCCGGTACTGATATTCCAGGCTGTATCTCCTTGTCGTGCAATGAAATAATTGACAAAATAGATGATCAGCATTCCAAAGATGATAGCAAACTGGTTCCACGAAACGAGACTACCACGACTATGTGCAGGTGCAATTTCAGCAATATACATGGGCGACATCATTGAAGCCAAACCAACACCAATTCCACCAATTATCCTGAAGAAGATAAATGAATATAAATCAGGCATGCTGGTGATATTGAAGGTTTCGGGGTAAGCCGATCCTATTGCTGCTATAGTAAATAAAAGAGCAGAAAGGATCAATCCTTTTTTACGTCCAAACTTCTGACTGACGATACCGGCAATGATTCCTCCAACGATACATCCGATCAAAGCGCTGGAAATCATAAATCCAAGCAAAGAATTGGCTTCCAGTTCTGACAGATGAAGCGGTGCGATAAAGAAGGAGTTCAATGATCCTACAGCACCTGAGATAACTGCTGTGTCGTAACCAAACAACAATCCCCCCAATGTTGCCACGAGAGTAATTGCCATTACATAGCCCTTGTTGGGTTTGTAGATTAATTCTGCATTTGTTTTTGCCATGGTGGTGACTGTTAAATATAAAGGTTTATCAATTGTTCGTAGAGTTCCTGTTTGCCACTTGTAGTTGCAGGTTCGCCCTGTGCGATGGCATGTGTCCTGAGATCTTCAAGTTTGAGTTTGCCTTGTTCAAATGTAGCACCTTTTCCTGAATCAAAAGAAGCATAACGAGATTTCCTCAAAGAAAGATAATCGCTATTGTTGAGTATCTCGTTTGAAATGAGCAATGATCTTGCGAAAACATCCATCGATGAGATATGAGCAATAAACAGATCTTCCATATCGGTGCTGTTCCTTCTGATCTTAGCATCGAAGTTTATACCACCTGTTTTGAATCCACCTGCTTGTTGAATCACCAACATAGCTTCGACGGTTTCAAAAATATTTACAGGGAATTGGTCTGTATCCCAACCATTCTGCATATCTCCACGGTTGGCATCTATACTTCCCAGTAAACCTGCGTCTGCAGCACACTGAAGCTCATGCTGGAATGTGTGTCCGGCCAGAGTAGCGTGATTGACTTCGATGTTGAGTTTAAAGTCTTTTTCAAGACCGAAATGTCTGAGGAATCCAATAACAGTTTCAGTATCGAAATCGTATTGATGTTTAGTTGGTTCCATTGGTTTTGGCTCGATCAGGAATGTGCCTTTAAAACCCTGAGCACGACCATAATCTCGTGCCATGGTCAGAAAGCGTGCAAGATGTTCTTTCTCGCGTTTCATGTCGGTGTTGAGCAAAGAAAGATAACCTTCGCGACCACCCCAGAACACATAGTTTTCACCACCCAATGCAATCGTTGCATCGATAGCATTTTTTACCTGAGTACCTGCATAAGCCAATACATTGAAATCTGGATTTGTAGATGCGCCATTCATGTAACGTGGATTTGAAAAGACGTTTGCAGTACCCCACAACAATTTAATACCTGAAGCTTTTTGTTTTTCTTTTGCATAATCAACCATGGCCTGCAGTCTGTGTTCTGTTTCTGCAATAGTTGCACCTTCATCAACGAGATCCATATCATGGAAGCAATAGTAAGGGACACCCAGCTTTGAGATGAATTCAAAAGCAAAATCCATTTTCATTTTTGCTTTTGCAATGGCATCGTTCTCTTTGTCCCAGGGGAAAAGACGGGTTCCTCCGCCAAATGGATCTCCACCTGTTCCACAGAAGGAGTGCCAGTAAGCAACAGCAAATCTGAAATATTCTTTCATCGATTGTCCGTTGACTACCTGATTTTCATTGTACCATTTGAAAGCAAGTGGGTTTTTTGATTCTTTGCCTTCAAATTTTATTTTTCCAATCCCTTGGAAAAATGATTTTTCATTGTTTGGTAAGCTCATTTTCTTTTGATTTTTAAAGGTTATATCGTTAAATAAATTGTTAAATAATTTTAATCCAGATTTTTGGATAAGATGTTCTCCCAGTTATCATAGGATTTTTGTAATTGGGACATATTCTTTTCATTTGGTTCTATTGTCTCCAGAACTTTCAGATCAACAAATGCTTCTTCGAATGATGAATAGAAGCCGGCTCCGACAGCTGCTCCCCTTGCAGCGCCCAAAGCGCCATCCGTGTCATATAATTCAATCTGAACGCCTGTAATTGTAGAAAGCGTCTCTCTGAAAATAGGACTAAGGAACAGATTGGCATTTCCTGCACGGATCAACTTCAGATCAATGCCTGTTTCCTTCATGATATTCATGCCATATTTAAAAGCAAAAGCAATTCCTTCCTGGGCTGCTCTCAATAAATGCGCTTTTGTGTTTCTGTTGAAGTTCATACCTGAAATAATACAACCGGGCTCTTTGTTCCCCAGCATACGTTCGGCACCATTACCAAAAGGAAGGATAGTGACGCCATTAGAACCCGGAGCTACTGTTGAGGCCAGCTGATTGATCTCTTCATACGATAAATCTCCTGCAACCTGATGGCGCATCCATGAATTGAGAATACCTGTTCCGTTTATACAAAGCAATACTCCAAGACGCTGATCTTCTTCTGTATGATTTACATGAACAAATGTATTGACTCTTGATTGGGGGTCATATTTTACCTGATCACTGACGCCGTAAACAACGCCTGAAGTACCTGCAGTTGCTGCTACTTCGCCAGGATTTAACACATTGAGTGAGAATGCATTGTTGGGCTGATCACCGGCACGGTAGGTGATTGGAATTCCTGCCTTTAAACCCAAATGATGGGCAACTTCGTTTAACAATTCACCCTGGAAACCAAACTGAGGAACGAGGTCACTCAATAGATTTGGGCTAAAACCAAAGTGTTCGAGTAAAAATTTTGAAGGTGCATGTTTCAGATAATCCCAAAACATCCCTTCAGATAAACCGGTTACAGTTGTTGTTGCTTTGCCGGTAAGCATCAATGCAATAAAATCACCCGGAAGCATAATCTTCCTGATCTGCTTATAGATTTCCGGTTCATACATCTTCACCCATGCTAGTTTGGAGGCTGTAAAGTTGCCCGGAGCATTTAAAAGATGGCTCAGGCACTTTTCTTTACCAATGATTAAAGTGGCTTCATTTCCCAATGCTACTGCCCGGCTATCACACCAGATGATTGATTTACGTAAAAGTTTTAGGTTCTCGTCAACACAAACCAATCCATGCATCTGGTAAGTAATTCCAATTGCATTTATATCTTCGGGTTTGAGATCAGCCTGCTTCATCGCCATTGGAATTGCCAGACTCACATAATTCCACCATACCAAAGGATCTTGTTCTGCCCATCCTGTATGAGGAGCTTCAATCTTTAATTCTGTCTCCGGCAAAGTCACAGATGCAACTCTTTTTCCTGTTTCAACATCAAGGATTGCTACCTTGATCGATGAACTCCCAATATCAATTCCGAGTGTCTTCATTAGTCTGAAATTCGAATAAAATTAAGGTTGTATTTCATTTTCTGTTTAATATCTTTCTCATACATCAGTTTGTCGAACTTATAGAGACGGGCCGGTTTATGTGCAACTCCCTTTTCCTTTTCATCCAATGGTTTTATGCAGGGGAAGTTGAGGACTTTCTTTCTGAAATTCCGGTTGTCAATTTCTAATCCAAGAATAGCCTCATAAAGGTTTTGAAGCTGACGGATGGTAAATCGTTTAGGCAATAACTCAAAAGCAATGGGTTCATTCAACAATTGCTGGCTTAACACTTCAAGCGCTTTAAGCAATATTGACTTATGATCGAAAGCCAGGTGTTTAATATTCAATACGCTGTGCCAACGTGCAACACCTTCAATCGTCCGTTGCAATACACTTTTGTTGATTTTTACAAGTGCAAAATAAGCCACGGTGACAATTCTATGAACCTTGACCCCATAAGTGTTTTCTACCCAATTTAAATCTTCTTCTTTGCTGATCCGGTTGGGATCTGAAAAAACATAAAGCTGCCGCAGGAAGATATCATTCAGGCCGGTCATTTCACTCAAAGTTCTTTGAGCTGCATGTGACAAATCTTCCTGCTCCTGAATCAGACTGCCCGGAAGCTTTCTTTCAGGATTAACTAACAAATAGCCAGCAGATTGTGCATCTTTAATGAAGTCTACCAATAGTACTTTCAATTCGGTATCATCGAATCCAAATACTACACAATCTACTGAAATAGAAGGATTAACTGGTGATGTCATAAGGGTAGATTTGAAGTTCGAAATGTAGTGTACAAATTATCATTATCCAAGCATAACGTATAAGTTACGCTTTCTAATATTGGTCGAAGTACTATTGAGAAAGAAATCTTTCTTATGTATCAGATAATCAATTTAGAATATATCTTTCGATAATAGAATTTCTGGAAAATGAGGGGTACCCATAACTGTTAAAATTACGCTAAGCCACATTGCTGGAAAAGAACCAAATAGTTGCTAAAGAAATTTCATTGAACATATTTACTGAAATAACATCAGGGTTTCTTTTCAACAACAAGGTATGTAACAGAATATTTTGGCAGACTCAGTTTTATATTCCCATTTACAACAGTTGATTTGGCTTTAAGTGTTTCGTAATTTTCAGGACCACCTGCATCAGTTGAAGTAGTGATTCCATTCACATAAACTTTGCGGGAATAATTTCCATTATCGGTACCACCGGTCAAAGTATATGTGTAGTAACGACTACCTGGAGTGAAATTTTTAAGAGTTAACTCAACTACCTGATCTGTGGTGCTTTTATTAACCAAAACGATCCCTGCTTCTCCTGATGAGAATTGTGAAGCATATGAAACAACAGAACTGCTGTTAGTTGTTGATTCAATCATCATATCTCCAAAATATTTCTGAAAATAATAGAGGTAATAAAATGAAGGCCGCGCAGCATATTTTGCAACTCCCGGTTCGTCTCCGGTAGAGAACAATCCATGATCATCCCCATTGGCCCATCCATTTGCTAAATCCCATCGTGAAGCCATTTCATACTTGTTTTTTATCAATTCACCAATTACAAGTGTAGCATGCATACCATCAACAAAAGAGACCTGCTGTTTAGACCCCACTGCGAATATATTCCATTCGGTCAAAAAAACAGGTGCAGCAGGTTTACCCTGAGCAAGCAGTTCGTTCTGTACATATGATTTGTACCCGGCAATTTGAGACGCAGAGTTTAATATAACGTCGGGAGTAGAATTCTCATTATAAGGGGTGAAATATGAATGGACAATGTAGAAATCGGCCTTGCCTCCAACATTGGTTATTAAATCTCTGTTCCAATTTGGCATTGCAGTATTAACCACCTGATCAGAAACAACACCGATATAGATCTGTTTTCCAATCTGAGTGGCTGCACGCCGCATCGAATCAATAAATATGGAGGCATGTTTTCCATATAGATCCCCGGTAATCCGTTTTGGCTGGCCATCTTTATTCAACGATTGATCTATCTCATAACCTGCCTCCCATGAGCCTGAAACCTCGTTACCAATTTCCCAGAATTTACTACGTCCATTATCATATCTTACCCAATCAGCAGCCAGATGAGCTGCCTGAGCAACAGGATTAATTCCTGTTCCATATCTGGCATAACCATAATTCACAGTGACAATACCTGTTGAACCTGTCATCTGCATCATCTGATAATACTGATCAACACCCATCGACCAGTTTTCAAAATCCAATGCTCTTTTCCCAGCCCATGGCGAGATAGTTGAAGGAATATCATTGATTACAGGTAAATAGGACTTTGCAACATAGTTTTCGTAAACAGTTTGCCTGTTCCAGAAATAAACATCCGAAAGACTACCACCGGGAATTCGCATTACCCCCATATTCAAATTGTTGATATTCTTCATCAATGCAGCATCGTTTTGCATCCACCCACTAAAACAGTTTGCATTGTTTCCATATACATATTTTGAAACTTTTGTAATCCTTTTTGCAAAATTTATACTGATATCCACTCCCTTTACAGAACTTGTCTGAGAAACATTATCATAAGTTGCAGGCAAGGATAGCGTTTTAGCGCTCCAGGACTCGAATGGAAGATCAGGAACATCGTTTGGCGTTTCAACAACCGGAACAGGAGGTATAACTACAGGTGCCGGTGGATCTTCAGATTTCTTTTTGCACGAACTTACAATGATCAGAAAGCTGAATAGGAATAAGAGGTAAAGAGGTTTAGAAAAGTTGTTCATTGAATATGTATATCAGGAAAGAACGAAAATATTTAGTAAAAATTATCACAAAATTAAGTGATTAATTCAGATGTTTTCTTGTGATCTGTATAATTGGATTTATTTATTTTTAAATCCGACCATCGGCCCGTATGTTTTGCGGAGCAGTAATTCAGTAAAGCCTTCTTTCACAAAATCATTTAATTCACCAATAAGCTTAAATCCAAATTCATAATAGAGTTTAATGGCTCCCTTGTTAAACGAAGAGACACAGATAAAGATATTGGGAGAAATCTTTAAAATTCTTTCCTCGCAGAATTGCAGTAACTTTTTCCCTAAGCCTTTGCCTCTGTATGCTTCACCAATACAGAGTGTTTGAATATATCCCTTGAAAGTTCCACCGGTTTGTAATATTACAAATCCTGCTATTTTTTCGTTGTGAGCAATAACATAAATCTCTTTTGAAGGACCTTCGAATGCCTTTAGACACAACTCATAATTCATTTCCAGTGTAATCCAGGGATCTGTTTCTGCCATCATCATCGCACAGACCGATATATCCTGATCATCCGTTGTTAGCTTAAATGATATGTTTTCCGAAATATTCATTAATCCTTTTTTTTGATAATGATCAGGAACACGATTGTCAGCAATGCATTGACAAATATATTCATAAAGCCAAAGTCAAAATGAAATGCCTGAATAAAATATCCATTCAGAAGCCAGGTTACAAAAGCTGCACCAACACAAGCCACAGGAACCAGTTTCTCTTTCATTTTAATCTTTGAAAATAGCCCCATCATGTAAAGCCCCAGAAGAGGCCCATAAGTATATCCTGCAATCTTAAAAATAGTATTAATAATAGCTCCCTGGCTGTTCCAGAACGACATCACGATGAGAAACATCACAACATTCACACCCAATAAAACAAGGTTTTTTATCTTCTTCTTAGACGCATGAGGACGATTTTCAATATTCATAAAGTCATAACTGAATGCAGTAGTTAAGGCTGCTATGCAAGAGTCAATACTTGCAAAAGTAGAAGCGATCACCCCGATCAGGAATGCAATCACACCGATCTGGCCGAAGTAAT
>Ga0209748_1001241_pt1 | contig 12712 bp, 10 predicted proteins | sample BarGraIncu00421A_FD_185490 | JGI IMG/M metagenome (GOLD analysis project Ga0209748, IMG submission 185490) | Arctic peat soil microbial communities from Barrow, Alaska - Barrow Graham LP Incubations 004-21A (SPAdes) (version 2) | ecosystem: Environmental > Terrestrial > Soil > Wetlands > Peat... | reverse complement strand
TAGAATTATCATTAGTAAGACAAAGACCGGCATTTATTAAATACCCAAATTGCGCTTGACAGCCTGAAATAATTGAGCTAAACAGCGTCAACTTATAAATTGAGACCCAAGTTTCAGAAGCAGAGTGCACTGAAGCTTGCAGGTCGAATTTATCCCGTAAGCGATGCTTATCGGGATAAAAATAAATACCATCTAAGTTTAGGAGGATTCTTTTGGCAACACATAAATCAGCAGAAAAACGCGATCGTCAGAGCGTAAACCGCCGCGAGCGCAATGTCGCCGCTAAGTCCGCGATCAAAACAAAAGTTAAGACAGTGCTTGCAGCTGTAGAAGATAAGAATAAGGAAAGTTCAGTAAAAGCGCTGAAAACAACTATTCCCTCGCTGGCTAAAGCCGCAGCTAAAGGTTTGATTCACAAGAAAAATGCTTCCCGTAAAATTTCCCGTCTGACCAAAAAAGTCAACGCCCTTAAATAATTAAGAAGACATAAAGCGGCCAGCTTCAAGACTGGCCGCTTTCGTTTATTGCTTCATATTTACAGGGGAGACTTTTTTATTGAGAAAAATACTCCGTAAATATCCGGGCATATAAATCAGGGTTTTCAATCATTAAAACGTGACCTACGTCTTTAATTAACTGTAATTGACAATTGGGTAAAAGTTTTGTCATTTCTTCCATATCTTTGAGTGGAATGAGCATGTCAACTTCTCCCCACAGGACCAAATGGTGATGTTTGATCCTCCGAGCTTCTTTGGCTAATGTATCGGTGTCGTGTTCTTTTTGCAGATGATACGGCGTGCCAACTCCCGCGCCATCGCTTAATATTCTTGCCCTGTCCACAATCAGATTAAAAATATCTCTTTGCTGGGCCGTTGTTTCCGTTTTAAATTCCACTTTTGCCCCCGGCCTTAAAGATTCCTGGACAAAGAGAGCCGGGGCGACAACAGCCAACGCTTTGAAAGCAAAATTTCTATTTTCCTTCAGGGCATAAAAAAAGGCTCGGGAATCACCGGGAATCTGCTTCCCTGTGGGGCTTACCGGATCCAGAGCAAGCACCTTTTCAAACAACTGCGGTTGGGCAAGCAACATGTAAGTGCTGATAAGGCCGCCGGTGGAATGAGTGGCCAGGCTGCACTTGCTGATGCCCAGAGTCTTGACGGCATTGATCATATCTTGGGCGTGCTGTTTGATCGAATAATTTTCGAAATCACCGGTGACGGCTGGTTTTTCGGAGTCTCCACAGCCGCGCCAGTCAATTGCGTACACATGAATATCTTTGGGCAGTCTGTGCCAGATCAAATCCATCCATTGAACACAGCCTAAATATCCGTGGATAAAAATAACAATATTATTTCCTGAACCATGTTCGACGTAGTGCAGTTTTACTTCTCCGGCTTGAATAAAAGGCATTAACAGATTCTCCTGTTTGGAATGGTTTTTATTATGACATTTTTTCGAATATTGTCAACAACTACGTGCCTGGAGAAATTGCTTGGGTTGATTTTGTATGGAGATCAGATAAAATAATTCGGTTTGCTTTCATGCGAATAATGGTTTAAAAATGAACCTGAAATAGGTGGAAAATAGTGAAATCAAAGCACTACAATTCAGATAGTACTGAGATCCAAAACCATTTGCAAGAAAATGATCTGTCTTATGGCGATCTGGTCATCGCCATTGGCAGTTTATTTATTAACGCTCCCTACCAGGCCGCAACTCTGGAGGCACCCGGCAAAGAAAAGCTGATTGTCAACTTATCGAGTTTTGATTGCACCACCTTTGTGGAAACAGTGCTGGCTCTGACCAGATGCTCCGTCCAAGGGAAGATCACATCAGCTGAATTTCGTAAAACTTTAAAATTCATCCGTTACCGCCAGGGAACTATTACCAGTTATTCCTCCCGTCTGCATTACTTTACCGACTGGCTGCGCGATAACGAAAAGAAGAAAATATTGCAGGATATCTCGCGGCGCTTTGACGAGCAATCGCAGCGAAAAAAAATAAATTATATTACTACCCATCGAAAATCCTATGCTGCGCTGAGCAATGAAGATGAATTTCAAAAAATGCTGTTGGTTGAGAAAACTCTTTCCCGCAAAGTTTTTCATATCATCGGCAAGGATAAGGTGAGCCGGCAAAAGGTACAGATTAAAAACGGTGATATTATCGCCTTCACCACTGACCAGGGAGGATTGGATGTGGCGCATGTCGGGTTTGCCTGCTGGCAGGGCAAGAATTTGCATCTGCTACACGCCTCCAGTAAAGAAGGCGGCGTAGTCATCTCGGAAAAAACGCTTGTCACTTATCTGAAATCAAACAAAAAGTTTTCGGGAATTATTTTAGTGCGCCCTCAAGGTTTTTCAAAATGATGATAGTCTTTGGGTTGTTCGAAATTGCCACCCCAGTGCCAGCCGCGTTTGATAAATTCCTGCACAACCGTATTTTTTGCACTGAATGTTCCGGCATTAGATGGAGAATATTTTGCGCCTTCCGGCGCGATAAAACCATGGGGATAAATGACAGGATTTTGCACCGGGTTAATATCCACAGCACGTCCGAAAGAATGCAGCGATAATTTAGTTGTTCCTTCAATTACGCGAAAGTTAAAGCCGGAAGAATTGTTACTGGCCATGGAACTGTGATCATCCCACTGGTAAGTGACTATGGGAATAACTTTTCCGACGGAAAATTGAAGTTTTTCAATCAAGGCAAAGATTTCATAGATATCATCTTCCAGAACGTTGTTCACAATAATCTGACCCTGATGCTTCAGACCATCAAAGGAATAGTAAAGCACATCGGCCAGCGCCAGAGAATCCAATATTTGTTCCGGGGCGTTCGTCCCTTCGATAGCTTCGGAAAAACTAATAGCGCTATCGACAATTATTTCTTCGTTATCAGTCATACAATTCAATCTCCACAATAAGAAAAGCTTTTACAATATATTAAGATTGCCACGTTCACTGCCGTGAACTCGCAATGACAAATGATGGTTGTGACGCTCTCTCCGCACCGGAATGACAAAAACACTTATACCGCATTAATAATTTTATCTATAATACTCTCTGGCAAAGATACTTCCTGATAGATGCCGCGTATAGTGTCACAATCCAGACGATTGAAATCGGTCAGCAGCGGTGTGACAATCTCTCCGGCCATATCCACAGCGCCAGGCGAGACAAAAATCTTTTTGCCACCTTTCGCGAAATAAGCATCTGGCCGGTGTTTCTGCCTCAGGAATATCACCAGACGCCAGATGTCGTTTTCACAGGTGCAAAGAACATTCATTAGTGGTTCGTTATTTGTCGAGACTGTTTTCTGCGTCACTTTAGCAAAATGTGCAAACTGCTCCCGCAAGGCTTCCCTGTTTTTTGATTCCAGAATAACAACAAAGCGATCAAGATCATCTCCTTTATAAAACCGTACAGACGAAATCTCTTTCATCGGAGAAAAAGTTTTTAAAGTATTAAGAAAAGGAAGAGCATGTGTCGGGATCATCTGAAAGTGCAGATGATCGGGAGCGGAAGCGCCGCAGGCCGGACCATTATAAAAAACTGTATAACCAGGTGATAGATCGGCGGCCATTTGTAAAAGCCAGTCCAGTGATGAGCTGATTTCCTGCGGTTGGTGTTGCAGCGTTACAATAGTAAAATGTTGATCAAAAATTGGTGCCGGATTGCATAGGATCATATAATCCTTGCGGTACAAAATGCCCTGCTGCTCGATGGGAAGATTATCGGCGCATAAAAAGCATGGACGTTTTTTGATAGATTCCTGATCGACCGCGGCGCCGCTGCTTACCGCACGATTGGGGTTGTATTGCAAATGAACATTATAACTGCCACAGATAATTTCCTTCGTGCGCACGGAAGCCAAATCACGGAAGGCATCGGCCAGCATTGTCCAGCTTTTCTTTTGCGCGTCAAACAATTTTTCGCAGAGAGCTGGTAGGGTCAAATTATCTTTCCCGGGATATTCGGCAAAAATATGATTTTGCAACGATCTTACCTTTTTGTTCATTGCCTGCCGAGCTTTAATCTCCATCGTCCGCAGCTTATCCTTGTAAAAATCATTGCGGTTTTGTTCTTCCACAGAAAGGCTAGAATCGGTGTTATCCTGCCAGCGGCGGCACAGATAAAGACTCTCGTATATGCGGCCGATTTTATATTCTCGGGCAATACGCAGCCCCACCGCATAATCTTCACCGTAGCTGACATTGGGGAAGCCTATTTTACGGATGATCGTTGTGTTGAAAGCACGGGGAGCGCCCATTCCGTTGACACGTAGCAAATTGTTATGGCCGTTGGCCTGTGTCCATTCCCGGTGATCAATCACCCCCGGAATCATTTCCCGCAGGTGTTGATTCACTATCGTATAAGAGCCAACAACCATCGCGTAATTTCCTTTACGCAAGACATCAACAATTTTTTGCATCGTTTGGGGCGAACTGTAAAGATCATCGGAATCAAGCTGGACGGCATAACGGCCGCAGAGTGGCGAATAGATGGCTTCATTCCAGCAGCCGCCGATTCCCAGATCGCGGCGTTCAGGAATGATCTGTGCTATCTGGGGATTTTGCGAAGCTATCTTTTTAATAATCTGAGTGGTTCCGTCTGTAGAATGATTATCCACAATAATTATGTTAAAATTAAAATTTGTTTTTTGAGCCAAAGCGCTCCGCAAGGCATCATTAATTGTCTTTTTACGATTGAGCACGGGAATAACAACACTTGCTTCTACCGGAAATCGCTCCGATGTGCGGGGAGCTTTCAGTGCGCGTACCCTTAAATATGTACCTGTTAGCTTTAAATAGTTTGTGGCAACTTTTTCCAGTTTCTTTTGCCGCGCGAGATTTTCCGCGGCCACATAGGCAAAATGTTCCTCAGTTTGATTGGCGCCTTCTGCTCCAGTAACCGCCTTTTCTTGCGTGACTGTGTAGAGAAATTCCGGAACACGCAAGATCGCATGATCAATAGATATTTTCAGGCGTAAATCGTAAAGGGCAGTATTTTCATCCAGGGGCAGAGGGTGGTATTTCTGCAGGGCGATTTTAATGGCCGCCATCGAAAAAAGTAAAACATGACCAAAATTAAAATCATCGCGAATACTGCCTTGCTGATAATCTATGAGTGGATGGGGAATGAAATCATTTTCCTTCTGCTCGATAAAATCTGAATAAATGATCCCGGCTTGCGTATCGCCGGCAATCGTAAGCATTCGGCGCACCGATTGTTCATCGCATTTAACTTCTTTTCCGCCAACTACTGCCAGCAGATATTTCCCTGATATTATTTTTAAGAAAGAAGAAAAATCGTGGATATTCTTAATCTTCAATGCATGAGCCGGCCACACGCTTATCGCCTCTTTTTCATCATCCACAGCCGCCAGCAAAAACCGGCCAAATTTAAAGACTAAAGGCGTCATAGTTTTATGTCAGCAATAGTTTGTTAAAATCCGGACATCATCAGATTAAATGCTTTTTCTGCTGTATCGTTGGATAGTTTAATAAAAGCATTTTTTCTGGTAGCGGGGAACATGTTTATATTTGTTCCCATTTTATAGTCCACTCGGCCGGTTACATTTTTCGAGCTCCAGATAGTTTTGCCGCTTTCTTTTTCCCGAAAATTTATTTCCAGTGTCATCGTCGCCCGCTCTTCGGCCACCAGAGTATTGGCGCTATAAGAAAGAGGCGATGTGTTGATATTAAGGACGCTGCCCTTGATGATGGCGTCTGCCGACTCAACATTCTGCACAATTTTAAATCGGTTAGACAGAATGAACTGATCGATAAATGCTGTGCGCACATAATTTTCCAGCTCCGCCTGTGATGTCTTATTTCCGAAGGCTTGGACATAAACTGTAGTAATGCGTTTGTCGATATATTCGCCCTGCGGGGCAAATGTATAGCCGCAGCTAAGTATCAAGGCCAAAAAAAGACAAATCACGCCGGTTTTAATAAATCTTCTCCGGTTTTGTTTTTTCATAAAAGTCACCTCTTTTTTATTGGGCAACAACAATGTTGACCAGTTTCTTGGGCACGTAAATAACTTTCAAAACCTTTGCGCCTGAAAGCAGGGCGATGATTTTTTCATCGGCCAGTGCGATCTGTTTTATTTTTTCCGCGTCTTCATCGATGGCAACCGTCATGCGGCTGCGCAGCTTGCCATTGATCTGCACAACTATTGTCATTTCTTCTTCACTGGCAATTGTCGGATCAAATTGCGGCCAGGGAATATTGGCGGCCAAAGTTTTATGGCCGATCATCTGCCAGAGTTCTTCGGTTATATGCGGAACAATTGGCACCAGGAGAATTATAGCCGTTTCCAGCGCTTCCCGCACGGTGGCCAGAGCGATCTTATCATCACTCGCTGGACGTTTGATTTGATAGACGGCGTTGACCAGTTCCATGACCGCGCTGATAGCGGTATTGAAATGGAAACGATCTTCGATATCTATTGTTACCTTACGGATAGTCTGATGAGTTTTGCGCCGCAGGGCTTTGAGCTCACCTTCCAGATCAACACCGGCGGGCAAAGGTTTGACTTCTTTAATGTCCTCCAGATATTCATCAACGATACGCCAGAGACGCCCCAGAAAGCGGAACGACCCTTCCACACCCTGATCGCTCCATTCCAAATCTTTTTCCGGCGGCGCGGCAAACAGGCAGAATATCCGCACGGTATCGGCGCCGTAAGTTTTTATCAGATAATCGGGATCGATAACGTTCTTCAGCGATTTAGACATCTTCTCCGTCTTGCCGATAATTACTTCTTTCCCGCAGATGTGGCATTTACCTTCAGCTGCTTGCTCCGGGAAAAGATAACCATGATCGTTGCACTTCATCGTTTCCTTGCAGACCATGCCCTGCGTTAGCAAATTGGTGAATGGTTCGTCCACACCGATCACACCGAAGTCGCGTAGCATTTTGGTGTAAAAGCGCGCGTAGAGCAGATGCAAAATGGCATGTTCAATACCGCCGATGTATTGATCGACGGGCATCCAATAATCAAGCTTTTTACGATCGAGACCGGGTTTAGTATCACAATCCGGGCTGCAATAGCGGTCGAAATACCAGGACGATTCCACAAACGTATCCATCGTGTCCGTTTCGCGCGCGGCCTTGCCGCCGCATTGGGGACAGGTGGTATCGACAAATTCTTTCAGGGCCGCGAGCGGCGATCCGCCTTCGGAACTAAAAATAATATTTGTCGGCAAAACAATGGGCAGATCTGATTCTTTAGCCGGAACGATACCGCATTTATCGCAGTTAATCATGGGGATGGGCGCGCCCCAGTAACGCTGGCGGGAAATGCCCCAATCGCGCAGACGGTATTGAATAGTGCGCTTGCCTTTTCCAGTTGACTCCAGATATTCGGCGATAGCCTCAAGAACCTTCATATTTTCCATGCCGTCAAACTGATCGGAATTAACTAAAACACCCTCCTCCACATAGGCTTCTGTCATCTTTTCCGCCTCAATCTTTTTACCTTTGGGCTGAATGACAACAATCAGCGGTAGATTAAATTTCTTGGCAAATTCAAAGTCTCGCTGGTCGTGCGTGGGCACAGCCATGACGCATCCGGTGCCGTAATCGGCCAGAACAAAATTGGCGGCGTAAATGGGCATTTGCTTGCCGGTCAGGGGATTTTTGCAGTAAGCCTCCAGAAAGATACCTTCCTTTTCATAATACTCGGAAGTGCGCATCATCTTGTCCTGCTTTTTTACTTTTTCCACAAACTGCAAAACATCTTTTTCGATGGCTTTGCCTTTGGATAATTCCGTGACCAGAGGATGCTCGGCGGCAACCAGCATGAAGGTCGCGCCAAAAAGAGTGTCCTGACGTGTCGTGAAAACTTTGATGGCATCCTTGGAACCGACCAGCGGGAAATTTACTTCACAGCCGTAACTCTTCCCGATCCAGTTTTTCTGCATGGTCATGACGCGTTCGGGCCAGCCGGGCAGCTTGTCACAGTAGTCCAGCAATTCCTCGATGTAGGCTGTAATTTTGAAAAACCATTGATCCAGCACTTTCTCCTGAACTTCAGTGCTGCAGCGCCAGCAAAGGCCGCCCTCAACCTGTTCGTTAGCCAGCACCGTATCGCACTTGCCGCAAAAATTAACCGTGGAGCGTTTTTTGTAAGCCAGACCTTTCTCATACATCCAGATAAAGAATAGCTGTTCCCAGCGGTAATATTTCGGCTCGCAGGTGGATACTTCCCGATCCCAGTCGTAGCTGAAGCCCATGCGTTTGAGCTGCTTTTTCATGTGATTAATGTTTTCGTTAGTCCACTGGGCGGGATGAATTTTATGTTCAATGGCGGCGTTTTCTGCGGGCAGACCGAAAGCGTCCCAGCCCATCGGATGCAGAACGTTGAAACCCTTCATACGTTTATAGCGGGCAACAACATCGCCGATGGTGTAATTGCGGACATGGCCGATATGAATTTTGCCGGAAGGATAAGGAAACATCTCCAGCAGATAATATTTTTTCTTTTGCGGGTCTTCGGTAACTTTGAAGGCTTTTTCATCCTCCCACTTTTTTTGCCATTTTTCTTCAATTGCGATTGGTTCGTACTTCATGATCAATAATTTCTCCAAGCCAAAATATTGTGTAGTTTGTTTAGCATATCAAAGACGTGCTTTCAATCCCTTTAATGCTTTTTGCCAACAAGTGCCGTTTGACATTGAATTGCTAAATCTTTCAGCCGCGGAAGCCTGGGTGCATGATTGACCGCAATTAATAAATTGGATAGACCGTTATTAATATGTTTAAGAAAAGCCGGTTTGTTCTTTTTTAACCCCAGAAAGCCATAAGCCCCCAGCGCCTGCATCAATCGCTGGGCTGAAGCCTTCCAAAAATTATTAACAAATTCGTCGCGGCTATAAGCCGGCTTTACGAGCTCATAATAAAAGTTAATCAATTCGTTTCTTTCTTCAGCGGTAAAGATAACGTAAGGATCACAAATCAGCGAGCCCAGATCGTAAAAAAGGCAACCATGGCGCATCCCCTGAAAATCAATGAACACCGGCTTGCCGTTTTTAATCATGATATTCTGGGATTGGAAATCACGATGAATCAGACAAGACTCGATTTTTTGCAGGTGTGCGCCAAGTGATTCTAATTCCCTTTTTAATTCTTTAAGCAAAGATGACGGAGGCTTTATCTTACAAACTTCCCACACAAGATTTTCCAGAAAATAGTCATGTTCCCACTTATAGAGTCTGGAGCCATAACCTTCGGACAATTTTAAATCCGCAGGTATTGATACTAGCGGATAGGCATGCAGACGGCGGATTTGTTTAAGTGCCTGGAAATAATAATCACGCCTTTTATCCCAGGGCAGAATTCTTTGCGCCCATAAATCAACATCGCCTAAATCTGTGAGCAGGATAAAATGTTGTGAGACATCTTGTGCAATGATCCGCGGCACGGAAATATTAATGTCTGTCAGAAACTTGTTGATGTCCGCCCAGTAAGCATTTTCTTTCACTTCATCGCCATAGCGCATAAAAATGTAACTGGTTTTATCCGGCAGGAAAACACGGAAAAATTCGCGGTTGGAGCCGCCTTTTTTAATAGGCTCGAGTTTAACATCTACCATCCCCAGATGATCGTTTAAAAATTTTTGCATTTCTTTGTTCATAAACCCTACTTTTAAATATACGAGTTGTTAATGAGAGAAACTATCACGTTGTCATCGCGAGGCGTCTCTCAGACGTCGTGGCGATCCCAATAAACTGCGAGATTGCTTCTTTGCCCTATGGGCTCATCGCAATGACAATTAACTAATGCCTGCCATGCTTAGCCTATTGTATTCTTCAATTGTGCCCACATCATACCAATAACCATCGTCAATCACAATACCGCCAACAGAACGGGGGATCTCTTTAATTAATTCAAGCAGCGGCGGGACAATCGATTCCACATGACCTGCTTCCAGCCGCTGTAAGAACTTTGTTTCGATAATATAAATCCCTGCAAAAAGACAGCTCTGGATTCCCGGATTTTTTAAAGTATGCCGCATATCACAAATAAAACTGTCTTTATCAATGTTGACATTGAGTAACGGCCCGTTGCTGCGAAGTGCCAGCGTAACTTCCGCTTTTTGGTCGAAGTTCTTTTCAATCAATGGCTGTAACGGCAAATTCGTGATAATGTCGCCATTGTAAACGATGATGCGTTCTTCATTAGCAATCAGGTCCTCAATATTTTTGATACCGCCTGCCGTATCTAAAAGAATCGGTTCATGCCGGAAAATGATCGGGATGCCTTGCCAGTTGTTTTCCGGGAACGCCTCTTTATATTTATCGGCGTAGTGATGCGTATTGACAATAAACCGCTGCACGCCAATTGAACGCAAATGCTCCATCGCATACGTGATGATCGGCCTACCGCCAATTTGTAAAAGCGGCTTGGGAATATTCCGAGTCAGCGGTCTGAGCCTAGTGCCCAACCCCGCGCCCAATATAAATGCTGCGTTAATATATTTGCTTGGCATATGTTTTATATCCATCTTGTAGGATAAAACAACAAAACTAGCCTCTCGGTTCTTTCTTTAGTTTTTTTCCATATTCCGGATCAATCTTTACCAAGGCCGCCACAATAAATCCGGGTATTGTCGTGATCAAAATCCAGATAAAGAAATGTTTATAGCCGAGCATTTCCTGAATCCAGCCGCTGGCCATCGCGGGTAACATCATGCCCAGCGCCATAATGCCCGTGCCTATCGCGTAAAATACAGTTTTATATTCTCCTTGCGAAACCATGATCATATACATCGTGTAAGCCGTAAACCCAAAACCGTATCCGAATTGCTCCACGGCAACGGCCGCACTGATTAAAACCAGACTTTCCGGCAGCACATGCGATAGATACACAAAGATTAAATCCGGCACGTGCATAATCAACACCATCGGCCACAGCCAAAACTTCAAGCCTTTTTTATAAACAACATAGCCGCCCAAAAGCCCGCCCAGCATCAGCGCTATGACGCCAACCGTGCCGTAAATGATGCCGACCTCTGCCGTGGTTAAACCCAAACCGCCCTTGGCGCGCGCATCAAGCAAAAACGGCGCGACCATCTTCACCAGTTGCGCCTCGGCGAAGCGATAAAACAGGAAAAAGCAGATGATAATAAGAATATCTTTACGCCGGAAAAATAAGGTCAGAATGCGGAAATATTCCGTCAGGAAATTTTTTGATTTATCCCACGGCGCGCTGGTATCCTCGGCTGGCCTGGGCAGGGCAAAAAAATGATAGATAAATAAAGCCAGAAAAACAGCCGCGACACCGATAAAAGCCATCGACCAGGCACGCGCTACCGGATAGCCGTAGTTTTCCAGCACACCGGCCATAATCACCAGACCGCCCTTGGCGGCAATGGTGGCGACGCGGTAGAAAATAACGCGCACGCCGACAAACGCCGCCTGCTGCGGTGTATCGAGCGCCAGCATGTAATAACCGTCAGCAGCGATATCATGAGTGGCGGAACTGAACGCCATAATCCAGAACATGGCTAAAGAGTAACGCACAAAATTAGCAGCGGGCAGAGTCAAAGCGACACAGGCCAGCGAACCACCGATGGCTAGCTGCATTGCCAGTATCCAAAAGCGTTTGGTGCGGAAAAGATCGACAAACGGGCTCCAGATGGGTTTGATTACCCAGGGGAGGTAAAGCCAGCTGGTGTAAAGAGCAATTTGAGTGTTGGAGAGCCCCAGCTTTTTATATAGAATGACGCTGACTGTCATGGCAATCATATAGGGAATGCCTTCCGCCAGATAAATGGTCGGCACCCAGAACCAGGGGTTCCGCTCCGCATTCATTCGCCTACCTTTGTCGCGGTATGCTTTTGACTGCGAATCGGACACATCCTTTATTTCTTTTGTTGGATCGGTCATATTATAAAACTTTTTTCTTTTTCAGCTTTTCGCTGATCTGGCACGTTAGTAGAGCTTTTTCAAAATGGAGCCGGAAAAGTAGTGAGCTAGTATTCCCTCTGTTTTCAATCCTTTGGCTGCCATAACCGCCGCGCCTATCTGGCACAATCCAACACCATGCCCCCAGCCACCGCCGGTAAGGATAAAATTCTCCACTGAACCATCGGCCGCGTTTGTCTTCGATACTACAAATGCGCTGCTCAAAAGATGGCTCGAAGATAGCCAGCGGCGTATTTCCAATTCTTTGCCGATCACGACAACTTGTTTGGAGCCTTCAATCTTCAATTTATAAATTCTGCCGGAAGGGCCTCTTCCTACGGCAACTATGTTTTGCAGCTCTCCAAAATCAATACCAGATTTTTTGCGTATTATATCTTCGAGTTCCTGCCTGGAATATATGACCTGCCAGCGGTAGAAATCAGGCGTTTCCTGATCAAAGGCGGGCAGAATCTTGCCCAGTAATTCCTTGTCCGTTGTGTCGCAATAAGCATGCGGCCTGCCGGTAAGCCAGTCTCTGGCTTCCGCCTCCGATTGAATGGGGGGACGCTGCCCGACATTGTCGGTGACACTGCGCAGATAGTCCGGAGATTTGTCCTCCCATGCCGTTGAAAAAATTTCCGTTTGTCCGCCGCAGGATTTATAGTAACGGGCGTCGCAAATTTCTCCGGCATAAACTAGAAAAAGTCCGCGAGTGTTCTTTATTGCCTTATGGACATTATCGGAAATGATTCGTGTTATTCCCTGATAGCGCTGACAGTGGTCGTCCGCGCAAACG
>Ga0209748_1001240_pt1 | contig 12713 bp, 10 predicted proteins | sample BarGraIncu00421A_FD_185490 | JGI IMG/M metagenome (GOLD analysis project Ga0209748, IMG submission 185490) | Arctic peat soil microbial communities from Barrow, Alaska - Barrow Graham LP Incubations 004-21A (SPAdes) (version 2) | ecosystem: Environmental > Terrestrial > Soil > Wetlands > Peat... | reverse complement strand
AAGTGCGACCCCCGGCAGCAGGTCGCGCACGGTCCCGATCAGTCGGAGGTACTCGGATGCATCGCCCGGGCGCCCCATCCGGCGAAGGACCTCGCGGGATGCGTGCTGGAGCGGCATGTCCAGATACCGGCACACGACCCGTGAGGCCGCCATCGCCTCGAGCAGATCGGGTGTGATCTCGTCGGGCTGCACGTACATCAATCGCAGCCAGGCGAGGCCCTTGACCGCCGACAGCTTGCGGACCAGGTCGGCCAGCGTGGGCTGGTCCGCCAGGTCGTGGCCCCAAGAGGAGATGTCCTGTCCGATCAGGATGAGCTCGCGCGCACCACCGGCGACGAGTGATGTGGCTTCGGCGACGATGTCGCGGGCGGTGCGGGAGCGATACGGCCCCCGGATCGACGGGATGGTGCAGTAGGTGCAGGCGCGATGGCATCCGTCGGAGACCTGGAGGTAGGCCGAGGGCCCGGGCTTCAGCCGGGACGCAGGGAGTGAGGTCGTAGGCTCCGGCAGTCCGGTCAACCGGGCCAGGACGCGTGCGAGCTCACCTTCGTCGGCGACCGCCACGAAGGCGTCGACCTCGGGGATCGACGAGACAAGGTCCTCGCCGTAACGGGAGGGCATGCAACCGGTGACGATCAGACACCTGTCGCCATGCTCGCTCTTCCACTCTCCCGCGACGTCGAGGATCACCGAGATGGACTCCTCGGTCGCTTCGCGGATGAACGCGCAGGTGTTGACCACGACGACGTCAGCGTCGTCGATGTCCGCCACGAGGTCGAAAGCACCGGTGAGCGACGCAGCCATGCGGTCGGAGTCGACCTCGTTCTTCGGGCATCCCAGCGTCACGAACGCGACGCGAGGGCGCTGCTCGCGCGTGCCGGTCATGGGCGCTCCCACGCTATCGACGGTTCGTGAACTGCAGCGGGATGCCGTAATCGTTGCCCTTGACGAAGGCCATGACCCGCTGCAACTCGTCGCGGCTCGGTGAGAAGACGCGGAGCTTCTCGCCCTCGATCTGCACCTTGGCCTTGAACTTCTCGTCGCGGATCTCTTTGTTGATCTTCTTGGCGAGTGTGTCCTCGATGCCGTTGACGATGGTCGCCGTGATGCGCGCCCATCCCCCGCTGGCAGCCTCGGTCGCGCCCCATGTGAGTGCCTTGAGGTCGATACCGCGCTTGACGACCGCGGTCGCGAGGATGTCGATGACCTGGTGTGCCACGAAGTCGGACGGCGCCTTCACGGTGATCGTCGCCGCGTGCTTGTCGAGTGTGATCTCGGACTTGGTGTCCTTGAGATCGAAGCGCTGTGTGAGCTGGCGCTCCGCCTGCTGGACGGCGTTGTCGACCTCCTGCATGTCGACCTCGCTCACGATGTCGAAGCTCTCGTCCTTGGCCATCTTAGTGGCCCTCCTCTCAGTGCCGTGCGTCCGCGACAGCGGCGTACGGTGGGTCTACTCGGTCGCGGAAAGGTCGATCTTCGCGTTGGCGGTCTTGGGGATGGAGACCGCTTGGCCGTCGCGCGTGATGACCACGGCATCCGGCTTCCCGACGGTGATCTCGGCTTGGCGCGTTACCGCCCATTCGTGGCTCTCGCCACCCTGCATCGTCGCATTGAACGCGGTGAGGCCGTCGAACGTCACCTTCACGTACGACGCGAGTCCCGCGCGTATGGACACGCGCAACTTGAACCCGGTGCCGTTGGTGACGGCGGTGGTCGTGGCCGCCGGGCTGCCTGTGGCGCCGGGTGACGCCGTCATCTCCCCGCTCGGCGCTGTGGCAGGCGTGGTGTCTGCCGCGTTCGATCTTCCGTTGATCAGCACGATCGCGCACAGGACGAGCAGGACCAGGACCACGCCGGCGGCAACAGCCACCCAGATCTTCCGGGGGATCTCGTGCGCCTTTTCGCGACGCGGCACGACCGTGGCCTGGGGGATGTTCTCGAGGTAGCGCTCCGTGGGGCTGGCTCGCCGCACGGTGTCCGCTGATTCGCGCTTGAACTGTTCGAGCAGGGGCTCGGCGGGGATCTCCAGATAGCGGGCGTAGCTCTGGATGTATCCCTTCACGTATGCGTTGCTCGGAAGCGAGTCATAGTCGCCCTGCTCGAGCGCGTCCAGAAGTCGTGACCGGATCTTCGTTCCCTCGACGACGTCGGCCATCGTCTTGCCTTGCCGGCGGCGTTCCGCGGCGAGTATCTCTCCGACAGTGGTCATAGGGTGTGTCCCGGATCGTTGTTCGGACGGCATATCCACCTTCGATTGTACCGTAGCGCGTGTACCCGCCGGCTTAGATCTCATCGTCGCGCGCGTCGCTGCGTTCGAACGCTTTGATCGACTCGAGCTCTTCGATGTCGGCCAGGACCTCGCGTGGCTTGCTGCCGTCCGGGGGGCCGACGATCCCCTTCTGTTCCAGGATGTCCATGATCCTGCCCGCGCGCGCGTAGCCGACCTTCAGCCGCCGCTGGAGCAGCGAGGTCGAGCCCATGCGGGAGGTCACCACGATGTCGGCGGCTTCCCAGGTGAGCGGATCGTCGTCGTCGGGATCGCCTGCTCCCCCGCCACCGGGAGTCAGCTTGAGGTGCAGGATCTCTTCGTGGTACTCGGGCTCGGCTTGCTTCTTGAGGTGCTCGACGACCGCTTCGATCTCGTCCTCGGAGACCAAGGCGCCCTGTACCCGCTTCGGCTTCGCGAGCGCAGGGGTCGAAAGCAGCATGTCGCCAAGCCCGACCAGCTTCTCCGCGCCCGACTGGTCGAGGATGACGCGCGAGTCGATGCCGGACGAGACCGCGAAGGCGATCCGGGTGGTGATGTTCGTCTTGATGAGGCCGGTGATGATGTCGGTCGACGGACGCTGCGTGGCGACCACGAGGTGGATGCCGGCTGCGCGGGCGAGTTGCGCGAGACGGACGATCGAGTCCTCGACCTCCCGGGCAGCGACCATCATGAGGTCGGCGAGCTCGTCGATCACGATCATCAGGTATGGCATCGGCTCGAGGCCCTCGGGCAGCTTGCCGTCACGCGCCGCGGCGTTGTAGGCGGCGATGTTGCGGACGCCTGCCTTCTGGAGTTTGCGGAGTCTGGTCTCCATCTCGGTGACCGCCCAACCCAGTGCGCTGGCGGCCTCCTTGGCCTCGGTGACGACCGGGACGTAGAGGTGAGGGATGCCGTTGTACAGGGCGAGCTCGATGCGCTTCGGGTCGATCAGGATGATGCGGACCTCGTCCGGGGTCGAGCGCATGATCACCGACATGAGGAGCGAGTTGATGCAGACGGACTTGCCGGTGCCGGTGGAGCCTGCGATCAGCAGGTGGGGCATGCCGGCGAGGTCGAGCACGATGCGTTCGCCGCTGACATCCTTGCCGATGCCCAGCATGATCGGGCTGGTGTCGGGGTTGTGGCCGCCCGTGAGGACGTCGCCCAGCGTGACGATGGTGCGGTGCTCGTTGGGCACCTCGATCCCGATGAGTGACTTGCCGGGGATCGGCGCGAGCACGCGCACGGTCGCGGTGGCCAGCGCCATCGCAAGGTCGTCGGCAAGGGCGGTCACCCGGTTCACCTTGACCCCCTGCGCGATCTTGACCTCGAAGAGCGTGACCGTGGGACCGGCGATCCAATCCTCGACGCGCGCCGGGATGTCGAAGGTGGCGAGCGTCGACTCGATGACGTGCGCGGTGTTCTTGAGTTCCTTGTCGCTGGCGCGGGACGCGGCGGCGTTCACCGGTGACACCCTCAGAAGGCCGAGCGAGGGAAGCTCGAAGGTGGTGTCACGCCTCGGGACCGACGCACGGGGGACCGGCACCGTGTTGCGTTCGGCTTCGGGATCCGAGCGGCGCGGACGGGCGGGAGTCGGACGCGCCGCGGGTTCATCGGTGTCCAGGTCGGCCAGAGGAAGGGTCTTGGCGCCCGGGGAGAGGCGTCGGCGCGGTTCGCGCGGCTCCTCGGCGGTCTCTGCGCGTTCGAACATGCTCAATCCGCGTTCCCAGACGTCTGCGAGACGCGCACCTGTCGCCATGACCACCCCGATCAGAGCTGCTCCGCCGAGGACCACATAGGTGATCACGGTCCCGAGCAGACGCGACAGCAGCCAGGCGATGGCGCCCCCGATGTATCCGCCGCCGGTCGCTCCCAGCCAGTAGTCGGCGTTCTCAACCGGGGTCGCCGCAGAGAACATGGCGATGACCGACAGGAAGATGATGGCCAGTCCGGCGCCGATGGCGACTTCGCTGACTTCACGACGATCGAAAACCAAGGAGATCGCCCACACCAGAAGCAGCAGCGGCACAGCGCTCGCGCCGACGCCGACGATCCGTATGAGCATGATGCTGACCGCCGCCGGAACCGGCGCTTCGGGCTTGACCCATACCGCGATGGCAACGGCTATCGCAAGCACGACCAGGGCGATCCCCCAGATGTCGCGGGAAACACCAGGTGTGGGAGCGGGAGCATGCTTGGCCGATGATCGCGACTTGGCGCTGGTCCGCGAACGGGTTCCGCGGGATGGTGAGTCCGAACTGCCGTTCTTCGCCACTGCCTCAAGTCCTTCGTCTCATGCTGCGTCTTCGAGGTGCGCGCAGGGGGTCGGCACGACGTGCCCGTGAACTCCCCCAGCGGCAGTATATCGCGATGATCGGAGGTCCTGTGGGCGCGTCAGCCCCGCACCATGAAGAGCGCGATGACGAAGACCCCGAGGGCGATCCGATACCACATGAACAGCGCGAACGAGTGCTTGCGCACGTAGGCCAGCATCCAGCGCATCAGGAGGACGGAGGACACGAGCGCCGCGAGGAAGCCGAGCACCCAGTCGAGCGAGAAGAGCGTGGCGAGAGGGACATCCTTGAGTCCGAAGACCGCGGCTCCGGCGATGATCGGCAACGCGGCCATGAATGAGTACTTGGCCACGGCCTCGCGGGAAAGCCCGGTCGCGCGTCCGGCGGTCATCGTCGCGCCCGAGCGTGAGACCCCGGGGATGAGGGCGAGCGCCTGGGCAAGTCCGATGAGCAGGGCGCGCAACCAGTTCATCTTCTCGAGCGGTTGCTTGCGGTCCGTGTAGTGGTCGACCGCCCACAGAAGGACGCCGAAGGCGATCAGTGCCACGCCCACCACCAGCGGCGCCCAGTGGAAGTCGCTCGGCGAGGAGTACTTCTCGATCTTCTTGTCGAGGAGCACGCCGAACACCGCGCCGGGAACCGAGGTCAGCAGGAGGAAGCCGACGAACGTGAGCGCGGTGCGATCGCGTCGGATCGCATCGGTGACAAGACCCTTCCAGTCAGACCACAGCGCGATCAGGATCGCTACCGCGCTCCCGGCGTGGAGAGCGATGTCGAACGCCTGCGCCGCCTGCGCGTCAGCGAGGAACGGGTAGGCCCCCTGGATGCTGAAGATCCAAGGTATGAGTCGTAGGTGGGCCGTCGAGGAGATCGGCAGGAACTCCGCCAGGCCCTGCACCATTCCGAGGATCGCAGCCCAGACGTGTCCCACCTAGACCTCCATGATGACGGGGACGATCATCGGACGGCGATGCAGCGACTCCCACACGAACTGCGAGACCGCCTCGCGCACCGCGCGCTGGATGATGCTGTGGTCGGTCACGCCTTCCTTCTCCATGCGCTTGAGGGCCTTGTTGATCCTCGCACGTGCCTGTTCCATGAGTTGCGCGGACTCGTCGACCGGCAGGCCGCGCATGACAAGCTCCGGTTCGCCGATGAACTTCCGGGTGCGACCGTCGATCGCGACCACGACGGTCGCGATGCCGTCGGAGGACAACTGCTGCCTGTCGCGCAGGACGACGTCGCCGACATCGCCGACGTTGAGGCCGTCGACGTAGACGACCCCGGAGTCCTTGATGTGCTCGGCGATCTTGGCGCTGTCGGCGGTAAGCTCGAGGACATCGCCGTTCTCCAGCGCGAAGATGTTGCGCTCGGGGACCCCGACGGCCTCGGCCAGGCGGCTGTGTGCGACGAGGTGCCGCGTCTCACCGTGAACCGGCATGAAGAACTTCGGTCGGGTCATGGCCAGCATGAGCTTGAGCTCCTCTGCTGACGCGTGTCCGGAGACGTGGACCATGGCCACACCCCTGTCGAACACCGTCGCGCCGGTCTTGGCGATACGGCTGATCACGCGGGAGACCGCCTTCTCGTTGCCGGGAACCGGCGATGCGGAGATGATCACGGTGTCGGTGTCTCGGATGCTGATCGTGCGGTGGTCCCCGTTCGCCATACGTGTGAGGCCGGACAGCGGCTCACCCTGGCTGCCGGTGGAGAGCACGACGATCTTCTCGGGCGGCAGGTCCCCCGCGTCGAACGCATCGAGGATGTTCTGGGGCGCGATGTTGAGGAAGCCGAGCTCGCGGGCGATGCCGGTGTTCTTGATCATCGAGCGGCCGGTGACGACCACCTTGCGGCCGGCCGCCACAGCGGCGTCGCAGACCTCCTGGACGCGGTGGATGTGGCTCGAGAAGCACGCGACGATCACGCGCGCCGGCGCTGTGGCGATGAGGCGGTTCAGCGTGGCCTCTACTTCGCGTTCGGGGTGCGTGTACCCGGGGTTCTCCGCCCCGGTCGAGTCGGAGAGCAGCAGCAGCACGCCGTCGCGGCCTGCCTTCGTGAGCGCGGCGAAGTCGGTGCCGCGGCCGTCGATGGGCGTCTGGTCGAACTTGAAGTCGCCCGTGTGCAGGACGTTGCCGACCGGAGTGCGGATCAGGAGCGCGAGCGAGTCCGGGATCGAGTGGTTCGTCGCGATGAAGTCGAAGCCGAACGCGCCCAAGGTGATGTGCATGCCGGGCTTCACGACGCGGATCTTGGGCTTCTTGATGTTGAACTCGGCGAGCTTGCCCTCGATGAGCCCGCAGGTCAGCTTCGAACCGAGCACGGGCACGGGTTCGCCGAGGTCGCGCAACAGGTACGGCAGCGCACCGGTGTGGTCCTCATGGCCATGGGTGATCACGATCCCACGGAGGCGGTGCTTGTTCTTGATCAGGTACGAGTAGTCCGGTAGTACGAGGTCGATACCGGGAAGCTCGGCGTCCGGGAACATCAGTCCGGCGTCGACGACGACCATGTCGTCGCCGTACTCGAGCACCGTCATGTTCTTGCCGATCTCATCGAGCCCGCCGAGCGGGATTACGCGCAGGACGTTACGGTCCTTGGTTCTGGCTCTTGTCATGGGTCCTTCTTCTTGGCGACTCGCGTCGCCGATATGGGGTGCGGCACTCCCTGGGGCCCATCGCCCCTGTGGGAACGCCGTGCGGTCAGACCAGGCCGAGGTGCTCGAGCACACGCCCGAGTTCGGCCGACTCTTCTGGTGTGGGTGGTACGAGCGGCAGGCGGCAGGTCCCCACCGGGAAGCCGACCTGCGCGAGCGCGTCCTTGACCATGATGGGATTCGCGGTCATGAACAGCGCCTTGAACAGCGGGAGCAGTTGCAGATGCAGAGCGAGCGCTCTCGTGTGATCGCCGGCAGCTTGCGCCTCGACGAGTTCGCGCATCTGCGGTCCCACCACGTGGCTGGCGACCGAGATGACGCCGGTACACCCGAGTCCCATCATCGGGAGCGTCATCTCATCGTCACCGGACAGGACTTCGAAGCCGTCCGGTGCTCCCTCGATGATGCGCGCGATCTGCGCCAGGTTGCCGGAGGCCTCCTTGACGCCCACGATGTTCTCCACGTCGCGAGCGAGCCGCAGGGTGGTGTCGGCCGTCATGTTCACGACGCAGCGTCCCGGGATGTTGTAGAGGATGACCGGGACGTCGACCGCTTCGGCGATCGCGCGGAAGTGGCGGTAGATCCCCTCTTGCGGAGGCTTGTTGTAGTACGGGACGACGCACATGACCCCGTTGACGCCCAGAGAGGCGACCTCGCGGGCGAACTCGACGGAGTCCGCCGTGCAGTTGTCGCCGACGTTCGCGATGATCGGGACGCGACCGCCGGTCGCGTCCAGGACCGCGCGGAAGAGCTCCAGCTTCTGGTCGTAGAAGACCGTAGGGGACTCCCCTGTCGTGCCGCACACGACGAGCGCCTGGTTGCCCTGGGTGATGAGGCGGTCGGCGAGTTGAGCTGCGCGCGGCAGGTCGAGGGAGAGGTCAGGGGTGAAGGGCGTCACCATCGCGGTGATGAGGCGCCCGAATCGCGGTTCCGCCATGGTGTGTCGTCAGCCCCTTGTGTGGTCGGGGGCACCGTGGGGTGCCCGTGATGGAGTGTCGTGTTCGAGTCGTGCTGTCATTGTGCCACAGGGAGTGGAGCGTGCAGCAACGCGCGACCAGGATGATCCCCGGCCGTTGCCTGTGCGAAAGACGTTCGTGCGGAAGAGGTCGGACCCTTTAGCGACCCACCACGACCGGGCGGGCCTGAAGTAGATAGGTGGTGCCGCCGGAACGCGCCCACTCGACGCAGGCCGACGAGCCCACTGTGGATTCGACGTTGAGTGCGAGGGCGGCGATCTCCCGGACCTCATAGGGCGTCACGCTCGCCGCACCGGCGTGGTCGGGAGAGACGATCCGCTGTACGACGCGTCCACTGTCGTCGAGTACGAGGTGGACGGGTTTCGGATGCACGTCCGAGGTGAGGAGCGTCAGGCCTTCACGACTGAGCGTGAAGCGGTCGGGCTTGACCTTGCCGGCCACGATCGCTTCCCCGAGTCCGTAGCAACTCTCGACGATGATGTGCTCGCGGTCGCCGGTCGCGGGGTCGGCGGTGAACACGACGCCGGAGGAGGATGCCGCGATGAGCCGTTGCACGACCACGGCGACCGACACATCGACGTCGGCGAGCCCGGCCGCCTCGCGATCACGCCAGGCCAGGTCGCCCCACAGCGAGGTCCAGCAGTGCGTGACCGCATGAAGGGCCTCATGGAAACCCGGGACGAAGTAGGTGCCGTGACGGCCTACGAGCGGACCGGTGACCATGTCGGGCGTGGTGACCGACGAGCGCACCGAGACTGCACCGGGCCCCATCTCCTCGAAGCCGGCCCTGATCCCCTCGACCAGATCGGGATCGAGGGGCGTGTGGATGACAGACGAGCGGATACGCTGAAGGATCGGGGTCAGGGTGACAGACGGAGCGCTCGATGGAACGCCGCGCAGTATCGCGACAAGAGCGGCGACCCCTGCGCGCTCCACGTGCTCCCGATATGCGTCGGCCGAGATGCAGAAGGCCTCGGGAACAGGAAAGCCCGCCGTTGCGAGTTTGGCGAGGGATTGTGCCTTGGTCCCGTAGAGCATGAGGTCGTCGGCGTCGCGGATCGCTACGATGTCCGTACCGTTACCAGCCACTGCGGACCTCCCTATCGTCGCGGAGCACTTCCATATTCTACGCGCTCAGACCGAATTCGTCGTGCAAAGCCGCGATGGCGGCGCGACTGGTCGAACCTGTGAGCAGGACCGAGATCGTGTAGTGCGAGTCCGCGACCTGCAGGATCTCGATGCCGGCGCCGGCCAGCGCGCCTGCGATGCGGGCCATCACTCCGGGCACGCCGTGCATCCCGGCTCCGACCAGGGTCACGGTGGCGAGTCCCGTTTGGACGGAGCGGTCCAGGGCGAGGCGATCGAGCACGTCGCCCACCGTAGTGAGACAGGACTCGTCGAAGGAGAGCGCAAGGGCGTCTCCGAGCGGCGTGAACATATCGAGTGAGACCCCGGCGTCGGCCATCGAGCGGAACAGGTCCGTCAATGCCCGGTTGCGCTCCTTGCCTGCCGGCAGGGTGACGATGGTGCGAGCCACTCCGTCCGTGTGGCTCACAGCGATGGCGACACGTTTGCCCCTGTCGTCGGCGAGTCTTGCAGCGTCCGCGACCAGCGTGCCGGGCGTGTCGGTATAGGTGTTGCGGACCCGCAGCGGCACGCCGGCGGACTTCGCCACCTCGGCGGCGGGTGCGTGCATCACTTTCGCGCCGGCTTTGGCCATCTGGAAGAGCTCCTCGTACTGCAGGGCGTCGAGGACCCGCGCACCCGCGAACGCGCGGGGGTCCGCGGTCATGACGCCGTCCACATCGGTGTATATCTCGACGGAGGTGGCGCCGAGGGCGGCGGCTATCGCACAAGCGCTCGTGTCGGAACCGCCACGGCCCAGAGTGGTCATCTCGCCGCGGGAGGTCACGCCTTGGAACCCGGTCACAACGGGGACTTCCCCGCGTCGCAACACCGCGCGGAGGAATCCTGGTTCGACGCGCAGCACCGCGGCGTCGCCGAAGCAGGAGTCGGTGAGCACTCCCGCCTCTGCGCCCGTCATCGCTGTCGCGGGAACGCCTTCGGCTCGCAGCTCGTGCGCGACGATCACGGCGGAGACGATCTCTCCGCACGATGCGAGAAGGTCCTTCTCTCGCGGATCGGCCTCGTAGCCGTCGAGCAGGGCGAGAAGCGTGTCGGTGGCGTAGGGTGCGCCCGATCGTCCCATGGCCGAAACGACGACCACGGGCATGAGGCCGCTGTCATGCGCCTGCCTGACGCGTGCGCGCAACGCCGCGCGGCCCTCGGACGTGGCGACCGAGGTCCCACCGAACTTCTGCACGATGACCGCGCGGTCGCCGGTCAGGCCCGTGCTCACAGGTCCATCAACTCGTCGAGACCGATCACGAGGCCGGACCGGGCGGGGACCTCGCGGATGGCGAGCACCACGCCCGGCATGAACGACGTGCGGTCTATCGTGTCGTGGCGCAGGCTGAGCGTTTGTCCGACATCGCCGAACAGGACCTCTTGATGCGCGACCAGTCCCGGCAGGCGGACCGAGTGCACGTAGACGCCGTCGACGAGCGCACCGCGCGCGCCCTCGGCGACCTCCGTCTCGCGACCGGGTGCTGCCGGCGTCGCCGCGCGCGCCTCCGCGATCAGGTGGGCGGTGTGCATCGCCGTTCCGGAAGGAGCATCCAGCTTGCGGTCGTGGTGGAGCTCGATGATCTCGGCATGCGGCATGAAGCGCGCCGCCGCGGCGGCGAAACGCATCATCAGGACCGCGCCGATGGCGAAGTTCGGGGCCACGAACAGGCATGCGTCGCTCGTAGCGGCCTTCGCGATCGCCTTCCAGCGTTCGGTGGTCACCCCGGTCGTCCCGACGACGCAGTGTACGCCGGCAGCCAGGGCCCGTTCGACGGTGCGTTCCACGGCGGACGGGACGGTGAAGTCGACCAGCACACAGGGGCCCTCGCCCGAGAGAGCCGCGTCGAGGTCCGGTGTCGTGATGATGGCGCCGCCGGCGCCGTCGTCGATGCTCGCCGGCGGGTCACACGGGTCCACTGCGGCACGGACCCGCATCCCGTCTGCTGCGGTGACGGCCCTGACCACTTCCCGGCCCATCTTGCCGCCGGCGCCCGTCACGATGACATCGATCATCCGCGCACTCCCCTCCTCAAGCCGCTCCCTACGCGAGCAGCGCTTCGATCTCTTCGGTGGTGTGCGGTCCGACGACGGCCAGCGTCTTCGGACCGCCGAGCGTGACACGTGCCACGCGGAGTATGTCGTCGAGTGTCACGGCGGCATAGCGCTCGATGATCTCATCGACCGAGAGCAGCTCGCGGCCACCGACCTCGGGCCCTCCGAGGCGCATCATCCTGCGGTTCGTGTTCTCAAGGCCCAGGACGAGGTGTCCGTCGACCGAGTCGCGCGCACGATCCAGCTCGGATGCCGTGAGGCCCGTGTCGAGCATCTTCGCGACCTCGGTCTCGATGAGGCCGACGACCTCGGCGGTGTTCTCCGGGCGCGTCCCGGCGTAGACCATGAACCCGCCCGTGTCGGTATAGAGGCTGTTGTACGAGTGCACGGCGTAGGCGAGCCCGCGCTTCTCGCGGATCTCCTGGAAGAGGCGTGACGCCATGCTGCCCCCGAGTACGGCGTTCATCAGGTCCGCTGCGAAGCGGTCGGGGTCCTTGGCGGACAGCGACAGGGTGCCCCAGCAGATGTGCGCCTGCTCGGTCTCCTTCGTCGCGACGGCGACGTGCCGCCCCGGGATCGCCGTGGACAGTTCACGGTCGGCCCGGGCGCCTACCGGAAGTCCGGCGAGGGCGGCCTCGGCCATCTCCACAAGCTCCGCATGCGGCAGGTTGCCCGCCGCCGCGACGACGATGTCGCCGGTGCGGTAGTGACGGCCGGTGTAGGACCTCAGGTGCTCGGGAAGGAAGCCGCTGACGGTCTCACGCTCGCCGAGCACAGGGCGTCCGATCGGATGGCCGGTCCACAGCGCTCGCGAGAACAGATCGTCGGCCTTGTGATCGGGGGTGTCCTCCGTGCGTGATATCTCCTCGAGTACGACCTCGCGCTCCGAGATCGCCGCGTCGCGGTCGAATACGGAGTTGACGACCATGTCGGCCAGCACGTCGAACGCTTCAGGAGCATGGGTGTCGATGACCCGCGAGTAGTAGCAGGTCGCCTCCTCGCTCGTGAAGGCGTTGACCTCCGCGCCGAGCCGATCGAAGGACTCCGAGATCTCCTGGGCGCTGCGCGTCGGTGTTCCCTTGAACATCATGTGCTCGAGGAAGTGCGAGATGCCGGCCTCCGCGGGGCGCTCGTCGCGGCTGCCGGCGGCGGTCCAGATGCCGATGGCGACCGAGCGGACGGTCGGGATGGACTCGGAGATGACGGTGATGCCGCTGTCGATGACTGTGCGGTCGTAGAACACGGGTGCTCCCGTCGGCGTGATGTGCGTATGTGGACAGTCTACGCGAAGACCCGGCTCCGGCCCCCGTGGATGCGGTGGCTGTGGAGTCCGGGTCTTCGATCAGACAAGCGGTTGAAAC
>Ga0209748_1001235_pt1 | contig 12752 bp, 10 predicted proteins | sample BarGraIncu00421A_FD_185490 | JGI IMG/M metagenome (GOLD analysis project Ga0209748, IMG submission 185490) | Arctic peat soil microbial communities from Barrow, Alaska - Barrow Graham LP Incubations 004-21A (SPAdes) (version 2) | ecosystem: Environmental > Terrestrial > Soil > Wetlands > Peat... | reverse complement strand
TTGCTCATCATAAAAGTACTGCTCGCCCCGCTGCTTCTGGCAGCGGGCTCTTTTGTGGCATGGCGCTGGGGTGCCACGGTCGGCGGGCTGTTCCTGGGCCTGCCGCTGATCTCGGGACCGGTCTCGGTCCTGCTGTTCCTCGAGCGCGGTGAGCACTTTGCCGAATCCGCCGCGCGCGGCACCCTGCTCGGTCTGCTCGCTACCGGAGCATTCTGCGTCTGGTACGCGCTGCTGGCCCGCCGCACCCGCTGGTGGCTCACCCTCCTGCTCGCCTACGTCGCCTGCCTGATGGTGGCGTGGGGGCTGTCGTTCGTGCACGTGCCGCTGTTGTGGGCCGCCGCGAGCGTTCTCGTCATCCTCGGCGCCCTCTCTGCGTTCTCCCGTCCCGTCGAGTGTGGTCCCGTTCAGAAGACGGGCCCGGTGCCCCTGATCCTGAAGATGGTCGCCGCGAGCGCCATCGTCGTCGCGATCACCACCGGAGCCGACTTCCTGGGCCCGACCCTCGTCGGCCTGCTCGCACCACTTCCGATCATCCTCGCGTTGATGGCCGCGTCCTCGCACCGCCGCCAGGGTTCCGAGGCCGCTCGCGGCCTGTTGCGCGGTGCGCTCGCCGGCACCTGGGGCGGCGCGGCGTTCTTCGCCGTCGTCGCGATCGCCCTGGGCGCGTTGAGCCCGCTTCTCGCCTACGTCGTCGCGCTGGTCGCCGCGCTCTCTGCCGTTGCGATCGCGACGCAGGTGCAGGACGCCGCGCCGGCCCGTGCCCGCATCGCGAGCGACTGGCACCGGGTGGGCGCCGTGATGAAGCGCGAGCGCCACCTTCCTCGCGTGCGCATCCCGAGCCCCGCGTTCCTCTGGATGCTGCTGCGCGGCTAGTCCCGCGCTCCTTCGGGTGATGTCGGCACGCCGTTCGCAGACGGGTTGGGACAATGCCCCCGCCTGCCGATACAATCACCTATGGGTCGATGCGCAGGCATCGGCGGCGGCCACCTCGCGTCTGCGGGGTTCGAAGAAGGAGACGCATGCGCGCGCGCCCCGGCAGGATACTGTCGCTGTCCACGGCGATCGCGCTCTGCGTCGCGCTCATCGTGCCGTCCGGCATCGCGTTCGGGGCTGACGCTCCGGTCGCCATCCCACCCCAGCACTCCGCGGTCCGGCGTACGGTCGCGACCCCGAGCCCGGTCAAGCGCCGTGCGGTCCCGGACAGCACGGTCGCTCCGGCCACCCCGGCCGCTCCATCCATGCGGCCCGCGCGCGTGCGCTCCGTGGTCGACACACGCATCTCGTTCGCCGCCGCGAGCGCCGTGCCCGTATCGAATCCGCTCGCGCCTTCGGTCCCTGGTGAGCTTATAGTCGTCCTCGACTCGAGCTCGGTCGCGACCTCCACTGAGCTCGCGCTGGAAGCGCGCGGCGCGACCGTCGAGCGCCCCGAGGGCGAACCCTCCTCGCTCCTGCTGAAGACGCCACTGAACGTCAGCGAGCCCGTGTTCACGCAGCTGGCCGCTGACACCCCCGGGGTCGCCTGGGTGCAGCCCAACTACGTCTATAGCAAGACCCACGTTCCCAACGATCCGCGGTACCCGGCCCAGTGGGGACTCCCCAAAGTGGGAGCGCCCGCAGCTTGGAACGTCGCACGCGGCAAGGGCGTCCTCGTCGCGATCGTCGACACCGGTGTCGACTACAACCATCCCGACCTGGTCGGACGCGTGAACGTCGCCGACGGTCGCGACTTCGTCAACGACGACGACGACGCGTGGGACGACAACGGCCACGGCACCCACGTGTCGGGGATCGTCGCCGCCACCATGGACAACGAGGTCGGCATCGCCGGCCTGGCCCCCGAATGCGTCATCCTCCCCGTCAAGGTGCTGGGTGCGGCGGGCTCGGGCGGATCCTACGACGTGGCGCGAGGCATCATGTACGCGGCGGACCACGCAGCCCGGATCATCAACCTCTCGGTGGCCGAGGACGGGCCCTGGCCCGAGGCCTTTATGCAATCCGCTGTCGAGTATGCGCAGTCGAAGGGCTGCATCGTGATCGCGGCGGCCGGGAACGGCGACTCGTCGGGCGGCGCCAGCTACCCCGCCCGGTACACGGATGTCGTAGGCGTCGCCGCGGTGGACTCCCAGAATGCGCGCGCCGCGTTCTCCAACTACGGTGAGGGGATCGACGTGGCCGCACCGGGGATCGGCATCCTGTCGACCGTGCCGGGCAACGCCTACGGGTATCTGAGCGGAACGTCGATGGCGTCGCCTTTCGTCGCCGGCATCGCGGCGCTTATCCTCGGCACCGATCCCAGCCTCGAATCGGCAGCGGTGATCGCGCGCATCAAGGGATCGGCCACGTTCCTTGGCTCGACACTGGGAGCCGGTCTGGTCAACGCCCGGAAGGCGCTGGAGGACGTTCCGCCGCCCCCCGGCTCCGATGTGCCCGGGCTGTTGCTCGGCTCGTCGCCCGTGACCGGGAGCATCGAGGTCGCGTCTCATCGCGTCTACCGCGTCTATCTCGGGAAGGACCAGACCCTGGAGACGTCGCTGACGTCGGATCCGGGCCCGACGGACTTCGATCTCGATCTCAAACTCTACGGTCCCAACACGTCGAGCATCACCACCGGCACGTGGGTCGACTTCTCGGTCGGTAGCATCCACAACCCCGAGACCATCGTCTACCAGGCTCCGGCCACCGGCTGGTACTACCTCGATGTCAAGACGGTGACCGGGCAAGGCACCTACAGCCTCGTCTGGGCTGTCACCGACACGTTCGACGACGAGATCCCCGGTGTCCCGATACCCGCATCGCCCGTCACGGGGACGGTAGACCACGTCACCGACCTCGATGACGTGTACGCGGTCGAACTGGCCGCGGACGAGCTGCTCGTGGTCGAGCTTGCGGGACCGCTCAGCGGAGCCGATATGGACACCTACCTCTTCGCTCCGGGTGCGAAGAGCGTGGCGGATGACGGGTACGTGGCGTACAGCGCCGTCGTGGGCACCTCGGCGGAGTGGTTCCGGTACCGCGCCCCGAAGGCCGGCACGTACTACGTCGACGTGCGCGCGCGAACCGGCGGCGGATCGTACGCGCTCACCTGGTCGAAGACCCCCGGCATCGCGACCGACAACATCCCCGGACTCGAGCCCACGTCCTCATCGGTAGAGGGCACGATTGGCGGGCTCACCAACACCGATGACGTCTACAAGGTCTTCCTGCAGGCGGGGCAGTCGCTCGGGGTCACCGTGACGACCGGCGCCGGACCGTCGAACTATCCGCAGGTCTACGTCTATCCGCCCACCGCCGTGGACGTGGCTTCACCAGCGGACATCGACGCGATCGTCGCAGAGGACGCCTCCGGAGAGGGCACGAAGACGATCGAGTACAAGGCGACGTCGACCGGCTGGTACTACATCGACCTCTACAGCCTCGGGGATCCGATCGGCTACCTGTTCCAGTGGCGCACCTCGATCGGTCCCGACGACAACATCCCGGGTGTGGCCGCCCCGAAGTCACCGATCCGGGTCGCGGGATTCGGCGTCACGACCGACACGGACAACGTCTATGCGATCCACGCGCACGCCGGCCAGTGGATCTCGGCTTCGCTTGCGGGGGCGCCTGTCACGTCCACCGACTTCGACCTGTACCTCTACGGCCACGAAGCAACGGATACGCGCACCGCGACTCCGCTCGCCAAGGCGGACGCCTCCCGGTATCCGAAGTCGATCGGCATCCGGGCGCCCGCCACCGGCACCTACTACATGCGAGCGCACGCCTTCGCCGGTGAAGGGTCCTACACGCTGACGTGGTCCGTGAAGTCGTTCGCGACCGTGTACAGGCCGGTCGCACCGTCCCGGGTGACGCACGGCCATCACTTCACCGTCTACGGCTACGTCGCGCCCCGGCATACGAGCGGCACGTACCTGGTCACCCTGCGCTTCTACCGGAAGAACTCGGCCCGCGTCTACGTCTACCACCACTCGGTGAAGGCGCGTCGCTACAGCTACACGAGTTCGAAGTCGAAGTACCGCACGTCGACCTCGCTGCCCCATACGGGTGTTTGGCGTGTGAGAGCGGTCCACTCGGACAGCACACACGCGACGAGCTACAGCGCGTACGACTACATCACCGTGAGGTAGCGGCCTAGTACCAGCCGGTGTTCTTGATGTGCGCCCAAGCCTTGCGGGGGGTCCCGTAGCGCCCCTTCACGTACGTCAGGGCGCGTTTCGTGTTCCACGTGGGGTCGGACCAAGGATGACCCTTGACCATCTTCGTGGAGAGCTGGAAGAGCCCCCAGCACGACGAGCTGTGGCTCTCGGGATGGTCGTGGCTCTCGTAGTCGGCGATCTTCTTCATCGCTTCAACGTCGAGGGTCCCGAAGCCGGCCGCGGTTGTGCAGCGGGTGATGATCGAGTGGATCGAGGGGGCCGCGAACGCGGTCTGGGCCTGCCCGGTGACGCCGAAGACCGTGATGGCGAGGGCACAGGCGAGGAACAGACGCCACGCGCCACGGTCGCCGGAATGGACGTCGGACACAGATACTCCCGAGTTCGGGGACAGGGCAGCCGCGGAGTTCGCGGGGGTCCTGACAAGCCGAACGTCAGGAGTGGTGGAGCCGCCCAAGTATAGCGGAATCATCCGGAAAGCGTCGCGCCCGAGCATCGTGGCGATGCCCGAGTAGCGTGCGGCGACCGTCCTCCACGTGTCCTCGCGGTACCATCCGCGTGTGGATGGAGCGCCGATGATAGAACGCGTGGAACCGGGACCCGGTCAGGAGTCCGTGTGGGACTACCCGCGCCCGCCGCGGGTGGAGCCGTCGAGCCGCCACGTCGTCGTTCGCTTCGGCGGCATGACGATCGCTGACTCCCGGCAAGCGCTCCGCGTGCTGGAGACGACGCATCCGCCGGTCTTCTACGTGCCCCCGCATCACGTGCGCATGGAGCTGATGACGCTCGGCACCCTACACACGCAGTGCGAGTACAAGGGAACGGCGAGCTACTACGACATATCGCTCGACGGACGGATCGCGCGCAACGTCGCATGGGTGTACCTCGACCCGCTGCCCGGCTTCGAGAAGCTGCGAGGCCACCTGGCGTTCTACCCGGGGCGCGTCGACGAGGCCTTCGTCGACGGGGAGCGGGTCACTCGGCAGGAGGGCAGCTTCTACGGAGGCTGGATCACCAAGGACGTCGTGGGCCCGTTCAAGGGCGCTCCCGGAAGCTGGACCTGGTAGAGAGGTTTCGCCGTATGCCCGAATGCGCCTGGCACCCCGGTGTCGAGACGAACGTCTCGTGCCGCGAGTGCGGACGATACATGTGTCCGAAGGACATGGTGGAGTCGCCCGTCGGCTACAAGTGCCGCGAGTGCGGCCGCGCCAAGATCACCAAGGGAGGCGTGAAGCCCCGGCAGGTGGCGCTCGCGCTCGCCTTCGGGATGGTGGCCGCGGTCGTGGCGGCGCCCGTCTCCCGTTTCATCCCGTTCTTCCTGCTCGGGCCGATCCTGTACGGGGGAGTCGTCGGTGAGGCCGCGCGCCGCGGAGGCGGCGGCCATCGCACCTGGGAGTTCTCGGCGATCGCCGCCGTGTGCGCTCTCGCCGGGGGACTCAGCGTGTGGTTTTACGGCAGGTCGGACCTGATCCTGCCGCTGGCTGGCCCGGTCGTCGCGGCTGTCTACGTCACTTCGGCGCGCTGGTTCGGCTAACTCCACATCGCCCGCAAGCGGCCTCTGAGCGCCTCACCGCTCACCGCGGGGTCGGCCGGCTCGTCCGCGTGCCCACCACCGCTTCCACCGGGCTCGTCGCGGAAGGCGTCGCGCGGCCCGTCCGCGAGGAAACGGGTCAGCTGCGCGTAGCCGTGCGCGTCGGTGTGGTTCCACGGGCTCTTGTAGTAGCGCAGCGGGAAGCACACGTACAACCAGTCCTTCGCGCGCGTGCAGGCCACGTAGAACAGCCGCCGCTCCTCCTCGATCTCCTCCACCGAGCCCGTGGCCATGTCCGAGGGGATGTTGCCGTCGGCCGCATGGATCACATAGACGGCGTCCCACTCGAGTCCCTTGGCCGAATGCACGGTCGACAGGATCAGGTAGTCCTCGTCGAGCACCGGCGGGCCCGCGAGTTCCTCGGCCCATGCCGGCGGGTCGAGCGCCATGTCGGCCAGCAGCGTGAGCCGGTCGTCGAAGCGCGCGGCCAGTCGCTCGATCTGTTCGAGGTCGCGCAGTCGCGCCGTGGCGTTGTCGTAGCGGCGTTCGAGCAGCGGGCCGTAGACCTCACGCACCGCATGCACCTGCGCGGGCAGGTCCATCGGCTCCGGCCGGGTGAGGCCGATCATCAGCCCGACGAGCGAGGCCCACGCGACCTTGGCGGCCGGCACCGGCGAGGGGAGGTCGGCCCAGGTGAGGAAGTCGCCACCGCCTTCCGCGAGCGCGTCCATGAGGCGCTGGGCGTTCGCCGGCCCGACGCCGGGCAGCAGCGTCAGCACCCGCATCCCGGCCGACAGGTCACGCGGGTTCTCGGCCAGTCGCAGGATCGCTCCCAGGTCCTTCACGTGCGCCGTCTCGGTGAACTTCAGGCCGCCGTACTTCTTGTAGGGGATGTTGCGTCGCTGAAGCTCGAGTTCGAGCGGCAGCGAGTGGTGCGTGGCGCGGAACAGCACGGCCTGGTGCTTGAGAAGCACGCCGCTCTCGCGCAGCTCGAGCACGCGCCTGATGACGAAGTCGGTCTGCTCGTCCTCGTCGTGGCAGGTCACGACGGAGGGCGCCTCGCCCCCTTCGCGCGCGGTCCAGAGGTTCTTCTCGTGACGTTCGGCGGCCAGGGCGATCACCCGGTTGGTGGCGTCGAGGATCGGCTGTGTCGAGCGGTAGTTCTGCTCGAGTGGCAGGACCTCGACGTCCGGGAACATCGATGGGAAGTCGAGGATGTTGCGTACGTCGGCCGCCCGGAACGAGTAGATCGACTGTGCGTCGTCGCCGACGACGGTCACCCCGCGGCCGTCGGGCCGAAGCAGCGCCACGATCCGCGCCTGCAGCGCGTTGGTGTCCTGGTACTCGTCCACGAGCACGTGGTCGAACCTCTTGCGGACCTCGGCGCCGACCGCCGGGTCCTCGAGAAGCCCCAGCCAGTAGAGCAGGATGTCGTCGTAGTCGAGCACGCCGGTGGCCAGCTTGCGCTCGACGTACTCTCCGCACAGCCGCTTCAGGTCGTCCTCGTGCTCCAGGCACCAGGGGAACGACGAGCGCAGCACGTCGGTCAGCGGCCGCTGCGAGTTCACGGTGCGGCTGTAGATGTCCATGCAGGTCCCCTTCTGCGGGAACCTGCGGTCGGTGCGCGACAGGCCGAGCTGCGAGCGGACGACCCCCATGAGATCCTCGGAGTCGCCGCGGTCGAGGATCGTGAAGCCCGGGTCGAGTGAGATCGACGCTCCATGCAGGCGCAGCAGCCGTGTGCCCATCGCGTGGAAGGTGCCGCCCCATACCGCGCCGCCCCCGGGCAGCCGCGTGCCGTCGCCGCGCAACCGGCGAAGGATCCCGTCGACGCGGCGGGTCATCTCCTGTGCCGCGCGGCGCGTGAAGGTGAGCAGCAGGATGCGGCGCGGATCGATGCCGTTCGAGAGGTGCCAGGCGACCCGGTGGGCGAGCGTGGTCGTCTTGCCGGTCCCCGCGCCCGCGACGATGAGGAGCGGCGATTCACCGTGGGTCACGGCGTCGTACTGCGCGCTGTTGAGCTGCGCGAGCACGTCACCGATCGTCTCGGGCGCACGCTCGGCGGTCTGCATGGTCTGCACGGGGGGCCTCCGTCGTTGCCGGGAAGTGCGAACACGTGTTCGATTGTAGGGGAACAGGTGTTCGCGGGCAAACGACGGGTGGCGGCTACAGGTAGTGGCGGATGATCGCCCGGCTGCGGCGACGGAGGCGCGTGATCTGGCGGCCGATGCGGGTCGCGTCCATGGCCGCCAGCGGGCTGCGGCGCGGCTTCCTGCCCGCGAGCACGTCGCCGTAGAGCCCAGCGAGCCGCTCGGCCATGCGGTCGATGCACAGGTCGTCGGCACGCCGCAGCGACTCCGCTCCCATGCTCGCACGCAGGTCGGCGTCGCCGAGCACGCGGTCCGCGGCCGCGGCCAGGTCCTCGGCGCGTTCGGGGGTGAGCAGGCCGTTGACACCGTCGGTCACGGCGTCGGCGATGGCGAGGTCGTTCACGGCGATGACGGGCAGGCCGGAGGACATCGCCTCGGCCACGACGAGCCCCTGCGTCTCGGAGAGCGAAGCGAAGAAGAACACCTCGGCGGCTGCATAGGCGGCGGCGACGTCCTCGCGCTGCAGGTAGCCGGTGAAGGTGACGCGGTCGGCCAGCCCGAGGCGCGCGATGTGTCGTTCGAGGTCGTGCAGGTGCGGGCCGTTCCCGACCAGCAGCAGCCTCGCCCCCGGGGTCTTCATGTGCGACAGCGCGTCGATCAGCAGGTCGACGTTCTTCTCGAGGCCGAGCCGGCCAACGAAGATCAGCAGGCGGTCGCCCTCGGGGATGTCGAACCGCGTGCGCAGTGCCGCAACGGCTCCCGGGTCGGCGCGCCCGAACCGCTTCACGTCCACGCCGGTCGGCAGCGTGATCACGGGGGAGGTGACGCCCCAGCCGGCCAGCGCCTTCTCGATCTTCGTCGACGGCGCCAGCACCAGGTCGCACTGGTCGCAGAACTCGCGGGACAGGCGCTGAGCCATCGCGCGGGTGAAGCGCGTCTCCCACACGTAGTGCACGTACTCGGGATAGAGCGTGTGGTAGGTGTGGACGTAGGGGAGGCGGAAGCGCTTGGCTACGGCGAGCCCGAACAGCCCGATCGCGAACGGGTCGTGGCTGTGGATGATGTCGAGCTTCGCGCGCCGCGCGAGGCTGTAGGCGTGCTGGGAGTAGAGCGAGGCGAGCCGCATCTCCGGCTGGAACGCGAAGGGAACCGACGGGATGCGCACGACGCGCGGGCCGTCGCCGGGCTGGCGCGGGGTCGGCGCGAAGATGTAGACCTCGTGTCCCAGCCGCTCGAGCGCGTCGGCGAACAGCCGTATCGACGAGACGACGCCGTTGATCTGCGGAGTGTAGGTGTCGGTGAAGAATCCGATGCGCATGATGCCTGGGCCGGGCCCTTCGATCTCGCGGTGGGGCGCGGTGAGCGCCGCCGTCGATGGTAGCGCATCGGCTCAGGGACGCGCACGCCCGCCCGCGCTGGCGGATACTGGTGCGAGTGCCGGCTGCCGCAGAGAGGTCTTGTCGTGAAGCTCTCGTCGATCGTGGTGTTCGTCGTCACCTACGGAGCGTTCCTGCTCTCGGGCTTCCTGTTCCGGATCGACCTGCCCTACTACAACGCGCTCACCAAGCCCGCGCTCGCGCCGCCCGGCTACGTCATCGGCATCGTGTGGACGGTCCTGTTCACGCTCATCTCGCTCGCGGTGGCGCTGCTCGACGCGAAGGTCGGCATCGCGAACATCGGGCTCTGGCTCGGCGTCGCGCTGCTGTCGAACTGGTTCTTCAACCAGGCCTACTCCTACATCCAGTTCGTGCGAAAGGACTGGTTGCTGGCCGCTTTCGACAGCGGGATCCTGACTCTTACGGGGATCGTGTTCATCGCGCTCGCATGGAAGGTGAACCGGACCTCGGCCTGGCTGTTCGTCCCCTACACGCTGTGGACGGCGTTCGCGACCTACCTGTCAGCGGCGTTCTGGGCGCTCAACCGGTAGCGGGTCGCCCTACGGCTTGATGTAGCCGATCCCATCCTTGATCGTGATCTTCGTGCCCATCGGCTTGCTGATCGAGGCCAGCTTACCGAGGATCGAGCGCGCGGACGCGCCCGTCTGCACGACGGGGCGGCCCCACTCGCCGAGGTAGACCGGGGTCGCAGTGATGTTCGCGACGCCCTTCGGCCCGTACTCGAACTTGAGGATGAAGGACTTGCGTCCCTCCACCGTCTTGTACGGGAAGAGGAAGTTGCCCAGCGAGTAGGCGATGAGCTTGCCCTTGTAGGTGTCGATGCCCTGCATCACGTGCGGGTGGTGGGACAGCACCACATCCGCGCCGGCATCGATGAGCGCCCGCGCGTCGTGCTTCTGGGCCGCGTTGGGCGTGTAGGACTGCTCGCGGCCCCAGTGCACCGAGACGATCACGATGCCGGCCTTCTTATGTGCCGCGCGCACGGTGGCGAGCAGCTTCTTGAGGTCCTTGCCGTTCGCCACGCCCGGCCGCGTTGAACTCGGCAGGAAGTAGGACGGGATGACCTGCGTCGCGGTGACGTAGGCGACGCGGCGTCCCTTGACCGTCACGATTGCGGGCTTCCACGCGGCCGCGGTGTTCATGCCGGCGCCGACGTGCCCGATCCCGGCCTTGTCGAGGGTCGCAAGGGTGTCGATCAGCGCCAGCTTCCCGTGGTCCATGGCGTGGTTGTTCGCGAGCGAGACCAGGTCCACTCCTGCGGTGGTGAGTGAAAGCACCCCTCGCGGGTCGCCGTTGAAGATCAGGTTCGCGGGTTTGCCCTTCACCGACGCCCCACGGTTCGAGAACGTCGTTTCGAGGTTGGCGATCGTCAGGTCGGCGCTCTTGAGCCGCGAAGCCACCTTCGCCAACGGCGCGGCGCCGCCCTTCGATGCGATCAGCCGCCGCGGCCCCAGGTCGAACAGCAGGTCGCCGACGGCTGCGATCGTGATGGTCTGTGCGGCCGACGGCGTCGCCTCGGTCGAGGGAGTGGCATCCGCTGAAGGCGTGGTCTCCACGGCGGCGGCCGTGGCCGGGCTCCCGCTCGGAGCGAGGCTCCCACTACGGTCGAGCCCAAGGGCGGTCTCGCCCTGCGGTCGCAATCGCTCCGATCGGGCCCCGGCGACGGCCACCGCGCCCGCGCCGAGCACGAGAACGATCACCAGGGCCAGAGCAGCCGGCGAAGCCCAGCGCGGCAACGCGCTCCCCACCGACGACGAGTGTCGGCGAGCGCGCCGTCTGGCGGAGCTGTCGTCTTCGCGCGTCATCGCCGTCCCGTCACCTCGTTCGCCTGTCTCGCTGAGTATAGACGCGCGCTACAGGAGCTTCTCGAGCATCATCACGTCGAGCGAGCGGCCGAACTTGGTGCCGACCTCGCGCATGACGCCGACCTCGAAGAAGCCGAGCTTGGCGCACATCCCGAGCGAGGCGACGTTCTCGGTACAGATGCGCGCCAGGACCGCGTGGACGCCGCCCGCGCGGCCGGCTTCGAGGAGCGCCGCGCTCAGAGCGGTACCCAACCCGCGGCCGGTCTCGGCCTCTTCGACGTAGGTGGAGGCCTCGACGGTCGCGATGTAGGCGCAGCGGCTCGAGTAGCGCGACAGCGACGCCCATCCGACCACGTGCCCGTCGCGCTCGGCGACCAGTACCGGATGCTGCGGGCCGGTGTGCTCGGCCAGCCAGGCCTCGCGCGCCTCGGCCGTCTCAGCCTCGGTGTCGAACGTTGCCGTGGAGCGCAGCACCGCCTGGTTGTAGATGGCGGCCATCGCCGCCGCGTCGCCGCGTACAGCGGGACGGATGATCAGGTCTTCCAAGAGAGCCTCCGGCGTGCGGGGACGGGTCACCGATGATGGTATGCCGACGGGCCCGTGCGCGCCACGCGTGCGCGAGTGGGCGGGTACACTTCCATATATGGGGAGGATCCACGTCGGCACGTGCGCATGGACCGAGAAGACGATGGTCGGCCTCTGGTATCCCAAGGGGGTCACCACGCCCGAGGAGCGGCTGCGCTACTACGCCACTCAGTTCGACACCGTCGAGATCGACTCCCCGTTCTATGCCATACCGCGCCGCAGCTATGCCGACGCCTGGGTCGCCCGCACGCCGGACGACTTCGTCTTCCACGTGAAGGCGTACGGACTGATGACCGGGCACGAGGTCGACGAGCGCATGCTCGCCCCCGAGCTTCGCGGGTACGCCTACGCGTCCACGCGCGGGCGCGTCCGTAACGCCGAGCCGGACATGGTCGACGCGTCGTTCGACCTCTTCCTCGATGCGATCGAGCCGTTGCGTGCGGCGGGCAAGCTCGGCGGCATCCTGATGCAGTTCCCGCCGTACTTCACCGCCAAGACCTCGGGGGAGGAACGGCGAGGCCGCGAGTACCTCGACTACGTCGCCGGCAAGCTCGAGGGCTACCGCACCCTGGTCGAGTTCCGCCACCCGTCGTGGGTCGATGAGCGCCACCGTGCCCGCTTGCTGGAGTTCCTGCGCGAGCGGGGACTGTTCTACGTGAGCGTGGACAATCCCCAGTTCGACACGCGCTCGACGATGCCGCCGCTGTGGACCACGACGGGCGACTGGGCGTACGTGCGCCTGCACGGCCGCAACGCCGACACCTGGTTCGCGAACACGGCCACCTCGGCCGACCGCTTCGACTACTCGTACTCGACCGAGGAGCTCGAGGAGTTGGCCGAACCCATCAAGCGCCTGGCTTCCAAGGCCGATGAGACCTTTGTGATGTTCAACAACAACAAGTACGACTACGCGCAACGCAACGCCACCGAGATCGCGACGATCCTGGGCGACCTCGTGGTCCCGCCGGCCCGGGAGACGGGCGGGACGCCCTCTCTGTTCTAGACTCCGTCATGCGTCGTCCAAGCGAGAGGACCGAAGCCGTGCCGATCGTCGGATACTGCCACGAGTGCGCCGAGTGGGTCTGGGTCGCCGCCGACCGTTCGTGCCCGAAGGGGCATCCCGCATCCCGCGTGAACGGCTGGTACGACAGCGAGACGGGGCAACCGCTCGAGCCCGCCGCCGCCTCGCCCGC